>JAEEGL015475446.1_pt1 | contig 19875 bp, 13 predicted proteins | sample 9134231 | NCBI WGS metagenome assembly JAEEGL01 (sample SAMN16246548, study PRJNA631951) | gut metagenome | biome: gut microbiome; feature: rumen; material: fiber-attached | host: Bos | place: Iran: Karaj | collected 2018-10 | reverse complement strand
TTTTGATGAAAAGGTTATGATATCCTAAACAAAGGTTAAATACGTTAATTTTGCCTCCTTATTTCTGACATTGTCCAACCCTAAATCCACCTCTCTACCGTTTAATGTGTAAGTTATTGATTATCAATACTTAATATATTCGCAGGCTGCAGCGGTCTTACCTCCGTCACCATCGGTAACTCCGTGACGAGCATCGGAAACCTTGCTTTTTCTGGCTGCAACAGCCTTTTGACTGTTAAATCCTATATCATGGAGCCATTCGACTGCACAGGTTTATTCAGTGAAAACACCTACCGTCAGGGAACGCTGTACGTCCCCGAGGGCACGATGGACCTGTATATCCGTTTTGACGGCTGGCGCGAGTTCTTGAACATCGTGGAGATGGACGAGGGTGATGAACCTGCCCCCAATGGTCCCTGTGCTACCCCGACCATCATCGTTATGGGCAACAAAGTCAGGTTTAAGTGCGAGACGCCTGGCGCTGAGTTCACAAGCACGTTGACGACTGAAGAGCAGTACACCGGAAGCGAGGTGGTGATTGGTGGCAAGCCCATCATCTACACCCTGACCGTCTATGCCACAGCTCCTGACTACTCTCGCTCGATGCCAGCCACGGTGAAGCTCACCCTGAACAGGGGCGACGTCAACGGTGATGGAGTGGTCGGTATTGGTGATATTGTTGAAATTACGAACATCATGGCGGGGATTAAGGAGTGACTTAAAGTCCACAAGCGGGCAAAGCGATGCGCAGCCGCTCCCCTCCCTTCAAGGGGAGGGGTTAGGGGTGGGGACTGTATTTTTTTCTCACACAGAGACACGGAGGACACGGAGGCTGCGCATCGTTATTTTGCGGTAGTGAGGTAGACGGCGTGTACCCCTCCGCCGCGTTGTTGCGGATGGGCGCTTGCGCCCAGGATGTTGTCTTTGTTTTTTTTCGGTGGTTGGATAAGTTGTTCAGGTTGTGTGGGTTGTCTTAAAATAAAAGATACACTGGCCCTGCGGGCCAACGGGCTGGCACGGGGCCTGCCCCTACACTGGCGACATCGCCTGTACCCTGATAGTGGCCCGTGTAAAACCGTGTAGAACCGTGGCAGCATCGCCTGGCACCTGACAGTGGCCCTAAGGGGCCATCGGGCTGGCACAAAGGCTACGGGTAGGCGACGGAACGTCGGGAATGGGCCTGCCCCTACATCCGTGGCCAACATCCGCGGCCAACATTGACGGCCAACACTGGCGACATCGCTTGGCACCTGACACCGGCCCGTGTAAAACCGTGTAGAACCGTGGCGACATCGCCTGGATGGGGTAATTAGCCCAGGTCAACTCCTTCTTTATTCGCCAAACAATTCTCTTATCACCAGGTCTTTATTGGTAACGAATGCCAGCATATCACGATAGATATAGCAATCATCGTAAGGTGTTGTTTTCAGTATTCCATTTTCTGCAACGAAGATTTCAGCATCAGGATAGGCGAGGATAACTGGCGAGTGTGTGGAAATAATGATTTGTGAACCGGAGTTAACAGCTTCTTTCATCCACACAAGGAAACGCAGTTGGTTCAAATAGGACAATGCTGCCTCAGGCTCGTCAAAGATAAAGAGTCCTTTGCTTCTCAGCCTGTTTGTGAATAGTGACATGAAACTTTCACCGTGCGATTGCTGATGTAGGCTGACACCACCATAACTATATAGCATCATAGGGTCTTCCCCTGCAATTCTATCCACCTCGGAGGCTAGATTATAGAAACTCTCAGCACGGAAGAAGAAGGCGTTTCTGTAACCTAGGTCGGCTCTCACGGCGCGTAATTCTTCATAGAGATTAGAGTGTGTCTCCTGTGTCCTGAAGTTGAAATTCTTACTTCCTCCCTCGGCATTAAGACCTAAAAGATTAGCGATGGCTTCGAGGAGCGTTGACTTTCCTGATCCATTATCTCCAACGATATACGTTACACTCTTTGAAAACTCCAACACTTTCAAATTGCGAACGATGGGGAGATTAAACGGATATGAGTCATCAGCCGACGGAACATGTTCATTCCTAATCGCTCTTAGATAGATGTTTTGACCGTTAATATTCACGTTAGAAGTAGTTAGAAGTAGTTAGAGTCAGTGTGCCAGCACCGAGCCGTCGATGAGCTTAGGACAGATGGCGGCAAGGTCGCAGCGATCGCAGTGGGGGCGTTGCGAGGTGCAGACATAGCGACCGTGGAGCAGCAGCCAGTGGTGGGCACGGGGAATGTCGGCTTCAGGAATGTTACGCACCAATGCCTGCTCAACCTTCAAGGGGGTGTTGTCACGCTTGGTGACCAACCCTAAACGATGGCTCACACGGTAGACATGCGTGTCGACTGCCATCGTCGCCTGCCCGAAAGCCACGGCTTGGATAACGTTCGCCGTCTTACGCCCCACGCCTGGCAGGCGTAGCAGCTGGTTCATGTCCTGAGGCACCTTGCCATCGAAGTCGTTGACGAGCATGCGTGCCATCTCAACCAGGTGGCGCGCCTTGGAATTGGGGTAGCTCACGCTGCTGACATACTCCAGCACGTCGTCGGGCTCAGCCGCTGCCATGCTTTGCGGGGTGGGGTAGTGCCTGAAAAGCTCCGGCGTCACCTGGTTGACGCGCTTGTCGGTACACTGTGCGCTGAGTATCACCGCCACTAACAGCTGAAACACACTGCCGAACTCCAGTTCGGTGTTCACCTCTGGCATCTGCTGGCGAAAATGGTCCAGCACGAGCCTGTAACGTTCTGCTTTCTTCATTGTGGATGCAAAAATACGTAAAAAGCTTGAATTAACCAAAGTTTTTTCGTACTTTTGCACTCGAAAGACGAAAACGACAATGGATAGCAAACGAATACTTGACTTTCTAAAGGCCGTCATGGCCAATAACAACCGCCCTTGGTTCCAGGCCCACCGTGCCGACTACGACGCTGCCAGAGCGGAGTTTGAGCATGGCGTGCAACAGGCACTGGAGCGTATCATCAGCTTCGACCCGTCGGTGGCTACACAGTCGGTGAAGGACTGCACCTACCGTTTCTATCGCGACACACGCTTCTCGCCCGACAAGTCGCCCTACAAGAACCACTTCGGCGCCTATATCAACGCCCATGGCAAGAAAGCCCTGCGCGGCGGCTATTACATCCACTTGGAACCTGGCGGCTGCCTGCTGGCTGTAGGCAACTACTGGCTGCCGACAAACATCCTGACGGCTTGCCGTAACGAGATGATGGGCAACGAGGCCGTGTGGCTGCGATGCGTCGACACGCCCGACTTCCACCGTTACTTCGACGATGATGGCATCACGGGATGGGAAGGGCCACAGGGCTTCGGACTGACGAAGCTGAAGACCTGTCCTGCCGGTTTCCCACGCGACTATGCCCATGTGGGCTACCTGCGCCTGAAGGACTACTGTGCGTGGCACCGTGTGGCTGACAGCTTCTTCGAAGGTGACGGGTGGCTCGACGAGATGGAGCACATCTTCCGCACGGCCAAGCCGATGATGGACTTCATGAATAGCGTCATCGACGACTATGAGTGAGGTTGAGATATGGGGAAATATGCTCAGAATTTGCGTTTTATGAAATTTTCACGGTTATTATTTGCGCAGTTCAAAAATAAAGCGTAACTTCGCGCCCAAATTAGTAAGAAACATTGTAGCACAAAATCAGAATAACATAAAATGACAGCATGATAATGACGTTGTTTTAACCTTATTATTAATATTAATTTATGAAAAAGTACAATTTCAATGCAGGTCCCTGCATTCTCGACCGTTCGGTCATCGAGAAGACAGCCCAGGCTATTCTGGACTTTAATGGTATCGGCCTTTCACTGGCTGAGATTAGTCACCGTTCAAAGGACTTCCAGCCCGTCATGGACGAGGCAGAGGCCTTAGTCAAGGAGCTTCTCGACGTGCCCGAGGGCTACAAAGTGCTCTTCCTGGGTGGCGGTGCCAGCCTGGAGTTCTGCATGGTGCCCTACAACTTCCTGAACAAGAAGGCTGCTTACCTGAACACTGGCGTTTGGGCAAAGAAGGCCATGAAAGAGGCCAAGCTGTTTGGCGAGGTTGTTGAAGTAGCTTCATCGGCCGATGCTAACTATACGTTCATCCCGAAGGGTTGGACCGTTCCTGAGGATGTGGACTACTTCCACTTCACTAGCAACAACACCATCTACGGCACAGAGATTCGACATGACTTCGACCTGAAGGTGCCCGTTGTCTGCGACATGTCGTCCGACATCTTCTCACGTCCCGTTGACGTGTCGAAATACATCTGCATCTATGGCGGTGCTCAGAAGAACCTGTCGATGGCCGGTGTGACCATCATCATCGTGAAGGAAGATGCACTGGGCCACGTAGAGCGCCAGATTCCCACCATGCTGGACTATCGCACGCATGTGGAGAAAGGCTCGATGTTCAACACACCTCCCGTGGTGCCCGTCTACACCGCCCTTGAGAACCTGCGCTGGATGAAGGCTCAGGGTGGCGTGAAGGAGATGGAGCGCCGCGCCCTGGAGCGTGCCAAGATCGTGTACGACGAGATTGACCGCAACAAGCTGTTCCGTGGCACTGTTGCCGAGGAGGACCGCTCGGTGATGAACCTCTGCTTCGTGATGAACGACGAGTACAAGGAGCTGGAGAAGGAGTTCATGGACTTCGCCACATCGAAGGGCATGGTGGGCGTCAAGGGTCACCGCTCAGTGGGTGGCTTCCGCGCCAGCTGCTACAACGCCCAGACTGTCGAGGGCCGCAAGGCTCTGGTCGCCTGCATGCAGGAGTTCGAGGCAAAACATTAAAGGAAAGCCCACCCAAGCCCTCCCAAAGGGAGGGATGTCTGAATAGATGATGGGTAGGTAAATCAAATTTCAAATTGAATTTCAAAATCACGTTAGTATTAACTATAAAAAAAATGGAGCGCCCAATATCTAACTAAACATCCCTCCCTTTGGGAGGGCTTGGGTGGGCCTTTACTTGGGTGGTCCTTTACATAATATGAAAGTTTTAGTTGCAACAGAGAAGCCCTTCGCAGCAGCTGCTGTTGAAGGCATCCGCAAGGAAGTGGAAGCCGCCGGCCACGAGCTGGTGCTGCTTGAGAAGTACACAGAGAAGGCTCAGCTGCTCGACGCCGTGAAGGATGCTGACGCCATGATCATCCGCTCGGACAAGGTCGATGCCGAAGTGCTCGACGCTGCCAAGCAGTTGAAGATTGTCGTGCGTGCCGGCGCTGGCTACGACAATATCGATCTCGCTGCCGCTACGGCTCACAACGTGGTGGCTGAGAACACGCCGGGTCAGAACTCCAACGCCGTCGCCGAGCTTGTCTTTGGCCTGCTCGTCTTTGCCGTCCGTAACTTCTACAATGGCAAGAGCGGTTCTGAGCTGATGGGCAAGAAGCTGGGTATTCTGGCTTTCGGTAATGTAGGCCGCAACGTGGCCCGCATCGCCAAGGGCTTCGGCATGGATGTCTATGCCTACGATGCCTATTGCCCCGCTGACGTCATTGAGGCTGCCGGTGTTCATGCCGTGGCTAATCAGGACGCCCTCTTTGAGCAGTGCGACGTGGTGTCGCTTCACATTCCCGCAACGCCCGAGACGAAGCAGAGCATCAACTATGCCCTCGTCGGCAAAATGAAGAAGGGTGGCATCTTGGTGAACACTGCCCGCAAGGAAGTCATCAATGAGCCTGAACTCCTGAAGCTGATGGCTGAGCGCGAGGACCTGAAGTTCGTCACCGACATCATGCCCGATGCTAACGACGAGTTCAAGAAGTTCGAGGGCCGCTACTTCTCGACGCCTAAGAAGATGGGTGCCCAGACTGCCGAGGCCAACAACAATGCCGGCATGGCTGCTGCCCGCCAGATTAACGCCTTCTTCAAGGATGGCGATGCGAAGTTCCAGGTGAACAGATGATTTGTTTGAAGTAGTAAGAAGTAGTTTGAAGTAGCGAGAAGTCATTATTAAAGTCATTTCAAGTATAATCGTAGCGTAAAGACAATTGACTTTTAACTACTTCTTACTACTTCTTACTACTTCAAACTATATTTTACTACTTCTCACTACTTCAAACTATATTTTACTACTTCTAACTACTTTTTACTACTTCTTACTACATTTCACTACTTCTAACTACTTCTTACTACTTCTTCCTTACTCTGCAGCCCGTGCCTTGTCGTTGGCTTCATAGGCATTGACGATGCGGGTGACAAGCTTATGACGCACGATGTCTGTTTGGTCGAGGCGTACGACGCCGATACCCTCGATGCCGCTGAGCAGGTGCAGGGCCTCGATGAGTCCGCTGCGTTGCGAGTGGGGTAGGTCGATTTGTGAGGTGTCGCCGGTGATGATCATTTTCGTGTTCCAACCCATGCGTGTGAGGAACATGCGGAGCTGTGCAGGCGTGGTGTTCTGAGCCTCGTCGAGGATGACCACGGCATCGCTGAGTGTCCGTCCACGCATGAAGGCGAGGGGCGCAATCTGTATTTGGTGCTTCTCCATCATGTCCTGAAGCTTTACCTGCGGCAACATGTCCTCTAACGCATCATAGAGGGGCTGAAGGTAAGGGTCAATTTTGTCCTTCATGTCACCCGGTAGGAAGCCGAGCTTCTCGCCCGCTTCCACGGCGGGTCGTGAGAGGATAATCTTCTTTGCGACCTTTTCTTTTAATGCTTTGACAGCCAAGGCGATGCTTAGGTAAGTCTTACCTGTTCCTGCAGGGCCAACGGCGAACACCATATCGTTCTGCTCATAGGCGTCGATGAGCAACTGCTGGTTTGCTGAACGCGCCTTGATAGCCCGTCCAGAAGTGGTGTAACAGACCACGCCATCGGGCACCTCACTGCGTGTGCGCCGCCCTTTGACAATATCGAGAATGTCCTCTTCTTTCAAAGCGTTGAACGTCAGCACATGCTGGCGCATGCGCTCGGTGCTCTCCTCAAAGGCCGTCATCTGTTCCTCGTCGCCGATGATGCGCAGCACATTGTCGCGCGCCACGATGCGCAGTTTCGGGAAGAGGGCCTTCAGCATCTGGAGGTGGCTGTTGCCCACGCCGTAGAACACGACGGGGTCGATGTCTTCAAGTACGATGTGTTTCTCTATCAATGCTACTTTGTTTTTGTTTCTAATTGGCCGCAAAGGTACGAATTTTCTGCGAACTGAAGAAAGAAAGGAACATAAAAAAATAAAAACGGCCAACTTTTGAAGCCATTCCTTGCAAGTGTCGTGGAAAAAGCTTACCTTTGCAACGCAAAACGTGAGTACATGGCAACGAAACGCTTGAAACACCGTTATACTGAGGCTTTTGGCATCTTGGTCATCCTCTTGGCTTTGGCGCGCTGCGCCTATGACGCCAACTGGAACCTACCATTGGTGGGCAAGAGTGAGGAAAAGACGGAGCAACCGGAATCCCCGAAGAGCCTTGAAAACGCAGAAGAATCGAGAGCCCTGGACAATTCTGAAAGTCCCGAATCACTTGAACACTCCGAAAGCTCTGAAAGTTCAGAAAGCTCTGAAAACTCAGAGAACGCTGATTCCCCTGAAAACTCTGAAAACTTAAACGCCACCGAGCAGCCGGCTACCCCAGTTGTTGCTGCTGCCTCCCACACCCGTTATGTACCTGATGGAGGTCCTTACCACCGCATTCTGAGTGTGAGTAGCTATCAGGAGTGCTTCCCCGATAGCAACGACGTACAGTTGGAGTCGGCACGTCGATGGGGTGTTACGCCTGTCCGCGACCGTGCTGATGCCGAGCTTCGTAAGGACGAGCTGGTCTTCATGGCCGCATCACCATATTATGCCGTGGCGCCGCTTCATGCCAGCATTCCCTATTTGGTGCCTCGTGCTGCCGTGCTGCTGCACGACATTGGCCAGGCTTTCTTCGACAGTCTTCAGGTGAAAGGCCTGCCGTTGCATCATTTCATCGTGTCGAGCGTACTGCGAAGCGAGGCCGATGTGCTTAAGTTACGCCGCGTGAACAGGAATGCTACCGAGCATTCGTGTCATCTCTACGGCACCACCTTCGACATCAACTATAACCGCTATCAGAGTGTTGAGCATCCTGACCGCGAGCTTGTGGGTGGCGACCGTTTAAAGTGGGTGCTTAGTGAAGTGCTCGACGACATGCGCCGTCAGGGGCGCTGCTATGTGAAGTACGAGGTGCGCCAGCCCTGCTTCCATATCACTGTTCGGTGAGTGGACATGCCGCATTGAAGTGTTAATTCGCGCGAATAAAGCGGTGACAACGTCTGTTTTCTGAGGAAAAGTTTGGTAATCTCGCTTTTTATTGCTATCTTTGCCCCCACATAACGCAACTAATCCAAAAAAACTATTACTACATGAAGAGAAACAAATTCCTAAAGCACGTGGTGCTCGCTGCGCTGTTGATGGTTGGCGCAATGAGCCTTGAAGCAGCTAATACGAAGACCCGCGTCGAGCAAGTGACAGCCACGGTTACAATTAACGAAGATGTTGACTACATCGTTGAATCGGAAACCCCTTTTGCCGACGGTGTCTTGGTCAACATCCAAAATACCGATCACGCCGTGCTCATCCTGGAGCAAGTGAAGCCCAGCGCTGCGCTGAAGCTTCTGGCCAACCATGTGCAGGTCAATGGCGCGAAGGCTTCGAATGGCAGTAACTGCCAGGTCAAGCTCTATAATCGTGGTTGCATCATCCTGCCCTACGGAAACAGCTGCAAGCCGCTGACCGTTTATTCGGAGCCAGACTTTGGTGGCGAGGCTGTCAATGACTTCGGCTTGGAGGACACGGGCGGCTACATGAACACGCTGACCGCCGCGAAGCTGGACAACCGCATCAGTTCGTTCCGCCTGAAGCGTGGCTACATGGTGACCTTCGCCAACGGCAAGGGCGGACGTGGCTACAGCCGCTGCTTTATTGCCGCCAACGCTGACCTGGAGGTGGCACAGCTGCCTGGCATTCTGGAGAACAGCATCTCGTCGTACCGCATCTTCAAGTGGTACGACACTGGCAAGCAGGCCCTGGCTAACGACACCCGTGCAGAAGTCGTCAATGCGTTGAACGTCACGTCGTGTTACTCGTTTGGACTGGGCGAGGACCGCGGTGTGGACTGCGAGTGTGTGCCTCATCACATCTACGAGGACTGGCCCTCGTCGTCGGCTTGTGGCGGTGTGACTTATTCGCCACATCTGAAGACTAACAACGAGCCGGGTAACTCGGCTGACGACCACCCGCAGACTGTTGACGAAATCCTGGCTAACTGGCAGAACCTGATGCGCACTGGCATGCGCCTCTGCTCACCCTCCAGCCACGACGGTTCGTTGGGGCACCTTAGGGAATTCCTCGACAGCATCGATGCCCGAGGCTGGCGCTGTGACATCGTCGACCTGCACTGCTACTGGCCGGAATGGAACTTCTACAACAGTATCAAGGGCTGGGTGGACTCCTACCACCGTCCCATCTGGATTTCAGAGTGGGTATGGGGCGCCTCATGGAATAATAACGGCATCTTCGGCGAGGCAAAGGATGGCAATCGTGACAACCCTACCCAGGCGCAATTGAATAAGAACCGCGACGTGGTGAGCAACATCTGCAACGCCCTGAACGGCTATGACTACATTGAGCGCTACTTTTACTGGAACAGCGAGGCTAACTGCTCTAAACTGTATTACAACGGAAAGCTGACACCAGCGGGTGAGATGTACGCCCAGCTGAACTCGGGTGTGGGCTACAATGGCAAGTACGACTATGCCCCACGCGTGCCAGCACAGCGTGACCCCGGTGCCCTGAGTATCACCTTCGACAAAAACACTGGCACGGCCACCCTTGAGTGGCATGAGTACAATGGTGAGATGAACATCGGCATCTACGTCGACCGACAGTTGCCCGGCGAGGGCTGGACGGAGTTGGCCAGCATCGAGATGAAGGAGGGAGCTGCCGACTACACGTGGGTCGACGAGCAGGCTGTTGCCGGCTACAAATACCGTGTGCGCATCATCGATGCTAACAAGAAGGAACGCACGACGAAGGCTGTCATGGCTGCCAGCGACGTGCTTGAGCCCGGTGACGTGGTGCTCCTTGATGGTGAGTCGCGCTACATCGGTGGCAACATCATCGTTAATGGTGACTTCGACATGGGCTTCTACGGATGGACCAACGGTGAAGGTGCGCCCCTCGACGAGCCTCAGTTCCAGGTGGTACCCGTCGGTGGTATCGATGGCAGCAGCTATCTGCAGGCCTACGGCAATGGCAGCATCCGTACCGCTTCATCCGTAAAGACCGTCTTCGACCTGAAGCCTCAGACCGACTACTACGCCTCTGGTGCCAGCTGCAACTCGAGTTACTCGGCAACGCTTGCCTTCACCACCGACGGCTCTTCGCTTGTTAGCGACCCGCTGGTATGTGCCCTCGATAACAGCTCCTCAGTTTGGAATACCAAGTTCAACGCCTTCAACAGTGGCGACTACACGCAGGTCATCGTTGCCCTGCGCTCGCTGCAGAGCAAGGCTCAGTTCGACAAGCTGCTCCTCGCTCAGCTCTTCGACACTCAGGAGGCAGCCATTGCCGACGGTGTGAAGTGCGCCAAGGCCAAGGGTGAGGCAATGGCCGACTACATCAGCCAGCTTGGATTAGAGATCGATTTTAGCGGCGACCTGCGCCAGCGGCTACAGGCCATAAGCGGCACCGATGCGCAGGCTCTTACTGACATCCAGCAGCTGCTGGCCGACGCTCTGAAAGCCATCGGCTACGTGAGGCAGCTGAATCAGCTCAACAGTGACGTGCAGTACATACAAACGCTTGTGCCCATCAACAGCTATTTCCCTCATGGATTAACTGAACCGATGACTGATGGCGCAACCATTGCCAGCGTCCTGTCGTTCTTTGAGCAGATGTATGCCATCATCGATGAATATGTGCCACTGGCTACGGTCAGCGGCGCCGTGAAGTCACCCCTGTTCACCAGCACAACTGGCTGGGAGACCAAGGTGGGAACCTTCACCGGTGGCGACCAGCGCACTAATTCAAACGACGACTACACGTTCTGGAATGCTTGGTGGTCGGGACTCAGCGCTTCCGAGGGCACTGCCCGCACCATGGCGATTCGCCAGAAGATTGATGGCCTGACGCATGGTCTCTACGCCGTTCGCTGTCTCGCAACCACTGAGCACTTCTGCCTGAGCGACCAGCACGCCTTCATCACGAACGGAACGCAGACTGCCACGTCGCCCGCCTTGACTGCCAACTACTTCGACCTGCCCACTGTGAGCAAGGACGACCGCTGGGAGACGCTGACCTCAATGCCTGTCTATGTGGACGAAGATGGTAGTGTCACCATAGGATTCACGGGCTCGAAAGAGGGTGCCACTGACAACAAGTGGACTAAGGTCGGCGATACCAGCAGCACTGGTGATAAGCGCGAGGGATGGTGGTGTGCCACCGCCTTCGAGTTGCTCCATGCACCGCTCTACCGTCTTACCGATGCCACGCCCGGACAGTGGAACGTCATCTGCCTGCCTTACGCCATCACGCCCTCCGAGGGCTTGCACCTTTACCAGATTGCTGGTATCACTTCCGACCTGAAGAACCTTTGTCTTGAGGAGATCAGTAGTGCGGAGGGTGGCATGCCTTGCATCTACCGTGCTGACCAGGCTGTGGTAAACTTCTATGAGCACGGCGAAGTCGTCAAGTCTGAACAGACAGCTCCCGGCAATCTCGATGGTTATTTCTCGCGTACAGGTCGTGTTAAGGTGGGCGAGTACATGCTGATTGATGGGCAGTGGGTGCGTCAGGAGACGCGTAGCAACTATCTGCCTAAGTATTCGGCAACCATTAGCACTGCCGTGGGTCTGCGAGTCATCAGCGACTGGACAGGTTTCACCATGCCCATCGTTGGTGCCGACGTGGAGTTGGGTGCCGAGGGCATTAGTCTGCCTACTCATGACAGCACTGAAGGCGATGCAATCTACACCATTGGCGGACGGAGCGTGCGCGATGCTTCTTCTCAGCATGGACCTTACATCCGCGTCAGTGGCGGCAAGGCCACCAAAGTCATTTCCCATTAACGCTTTTCAATAGACACAATGACCACTCACAACATCCTTCTCTCCATCTCCCTCCTGCTCCCCCTGAGTGCCGCCGCCCAGCAGCGCTCCACGTCGAGTCTTTTCCTGCAGACGCAGCCCAAGAGCGATGTCACCATGCCCTTCAGTATCAATGGCGAGGGTGTGCGTTATACCCCCACTTGGGGCCTCGACCAAGCATGGATGAATGAGCAGAACCTACGTAAGGGCATCAACCACATGGGCATCGACAATGTGCGCATTGGTCGTTCGGCTTTCCGTATAACGCAGGCGCTGAACGACGACGGCACATTGGCCAGCGACCCTTCAGCCGCATTGCGCAGGCGTAGCGAAACCTTCGACATCGTAGGCAAGGAGCTGCCTTTGGTGCTCACCTGCGATCAGGAGGCAGGCACCGATGCGTCCTATCTCACTAATGGTAATGCCAACGTCAACCGCTGGGCTGCCATGATTGTTGCTCACGTCAATTGGCTCAGGCAGAACACGAAGCACCCAGTTGTCGGTGTGTCGCCCTTCAACGAGCCTGACTACTGGACGAAGGAGGAGGGTGCCAATGCCAGCATCCAGCGCAACGTCGCCAAGGCTCTGCGCGACAATTACCCGAATATGTCAGATGTCAACATCGTTGGTGGCAACACGCTCAACAACGACAAGGCCTGGACATGGTTCTCGATGGGCAAAGACTACTATGAGTGGGGCAACACCCACCAGCTGGCAGGCTCGTTCACCAACTATGCTGACTACTACAAGCGGTTGGCCGACTTGGGTAAGGTGGGCTACAACGACGAGATGCACAACACCGCCGAGGCGATGATTGGTCTGGAATATGGTATGACCGTCGGCATCTGGTGGGGCTTCGACAGTCGCACGCGTGGCGAGTTCTGTGAGTTTAGCACCAACGGTGAACGCATTGCATACGCCGAGCATCGTAACAACTGGACCGCTGCCAGCGTCTATCGCCACGACGATGGTCGGGTGAAGGCATTCATCGGCTCGTCAGAGCGTCAGGCCTACACCACGAAGTACCAGCTGCTGTCGCCCGACCGCGACCTCTACTTCGATGGTGAGGGACCGCTGCGCAGCTTTACAAGGGAGCTGCCTGGTGGCACGGGCTATAGTAACGGTCAGACCAATGCCGAGTGTGTCATCGACATCACCTGGGGCGAGGATGTGCCCCGCGTGGCTGTCACCGATGGCATCTACCGTATTTATAATCGCGCGACGACATCGGTCATCAGCGACAATGGCAATGGCAACATCGTTGTCAACCGTTTCAAGAACTCAACCGCCGACAACCAGCTGTGGAACGTGCATCGCTGTGACCCACGCATTGGCGGTGACTACAGCTTCTACGACATCGAGCTGGCCACCAACAGCAAACTGCGCATGAACGTGCTGAACTTCTCGACGCAGAGTGGTGCCAACGTCATGCCCTGGTCGGCCAACGACAAGCCCTCGAGCAACGAGCAGTGGTATCTGGAGTATGCCGGCGAAGGCTTCTGGTACATACGCAACCGCGAGTCGGCTCTCTACCTGACATCGACTGGCACGTCGACATCGAGTGCTGTGAATGTCAATCAGCAGGAACTGCTCGACGAATCCAAACGCAACCGGCAGCAGTGGCGCTTTCTGCCACAGGACGTTAACTACGATGCTGTTGCTCCCGCCACGCCGGAGGGCCTGACAGCCAACAGCCATCTGGCTGCCGTCACGCTGGCATGGAACGAAGTCAGCGATGCCGACGTAGCTGGTTACCACGTGCTGCGCGCAGAGGCTGCCAGTGGCGAGTGGAGCACCATTGCACGTGGCGTCACTGCCAACACGTTCACCGACAACACGTGCCGTCAGGGCACCGCCTACCAATACAAGGTGAAGGCTATCGACCAGGCGCAGAACCTGTCGGAGGCTTCAGCCATCGTCGAGGCAACACCCTCGGGCGACCGTGGACTGGTGGCCTGCTGGACCATGGAAGGCACGCTCGACGACGCTTCGGCTAACATGATGGATGCTGTCAGCAGTGACAGTCCTGCTTTTGTCGATGGACAGAAGGACGGCAGTCAGGCCCTGCAGCTCACGGGCAACAGCTTCGTGCAGTTGCCTTACGAGGTGGCCGATGCCGATGAGCTGACCCTCTGCGCATGGGTGCGCTGGAGTGGCGGATCGGCGTGGCAGCGCCTCTTCGACTTCGGCAATGGCACCTCGCAGTACCTGTTCCTGACGCCCAGCAATGGTAGCGTCATGCGCTTGGCCGTTAAGAACGGCAGTGACGAGCAGACGCTCGATGCGCCCAAGCTCGAGGCCAATGTATGGAAGCACGTCGCCGTCACCGTCGGCAGTCTGCGCACCACTGTCTACGTCGATGGTGAGGAGGTGGCCAGTACGACGTCCATCACGCTGCGCCCATCCGACCTGCGCACAACGTTGAACTACGTCGGACGCAGTCAGTTCAGCAACGATCCCTATTTCCGGGGAGCCATCGACGAGCTGAGCATCTATAATTATGCGCTGAGCGCCGACGAGGTGCGTCAGGCCATGGAGGGCTCACTCTCAGGCATTGACGATGTGAAGTCTAACTCAGAACCAGCTTCCGACATTTATTCGCTGGATGGCCGGCGTCAGCCTGCTCCCCAGCGTGGTTTGAACATCATTGGCACTCGCAAAGTGCTGTTGAAATAGTCCATTTCAAATCTATTACTCCCATCAACTTCCATTAACTTCCCCAAAATCATGCAAACTACATTCTTGAAAATTAATCCCGCCGACTCCGTCGTGGTCTGTCTCGAAGCGAAGCAGGCTGGCGACGTCATCGAGGTCGATGGCAAGCAAGTAACGCTCCGTCAGGACACACCTGCCGGGCATAAAGTGCTCATCAAAGATGTTCGTCAGGGTGACGACATCATCAAGTACGGCTATCCCATAGGTCACGCCCTCGAGGACATGAAGGCCGGTGACTGGGTGAACGAGCATAACCTGAAAACCAATCTGAAGGGCACGCTGGAATACACCTATGCCCCGGTTGACGAGCAGCTTGCCATCCCGGTTGAGAACCGCACCTTCAAGGGTTTCGTCCGTAAGAATGGCGATGTCGGCGTGCGCAACGAGATATGGATTGTGCCCACCGTGGGCTGCGTCAACGGCATCGCCGAACGCTTGGCAAACCAGTTTTCCAAGGAGATTGGTCTCGACGATCAATCTCAAAATAACATCGACGCTGTGCATGCCTGGCATCACAACTACGGTTGCTCGCAGCTCAGTGGCGACCATGAGAACACACGCAAGGTGCTGCGCGACCTGGTGCTGCACCCCAATGCCGGTGGCGTGCTCGTGTTAGCGCTGGGGTGTGAGAACAACCAGCCCGACGAGTTTATGAAGCTGCTGGGCGACTATGACCACGACCGCATCCGCCTGCTTGTCACACAGCAGGTCGATGGTGATGAGGTGGAAGCTGGCATGGCTATCTTACGCGATATATATAGGTTCGCGCGCGAAGACCGTCGTACCGATGTGCCCGTCAGTCGTCTGCGCGTCGGCTTGAAGTGTGGCGGTAGTGACGGCTTCAGTGGCATCACCGCTAACCCGCTGGTGGGCGAGTTCAGCGACTGGCTGGTGGCACAGGGTGGCACGAGCGTGCTCACTGAGGTGCCCGAGATGTTTGGTGCCGAGACTATCCTGATGAACCGTTGCGAGACACGCGAACTGTTCGAGCAGACGGTCTCGATGATTAATAATTTCAAGGAGTACTTCTTGTCGCATGGTGAGCCCGTGGGTGAGAACCCGTCGCCTGGCAACAAGGCTGGCGGCATCTCAACACTTGAGGACAAGGCGCTCGGTTGCACACAGAAGTGTGGTCGCGCCCCTGTCAGTGGCGTCATGGAGTATGGCGACCGCTTGGAACATAATGGGCTAAACCTCTTGTCGGCACCAGGCAACGACCTCGTTGCTGCTACCGCGCTGGCTTCTTGTGGCTGCCACATCGTGCTGTTCACCACGGGTCGTGGCACGCCTTTCGGCACCTTCGTTCCCACGATGAAGATTGCTACCAACCCCACGTTGGCACAGCGCAAGCCTCAGTGGGTCGACTTCAACGCTGGCCAGCTCGTCACCGGACGTACCATGAAAGAGCTTGTACCTGAGTTCATCGACAAGGTGCTCAGCGTGGCCAGTGGCGAGCTTGCTCGTAACGAGGAGAATGGCTACCGTGAGATTTCAATCTTCAAGAACGGAGTAACATTGTAGAAACTCCCAATGTTCATTACCACGCGCAATTTCCTGAAGCTTCTCAGGGCAGGTGCTTTCGGCGAGGAATCGTCCATCGAACCTATGTCGGCATGGAAGTGGCAGCAGTCCTACCAGCTGTCACTGCTCCATGGCGTGGGCCATATTGCATGGCAGGGCGTCGAACGGCTTCATGAACAGTTCTTCATGCAGCTGCCCGACGACCTGCGCCAGCAGTGGCAACAGGTGAAAGCACCCGTGGAGGGCACGCCCGTTGAGAGCAAGAAGTTGCGGCGTATCCTCGAGGATACGGGCTACACGTCGACGGCCTATGAGTTGCTCTGTCAGCAGTACCACGTGGCACACCATTTCCTGAACGATGGCTTGTTCCTGCATGACCTGATCAGGATGGGACAGTTCGTACGGCAACATTCCGACGACATCGAGTTCGAGCTGCTGTTGCGTTGGCAACGACAGTTAGGACTGGGACGCCTGACTGAGTTTGAGAACCTGCTGCTTGTGGAGCTGCTTGGATTCTTGCCTGACGAGTTGCTCCCACAGGAAACCGCCACCGATCGCCGTCTGCTACGCTATGTCATCAGAGATCTTGGCGACCTGTCGCGGCCACGGTCCACACAGTGGGCTTTCGAACAGTCTGGTGACATCTTTGTACATGCCAGCAATTCGTCGGCGATGCTCTGGCAGGCACGTCGCTCCATGCACTATTTCCGCTATTGTCCTGCGGAAAGTGTCACTAACATCCTCACTTCCTTTGCCCGTTCTCTTTCACAGATCGAGGAATAATCGGTTCTGTTGAAAGTGAAAGCCCTCTCCGAGAAGTCTCCCAGTCCTCTCGGAGAAGTCTACCAGTCCTCTCGGAGAAGTCTGCCAGTCCTCTCCGAGAAGTCTGCCAGTCCTCTCGGAGCAAAGTTCCCCCCTTGTAAATGCACAAAAAATGGACGGCAGCACGATGCACGCCGTCCATTCGAATTGTTATGACAGGAAATCATTTGCCTGCCATAATGTTGGTGATGGAAACGATGTCGCCGATTCCTACCTCGTTGTCACTATTCACATCACCACGGCTGATGATATCTGCGTCAGTCTCCAAGCCAGCCATGATGTTGGTGATAGCCACAATGTCGCCGATGCCAATCTCACCATCGCCGTTCACGTCACCAGCCTTGTAGCTGATCACGATTGTGTAAGAGACAGCTGCAGGCGCCAAGCGGTAGTCGGTGGCAGCACCAGTGACGGTAATCGTTGCCGAGCCTGCGCCAACGACTGTCAGCTCACCAGTTTCCGGATTCACCTTTACGACGTCCTCGTTGCTCGATGTCCATGTCAGCTTGCCGTCATAGTCCTGCGAACGGGTCACGGTAGGAGCGGCAGGGGCTGGCTCGCCGTACTTTCCCTCTACGCGACTATCAGAAAGGCGGACGAAGGCCTGATGCTTGGTCCATGATGTGACGTTCAGCGTCACGGGCAAGTTGTTGTCCTTCGAATTATCCTCCATCCAGGGATAAGGCCACTTTGTATCGTACTCATAGCTGCAGTCACTGCCTACGAGGTTCGGCGTGTCGGGGCCGTTGTCGTAGAACACAAAGTAGCGGATGCCATCGACGAACACTTCCTTCGGCGTCTGAGCGATGCCCTTGGCACGCAGGTTCAGCACGCGGCTGACATCCAGACGCTCATGCACCCGCAGACCAACCTCCGTAGGCGAGAGCTTCACGGCCTGTACCGTGGGCTGCTGGTTGTCGAGCCTTAGCATGTTATCGTCCCAATTGTCTTTCACCACGTCTTTCAAGTCAAGCCACATCAGGCGGTTGTTAAATGCCTGCACATGACCGAGTACCGGACAGTTGTCGGCGATGAGCACCTGCAGTTTATTATTCTCGCAGTTGATGGCTCTGAGCTCAGGATTGTTCGTCAGGTAAAGCGTGCCCAGCACATTCTGGTCGCAAGTGATGTCGTTAAACTCAGCGCAGTCGTCGATTGTAATCGTCGTGATGTCGTTGTTCAGCATCATCAGTGTGCGGACGATGGGCAGATGCTTCATCGTGAGCGTGCGGATGGTGGTATAGCGGATGTCGATGTTCTCCAAGGCATCACAGTTCTGCAGGTTCAGTGAGTTCAACTGGTCCAACTCGTCTTCTCCGCCCTGAATGCCGATGGTCTGAATGGCAGGATGGTTGCTGAAGTCGAGGTCGGTGATGCCCGTATGCTGCAACCATAATCCTGTCAGGTTAGGCAACCGGCTGACGTCAAGCGATGTCAGTTTCGGGGTGCTGTTCAGACTGATTTGTATGACGCTGGCAGGCAGCGACAGTGACTGGACATTGGGGCAGAGCGTTAGTTCTAAGTCCGTAAACATCGTGTTCTTGCTAAAATCCAGCGCCGTGACGCCGTTGCAATCCATTAACGAAAATCGATAGAGCTTGGGGAACACGCTGGGGTCAATCTCCCGGATGCTTTCCTCCTCGTAATAGCCATACAGGTGGAGTTCCTCCAGGTTCGTGAAATGCTCGGCACCTTTCAGGTTCAGGATGCCACCGGCATTGATGCTCCAAATGGTGGCTAACTCTGCGTCGCTCAGCGTACCGTTGCCGTCCTCGTCGTATTGCGAAGCATAGTTGCGCAAGTTCTCGTCGGGGAAGTTCGCCTCGTTGATTACCACGCTGGCATGCGTTGACGTCATGGCGAAGGCTAACGCTGCTAAAATCTTTAATCTTTTCATATCACTGATGCATTTTAATGTTTTTGATGGTGCAAAGGTGCGAAAATAATTCTTATTATCCTTCACAATGCGTGTCTTTTTGCTGTTTCATGACTAAAATTGCTCAATTTATGCTTTGGGTGCAAAAAAACTTCCGAATTGTTTGCGTGGTTCGCAAAAAAGTTGTACTTTTGCAGGCGAAAATAGATTCCAGAGGATATGAAACAGTACGCTTCTTACTACTACTTCTATTTTTACTTCGCATAAAAATGTGAAGCGGTAGGTAGCGTATATATAGTAAACGATAAGCATAAGCCCCGCTTCACAGAGTGTGAAGGCGGGGCTTTTTAAGTGAATAGTGAATAGTGAATAGTGAAGAGTGACAAAAGTATAATCGCAATAATATGAAACGAATAGCGATACAAGGCATTACGGGCTCGTTCCACGACATTGCCGCCCACCAGTACTACGAGGGTGAACAGCTGCAGCTCATCTGCTGCAGCACCTTCGAGCAGGTGTTCGTCGAGATGAAGGCCGACCCGACGGTCATCGGCATGACGGCTATTGAGAACACCATCGCCGGCTCGCTGCTCCACAACTACGACCTGTTGCGCGAGAGCGGAGCAACAGTGGTGGGTGAGCACAAGCTACACATCACGCACTGCATCTGCTGTCTGCCCGACGACTCGTGGGAGACGGTCACTGAGGTGCACTCGCATCCCGTAGCCCTGATGCAGACACGCCACTACTTAGAGGCTCATCCGAAACTGCGCATTGTTGAAACCGACGACACGGCGGGTGCAGCCAAGATGATTGCCGAGGGTGGTCACCGCGGATGGGCTGCCATCTGCCATGCGGAGGCCGCCCGCCTCTATGGCCTCAAGGTGC
>JAEEGL010214258.1_pt1 | contig 19875 bp, 21 predicted proteins | sample 9134231 | NCBI WGS metagenome assembly JAEEGL01 (sample SAMN16246548, study PRJNA631951) | gut metagenome | biome: gut microbiome; feature: rumen; material: fiber-attached | host: Bos | place: Iran: Karaj | collected 2018-10 | reverse complement strand
GAATGTATCAACCAAGCCAATTTAAATCGACTTCGTCGATGGGGCTTGGTTGACTCCTGAATCACTTTCTCACGAAACCCGCAGTAAATGCGTGTTTCTGTAATTTCATCTAAGATATCATACATTCTTGAATTAGAAATTCAAGAATGTATCAGAGACAAAAATATGGGAGTATAGGAGAAACAAATGACAAAAGTAAACGATCCAATTCAGATTAGAAATAAGCAGGTAAAAATTTCATGTTTTACTCATGAGTAGCCGCCATGCCTGATTCCGATTCACTACTGATGGCAAGGATAGCTACGGCGACAGCTGCAGTTCCGGTAACAGGATTAACTGCAATGCGGCGGACCAGGGTGTGAACAACGGTATCATTGCCGACTTTTTCGTCTACAACGAGGCGGCTACCATCTTTGCCGCACTGTACCACAGCCTTGAAGAAAACAGATCCCTTGGAGTCGCTGAAATCGAGCAATTCTCGTTCATTTGTATCGTAATTAACCTGCAGGGTTCGCTCCAGGAAGTCACGATAAGAACTGTTACATCTGCTGTACCATATCTTTGTTCCATTGACCTCAGCTATGCACATAGGCAGAGTATTGAAGTAATGAGTCATAACATATTCGTTTTCATTAGAAAGAGCAGAGAAATCATACAGATTGATTCGTCCAATCGAAGCGTAGTAGCCTGATTCTTCAGGATTCTCATACTCAAGCTTTTTCTCTCCATCATTTGATGAGGCTGCCATCTCAAAAGGCTGTGGCTTTCCGTAATAGTAGCCCTGTATACGCGTGCATCCAATCTCACGCAAAAAATCTGCCTGTTCAGCGAGCTCAACACCCTCACATATAGTGTCGGTTCCCAAACTGATAGCCATATTCACAAGCTCAGTCAGAATGATCTTTCCTTCCTCACCCTCGTCAAAGCGCTCCATGAAACGCATATCAAATTTAATGAGGTCAAAATGTATCTGATGAAGAACATCAAGCGCAGAATAACCACTTCCGAAATCATCCATCCATACAGGGAAACCAATATTCTGGAATCTTGTTATCTGCTCTTTCATAAATTCGAAATTGCCGCCGATAACGCTTTCCGTGATCTCTATAGTGATCATTGAGTGGTCGATGCCTTCTGCATCAACTCTCTTTCTTATTTCCTCTACGATATCGCAGCTTTCAAAGTCCATTCGGGAAAGATTGATAGACTGAGGCACTACATATGATCCTGCCTCGGCCAGATGCTTCATCTTTTTCAGGACCTGTTCCACAACATAAAGATCAAGCTTGTAGATCAATTTTGATTCTTCCAGGGCAGGAATGAAAAATCCCGGTGAAAGAAAACCAAATTTAGGATCTATCCATCGAGCAAGTGCCTCTTCATCACAGATCTTGCCATTAGATGCACGCACGATCGGCTGATAATATACCTTAATCCAGCCTTCTTTAAGCGCACGATCAAGGTTCTGTATGATATGGACATTAATCTCATTTCTCTTTAACATGTCTTCATCATAGTATGTAACTGTGGATGACAGCTCACCCTTCTTAAGGTCAGCAGCATACTTGGCACGGTCACAGGCAACATTAACATCCACATTTTCAAGACTGTTTCGATATAATCCAACACGAATAGACAGCTCTTTTCCATCAGCAGCTGTCGAACATTCATCCAATACTTTTTGAATTACCTTTTCTACCTGTCCCTCTTCAGAAACGGCAGCAAACTGGTCTCCGCTAAAGCGACAAACCATGTTTTCTCCAAAATTCTTCGACAAAATTCTAGCCAGATTAACGATCAGCTTATCGCCCATCTTGAATCCAAACTGTCTGTTATAGTACTTTATACCGATCAGATTTATATAGACCATGACCGGCTTACCGCCTTCGCTCTCTATGCGATTTTTTGCTTCCACTGCAAGGGTAAAAAAGTGCCTCATATTAGGAAGTTCAGTCAGTCTGTCATAAAGAATCTGATGATTCAGGCTGTCAATATAAAGCCTTAGCTGCTCCCTCATCCGCTTAAAAGCACTGGTCAGCGCGCCAATCTCATTTTTTCCCGCATAATTCAGGTCGACGTCATAATCCACGTCCGCAAGGTTTTTAGATGCATCGGTAAGCTGTTTCAGAGGATAGGTAATTGCACCCATTAGAATAAAAACAAGAACAACAAAGAACACTATGACAATAAGAGTAATCACAGCGATATCCTTTATAAGCAAGTGCCATGGCGCATTGATCTCATTTGCCGGCGCTATACAAACCACCTTCATACCGGTCGAAAGCATGGAAAAAGACATCTGTCTCTTTACTCCATTGGCAGAATAACGTATGAGTTTGTCACCGCTGTTATCACTCTCATCAAAAATAGATTCGTTGACACTTAGCTGCAAGTCATCGAGACTGCGCCCGATAGTAAGCTCAGGATGATAAATAACCTTATTCTGTGCATCAAGCAAGCAAACAAATCCCGTATCATAGATACGGATATCTTTAACCTGATCCACAAGAATATCGCAGGGTATGTCCATTCCAAGAACACCTATAAGCATTCCGGCCTTATAGATCGGAACAAAATAGGAGTACACCCACTTCGCATGGTATATATAAGGGCCAACCCATCCCGGTCTTCCCATGTTTACTGCTGTATCATACCAGGTGGCCTGAAGATGTTCTTCCACCTTGAGTTTTGAAACATCAAGCGGCTCCTGTTTAACGAGCCCTGTTTTTCCCTGATCCATGTAGAAAAAGCCGTGGACGTTCTTACTGATTCCCGGATCAATGCAATAGTAATAGGAGATTACTCCCTGCGTATTATCAGCTACGCCGGAGAATAATCCCTGGACTTTGTCACAGTATGTTTTCAGATAATCCTCGAAAGCTTTTTCCTGTTCCGCTGTCTTAGCATTATTAGCTGTTCCTGTTGAGACCACGCCATACTTAACCAAAGTGGCGCTATCCAGCTCCTCAATGGCAATATTTGAGGCAATCTCAGCGGATTGTTCAATATTGCCAAAATACATCTCAAGGATTCTCTCAGTGTCTTCATTAATTAGGTTCATTATCCGCACAGAATTTGAATCTGTCTCTTTTTGGATAATGATATAGCTTGCCCCAAATACAGACAAAACACTCGTCAGGATTATCAGAACAGTGATAATTGTGATATTAGAGCGGATTGAATGCATTTGCTAACTCCTTTTAAGCAAAAAACTACTCGCCATCACTGACTAATTGACATTTCCCTGTATTTATTCTTAACTGAGCCATTCCAGGATGCCTGGATGCCCTCAAGTCTCTTGGATGTAACATAATAGCGTCTTCTTGAATACAAAGGAATCCAGGCAGCATCCTCCTGAACAATAATACGCTCAAGATCCTGGTATTCTCTGATACGCTCGTTTGGATTCGACATAGTGCGCGCCATCTGAACGCGCCCCATAATATCTTCCTTGGGATAGCAAAGACTGCGGAAAGTAGTATTGTGCTCATTTCCAAAGAAGGTATAAATAAAGTTGTCGGGATCATTAAAATCAGCCATCCACTGAGCCGTATAACATGCGATCTCTCCGCTCTTTCTCCGGCTCATGAAGTCGCTTTCATCTACAACATCGATCGTTGTTTTTATTCCGACTGCTTCCCACATAGAGGCTGCCATCTCAAGGACAGACAGTTCCCACCTTGTAGAGGCAGAATTTACACTGACTGTCAGATCAAATCCCGCTTTATACCCCGCATCTGCGAGAAGCTTTTTTGCCTGCTCAGGATCATATGCTATTTCCGGAAGTTCTGGGTTATAGCCATAGAGTCCATGCGGGAAAATTCCATTCTCTACAGCTCCCCTGCCACCATAGACTGCGGCGAGTAACGTAGGACGATCAAGCGCAAGCTGCATTGCTTTTCTCACACGAACATCGTCTAAGGGCGCAATGCTCTCATTAAGCGCAATATATGTAATTCCGATACGTGGGCAGCTGAACAACCTGTCCTGGTACTCGCTTCCATGTAAAAAGAACTCAGCAGAATTGCCAACTTCATCGAGGTCAAGAATGTCTATTTCTCCATTTTCAAACATTCTGCGGATCTCACGTGCATCTTTTACAAAGCGAAGATCTAATCCCTCACAGTTAGGCGCACCCTGCCAGCATTTGGGATTGGCTTTCAGAAGCATTCCTTCTCCGGGAGTCCATTTCCATAGTACAAAAGAGCCTGTGCCTATAGTCCACTCCGGATCGGTTCCAAAGCGGTCTCCGGCCTCTGTTGTCGTCTCCTCACCAAGGATAGACGCTCCGGGCATTGTAAGACATGCCAAAAACGCTTCGAAAGGCTGACCAATTGTTATCACAAAATCAAGATCACTTAAAATCTTAAAGCCCTCAAGCGTATCTTTTTCACCATTTGCAAGTGCATCAGCACCGAGAATGATATCAACGATATCCTGATTGCAGGCATCAGGGTGAGTCAAAAGCCTCTCAAAGGTATACTTTACATCTGATGACGTAAGCGGATTACCATTAGAGAAGGTCACTCCTTCGCGCAGATGGAAAGTGTAATCTATGCCATCCTCTGATACCTCCCAGGACTCTGCCAGAGACGGAAGTATCTGCATATCACCGTTTTCATCGTTCTCCATCTCAACAAGACGATTGAATACATTCTGTGCAATCGTGTAATGAATAGATGTGCATTGAAAATCCACCGTATCGGGCTCATCCTCAACGGCTACGATAAAATGCGATATATCAGGCTCCGCAGAGCTAGTTTGCTGATTCGTCACATTTCCGGGTGCTTGTGCGCTGCATGCGGTACCCACAAAAGTGAACGGCAATATCATAAAGCAGATAACCGCCTGTCTAAAACTAATTCTTTCCATGACGGTCTCCTTCCTATAAGCCTAAAGTTTATGCGTTAACGAAATTTCAATTATATTTTCACTCTTTAATTGTATCATCTCTAAATTGCAAAATTTATTAAATGTCAATAAATAAAGGAGAAACGAATCATATCTTTTTAGGTAAAAAAGCACTTTACCTCTTTATCATTAACACATATCACAGCATTGTTTTCTTTCCCGGTTAGCAGATAGTACTTGTTATCCTGAAGCTCAATTTGATCGCGTTTACCGCCAATAAGTCTTTCTATAGCGGCTTTGTCTAAAGCGCTCATCTCTTTTCCCACCCATTTATCCTTGATGGGGCCTTCGTGATTTATCTTCTGATAAGCCCGCTGTCTCGAGATTCCGAACCATTCCGCCAGCATTACAACAGATAATCCGTAATCTGCTCTGAGTTTCTCAATTGTAACCATGTCAAAATCTCTATCTGTGTAAGTCTTCCTGTTTATGAGAAGTCCATATTCATCCCCCTCAAGGTAGGCGTCTCTTTTTGCCACAATATCTGAGCAGACTTTACTTACCACCTTAGCGCCGTTATCGCCAAGATGAGCCTGTTTGCGCAACTTATATAGATCAGCCATAAGCAGATCCTTGATTGTGAGGATATTAGCTCTTTTAAGTTTGCTCACAAGAATGGCATCAAAATCCAGCAGGTCAATGCTCTTGGTCGCGGCCCGTTCCAGAAAAGCTATAATCTCCGGGTCCTCCAGCTCCGAAGCCTTGAAACTTCCATTGTCACTCGCCTCCGGGTAGTTTTCCAGGAAGTACTGGTCAATTTCCTCATAGCACTGCTTTCCAATCGACTTAACACTTTTTATTTCATCGGTATTGTACGCCCGCACAAGTGAGTACAGGTCATCAATGCCACTTCTTCGAAGCGCAAAATAAGTCCTTGTTGAGAATTTGCATTGCTCAACAGGAATTTCCTTATAGCTCTGTTTTTCTTTAATCCGCTTCTTCATAAATTCTATTTCACGACGTAGTCGATACTTATATATTCCGTCACCATGATTATAAAATTTAATGATAAAACTAACGTTAAATCGAAATAATTATTATATTAATTAAAAAAGCCCTTGATATGGACGATAGAATCCACATCAAGGGTCTTAAAATTGGGGATCAAATAAACTTCTTTGTAAAATCAATTACTTCGCTTCTGCAACCATCAACTGCTTTGCTCTTGAAATAAAGAGTACTGTCTTCAACCTGAATGCCTTTATCTTTAAGTGCATTCTTTATAAGGTCAAGCGCATGCTTGGAAAGCCATGATGTTGAGAATACAACAGCCTTTCCAACCTTGTCACTTGTGAGAGTCTCAAGGTACTTCTTAAGCTTATCATCAATACCATATGCATAAAGAGCTCCACCAATGAAAAGAACATCAGCCTTCTCTGTAAGTGTTGCATTTCCTGCATCAACAGAAATTGCCTCTGCTCCTGCTGCCTCTGCTATATATTCTGCAACCTTTTTGGTGTTACCTGATCTTGAAAAATATCTAACTGCTACGCTCATGTTGTCCACCTGCTTTCTCTGTTGTGCTATTTAATTGCTTGCAATCTATATTATACAACTAAACGTTTAATTGTCAATAGAAAAATGACTTGTAGTCAGACATTATTTTCCATTATTTGAACACAAGTTATACCTTTCTGCGTTCAGACTTCACTTTATTCGAAAAGAGGAATATCATTAAAAGGTATTGCAATTATGAGGAGGAAAAAAATGAAAAGAAAAATCTATCGTGCTCTTATGCTTGGAGCCACATGCCTGGCGCTTTATGGCTGCGCAGGTAACGAAACGGAGGATGTGGTAAATCCTATATTCGAACCACAGACAGAAATGGGTGGTTCTCAGACTAACGAGCAAAACACAGCGAACCAAAGCTCAGAAACACAGAATACTGATGCCGGAAGCGCGACACCTTCAGACGATGGCCGCGTAAGTATCTGCGACGAAACATCAACACTTGATTATACAAAAGACTATACAGAAGAGATTAAAGTCGCTGTTGAAAGAGCTGTGGCAAGCGCTACCTCTTTTGACGATGAATTCAAAAAAATGGGAGAAATTCAGGATCATATAAATTCCCGAAGAGATGAGGATCAGACTCAGGTTGAGATGAACATGGCTTCATTTCTGTTTTTCCAGGTATGGGATGCTGAGCTGAATAACCTTTGGAACAGATTTTCCGAATCGGTTGATGCCCAGACCAAAGAGAGAGTCCTTGCAGATCAGCGAAACTGGAATGCAATGAAGGAAAAAGCTGCACTTGAAGCTCTCGGCCCGCAGAATGAAGGCGGCAGCATTTATCCGCTTTTGTACAACAGCTACATGGAAGAGAGTACAAAGGCAAGATGTTATTTCCTGGCAAAAGAGATAGCGGCTGCAAAGGGTGCTTCTTTTACCATGCCACCTAAGCCTATCGCAGGTTCCTACATAGATAACGAGGGAACAGACAGCATATACAGCTCACTCTCAATCACAGCAGGCTGGGAGTCAGGCTATAACGCCAAGGTTTCATTGTACAGAACCGGCGAAATCGAAGGTTCAGCCGAGGAAGGTTCGGCTGGAACTCTTAACTTTACTTCCTATGATGACTCCGTTAAGGGAATAATCCACTACAGCTGGGATGGCGCCACATTTGAAGTCACAGAAACAAGTGATAGTGCCATCGTAAGTGCTGGTGATGTATACGAGTTCCCGCTTGTATTCTAATACTATGAAGTCTTTATCAGTTTAAATAACGCCGTATTTTTATATGCTATCGGGCTCTCATATTGAAATGCCACAATTGCATCTTCGGTTGCAGTGACAGTTTGAAGGATCTCGGAGGTATAAGGGTTTGTGACGTAGGCAAGGACCTGGCCTTTTAGAACATTGTCGCCGGCTTTTACGAGTGACTCAAGGAAGCCGGCTTCGTTTGCCCTTATGCTAAGAAAGGTATCGCTCTCGACAACTTTGGGAGAAAAACCAACAAAGCCCTGGTAGTCGACAATGCCCTCTTTAGCAAGGAAAGTCAGGATTGCGTTCACACCCTGGCTTGCGCTTACTTTATCTATCTTTTCTGTGCTGGAGGTGTAGATTGAAAAAGCATTCGTTTCCCATATCTGCCAGTTATAGTTTAATGTTGCGGTATCGAAGGGCCTTGGGTTGTGAAGCACAACAAACGGGAGGCCAAACTTTTTGGCGAGATCCACATTTTCATTTCCCGTTTTCATCATTCTGACCTGAGGAACGAAGTGCCCGGGCATATAAAAAGAGGCAAACTGAATTCCATATTTGTAGTCTTTTATCTGGTCAAAAATACCTGCCGCTATTCTCTGGGTTGTCTCGCCCTTATCGTACCCCGGAAACATTCTGTTAATATCCGTATTATCAATGCTCCAGAAGCGCTTTTTGATATTCACTGAGTAGGGATTTCCGCAGGGAATGACCATAATGGAGTGGCCGTCAATAAACTTCCCGTCCTGCTCAAGCTTTTTGAGCTTCTTTATAAGTAGGCTGCAGGCATAGATCTGCTGATACTCGTTTCCACGCAGACTTCCGAGTATACAGACAGTCTTTTCCCCGGAGCCAAATTCATATCCCTTCACTCTGAAATCGTCTCTGTATAACCCCTTGAACGAATAAACAACAGTTTCTCTCATACATCACTCTCCGCAAAAACTTTCTCTCTAAGTATTCTGGCCATGAGGGAGCCCTCTTCAACCACAGGATATTCCCTGACGGTAAAGAGCATTCCGCTTTCCGGCGCCGTAACTTCTGCCACAACTTCGCCTGACAAAGGATTTATTATCCGGCCTACCGGCTCGCCTCTTTTTACAAGGCTTCCGTGTGGCCTTTCTTTCATATAGATTCCGGAGGATGGAGCATTAAGGTAACAGACGTCCTCACCACCAGCATCGAAGGCGACAATTGATTTCTTTACTTTTGGTGCATCACCCTTCCATATTCCAAGCTCACTCATAAGGGAAAAGATTCCGTCCGTGAGCTGATTGCCATACTCAGTCGTAATCCTCATTCCAACGCCCATCTCTACAACCAGGGTATTGGTCTCTTTGCTGTTAAGGGAATGAGCCAGAGTCGATTCCAGAACCGTATTGGCTCCATGCACCCAGATGAGGTCCATGTTGGCTTTTCTTGCGATAGGAACCAGTGCCTCAGCGTTAAGCTCATTTATCCTGATCTGCGGAATCTCAGTTAAAAAGATATTGCTGGCATGAATGTCAATAACGAGGTCCGCCCCAAGCAGCTCCTCTACTATTTTCGAAGCGACATACTCATTCATGTCACCATCTGTATTTCCGGGAAAAATCCTGTTCATATCAAGGTCAAAAGCGGGAATTCCTCTGGTGATAGAGTCAATCCCAAAAGGATTCATGGCGGGATAAATATCTACGACACCGCATAGGTCCAAAGGTGCCTCTTTTATGCGCCTCGAGAGCTCATAGCACACATACTGCCCTTCAAGCTCATCTCCGTGAATACCGGTCACGATGCAAATACGCTTCCCATTGCAGTTTTCTGCCGCTTTAAGCCTATGTCTTTTTATATTAAATTCCTCATCCACCGGCAGCGAAAACCGCACAATATTTTCAACTGATTCCAATATCTGTTCCATCTGTAACCTCTTCAACAAGGACACTTATTTCCTGTGTCTGCGTAACATTTCCTGTAAAAATCCCCTGATTTACCAGGCAATCCTGCGAATCTCTGCCATTTGAGATTTTGATGTAATCTTCATTCACAAGTTGTCTGTTTGTCGGATCTAAGCCAATCCACCTGTTGTCCACCCACACTTCGACCCAGGCATGGGACCGTCCTTCGCCAAGCAGCATCCCTGTCACGTATCTGCAGGGAATCCTCTTGATCCTGCAGAGCGAGAGCATGATATGCGCATAGTCCTGGCATACGCCCACTCCACCTGACAATGCCTGCTCAGCAGTTGTCTCCATATCGGTGCAGCCCTGCCCATATTGGAAGCTGTCACTTAACATTTCCATCATGTGCAGAGCTATATCCTTGGTACTGTCTGATTCAGAGATTTGAATTTTGTCAAAAAAGGCTCTGATAGAAGGTCCGGGTGCCGTTATCCTTGTCTGATACCTGTACATTCCGACTTTATGCAGGTCTTTTGCCTTCTCATACTCCGAAAGGCCTGTGAAAGCTATGCCATTTACATCAAATCCAAAACTCCGATGATATTCATTTGTATATCCAAAAATTGTGATATTCCCATAGGAATCAATGTCTTCACTTATTATGTGATCAGGGTAGACCGATACAGACATCTGCTCTATCCTTTGCATGTCTGTATCGTGTGGAATGCATTTTAAAGAAAATCTGTGATTGGTCACCTGTTCACTAAAAGTCAGTTTCATGTGATAGCCATATCTGAGCTTTTTCACGAATTATCACCTACCAGTTTTTCAATGGATTCTATCAGCGTTTCGTATGGAAGATCATCGAGCTGAACAAGATAATTTACATGTGCCAGAGTTTTGGGGCTGTATCTCATGGTGCTCTTATCTATTCTGTTAGAAAGACGTCTCGCTTCCCTCCTGATCTTTTCAGGCGCTTCTTTAAGGCGTGCATACAGATCTATTCGCTCCACCAGCTTGCCAACGCGGATCATGTTTCTGATTGAGGATTCATCTATATCGTCATCCGCCATTCCCCAGAAAGCTGCTATATTGTCAGTTACTTTCTGAAGTCCGATGAGAGGCGCCTTGGAAGCTGCTGCCTGATTCATCGCATATACCGCGAGCTGAATGTATGAGAGCGACTCGCTTCCAATCTCTTCCCTGAGCAAAATAGCATTGTCATAGGCCCGCATAAGATTCGAGATTATTGAGTTCTCATCCTCCAGGGAAAAACAGTATTTTTTTGCAAAATCTTCTCTTGTCTTATAGACATTTGGAATATCCTGGCTTTTACAGAACTCCTCGTATTCCAGTTCATCTACATCGATCATAGAATCAAACCTGGATTCGAATATTTTTATGGTCGAATATACGCGCTCTGAATATCTTCCAAGCCAGTACAGCCTGTCGGTGTTTTCTACTGAGATAATACCCATGTATCTTTAAAACCTCCTCCCTGCGAAGAATTAACAATAAAGGAATCAGGATTCCTCGAAAATCTTGTGAGACCGCTCTTCCATACCATCGGCTCTTCAGCCATAAGTACGAAAGCTCTGAGGTCTGCCTTTCTTGGAAGGAGCTGCCCCTTTTCGATGATGTCTATATCAAGGAAATCAATGACCTCCTGAGCGATAAATCTTCTGGGCTCAGCCTTCAGCATTTCTTTGAACTTTGCCTTTTCCTCCTGAGTCATCTTGTTTCCAAAGACAACGCCATATCCTCCGGCCTCCGCAACATCTTTTAACACAAGATCATCGAAGTGCTCTAAGACGTACTTCATATCTTCCTCATAATATGGAAGATATGTTGGCGCGTTGCTCAAAATAGCGTCCTCGCCAAGATAGTAATTGATCATCTTGGGAACAAAATAGTAAATTCCTTTATCATCAGCTACTCCGTTTCCCGGAGCGTTGATCAGCGCCACATTGCCTTTTCTATAGATATCAAAAATATGAGGGATTCCAATGACAGACTCTCTGTTAAAGTTCATTGGATCAAGATATTCATCAGAAATACGTCTGTAGACTGCTCCAACTCTCTCTTTTCTTCCCGAATAATCTATGAAATAGAGGTGATCGTTCTCTACGATGAGCTCGCTCCCCGAAACCAGATGCGCCCCGGTTTTCTCAGCAAGATACGAATGCTCAAAGTAAGCCGCATTGTATCTTCCCGGAGTCAAAATAACTGTGTGCCCGCCGGTATTTACGTAATCCATGGTATGACGCAAGAGGCTCGCATAGTTCCTGTTGTCCTCGATGTGCTTTCCGGAAAACAGGTCCGGTGCACTTCGCCTGGATATCTTTCTCGCGATCATTGGATACGACGCTCCGGAAGGTATTCGCAGGTTGTCTTCAAGGATGTACCAGCTTCCATCTTTTCCCTGTACCAGATCAATCCCGGAAATGTGGGAATAAATCCCCTTTGGAGGTTTTATCCCTTCGCACTGGGAAAGATAGCCGCTTCCTGCATATATAAACTCCTCGGGAACCACTCCATCTTTTACAATCTTCTTGTCCCCATAAATATCCTCGATAAAAAGATTGAGCGCCTTAACCCTCTGCTTTAATCCTTTTTCCAGAAAGACAAATTCGTCCTGACCTATCACCCTGGGGATCATGTCAAAGGGAAAGAGCTGTTCCTTAAATTCATTGTTCTTGTAAATCCCAAACTTTACTCCATACCTGGCCAACTGCTCATTTACATCGCCCGCGCCCGTAAGAATCTCGATTTCCTGTGCTTTTTCTCTTTTGCCAAAAATATCAGTATAACTAGTCATGCACTTGCTCCTCTCCCTTTTTTCCCCCTCAAGCTTCCAATTGTTTCCTTTTGACCATTCGCGCGCATATTTCCATATATAAGATCCAAATTCAGTACAAGACCGACAAAGATTCCGATCAGTGTGTCCAGCGATCTGTTGAGCACAAACAGATATGGGTTTTCATCCATTAGATGGTTGACGACAATGCTTAAAAACACTACGCAGGAAAAATAGGATGCTTTCTTCTGATTGATCACGACAGTAGTGTAGATGATCGGGATCAGCGCCGCTGAGATGGCGGCATAGTGGATGAAGCTGTCTTCGAAATTAAAAAAATGCAGTTTAATCAAAATGTAGAACAGTCCGTACACTGCACCGATAAAAGTTCCGATCGTGCGCTGGATAGCATTTCCCCAAGTGTTCTCTGTTTTATTCTGTATGCACCAAAGAACTGCCAGCGCCGAATAAAAGGGTGTCCCCTGTTTTCCCCTAAGAAAATATATTGCAAAGCATACCAGTACTCCCAATGCCGACTTTATGATCCGCATCCCGATATGTGGAAGATGTGTCACTTCTGTTCTCATATATTATCTAAACATGCTACCCCTTCTGTTTTGTTTTCAACAATTGATGACTTTGGCCTTACGACCGGCGCTGTCCTTCTTTTCTGCATACTTCTGACCACCATTGAGATGGAGAAGTTGATCACGAAATAGATAAGTGCTGCTGTGCCAAAGAGCACGAATACATCCGATACATTGATGGCGTTAGTCCCGTTATACCTGTTCGCAGCCGACAATATCTGCTTTGTCCTTGCCATCAGCTCGATGACAGCTACGTTTGCAAGGAAAGAACTGTCTTTTATGGTCGTGATCACCTGACTTAGAAGTGTCGGTATTATGGCCCTGAATGCCTGCGGAAGAACGATGTACCACATGATCTGTACCATGCCAAAGCCCTGTGACTGGCCGGCTTCTAACTGCCCAAGAGCAACCGAGTTAAGTCCTCCTCTTACAATTCTTTGCTGCTGTCCTCCTGAGAGTGTTGCGGGATACACATCAGCTTTATCCTTAAGTCCGACGATATCCAGGTAATGATATGCCAGCTCCTCCGCTTCTTTCTTTGATTTGTGATGAAGCTTCATCGGTGCCAGTGTCAGGTTCTTCAGAACTGTCATGTGGGGATAAAGATTGAACTGCTGAAATACCATCGATGTACTATCCCTTATAACTTTTGTTTTATTCTTCGCTGTTAGTTCAGTCCCATCAATATACACATGTCCGCTGCTCGGCGCCTCCAGGTAATTCATACACCTTACTGTAGTCGATTTTCCTGATCCCGATGGCCCAATGATGACCAGCTTCTCTCCTTCCTCCACCTCGAGATTCACATCTTTTAACACATGAAGATCTCCAAAGTATTTATTTACATTTTCAAGCTTTATCATCGCCATTGTTACACCTCTTAAGCCAACGAAAAATGGCGCCTCGGTACATGCCGAAGCGCCATTGCTCCATATATCATTTGGGATTAGTAATGAAAAAGAAAAGGCGCTCTGAAACACTAAGTGAATCAAAACGCCTTTGTTTGTATACAAGTATACGGAAACAGTAGTTTTCTGGCAATTGTCATTTTTAAACAAAGATTTTTAGCAATTGCACGGTAACTCTACATATTTTTGACAAATTAGTCGGCTCCTTTGCCGCTATTTTACTCCCACTTCTTGACCGCGATGACTTCTACCCACATTTCGCTTTCGCGTCCGGGTCTGTTGTCATGCCCGACTTCATTGTCGCGGATAGCAAAACCCGCATCTTCAAAGAGCGGAACGATGCTCTTCTCGTTAAAGTCGCTAAACCTGCGCTCACCGCGCATCTTGGTGCCATCGCCGTACTTAAAGGAGGCGTACATGACGCCGCCGGCCTTAAGCGCCGCATTCATTTTCTGCATGATCTTCGGCAGTTCGCCCATAGGCACATGAAGGAGTGAAGCAGATGCCCAGATACCATCAAATTCATCGGCAAAAGAAATGTCCTCAAACCGCAGGTTTGCGACCTCCCTGCCAATATACCCGCTTGCCCTTCTGCACATCTCGGGTGATGCGTCAAAAGAGACTACGTCGTAGCCTGCGTCCATGAACTCCTTACTGTCCCTTCCGCTTCCGCATCCTGCATCCAGCACCTTACCTTTTTCAGGCAAAAAAGCCATGAACTTCTCTCTCGGCTCTGACATATCCGCATCGATACTTCCGTTAAAGAAAGAATCAGCATTCTGGTTGTAGTACTCTACATTATTGTCGATTATCCCGGCTGCAATCTTGGGAAGGAGTAAAAGATCTGCCGGAAGCCAGTCCACGCTTCCAAGGTCGCTGTATTCAAGCCATTTTGCGGCCTCATGTTCAAGGAGCTGGAGCTTACCCTCAGCAACAGTCGCCCAATAGCAATTCATATGAAGATGGAATGTCTCATAGTCGTAATCGATAATATCGATCAGCTCATGTACTTCGATCTCAGCACCAAGCTCTTCTCTTATCTCGCGAACAAGTGCCTGCTCCGGGGTCTCGCCCTCTTCGATCTTTCCTCCGGGAAATTCCCAGCCATCCTTGTAATCCCCATATCCGCGCTGGGTTGCGAATATCTTTGTTTTCCTTTTGTAATCGTCGCAGATGATGGCTGCGACTACGTTAACTGATTTCATATATCTTTTGCCTTCTTATCAGAAGTTATTTCCGTTCCAGCCCCAGTCATGGGTTGTAGCGTACTTAATATAGATGCGGTCAGAAGGAATCCCCAGAACTTCACCATAGATCTTTGTGAGTTCAGCTGTCAGCTTATCAAATGCACCGGGATTAGGATCACCATAGATGTTTACAGCGATAAAAGCTGTTGGCTCCGTACCATCGCCTCTAAAATACATATCCTGATCATCCGCAAGATCGATCATAAGCCAACTCTCGCTTTTTCCAGGGAGCAGTGCAATTGCCTGTCCAAGTCTTTCCTTGAGTTCTACCTTCTGCTCAGGTGTTGTCTTAACACTTACTTTTGAATCAATAAATGGCATCGTGTTACCTCCCTTTTTTCCCTCTAAAATTGTTTTCTTTATCAAGCAAGCTTGTTAGTATATACGGCAGCTCTGCAATGGAATTTAAGCTGCTTTTTTCCATTTTTTTCAACAACTGCTCTCTCTATGCCTTTGGCGGTTCCACTGCGCACTGACTCATTAAACATCTTGCCGAGCCTTGCTCTTATCTGCGCAGGAGACTCATTTATCTCGTACTCCTCAATGACATTTTTAACATCTGAAAATGTCGAAAGGTCTGAAAGAGTGAAATCGCTCTCCATGGCCTGTGCTTCCTTGATCATATTTGTCAGAGCGAGCGTGTAGTCGTAGACAGTTCTGTCACCGAACTTATCTTCAAGAGTCTCGCAGATAACGTAGTTGACGGTAATGTTGTCCTTCTTTGCAGCCTTCAGAAGCTGCTCATATAACTCATCACTGATTGAAAGGTTGATTCTTGGCATGTTGTCCTCCTATGAGTGTTGTGTAACAACTATATTATTAGAACAAATCGAGCGAACTGTCCAGATAAATTTCTTCGCGAACCTTGAGCTGATACTCAGGCCTGGTCATGTAATTCAACAAAAATTCAAGAATTATGGCGCTTCCGAGGCTTCTTCCCTCAATCTTAAAATTGGAAAAGCCCATCGGAATGTATACTTTCTCGATATCATCAATTCCTATGAAACCTGGATTTTCCATGGCTAAAGAAAATTTGTAGCCTTCATTTGCATTGGGTGAAACGCAGATATGATCTTCACAGGGCTCTCCAAGGCTCTTTTTACTGACATTTTCGTAGCAGTTCTTCCTGTCATAGCACCCAAACCAGCAGCATTCGTTGCAAAGGAATTCTACTTTATCCTTTTGGGAATCTGTGAGATGCTTCAGCCTGTCAAATTCCTTATTCAGCCTAAAATCAGGTACTACAAAGCGAAACTCTTTCTTGTCAAGTTCGGCGGTCAGATCATCAAAATCAGTCAAAACCTTAGTCGTTGAAGATACAAAGTAAAAATCCGGATACGTCTTCCTGATATATTCAAGAAGCAGGTCTGAATGGATAATAACGCCATTTGGGGCGCTCCCATTTTTCTCAAACAGAGCACACAAAGCGTTACATCTTTTATCTGAGAGATGCTCCTGCCTGATAAGAGAATTGCTGAAAGTCAGCCTGGCTGAAATCCCGTATTTTCTCATAAGGGCAGCTACATCTTCTGCCCTTTCATCGCCAAAACCAACGCGCCCTCCGCCCCAGATGCAGTCACGCGGCGCACCGTAAATAGAGCCAATGTCGCACCAATCATAGAAGTACTCTCTATGCCCCTTAAAAAGCGGCAGAAAAACCTTATAAAGTTCATAAAACTCAAACAATCCCGGCAGATGGAAATATGCCTTAATTTTATCATCCATTATACTTTTGGCCCCTTAACTTCGTCCCCCCGGTCCATCCTCTCCTACAAGATGCACTATCTGTGGTTCATGACCTACATTCGGTAGAAACTTCTCAAAAATATCCGATGTCTTGATCTTCAAACTTGAAGTGCAGACACAGGGATGGCACCCTAAGAACTCGGCTGCCTTCACATCCTCATCGACCAGGAGCTGCACCTCATGATCAGTATCATTCATGAGCCCCATAACGCTTACTGCTCCGGGCTCGATATCGAGATACTTCAGCATGTCCTCTGCTTCGGCAAAAGAAAGTCTGGCTGAGTTTATCTGATTAGACAGCTCTTTTGTCTTGAACTTCTTATCTCCCGGCATGAGCAGCAGATAGAACTTTGTCTTCTGCCTGTTGCATAAAAAAAGATTCTTGCACATCAGCGTTCCGAGTGCCTTATCCACCTCTTCGCAAGCTTCCATTGTTGTTGCAGGCTCATGATCAACTCTCTTATATTCTATTCCAAGCTTGTCCAGATAGTCATATACCCTGACTTCTCTTGGCAAGCGTCCATCACAGTTTTCCGGTCTTCCCTCAAACAATTCCATTACTTCTTCACCCCATTCATTCCCAATGCTTTCAGCATTTCCATCGCTTTTGCATAGGATTCTCTCATCTTCTGTGGCTCATTTGTAGCAATTCCATTATCTTTGGCCATTGCTAACAGCTTCTCATCATCGCAAATAAAAAGCACATCTGCTTTGCATCCAGAAATATACTTTTCCGCATCATTCGCGCTAACTCGCTCTAATTCAGCATGATGCCGCTCCTTTAACATCTCTATCTGCTTTTTGAGTACTTTATCTTCTTTTTCACTTAAACATAAAACAATCTTTGAATACATTATAGCCCCTTAACCCCGTCCCCCTAGTCAGTTTTTCTCTATCACATTGAATCTGCCAAGATAGCGTACTTCTGGCAAAGAAGCTATCTTTTTGATGTGCGACTCAGTGATTCCGGAGGAGTTTTCTACTTCGATTATGTAATTGTATTTGCCGAGCTGGCTTCCCTCTGGTCTGTCATGGATTGCAACAAACTCAAGGCCGGCTTCGTGAAGCTTTACTATGATATCATCAATCCTGTTTGCTTCACAGCTTGCGACTAATACTGCATTTGTCAGTTGATTGCCATTTAATTCTGTTGTTGAGAGTACATAGAAACGAGTCTTGTTGGCATCAGTTATCTGCACATTCTCAGCAAGGACGGAAAGACCATATAGATCGGCTGCTCCGGGTGCAGCGACTGCGGCTATTGTTTTATCGCCTGTTTCAGCTACGAAACTAGCTGCTGCGGCAGTACTTGCCATTTCCTGAGTCTCAGCATCCTGAAGATGCTCTTTTCTCCATTCTGCGCTCTGAGTGAGTCCCTGGGCATGTGAACAGACTGTTTTGATGTCTTCTATAGTGGCACCGGGAATTCCCATAAGCGTCTGATTTATCGGCAGAATGACCTCCCCTACTACGTAAACACCTTCAGTTTTAACAAGTGCATCTACATAGTTTACGACGGCACCTCCGAGTGTTTTTTCTTGCGGAATCACAGCATAATCTGCGTTTCCTGTTAAAATCTTCTCTATCGCATCCGAAACAGTTTCTTCAGGCATCAGGACTGCTTTTTCAGAAAAAAAGAGCTTTGTGGCTTCTTCGGTATATGTCCCTGCCGGTCCAAGATAACTGACACTAGCGTTTTCCTTAATTTCAATAGAATCGATAGATGATCCTGATTCCAGGTTATTACCTGCGCCAAGGCTACCACATGCTGCTGTTTGCAACATAAGAGCCACAATCAACAAACTTACAAAAAGTCTCTTTTTCATACAACCCCACTCCATAATTCGAATATTTACCAATCCATTCTATCACACAAAAGAAGAGCCCTCATCTACATAATAGACAAGAGCTCCTCCTATAGATTTCCAAATCAATTTATGAAAACAACTTTCTTCCTGCCCAGATGCAAATGCAAGCACCTATAACTGAAACAATCAAGCTTCCAAGCAATCCGGTTGCAGAAAAACCAATAAGCTTGAATACCAAGCCACCAACAAATCCACCACCGATACCAAGAAGAATATTCTTGATCATTCCGGAGTTTTCATTCATTAGCTTGCTTGCTATAAGTCCTTCGATTGCACCAAGTATAAGTCCCCAAATAAGTCCCATGTTCATTTCCTCCATTTCTATGTTTGTTTTCTTAGTTTAAACAGTTTCTTTTCTGAGCAAATATACGATTCCGATAACTATAAGAATCGGTAATGCCATTCTTGCAAGTCCACCTACTATCGCGAATATAATAGCAGGAACAACAATAAGCATTAGCATGATCTTCATCATGTTCCAAGTAATCTTAAATGCGAAGCCTGCAAGTTTTCCAAATAAACAAAAGAACAAAATCAAAAACAACAATGTCATCATAATTCGTGTCCTTTCTCAACTGTGTACTGTTTTCTGTTTGATGATATTATTATATTTGAACCAATATAGTGAATACATATCTATGTATGCGTATAACTGAGACATATTCCACCATTTCTGCAAAATAAAAGTGCCAGCCACCGTGAATCATTGCTCGCAGTAACTGGCACTGAATATGAATGTTGTTTTATGCGCTCATGGCTTTCTGAAGATAGGCTACAACCGGCTCAATATACTTAACATCAGAATTGTCAAAAGAATGATCGAGGAACTCGCCCATCTTTCTTGACTCTTCATTCTTACTCTTCTTAAGAGAATGAGTGAACGCCTGCATCGTAAGTCTTGATGCCACATTCATCTTTTCATAATTAAGTCCGCCCTGGCAGTAGAATGCGTCTATGTAAGTTTTCTGCTCATCTGTCAGGAGTTTCTGCACGGCCTGCTGCGCCTGAGGGCTATCTGCAGGGCCTGCTCCAACAGCAACTATAGCCAGCTTCTTGTTTTTCCAGTCCTTTGCTTTACCAAGGAACCAGTTTGCTTTGGCAACCTTCTCAGCCATGATCCAGCCAGCATATACGATAGCTTCGTACTCGTCAAAAAAGCTGTTGTCCTTCTTCATCACAGCCTTTGATTCAAAAACGTCTGCCCCAGTCCTCTCAGCTATCCACT
>JAEEGL015608470.1_pt1 | contig 19876 bp, 12 predicted proteins | sample 9134231 | NCBI WGS metagenome assembly JAEEGL01 (sample SAMN16246548, study PRJNA631951) | gut metagenome | biome: gut microbiome; feature: rumen; material: fiber-attached | host: Bos | place: Iran: Karaj | collected 2018-10 | reverse complement strand
GGTGTACGCATATAGCGCTCAGTATAGACAGAGTCATAGAAACGATAACTGGTGGGAGGAGCCACAGCCACACCGGCACGGAACACGGGACGTCCTTCGCTCATACTCATCAGCGTACAATATCCTCCATAGCTCCATCCCCAGATGCCAATGCGATCCTTATCCACCCAAGGCTGCTTGCTCAGCCAAAGTGCCGTCTCCACCTGATCGCGAGCCTCTAGCATGCCCAGCTTTAGATAGATGCATTTCTCAAACTCGGCGCCACGTGCACCAGTTCCACGTCCGTCGACACATACAACGACGAAACCTTCCTGACAGAGATAGCTGTCAAAGAGGCCACCCTGCCCCATTGAGCCGATATTCCATGAGTCTGTAACCTGCTGGCTACCGGGCCCACTGTACTGGAACATCACCACGGGATACTGTTTCTTGGCATCAAAGTTCGCAGGTTTCATCATCCAACCCTCCAACTCGACACCTTCGCCAGTAGTGAAACGGAAGAACTCCTTATGGCCCAACTCGTAGTTTGCGAGTTTCTCATTCAGCTCGGCATTGTCAACACGTGTGGAGAGTATTCGCCCCCGCTGGTCGCGAACTGTATAGACAAAGGGCGTGTTTGCATCGCTCCACGTGTTTAGAAAGTATTGGTAATCGCCCGAAAAGATAGCTGTATTCCATCCAGTCTGATTAGTCAGTCGCTCGGTCTTTCCGTTCTTGTGCGCAACAAATATTTGTCGGTCGCGTGCACTCTCGGTTGCAGCTTGATAGTAAACGTCGCCCGTCTGCTCGTTGTAGCCATAGATGTCGGTAATGTCGTACTGTCCATCACCAATCTTGCGCTCCAGCGTTCCGTTCATCGTATACAGATAGAGGTGCATGAAGCCGTCACGGTCGCTTGGCAGCAAGATGTGGCTCTTACCTACAATCATCTGGCCGAGAACGTCTTCCTTCACATACTTGGGAACACTTTCCTTGATTGTCAGTTGGGCAACTGTCGAGCGTGCATTGACTGTATAGAGGTTTAGCACGTCCTGATGGCGATTCATAGCAGCCACCATGACCTTGTCAGGCTCGCTCATAGGTAGAATACGTGGCAGATAGCCATCTGCGTCAACAGGAACCTGCAGCTGGCGCGTCTGATGACTCTTGATGTCGTAACTCCAAGCAGTCACGGTCGAGTTCTGCTCACCTGCCTTCGGATACTTATAGCTATAAAGCCCTGGATAGAGTTCATATTCCTTGCGCTGTGGCTTCATTCCCTGGAACAACTGCAAAGAATACTCGCTGACGGCCTTCTCGTCGAAGCGCACCCAGCACAGCATGGTACCATCGGCAGTGAAGCAGAAAGCACGGTTGTACTCAAACTCCTCCTCGTAAACCCAGTCAGGAATACCGTTAATGACTTCGTTGCGGCGACCGTCCTTCGTCACCTGACTCTCAGCATTTTCATAGAGCAGTTTCACAAGGAAAAGGTTATTGTCGCGCACGAAAGCGACCTGTGTACCGTCGGGACTCCACAGGGGCACCTGCTGCTTATCTCCGTCGGAAAGGCGTTCCAACTTCCTACTCTTGATAGTATAGATATAGTAGTCGGCCTTGAACGAACGGCGGTAGACAGCTTCTGTATTAGTGCGTATAAGCATTCGACGACCGTCGGGCGACATGTCGTAACCGTCGAAGTGTTCTATTTTCTCTCCTTGTGTCTGATCGACATCGAAGAGCACACCCGTCTCCTGTCCCGTCTTGAACGAATACTCCACGATGCGCCGCCCATCGCTCGAGATACTGGCATAGCGGTCAGTTCCCTCTATAGGGTTGACACCATAGACACGTTGGGCAGCAAACTCGCCTCCACTGATTGCCTTCAGCGTAAGCTTTTCGGCAGCAGAAAGACACATGGGTGCCAACACAGCTGCACAGACGACAATAAGAAATTTTCTCATACTCGTTTGATTCTTGCTTTTTCTTTTATTGTTATTTATGATGTGCAAAGATAACGAAAAGACACCGAAACACAAAACAAAACACTAAAAAAATGCGCCTCCGAACAAAGAGAACGGAGACGCATTTCATTAAGTTTTTATTCGAAGAGATTTTCGAGAGTTTTCTATCTCTTCATCTTTATAGTCTGTACAGAGCCATCAGCATAGACAACGCTGACAATGTTTATACCATGTTGAGGAGTTGTCAGGCGACGACCACTTAAGTCGAAGTAGCGAACGCTGACCACCTCAGAAGAAGCCTGCTTCGTAGCAGAATTGATACCAACGGTGCTACCACCAACCGGGGCTACATTAGCATTGACAATTTCACCTGTCTCAGTATTGAGCAACAGCACGGCCACCTTCAGCTTAGCCTGTTCCTGGACAAGGCTCTCTCCTCCAGTGTTGACTGCATTGGCCAGCAGGAATGAGTAGCTATGCTCAGCAACCTCATTAGCTTTCATAGAAGTTGGCACACTGCCATCTACACCACTGCCACATTCAGGCGACATAATGACAACATCATTAAACACAAGACCAGAGACAGAGCTACCGACATTGACAAACTCCTGAAGGTCGGGGCTGGTTTCGCTGGTCATGCCTGCGTAGGCATTTGCCTGATCCCAGTCGGAACCACCTGTCAAGCCATCGGCAACGAGTACGTATTCAAGCGCGAATTGTCCATCTTCAACGTCATAGGGGAAGGATACTTGTGACGTAACGTTCACTGCCTGACCATCAGCACTCAATTCGGACTGGAATTCAACTGAACCAAAACCAAACAACTTATTGCGCTGCGACATATCAGTTGCTACATGGAAGTCATCGAAGTCGGATGTTCCATAATAAGGATCAACTTCTGTCGATCGGTCAAGCCATGCATCAGGGAATCCACCTACGGAAGACGGATAATAGTATGAGTCGACAACTTCCATAGGATCGGCATTGTGATAGCTTAACAGTACATATTCGCCATCATAGAGATTGGCTAGTTTCTCCATAGCCACGAAACCACGCGGACACCACTGGCACCATGTGCCTGTGTATTCCTCCATGACGGTACGTTTCTTAGGCAACCAACCAAGTGCAACGAGTTTCTTGTTAGCGACAGGGTCTACATCTGCATTGTCAACACCATTCACTTTGGACACGTTCAATTCAAGCGTATAAGTGCCGTCCTCGGTAATAGCAGGCAGGCTAAGAGCAATCTCAGTCTCTTCACCAAAGAATCCAGCAACAGACTTGGCAAGATCAATGTGCTGTGAACCGCTGGCACCTCCAACGATGGAGTAATCGATGTCGAGAGACTTAATACCTTCCGAACCGTGATTCACTACAACAAACTTTGTCTCAACAGGTGCATTGACTTCCACAAACTCCTGTTCACCGTCAAGCGGTGCCACAGCGTTTTCCTTGATAGCACTTCCGCTGATGGTCACCTGAATGGCAGCGCTACGGTCAAGAGCTTCCGACACGTCGAGCCACTTCAGCATGTTTCGTGTAGAGTGCAGATAGAGGCCGCCCTCATTGGCTCCGCTAATAGTAGCAATCGGTTTTGCATTTTCTTCACTTGAAGCATCATCAACTGTGAAACTATAACCAGCATAGAAGCCTTCGGCAGGAATTGTATATGGCTTGTCGAACTTCACCGTGAACATTCCAGCCTCAGCGTTTTCAACATTCACGCTGACAATATCAGGCACATTCTGGTTATCCTCTACACGAAGCTGACTGGAGAGCCAACCTTTGATGCCGCTAATGCCTTCCGTGCTATAGAGAGGAATTGTGATACTCTCTACATGAGCACCCACCAATGCATCGTTCTGAAGATGAATGGCAACGTCGTAGACCTGCTCAAGATTATCGCCAAATCCAGTGGCTTCTTCCTCACCGGTGAAGAAACCGGCAGTAATTGAGCTACCAACGTCTGACGGATCTACATCTGGATAGTCAGGCGTAGCTGCTTCAGGCTGGATCTCTGATCCAAGAGTGCTGACTTCATACCATACGATGTCAGAACGACGCTCTTCACCAGCACCACGATAAATAGCCTGTATACCGTACTCCTCAGGTCCAACCACAAAATAGTAGATGGTGTGTTGATTGCCACTAACGTCAATATCGTAATCGTCGGTGAAAGAATAAGGCAATTCGTCCATGTCGTCGTCCAGATTTACGTAATTATCGGCAGAGAGCACGAGGGGCGACACTTCACCATTAACTTTAGTATAGAGTTGGTAACTCAGTTTGTCAGGGAGAATGAAGTTTCCATCGACATCCTTTGAACAGATATTGAAGTCCATATAGCCCCATCCATAACCATAATCATAGTAGTAAGAAACGCCCTCTTCATTAATCGAAATCCATTCTGGATTAGCTGGTGTAGCAGCAACCTCAACAAAAGGACTCATCTTAGCCTTGTCAAAAGCTACAGCATAGTTGACATCATCGGTACCTGCATTCACGAGGAAACAGTTGCTGTTGGAGAACACTTTCGTAGCAGCATCATAGTCGAACACAATGTCCTCACCAGTCAACGTATATTCGGTATAGTACTCTTCATAAAAATCGTCATACTTCTCTTCTCCCTTTGCTCCGACTAAATATTCGAAGAAACCGACAAACTCATCAGCACCAATATACTGACCATTTTTGAAGGTAGCCTTATTGCCGTCAATAGTACCCTTTACCCATGCCTCAGGCAAGCCAGGATACAGGCCTTGTACATAAACTTCGTTGCCCTGGAAGCCAACATTCACCAATGCTCCATCAAACCCATCAGCCGTAACGGCATATCGTTCTGTTTCAAGTCCTTCAGGTGCAGTGACAGGCTCGTCATTCATAGGCTTCATATTGAAGGCCCAATCACCATATCCAGTCCATTCTTCGGTCGCATCAACCAAACCGACCAAATCCATGCCATAGGCAAAACTGCTATTTGCCGGACAAGTAATAGCACCAGTAGTGGCGTTGTAATTCAACGTTAGCGTCTGATTGCTTGACGGTAGGAACCACTGCTCGTTTTCATCGTAAGACAATATCTCATAATAGTAGTATTCGCCATAATAATCCATAGCGACCTGAGGAAATTCAATCGAGATCTTGCCACTCTTTATAGTACCCTTTACCCATGCATCAGTAGGGTATTGAGAAATGATGTTCTTGATGTAGACTTCGTCGTTATCGCCAAAAACCACATTTCCGACAGAACCAGAGAAGTCGGTATTGAAAACATACCCCCAAAACGTATAGTAAGCAGAACCATTACGCAAATAGTACTGCTGAGTACCTTCCGGCTGAGTGGGGAAATAAGGTTCATCGCCAGTAATGGCTTTCATGCGCGGATTCTGCATGTCGACATTCTTACTTGCCTTTTCAGCCAAAGCCTTCTTGCTGGCAAATAAAGTACGTGCCGAATGCTGACGTTCAAGGTCAACCTGCTGCTGGAGAGCCATCTTTGACGGAATCTTCTTGGCATCGGCTTTCAATCCAGGCATCAGGGCAGCAGCACGATTGGACGAAAGTTCACGTGCAACAGGTTTCTGTGCCATACTCGTTGCGGTCATCAATATGGCCGCCAACAGGAACAGTGTAAATCTTTTCATGTTGAAAACGTTTAAAATATTGATACAAAGTTTAGTTACGTTAAATGAAAAATGGCAAATGGATATGGGTTCTTCATAGAAGCATCCACGTTCGGCAAGTGTCATCACTGAAAAAAGTTTTGCAAAGGTAAATATTATATTTTTAATTGCAAAGAAAAATTGCAGGAAAAGCTATAATCAAATGCAATTTTCCCGCAATTACGTTTAATTTGTAAGCAAACACGCCTCAGAACTTTACTGTCGAGATATCAACAAGATTATTAACGATAGCATAAATGGTAAGTCCTGCTGGTGAGTGGATTTGCAGTTTACGAGCTATGTTTCTTCGGTGCGTAATCACTGTGTTTACAGAGATGCATAGGTGGTTGGCAATCTCCTTATTAGACATTCCCTGTACAAGACTTACAATGACATCCTTTTCGCGGTCGCTGAGCGCCTCCGTATTAGCTGGAGACTGAGCAATCATGTGTGAGATTTTGTTAGACACATCACTCTGTCGGAGTCGTTGTTCGAGTCGACGGATGGCAGGAATGAAGATATGGTCCTCAACCTCTGCGTGCTGAGCCAACCACTCCTCGTTGTTATAAATGTCGTAGAGGGTTGCAGAGAGTTGGTTGTTACGTAAAGGATCAGTGGGTAGGTATTTGATGATAATCTGCTTCAGCTCGCGCAACTTCTGGTCGGTCTGCCCGTGGTGCTTGGAGAATGTTTCGATGTCATAGCCTGTAGTGACCCGCCCATCGATGAGATTCTCGACATAGGGGAATACCATGCGCTCCTCGTACTTCATGTGCAATTGAATCTGGTGAGCATAGTCATCGTAAAGCCGCAGAATAAGTGAGGCTAATGAATTGTCAGGGTCAAGGGCATCGGAGAGTTCGCGCCGGATGAATGGCAACTGGAAGCCGAGGTAGTAGTCGTGGGATGCTCGCAGATACTTCATCAGCGTAGGTATTGACAGACGGTCGGCATCGTCGTAATCACGATAACCATTGATAGTGAAGTTGACGACGGCTAGGAAGGTGTAGGTATCGACACCCTCACTAAGACATACCTCGCGCACAGTCTTGTCGCCGAACCCGAGATTGATGCCGAAGGAGCCAAGACTCTGCAGGATGTTGTAGTTGTCGCGGATAATAGAGATGAGTTTATCGTCCGCCTCGTACATTTTTTGATTCTTCATGGCTGCAAAATAACAAAAAAAAATCGAAACAAACAATCATCAGAAATAGGTATTTTCGGTTTTCCTACAATTTTGGCATCGCACAAAGTGAGTATCCAAAGGGGAAAACCACTATTTTTAGGTATTGCGGAAGGGGTGGAAAATTCGTAATTTTGCACCGCAAAAAAGAACAGTCGACACGATGTTGACAAAACAAGAAGATGAAAATGACTATTAAAACAACTCTTATCGCATGCCTTGCATGGGCCATGGCTCTGCAGGTGCAAGCACAAGTGAACGCCGGCGACAGCGTCATAAGTCACGCTCGTGGTAACCGACTTTCTGTTGGCGGTTATGGTGAGGTGGCTTTCAGCCGCAACTTCTTCAGCGACCACGTGAGCCGCTATTCGCAACCCGACCAGCATAAGGACGACCCCTCGCACGGCCGTTTCGACATTCCGCATGCCGTCATCTACCTTGGCTACGACTTCGGCCACGGCTGGACCATGGGCACGGAGATTGAGTTCGAGCACGGCGGCGCCGGCATCGCCTATGAGAAAGAAGACGAGGAAGGCGGCGAGTGGGAACAGGAGACCGAGAAAGGCGGCGAGGTGGAACTCGAGCAGTTCTGGATTCAGAAGTCGTTCGGTCGCTGGGCTAACATCCGCGCCGGTCACATCGTCGTGCCGGTGGGTCTGAACAACGCCCATCACGAGCCGCTGAACTTCTTCACCGTCTACCGTCCGGAAGGCGAGAACACCATTCTCCCTTCCACATGGCACCAGACGGGCGTCAGCTTCTGGGGACGCAAGGGCGATTTCCGCTATGAGGCTCAATTGCTGGCAGGCTTAAATGCCGACCACTTCAGTAATACGGGCTGGATTCACAAGGGACATAAGTCGCCGTTGGAATACGACATTGCCAACAAATACGGCATCTCAATGCGCGTCGACAACTATTCGGTGCCCGGACTGCGCATGGCCGTCAGCGGCTATTACGGCCACTCCATCGGCAACAGCTATCCACGCAATGCCAACGGTGTCGACGCCGAGTACAAAGGGCGCGTGGCCATCGGCTCGTTCGACTTCACCTACAACGCTCATAACTGGATTGTCCGCGGACAGGCCGACTATGGCTACCTGAGCGATGCCGAGCAGCTGAAGTACGTCTACAACCGCCTGAACTCGAAGTCGCCCTTCAAGCACTCGGCCTTCGTGTCGAAGAATGCATATGCTCTCGGCATCGAGGCTGGCTACAACGTGTTCTCACAGTTCGAGCAGCTGCGTGCAAAAAACAAGAAGATGTATGTGTTCGGACGCTACGAGATGTATAATCCCTATGCCTCAAACACCAAAGGCGTGGCCTACGACTACACTGCCGTGAAGCGCATAGCAGCCGGCGTCAACTACTACCCCATCCCGCAGATTGTGGTGAAGGCAGAGTATTCGCACAGGTTCCTGAACAAAATCTACAACGACGAGCCTGCACTGAACATCGGCATTGCCTACGAGGGATTTTTCAGATAAGACGAAGATTTAAAACAATAACTTTCATAAAACACGAGTAACAGTATGAAAAAGATTTTTAAGTTCGCACTGCTCTTTGCAGCAGCATGCATTTTCACCACTGGTTTCACAGCATGTGGCGATGACAATGAAGAAATCAAAGACGACGTCTACAAAGATCGTTCCTATGGTAATCAGGCCGTCGACGCCTGCGCCAATGTGGTCGCTAAATTCGAGGCTGCCAATGGCGTCATTGCAAATGCAAGTCTGACCTCCGACCAGGAAACCTATCTGCGCGACGTGCTGAAAGGTTTGGTCAACGACGTGATCGTGCCTACCTATACCGAGCTGGCCGACGATGTTGAGGACCTTGAAAAGACGCTCAACGGACTGACCGTGAACAGCATTAACCAAAGCCAGATCAACGAGGCTTGCGACGATTTCTTAGACGCTCGCGAGAACTGGGAGCGTTCGGAGGCCTTCCTGATGGGTGCCGCCTCCGACTTCGATATCGACCCGACTATCGACTCATGGCCCCTGAACCGTTCGCTCCTGCTCAACTATTTTAACAACGGCATGAACGACGAGATGCTGGAAGACGCCACCATCCTTGGCTTCCACGCACTGGAGTTCATCCTGTTCCGCAACGGTCAGCCGCGTAAGGTGGCCGAGTTACAGGGCAACGACACCTATAAGAACTTCACCGGCGTGAGCGGTGCAAAGGAGCTGGCCTATGCACAGACCATCTGTAAACTGCTGAAGGAGCGCTGCTACCAGCTGCAGGTGGCTTGGGAGGGCGAGACGGCCCGCAATGCCGCCCGCGTGGCTGCCGTCAAGGCTGCCGGTCTCGACATCACCACTGAGAACGGACTGAGCTACGGCGAAAACCTCATCAGCGCCGGCGTGAACGCCAAGAGCACCTTCCGCAGCCTGAAAGCCGCCATCGCACAGGTGCTTAGCGACGACGAGGGTTCGTGCTGCGCCATTGCCACTGAGGTCGGCACAGCTAAGATTGCCAACCCCTTCTCGGCTGGCGACATCAGCTACGTGGAGTCGCCCTACAGCTATAACTCTATCACCGACTTCCAGGACAACATTCGTTCCATCCGCAATGTGTGGTACGGTTCAACCAACGGCAGTGCTGCCGGCAAGAGCTTCAAAGGCTTCTTCGATGCCGTGGGCCAGAGCGACGTGAGCAGCCAGTGTGTCGACGCTTTCAACAACGCCATCACGCGCATCGGACAGATGCCTGCTCCCTTCGTGAAATATTGCTCAACCATCTGGAACATCGCCTTCGAGGACGATGAGGACTGGGACTGATTCAATTGATAATTGATAATTGATAATTGACAATTGAAACTTTAAACTCGAAACAGATAATTATCATGAAAATGAAAAACATTTCAAAACTTGTGGTCGCAGGACTGCTATCGATGCCTATGCTCACGGCTTGCCACGACGACGACGACAATGTTGACCTGGGCAGTTTGACTCCGGAAAGCAATGCTTTCGGCAAGGCAAACGATACCTTTACGGCCGAAGAGTGGTACCCCGGCGGTCAGCTCGGCACCACCGAGAAGGCAAGCTATTCAGCAGCTGCCCCTGCCGTGGAAAACATCGCTGGAATGGAAGAGGACTTCAACACTGGTGAGGACTTCTTCGAGCATCTCTACACCTTCGAGCAGGCACCTCGCAAGGGTCTCGGCCCGGCATGGGTTCGTAATAGTTGCATCGCCTGCCATCCCAGCTACGGTCACGGCAAGCGCCAGACGGAGTACCGCGCCAACCAGATTGGCAACGGCTATCTGCTCGTAATCTACCATCCCTCCAACAATGCCTACATCTCTGAGGTCACCGGTATGCCCCAGACACAAGCCATGAGTCCGTTCAAGGCTCCCATCGACGAGTCGCAGATCAGCATCGAGTGGCCCGAGGTGAAGGAGATGGAGAGCGGCCTGCCCATGAAGTTTGCCGACGGCGAAACGTATTCGCTGATATACCCCGTGGTGCGCATTCCGCAATCGGCTTTCAACACCAACCCGAAGCCTACTGAGTACGACGTTCGACTGGAGTCGACCATCGGTCTTTACGGCACTGGTCTGCTCGATGCCCTTGACGACGAGGACATTGAGGAGCAGTGGCGCAAGGAGGCTCCCTACGTCGAGCTGAATCCTGCCATGTGGGACAAGGAGGCGAATAAGTTCAAGGCTTCTGCCTACTATTCAGCTCCTTACAACGACACTGGCAATTTCCATGGCGATCATGGCCCTCTGAAGCGCTTCACTTACGCCATGACGCGTGGAACCCTACAGGATGGAGCCGGTGCCAATGCCATCTGGAACATCACCAACGTGACTCGTTCCGACCGCCATTGGCTCTACACCACGCCTGCTTGGGCAAAGGCCCAGAGCCAAGATGCTGAAGTCATCGACTACATCAAGCGCCACGGTGCATCTGAGTCGAGCATCCTGCATCCCTACTATGCCGACGGCAGCAATGAGGGCATTGCTAATCGTGTGAACGAGATCCTGAGCTGTGCTTCGATTGCCAAGAAGGAGACTTTCGACAACTACCTCTTCAAAGGTGCACCTTACAATGGCGAGGAGGAGATGACCGACAAGCAGTACTACCAGTTCATGGTTTGGCACCGCGGACTGGCCGTGCCTGCCGCACGCAACCTCGACGATCCTGACGTGAAGCGTGGCAAGCAGCTCTTCACTGAGATGGGCTGTGCCCAGTGCCATCGCCCGTCATGGAAGACAGGTGCTGACAATATGTGGGTCGACGCCAGCGTGAAGGCCTATGCCGATGCTAACGGCCTGGCCAAGGATGGCAACTACTCGAAGCTGCTGCCGAAGTATCCCAACCAGACCATTTGGCCATATACCGATATGGTGCAGCATCGCCTCTTCATGATCAACGACATCCGCACTGGCTGGTGCCGCACCACTCCGCTTTGGGGACGTGGCCTCTCGCGCCAGCTCACCGGTGCTGACGACCGTCTCCACGACTGCCGTGCTCGCACAGTGTTAGAAGCCATCATGTGGCATGGATACTCTAAGCAGTCGGATGCCTATAACTCAACGGTGAAGTTCTACAATCTGCCGAAGGCTGATCGCGACGCCGTTGTGAAGTTCATCGAATCCATCTGATGTCATGATGATCTCGATCAGAACTATAATATATTTTTAGTAAATCAGGGCCGGAGGTTATACTTCGGCCTTGATTTTCATCTTAAATAGTAGAAGCATTTTTATTACCTCATCCCGACAGCTCATCCATATCATATATGATCAAGAAAATCACCATTCTGCTTTACATCGCTATCGTCGTCGTCATGGGCGCGACAACCATCGTCGAACACATTCATGGGCGCGACTTTGCCCTCAGCCATTTCTATGGCGCATGGTGGTTTTCGCTGCTATTGGCGCTGCTCGTCGCCTTCGGAGTGGCTTACATCGTTCGGCAGCGCATGCGCCGCTGGCCGTTGTTGTTGCTACACGGCTCTTTGATCCTCATTCTCACCGGCGCATTGCTCACGCATCTCACCTCTCGACAGGGAGTAGTACATCTGCGCATGGGTGAGCCCACTGATGAGTACTACGAGAGCCCAACGGCCACTGGCATGAAGGTAGCGCATCTGCCGTTTAAGCTTTCGCTCAGCAGCTTTAATATCATCTATCATGAAGGCACTCGCGCCGCCGCCGACTACGAATCTGACTTCCAGGTCATCGATGGCGATGCCACTCGTGACGGACGTGTCTCCATGAACAACATCTTCACCTATCGCGGTTACCGCTTCTACCAGAGCAGCTACGACAGCGACCAGCGAGGCAGCATCCTTTCGATGAATGCTGACCCCTGGGGAATCCCTGTCACCTACCTCGGCTATGCGCTGTTGTTCTTCTCGCTTATCTATATGCTCATCGATCCGAAGGGCTCATTCCGCCGGCTGCTACGATCACCGTTGATTCAGCGCAGCGCCATTCTTCTTCTCTTTTTTCATTGTTCACTTTTCACTTGCCGCGCAGCGGCACCCACGCTCCCAGCCGAACAGGCAGAGGCCTTCGGACGACTCCATATGTCATATAACGACCGCATTTGTCCTGTCGAAACCTATGCTTTAGACTTCACAAAGAAGCTGTTTGGCAAGCGCCACTATGGCGAATACTCTGCCACACAGGTGCTTTTAGGATTCATCTTCTGGGGCGATGAATGGAGCAAGGAACCCATTCTGACAACCAAAGGCGGTGTCTTAAAGGACCAACTCGACCTGCCGTCTCACTGCTCGGTCGACTTCTTCTTCAACGAGACCATGGGCGGCTACATCATCGGGCCCTATCTGAAAGAGTATTACAATGGCCAGCAAGACGCCTTCCACAAGCAGGCTGCACAGATCGACGATAAGATATCGCTGGTGATGGACCTGCGGCGTGGCAGTCCGCTGAAGCTGTTCCCAACAGACTCCGCATCGTGGGTAGCGCCTACGGATGCTTTGCCGAGCACCACTGCAGCCACCGACTCTGTGTTCATCGCTGACATCTTCAACCAGCTGTACGCTGACGCACTAAGTGGCAACCACGCTCACTTCAGCCAACTCGTCAGTGCCATCGATCAGTATCAGCACTTGCACGGCAACAGTTCACTCCCCTCACCGACACGCGACAACGCAGAGCATCTGTACAACAAGATTCCCTTTGCCACGATTCTCTTCATGTTTAACCTGACGATGGGATTCCTGATGCTCTTCTATTGCATTTGGCTGATGACACGGAAAGCTGACACAACGCCATCACTGAAAAAATTGGCATGGCTGTGGACGGGACTCCTTCTGCTCTCGTTCCTTGCGCTTACGCTGTGCATAGCATTACGGTGGATGGTAAAAGGCTCCATTCCCATGGCCAATGGCTATGAGACCATGCTCCTCACGGCTTGGTTTGTCATGGCCATCACGCTGGTCAGCATTCGTCGGCTGTCCTCCATGCGCGACCTCCTGCTCACGTTCGGCTTTCTGCTCTCTGGTTTCTTCCTGCTCGTAAGCCACATCAATCAGATGGCCCCGCAGATCACCCATATGATGCCCGTGCTCAACTCGCCCCTACTCTCCCTCCATGTGAGTATCATCATGATGAGTTATGCTCTCATCAGCCTCACCTTCATCTGCGGATTGGTGGCATTGATTGTTAAGCTCGTCCGGCGCATCACAACGCATGCCTCGCATCCCGACGACCATTCTCTTCAGGCGCTGGCAGTGCTCTCGCGCATCTTCCTCTACCCTGCCCTCACCACCATGGGACTCGGCATCTTCATCGGTGCCATTTGGGCAAACATCTCCTGGGGCAACTACTGGAGCTGGGACCCGAAGGAGACGTGGGCACTCATCACATTCATGGTCTATGCTGTTGTAGTGCACACACAGTCGCTGCCCGTATTCCGTCGGCCCGTCGTCTATCATGTCTATATGGTGCTAGCCTTCCTGACCATCCTGATGACCTATTTCGGCGTGAACTACGTGCTAGGCGGCATGCACAGCTATGCTTGAATTTGTATAAAGATTGTTAATTGGGGCAAGTTTGTCAATTGTTAATTTTTAATTGTTAATTGATAATTGTATCTTTGCACTCAAATAGAAAAAATCAATGAATAAAATCATCAACTATCAAGATGCTGTCGCCAAAATCTATACTTTCGACAACGGTACGGAAGTGACAGAATACCAAGTGGTGATCAGCCTCAACAACCAGCTGCTCACCTATCGACAGCAATTGGAAACCTTACTCGATGCATTTGCACGTGTGCGCACGGACGTGACGAAAGGTGCTGCCATCGTGTTCAAGCGTTTCTTCCTGAGCGATGCCAGTAATCAGGCTGACGAGCTCGTCAATTATGAAATGGAAGCTCCTGAAGGAGCCATGAGCATCATTCAGCAAGGACCGCTCAACGGCACAAAGATTGCATTGTGGGCCTATCTGGTCAGCGGTGTTCAGACGCGGGCACTTCCTAGTGGTCTCTATGAGGCTAGCCATGGCCAGTATCGTCATCTCTGGCTGGCTTCAGCAAGCAACTACGCCAAGGACTCTGAACGACAGACGCGCATCCTGTTGAATGACTATGTAATGCAACTCATGAACGAGGGTTGCTCATTGGCTGATAACTGCATTCGCACTTGGTTCTTTGTCAACGATGTCGACCTGAACTACAATGGCGTCGTAAAAGCCCGCAACGAAGTGTTTGTCACGCAGAACCTCACCGACCGAACCCATTTCATTGCCAGTACAGGTATAGGTGGCCGTCAGGCTGATGCTCAAGTGCTCTCGCAAATGGATGCTTACGCCATCGCAGGGATTAAGAAAGAACAAATCCACTATCTCTACGCACCCACCCATCTCAACAGAACGAGTGACTATGGCGTATCGTTCGAGCGTGGCACCTACATAGACTATGGCGATCGACGTCATGTTTTCATTTCTGGCACGGCCAGCATCAACAACAAAGGTGAAATCATGCACCATGGCGATGTCGTAGCTCAGTGCCACCGCATGTGGGAGAATGTTGCCGCATTGCTCAACGAAGCTGGGTGTTCATATGACGATGCCACTCAGATGATTGTCTATCTGCGCGACCCTGCCGATTACGAGGTTGTACGCCGTCTGTATGAAGAACGTTTCCCCGACAAACCCTGGGTCATTGTCAACGCCAAGGTTTGTCGCCCAGGCTGGCTTATCGAGATGGAAACCATGGCCATCAAGCAACAGTCTACCGACTTCCCCTGCTACTAATTATAAAAATGGCAATAAAGAATGCCGCACACCATGCAAGAGCATGAATGTGCGGCATTCTTTATATTTCGTATTCAGTGTCGCTTACTTGGCATAAGCCACCGAACGAGTTTCACGAATCACCGTGATCTTCACCTGACCAGGATACGTCATCTCGTTCTGAATCTTCGTGGCAATCTCGCCGCTCAAAGCTTCGGTCTCAGCATCAGACATCTTGTCTGCACCGACGATGACACGAAGTTCACGACCAGCTTGAATAGCATAGGTCTTCGTCACACCAGGATAACTCATGGCGATAGCCTCAAGGTCGTTCAAACGCTTGATGTAAGCTTCAACAATCTCACGGCGAGCACCGGGACGAGCACCCGAGATGGCATCACACACCTGAACTATGGGAGCCAGCAACGTCTGCATCTCCATTTCGTCGTGGTGAGCACCGATAGCATTACAGATGTCGGGTTTCTCCTTGTATTTCTCTGCAATCTTGGCACCATAGATAGCGTGCGGATCCTCAGTGTCCTCATCGGGCACCTTTCCTATATCGTGCAGTAGTCCAGCACGCTTTGCCTTCTTCGGATTCAGGCCGAGTTCAGCTGCCATGACAGCACATAGGTTGGCTGTTTCACGGGCATGCTGCAGCAAGTTCTGGCCATAGCTTGAACGATACTTCATCTTACCCACGATGCGGATCAGTTCAGGATGCAGTCCGTGAATACCAAGGTCGATAGCCGTACGCTTACCTGTTTCAATAATTTCATTTTCGAGTTGCTTCTTCACCTTGGCAACGACTTCCTCAATACGTGCAGGGTGGATGCGGCCATCGCTGACCAGCTGATGGAGCGCCAAACGGCAAACCTCACGGCGAATAGGATCGAAAGCAGAAATGACAATGGCTTCTGGCGTGTCATCAACAACGATTTCAACGCCGGCAGCAGCCTCCAAGGCACGGATATTGCGTCCTTCGCGACCAATGATTCGGCCTTTTACCTCGTCATTGTCAATATGGAACACCGAAACACTGTTCTCGATAGCAGTCTCAGTAGCCACGCGCTGAATAGTCTGGATAACTATCTTCTTTGCCTGTGCATTGGCATTCAACTTAGCTTCATCGATGATTTCGTTGATATAGCTGGCGGCATCCGTGCGAGCTTCATCCTTCAGGCTTTCGACCAGTCGGCTCTTGGCTTCCTCAGCACTCAGACCGGAGAGTTCCTCCAGTTTTGCACGCTCCTGGCTCTGCATCCTTTCAAGCTCCTCCTGCTTGATGGCAAGAAGTTTCTTTTCGTTATCAACACGCTGCTGGCTCTGCTCCACCTCTTGCTTGCGGCGTCCCAGTTCTTCCTGACGCTGGTTGAGTGAGATTTCGCGTTGCTTCAGCTTGTTCTCACTCTGCTGAATGCGCTGGTTGCGCTGCTGCACCTCTTTCTCGAGTTCGCTCTTCTTGTTCAGGAATTTCTCCCTTACTTCCAGCAGCTTCTTTTCTTTCAACACTTCAGCCTCTTTTTCAGCGGCTGATACCATTTCGTTATATTTCCCCTTGATGACATAGCGGAAAATAGCGTAGCCTGCGATGCCACCCACAATGAGGGCCACCGCAGCTGCAATCAATATACCAATCATTTAATTGTAAAATTTAGAATATTCTCAATCATTGTTTTTAAGTGCTTCTTCAATCTCCGAAGTCAACTTGCCGAGAATATCGCTATATGGTACGGTATCGTTGCGCTTGGCTTCCTTCGCGTAGCGCAACGCAACATCAAGCATGGCAGCATACATGATGTACTTTTCACTACGCTTTCCTTTCAGGGCACCAGCGTAGGTGTTCACCGTATCAGTGATGGTTTTAGCTGCATTGCGATACACCTCTTCTTCATCGCGATAGACTTTTACCGCCATCTCGGTATCGTACAGATGCAACGTTATATTCAGTTTCTCTTTTTCTGGCATAGTCGCTCCGGTTTATTTCTCACTCAGTAGCGTAATACATTTATTAACGTCCCTGATTAGCTTAGCCAACCGTTTCTGAGCACCTTCCATGTCGGCGTCTGAAATTTCGATCATCTTAGCCATCTTCAGACTGTTGTAATCGTTACGAGCCTGTGTAAGCTGAGCTTCCAACTCCTTGATGCGTGCATCTCTCTCATCAACCATCGCATACAGGTCAGTATTCTCCTTCTTCATATCTTTGTATTGGAGAATCATCTGCCTGACACGGGTTGTGAATAGGGCTAATGTCTGCTCGTTTTGGTCCATAAGATTACAATTTGGTTACAAAATTAAGGCTTTTTATTCAAATGCCCAAATATTTTGCAAGTTTTTTTTACCAAAGTCTCGTTAAAGTGTCACTTTAACTTAGTTCACGAAGCGCTCTCGTCCTTCTTCTTTGGCTCTTTCTTGGCAAGCATTACCACATTATAGACGAAGTCGGTAATCCATTTTTGAGAGAAGCCAAGGCGCTTGTCGTACTGGCGAATAGCCGCAACTGTCTTCATGACAGCCGGATCTTTGTAATCGTTTTTGTTGAAGATGTCGCTGACCGTTTTCTCCGTCATCTGATAAATAGCACTGCGGAAGAAAGAGGGAAGGCGAAGCTTGAACTTCATAAGATTACCCATCAGCATCATCAGGTCTTGTGAGAATCCCTGGAACTGAATGAGATATGTCTGAGCATCCTGCAGTTTGTGACAGTTTTTAGCAACGCTCTTATCAATCTCCTTGAAGAAATCGTCATCCATCTTATAGATTTCTTTCATGAGTTTCTTGCAATGGCTCTTCTCGCCCAAGCCAAGTTTGTTATTCAGCGTAGGCACCCTCAGAGTAGCCTTAAATGTCCGAAGGTCTGGAAGCATAGCTAAGTTATTGATTCCCAACTGAGCAGCCAGCGATGCTTGAAAGTAAACTCTAACCAGCGACATATAGTCTTCCATGCCACCGGTCTTATTTTCTTCTTGTTTTTTCCCAAAAAGTTTCGATAGTAATCCCATAGTTTATTGAATGCAAATATATTGATAAAAATGTGTGCTGGCATTGCCAACACTTTGCAAAATTACAACAATATCATGAAATAACAAAAAAAAGTAGCGAAAAACGTTTGTCCATCCCTGTTTTTTTCGTAACTTTGCATCGTTTTATAAAACAGTAAGGCGCATCCATATGCGCAAAGGAAATATTTCTAACAGAGCAATTCAACTGCCAATGCAATGAAAGGTATTGTTTTAGCAGGCGGGTCAGGAACACGCCTATACCCCATTACGAAAGGTATCAGCAAGCAGCTGATTCCTATTTTTGACAAGCCGATGATCTACTACCCCATCTCGGCACTCATGCAAGCAGGCATTCGTGAGATTCTCATTATCTCGACGCCATACGACCTTCCCGGTTTCCGTCGTCTCTTGGGCGACGGCAGTGACATTGGAGTACACTTCGAATATGCCGAGCAGCCCAGCCCTGATGGCCTGGCACAAGCCTTTATCATTGGCGAGGATTTCATTGGTGACGACTGTGCATGCCTGGTGCTGGGCGACAACATTTTTCATGGCGTAGGCTTTGACGAACTGTTGCGCCAAAGCGTCATCGATGCTGAAGCACACGGAATGGCCTCCGTATTCGGCTACTATGTGAACGATCCAGAACGCTATGGCGTAGCCGAACTAGACGAAAATGGCAATTGCCTGAGCATTGAAGAGAAGCCTGCTCACCCAAAGAGCAACTATGCCGTTGTGGGCCTCTACTTCTATCCAAACAGCGTCGTAGAGATAGCCAAGAACATTAAACCCAGCGCACGTGGCGAATTGGAAATCACATCTGTCAACCAGGCATATCTGGAGCAGAAGCGCTTGAAAGTAAAAACGCTGCAGCGTGGTTTTGCATGGCTCGACACAGGCACACACGACAGTCTGAGCGAAGCTAGTACCTTTATTGAAGTCATTGAGAAGCGTCAGGGATTGAAGATTGCCTGCCTGGAGGAGATAGCTCTCCACAAAGGTTGGATTACCCCTGAGAAGCTTCGCGAGGTGGCTGAGCCGATGAAGAAGAACGCCTACGGACAGTATCTGTTGCAACTTCTAAAAGACTAATAGCACCTTTTTATATTTATTATAAGACGATTATAACAAAAAAAACAATAAATCAAAAAAATGGAAGAAAACAAGAATTTAAGTACAGAGAACGTTTTGGAACAGGATGAGAAGTCAACCTTTGACTTCCAAACCATCTATACTGCCGTCGTTCTCAACTGGAAGTGGTTCGTGCTCTCGCTCATCATCTGCCTGGGCATAGCCGCCATCTACCTGCGCTACAAGACGCCCATCTATCAGGCCTATGCCAAGATGCTCATCAAAGACGAGGACAACACGCGCAGCAGTAGCCGCAACATGGTGAATGCAGCCGTGCTTGGTACCATGTCTAACTCGGCTGGTATCGACAACGAGATGGAGTTGCTCAAGTCGCGTTCCATCGCTGAGCAGGCCGTTCGCGACCTGAAGCTCTATGTGTCCTATCGTAGCAAAGGCAAGGTCAAGGAGACACTGCTTTACAAGAACCAGCCCATCAGCGTTGACATCGATCCTGATCATCTTGAGAAACTCGGTGCTCCCATCAATCTGGAAATCCAGTGCGAGAAGAATAGCTACCACATTCAGGGAACCATCGATGCCGAGGGAACAATGATCGACAAGACCATTGCCAAGTTGCCTACCACACTTACCACAAAGGTAGGTACCATTTCGTTCGTTGCCAATGGCACGACTCCAGCTCCTGACGGCGCAGTCTATTTGGTGACAATCCGTTCCCCGAAGGCTTCTGCCTATAAGTATGCAGGCGCGCTCTCTGTTGGACAGGCATC
>JAEEGL014867493.1_pt1 | contig 19876 bp, 6 predicted proteins | sample 9134231 | NCBI WGS metagenome assembly JAEEGL01 (sample SAMN16246548, study PRJNA631951) | gut metagenome | biome: gut microbiome; feature: rumen; material: fiber-attached | host: Bos | place: Iran: Karaj | collected 2018-10 | reverse complement strand
TCTCTATACCTCCGCAAGCTCCGGTTTGGCGCTAATCGCCCGCCTATATTATTAACTTTTCAAATACTTGGAGCGCAGTTGGTACAATCTCTATACCTCCGCAAGCTCCGGTTTGGCGCTAATCGCCCGCAAAAATGACCTGTTTCTATTAAATTGTCATATTTATAATTTTGCATAGGGTGCAAAAAGGAACATTTACACCAAAAATAAACTAAAATAATACTATCTCAAACAAAGATGTTTGTAAATAAACTAATTATTTCCTTCAAGCCAATTTTTATAATACTCTTTTCTGATATTTTCCTGAGAACGAACAGGAGCCTCTGAAATATCAGTTTTTGGAACAGAACCATTATAACCGTAATTGTTGTATTCTTGATTTATGGGTGTAAATGCTTCACTTGGACTTGGCACTTCTGTTTGATTAATATATTCATTTTGGGATTGTGAATTGTCTACTGTTAATTTTTCTGCTTGTACATTTTTATTTGTAAAATGTCTTTCTCCTTGCGGGTAAAGAACTGCATATACTTTTGCTGCATATAATTTTGTAATAGGTTTAGAGAATTTTTTTATTTGTGCAAGAGTACTTACATTTTCACCAAATTGCTGTGAAGGCATTAAAAAATCATCCATTTTAAAATTATGTTTATAAGATTTTTCAAGCATATATCTGTGTTTTTTTACATCAACGAGGATTAAATTCATATCATATCTTGTAGAAGGGGTAACAGATGGTGCCCAAATATATTGCAATTTGAAAAACATGTTAGGCTTCATTGCAGAACGCTGCAAATCATATCCGCCGTGAGCAAATATAACATACTGTGTTCCTAAAACATTTGCTATTTCTTCAAGTTTCAAATAATCGATGCTTCTTGTATTTTTATATTCACTTATCAGAGCTTGATATTTTTTAGTCATACCACTGTCTTTTATAATTTCATCCTTTATTGATAAATCCATAGGTTGAAAATCATTATAAACCTTCAATTCATTAACCAAATCTGCACAAAAAAGATTTGTTGTCATCGGATAAATTGAATAATTTGAACCTTGTGTCGGTACATCTACAGGAAACACCGCAATAGTTTTTGATGTTGTTTCTAATGCTTTTGCTTGTAATGCTGCAAAAAATATAAATACAAAAATTAAAAATATTTTCTTCATAATAATTGCTACTCCCCCACTTAATTAGAAGTTTAACATTTTTTGCAACTGATTTTATCCATTGAATAATGTATTTTTATTATACTTTTGTTAATCTGTTGAACTCGGCATCAACAGCTTTTATTCCGATTTTATTAAAATCTATTTTATATAATGTTGATGAGCCGATTGAAATGATATTAGTTATTTTTCCTATGCCGAAATGCTCATGCATAACCGTATCCCCTACATTAAACATTTGACTTGCTTTTAAATCTTCTAATTGAGGTTTGTTTTCGGCTTCTTTTTTAGCTTTTAATTTTTCAATCATTGCTCTTGCCTGTTCAACACCTGATATAACATTTTTAAATTCTTGTTTATGTTCTTTTTCTGTTTCTTCCTGAATTGCGGGATTAGTTTTAACAACAGTAGTTTTCTTTTTATAAACCGGTGCAACAAAATTTTTACCGAAAGAAGAATTGCTGACAGGTGCATCTTTATTAATTACTGGTTTTGTTGAGAAACTTTTTGCTTCATTATTTTTATTTGAATCGGCAAGTCTTTGTACTGCACTGCGGAATGTAGATTGAGTTTTTTCAAAATTATCTTTTTTACTGAAATTCGTATCCATTAAAGTTGAAGGGATTTCAAAAATAAATCTGCTTGGTTCAGAGTATCTCCATTCGCCCCACATTTGGCGTTTTTTAGCGTATGTAATATATAAATTCTCTTGTGCTCTTGTTATCCCCACATACATTAATCTTCTTTCTTCTTCAAGTTCGGAGTTACTTTCCCTTGCTTTTGAAAGGGGAAATATGCCTTCTTCCAGTCCGGATAAAAATATGGTAGGATATTCAAGTCCTTTAGCCGAATGGAGTGTCATAAGAGTAACTGCATTCATATCTTCTTTTATTTCGTCAGTGTCACTGACTAAGGCTATTTGTGCCAAAAATTCACCCATTTCATCTTCTGTTTCTATTTCGGCAAATTCGTTTGCAACATTTATGAACTCTTGCAAGTTGTCTATTCTTGTTTGTGATTCAACAGTATCTTCATCTTCGAGTTCTTTTAAATATCCTGTTTGAATAAGAATTGTTGATACAAATTCGTTTATCGGATAAATATTCATTTTTGTTTCTAAATCCAATATTAAATCTCTAAAAGTTGCAAGTCTGGCTATTGTAGCTGCCGAAAATTCTTCGGAATGGTTTTCTATATGTTCAATAATATCAAATACACTTGTACTATTTGCCATTGCCAATTCTTCAAGTTTTTTGAATGTTGCGGCACCGATAGAGCGTTTAGGAACGTTTATGATACGCTTTAATGCTTGGGAATCGGCTAAATTGTATAATAATCTTAAATAAGCAACAATATCTTTAATTTCTTTACGTTCATAGAATTTTAATCCGCCTACCATTCGGTAAGGGATTGATGCAGCCATAAAAGCTTCTTCTATTGCTCTGCTCTGTGCATTTGTACGATATAAAATTGCTGTATTTTTATAATTTTTTTCTCCTGCTCTTTTTACTTCATTTGCAATATAGTATGCTTCTTCAGCGTGGTCTTGTGCTTCAAAACACTGGATTTTATTCCCTCTGCCTTTGGTTGAATACAGATTTTTTTCAACACGTTCTATATTGTTTTTGATAACATTATTTGCTGCTTCCAATATATTTGTGCAAGAACGATAATTTTTTTCGAGTTTTATTGTTTTTGCTTGTGGAAAATCGGATTTAAAATTCAATAAGATTTTATAATCAGCACCTCTCCAGCTGTATATAGATTGGTCTATATCACCGACAACACAAAGAGTTCTGTTCTCTAAATCTAAATTTTCGGCTTTTTCTCCGTTTGTAAAAAGAAGATTAATCAATTTGTATTGAGCGAGGTTTGTATCTTGGAATTCATCCACAAGAATATGTTTAAATTTGTTATGATATTTTCCCCTAACTTCTTTATTTTGTTCAAGAAGTTTTACGCAAGTTAAAAGTAAATCATCAAAATCCAAAGCATTATTTAAATTCAGAGCCTTTTCATAAAGAGTAAATACTTGTCCAATCTTATCGGAACGATAATCCCTTGCACGAGTAGCAAAAGTATAAGCATCCTGCATTTTATTTTTTGCATTTGATATTTCCATTTGGACTGTTTTAGGCTTATAAATTTTATCGTCCATGTTTAATTCTTTAAGTGCGTTTTTAATTACTGCTAAAGATTCATCTTGATCATAAATAACAAAATTATTTTTCCAAACAATATTTTCTTCATTTTTATAATTTTCTATATCATTTCTTAAAATTTTTCCGCAAATACCATGAAATGTTCCTACCCAGAGGTTTTTTACAATATCCTGTCCCAAAATTTTTTCTAATCTTGCTTTCATCTCTTTAGCAGCTTTGTTTGTAAAGGTTACGCCTAAAATATTATATGGTCTTACTCCGGAATTAATCATATAAGCAATTCTTGTTGTAAGTACTCTTGTTTTTCCGCTTCCTGCACCGGCTAAAACGGATAAAATTCCTTCTATATCAGTAACCGCTTCTAATTGCTCGTTATTTAATCCTTCCAATAAATTATCCATGTTGTACTTCTACCCAAAAATGTGATATTATAAATCATATACAAAAAATAAATTATTTGATAGAATATAATGTAGAAAAGTAAAATTATTGTAAGAATAGGGAAAAAATATGTCAGATGAAAAAGAACAACCGATTGTAGTGGTGCCTATTGAAGGCTTGAGTAAAGATGATACACCTGATACGGCAGATGATTTGGCTCATGAATTAGCAACGATACAACAATCTTCTAAAAAAATTGCAATAATAGGCAGTAGAAATTTACCGATTACGCATCAACAAGTTATTGAAACAATTTCATTTGCGTTGGCTAATGCAGGTAATACAATTATAACCAGCGGCGGTTCTTGCGGTACTAATGCTGCTGCAATAAGAGGCGCTATGAAGGCTAATCCTCAAAATTTGGTTGTTATATTGCCACAAACTATCGGTCAACAACCTTCTGATGTACAAGACCAACTTATTGGGGTTCCTAATATTACTGAGCATGCCGACAGAGCAATGATGACTTTAGCTGATGCAAGTCGAATTTGTAACAGAGAAATTATAGATGAAAGCCAGCAAATTTTATGTTTTCTTTCTCATACCAGCGGTACGCTTTATAAAGCGGTTGCTTATGCTGAAGAATCTCACAAAGTTGTTACAACTTTCTATCTTGATTAAAAAGGTTTGAATTAAGCATGTTATTAAAAGAATTAATGCAAAATGATATCAAACTTATCAATGATAGTTTGGAGAATTATTTGCAAGAGAAATTTCCGCAAATAATTTGGAAATCTATGGATTATTCCGTTTCAATCGGAGGTAAAAGACTTAGACCGCTTTTAACTTTAGAAACAGCAAGAATTCTTGATGAAGATATTCAAACAGTTTTACCTCTGGCATGTTGTATAGAAATGATACACACATACAGCCTTATTCATGATGACTTACCCTGTATGGATAATGATGATTTCAGAAGAGGTAAACCTACTAATCATAAAGTTTTTCCTGAAGCTATTGCCCTGCTTGCAGGTGACAGTTTATTATCTTATGCACCGCTTGTATTTATAAAAAATACACCTGAATGTATTCCAAAAGAAAGAGTTATAAGAGTGTTGGAAGAATTATTTGAAGCAATCGGGCCTTCAGGCATGATTGGCGGACAAGTCATGGATGTAGTAAGCGCAAATAAAATCATTGATGAAAATATTTTTAAATATATTCATACACACAAAACAGGCAAAATGTTTGAACTTTCTTTAAGGGGAGGTGCTATTCTTTGTAATGCAGATGACAAAATGCTTAATATTTTGACAGATTATGCAAAGACAATAGGATATGCTTTTCAAATAGCAGATGATATTTTAGATATAATATCCGATTTTGAAGAATTGGGAAAAACCCCTAATAAAGACATTAAAGCTCACAAAAACACCCATCCTTCAATATATGGAATAGAAAACTCTAAAAAAGAATTAGAACAGCTTTGTAAGAAAGCGGAAGATATAATATCAAGTAATAATATAAAATCAAAGTTTCTTATTAAACTGGCACAAGAAACTTTTGAGAAAGTGAAGGAGAGAGAATGATTATAAATACAGGGCTTGAAGTAATGATAGCCTCTTTAATAGCTACATTTATTGCTCAATTTTTAAAATTTTGCTTTTATTATTTTCAACATAAAAAAATTAATTTTAAGATATTTGCTTCAACCGGTGGAATGCCCAGCTCTCACAGTGCAGCGGTTGTGGGTACAATGACTAGTACAGGTTTAATAAAAGGGTTTTCGAGTGTTGAGTTTTCTATTGCTTTGATTTTCGGACTTATTGTAATGTATGATGCGGCTGGTTTAAGACGTTCTACAGGTCAAATCGCAAGTCAATTAAATAATCTTGTTGATGCAATTTGGGAACAAAGACCGCATAAATTCAGAGAAAAACTCATAGAATTGTTAGGGCATACTCCGTTAGAAGTCGCTATGGGTGCACTACTTGGCGGTTCTTTTGCAGTGTTATATCATTATATACTTCTTTATTAATTTAATTTATTTTTTGATGTAATTATTTGTGATAAAATCAACTATAATTACGGAATCAAAAAATAATTATGAGTTTAGAAAGTAAAATTTTTGAAAGATATACACCTGATTTTAAAAAATTAAGGGAATTTGGTTTTAAAAAGGATAAAGATAACTATATTATTGAAAAGTGTTTTTTTAATAATGAATTTTTTGCGAAAATTTCTGTATCGAAAAATGGTACTGTTTCGGGTAAAGTTATAGATAAAGAAAATAATGAAGAGTATCTTCCTTTCAGAATAGAAAATATACAGGGGAATTTTGTTGGTGATGTTAAAAAAAATTATATAAAAATTTTGAATGAAATAAAAAATAATTGTTTTGTAAAAAATTATTTTATTTCTAATCAAGGAAACAGACTCTCCAACAGAATTTTTATTCGATTTTATGATGAGCCTTATTTTATGTGGGAAAAATTTCCTACATTTGGAGTTTATAAAAATCCTGATAATGATAAGTGGTACGCTGTCATAATGAATATCGAGCGTTCAAAACTCGGCGAAAAAAATAATAATGAAAAAGTTGAAATAATAAATTTAAAACTTGATAAAAACAAAATTCAGAATTTATTAAAAGAAAGAGGTTTCTATCCTGCCTGGCACATGAATAAGAAAAGCTGGATAACAATAACGCTGGATGACACATTGACTGATGAAGAAATTATGGAATATATAGAAGAAAGTTATTCTTATACAATTAATAAAAAGTGGAGGTATTAACCTAATACTTTATTTTATACAGAGATATTAATATATAATATTACCTTTTTTAATTTTTAGGAGAGGATAATGGTTGATTTTGTTGAATGGTGGGCACACGATATATAATTATTTGTTTAAATACCATATTTCATGCTTGTTTTGCCTACCCTACCTACTAAGCCGACTTACTTACTTTTTGAAGGTACAGCGCCTCTCCTAAAGCATAGGAGAGGCAAAAATTTTACTTGAGCAAGATGCGAAAGTATGAAATTTTGGTGAGGTATGAATTACAAAATTTAGACCTCACCCATTTTTCAGATTTTCGAGAAAATAAATTTTCTCTCAAATGAAAAAATGCCCTCTCCTAAGAATTAGTAGAGGGCGATATTGTAAATATTAATTTTGTTCGTGCATTAAAATTCATGCAACAATCAAGAGAAATATCTACGATCTACTGGCTATCGTTTTAGTCACCGGCAGCATCTTCAATAGCAATATCAATTGTTATTGCATCAAATTCACTTCCAGTAAGAGAAACCCAATCTTCAAATTTTTCCTGTGCTACAGTTTGTTTTTGATACAAATAATAGCATTTATAAATACCATCTTCAATTCCAAATGTTATAGTTTTTGCATAATCGCCATAACTTCTTAATTCACGAATTTTTCCATCGTATTTATCTATTATTATTGAAAAAGCGTCATCTCCCTTTTCTGTGAATATAATTTTGTCATACTTATCATAGTGTTCAATATAGGGTTTTGTAGTATCAACACCGTATATTAATAAATTTTCTACATTTGTTCCTTCCTCTTTCAGTATTTTATCTGCAAGACTTTGTAGGGCATCAATTTCTTTGTAACCAAAATAATTGTTAAATAAATCATTTGCATCTATTCTTACTACTTTATCGTCATTCACATTCAGATAATAACTAGCAGGGTCAGAAGGATCAAAATGATACCATATATCATCTTTTAGTGTCATATCATCAGCTAGATAGCATCCTTCTCCTCTGTTAGCCTCATATAATGCTGATTGATATTTAGTTCCAATTAAATCTTTTGATTCGTATTCATATCTGTAAAACAATCTTCCGGTACTGCCCATTTGTCTGTCTCCTGATATAAAGGAATCCTGTATTGTTAAATCATTTTCTCTTATTAATTTATCCAGTCCTTTAGCTAGATATTCCATTTCTTCCTTAGATGAAGGATATATTGTAAATGCCTTTCCTCTTTGTCCTCCGCCCAGCGCTTCAGGGGGATATTCTTCAGCAAAAGTTTTAAATTCTATATTATTTTTGATAAGATAAGGTATAACAACTTCTGACATTTTTTCCCAATCATATTCATCAACAGAATACAAATGCATTTTCCATTCTATATGTATATTTCCTTCCGCACTTGCTAATGCGTGCCAAGCCCCACTAAAGTTATAAGCAGCATTTTTATCACCTTTTTTGTAAGCTTCTTCTGCTTTTTCCTTTGAAGTATATGTATTTCCAAATAATTCAGGATGACTTTCCATAAAGTCCTTGTGTATATCATTTATACTTTGATTACTTTGTCCTTTTACACTATATATATTAGGTATTTTGTATAATATTTCTTTGTTTTCTCTTATTATTTTTTTTGTTGAAGGTATAGAAAATTCATATATTTCTCCATTTTGATCTATGCATAGTGTAACAGTAATATATTTCCCTTCACTACTTCTGCCGGAGAGAACAACTGTTTTCCCTCCAGCAGAACTTTCCGTTTTAGCGTCTACTGAAATTTTAACACTTGCTACTTGCATCTCTGCTTTATTTAATATTTCATTACAGTTGCCAGGAAATCTATTTTGTACACAGTTAATAAATAGATCTAAATATTTATTAGATACAGATTTAAAATTTTTAGATGTTGCATAAAATTCTTGTGTAGAATAATCACCTTTATGATCTTTATTAGAGAAGTTTTCTAATATATTACCATCTCTGTCTACGATAGCATACGATGTTTCGTTGTGTAAATTGTCATAAGTTTGTTTAGCAAAAGTTCCATTACCTAAATCTTTGTTCCAATCTATAATAGAAGTCAAATATTCCGTAACTTCATGAGTATCAACTTCATTATATATATTAACACTATAAACTTTTGTAACATTATTTTCAGTTATTGTTTTTGTAAAACGATTGTTTTTTAATTTAAAAGTACCTCCATCAAAAATATATTGTTGTTCGATTATAGCATTTCCTAGCTTGTAAGTTACTAAATAGCTATCTTCATATATTTTAACACTTCCAATTGTTTTAGATTCACCTTTTTTGTATATTTTATAGTATGTTACTCCGGAATTATTTTGATAAAGTTGCTCCGGAATATAAATGTTAGGTTCATCTAGAACTGTATTTATTGTTTCTTTAATAAGATTCAATTGTTCTTTTGAAAATAACTCGGTTACTTTTTGCTCTATAATATCTTTATATCCTTTTAATTTTGTTTCTAATTCTTTATCTGTTATATTACTATATTCTTTTTTTATTTCTTGTGTGATTTCATTTATAACTTGCTCTCTTATTGAAGATTCTTTAATTATATTTAGTTTTTGATTTATACCTTTTCGTATATATTTTTCTGATCTTTGATTTTTTTGGGCTTCACATCTTCTGGTATAATTTTTGTAAAGTGTTTTTAGTCTATTACTAACAATCTCTAAAACATTTGTAGGAACAGAACCGGTAGAATCATTAATTGCTTTATACCAATAATTTTGCCATGATACTAATGTAATTGCATCGGTTTGTTTAAATAATTCAGAAAACTCTCCAACTAAATCAGGTCTCGTTATTGCTTCACCACTTTTTAGTATATCTATAATATAATTTTTCACTTTATCTGATTTCATCATTGCTAAAATTTCAACAGAATTAAATGAAGAACGCTCAATTAAAGCTTTTGCTACTTCAGCATCATCGGCTGATTTTATTAAATTTTGCAATTTGAGACAATCAGATTCTTTGAAAGTATAGAAATCATATTCATTTTCATTTTTATATTTTATTCCCTCTAAATCAATTGTTTCATCTCCATCTTTAAGAATAATTTCACCCGTATCTTTATATAATATATCAGCAACAATAAGTTTTTCCGGAATGAAGCCGTCAGACTTAACCATTTTGGTCAAATCATCAATATCCAACTTTTCTGATTTAAGTATGTTTTTACATTGACCTATAGCTTCCAATGTCCTTGTATCTGTTACTTCTTCTTTAATTTTCATATAATTTTCTATTATCAGTTTTTGTTCTGATGAACATTTTACTTTTAGTGCATCACAGTTCCAACATTTTGCAATCAAATCCAGATTTTCTTTTTGAGTTACTCCTGTATTTTTTAAATTTTTCAGGGCTTTAAATGAACCTTTCAATTCCTCAACAGAGACGGAACCTTTAAGTGCACATTTTTCAAGAGTTTTATTGTTATAATCTATTATTCTGTTAGCGATACCACCGGAGATACAACTAAAGAACGGACCTGTCAATTCTTCGATAGCACTTTGTTTCCATTCTTCGAGCAAACTATCTTGTTCGTTGAACATACTTGTGATGAGGAAGCTACTGGCACCATCTGTAGCTATTTCTGCTATATCACCTAGTACCCAGGCAGTTATGGCATTCATTCCCTTTGCTTTCAACATTTCTGTAATTTGATTATGCAATTGATTTGCTCCCATACCGGCAAGAGTGCAGAGAGTTGTTACAGATGCATTTATTAAAGCGCTTCCGATTGCACTTCCCCAACCTTTTTCTATCCCTTCGATACTTGTATAAGATTGTGCCAAATCTAATAAACCTGTTTTTACACCGGAAGTAATAGCTACAGCTATAGCACTTCCGCCCAAACCTGCTGTTACTCCGGCTACAGCGAGACTAGTAGCAATATTTACTGCTGTTGTTCCGTAAGCTCTTGTTGTTATCGCATCTTTAATAGTATCTGATAATGCAGTGACTGTATTATCACCAAAAACTGTACGTGTTTTTTTATCAAGAAGAGATTCAAAAGCCTCCATTTTTGTATTTGGGAGTTTATATTTTTTAGCAATTTCGTTTGATAATTCTTCATATTTTGTTTTGTAATTTTGCGCTTCCTTTTTAAATCCGTTATAAATAGCAGCACAGAAGTATACAGTACTTATGCTTGATGCTCTGTCTTGAAAATCCGACCAATCTTTCCAGTTATAGTGGCTATCACTATTGCTATAAATTTGCACCATTTTATCGAGATATTCAGTGACTTCTTTGTCATCAACATTTTTGCCTAATATTTTTGCAATAGATTTTTTTGTTTGAGCTACAAAGTTTTTAGCATATTTCTTTTGGGTTTCTTCGTCATAATCGTTGAATTTTGCAATGAAACTTTCGAGCTCAGGAGTAATTTTTGGTCCGTCAATAATCGTAGAACCATACGGACCTGAAATAACTACAGGCAAATCTGAACCTAAAAAGTCAGTTATTTTAGCGGCTTCTTCTTCATAAATATTTGAAAGAGTATAATTCGCTTTAACTTGTGCATATTCTTCTGAATAAGTAATGAGATTAAGTATTTTATCAAAATCAAATGCAACGCCTACTTTTTGTATATATTTAACTTTTCTTTTATTTGATAACAAACATTTTTTGTCAGAAATGATTTCAACATCATTGCTTCCTGAGCTTCCATGTTTTTCCTTGAAAAGCTCATATTCTTGTGGAGTCATTTCTTTTTCATATTCTAATTCGTGATAGAATTTCTTGGAATAAAACTCTTTGAATCCGTTTGGATTTTTTATAATTTCTTCTCTCATTTCGGTTTGGAGTTTCAAAAGTTCATTTCGTTTTTCATTAATTGATTCGAGAGAACTTCCGCCAAGCAGATTAGAAATATAATCAACTGCAAAGCCGACCATTCCTATTGTATCAGAATCAGCTTTTGCCAATTCATCACTCTTTGTAATATCTTTTGTCATGTAATCAAACAGAATATCTGTTTGAGCGAGGTATGATTGTGTTAATTGAATTTCCTTTATAGCATTTGCTACTCCATCTCCTACTGCGGATGAATAAATACTGTTGTACTCTTCTGTAGTTGTTTCAAATTTTGTTCTGATTAAAGTTTCGACTTCTTTTATTGATTTTCCTTCAAGTTCATTTTGAATATTATATTCATCACCGATAGCTTTTATAGCATTTTGTATAATATTATTTGCAACTTCAAGATACATTTCTCTTGGAACAGTATCAACGATATTAGATTTTTGTTGATGAGTAAATGCTGCATAATAGCCGTCAATTGCTTCTTTATCTTCTTGTGTATAGCTTGTTTTGTTTATTCTTGTGTAGAAATCGGCTAAGGAATGAGCAGCTTTGTATGCTTTACTCAAAGAGTCCATATCCTTTTCCTTTTTTTTGAGTTGTTCAAATGTTGTTGCAGTTTGAGAAAAATCAACATTTTTGTTCAGATAAGATATCAAATAGTCAAAATCACTTTTTGTTTTGTTGGTCAGTGCTTTATATGCTTCGATAGCTTCTTTGAGTTGAGCATTTTCACTATTGATATCAATATTTTTTATATCAAAACCTGTGAGATTATTTGCTGCATTTTGTAATCTAATCAATTTGTCATAAACAGCTTGAACTTCTTTGTTTTTAAATTTTAATCCGCCGTTTTCAAAAGTAGGTTCAACAGGCTCACTATTTTCATCCGCTTCCTCATTTGTTTCTTGTGCTTGTGAAATTACTTCAATATAATCAGTACATTCTTTTAAATCTGTTTTTCCTGTAGCTTGCTTAATTGTGTCTAATATTTTGTTTATCTCATTATCTGCAAAGGTGGATATAGTACTAAAGGTGATTTCATTGCTTATTGTAGCAGAGTCAACAGGATTAGTTATGTCGGCGGCACCGATACGGGTTGTGCTTCCTACAGAACTTGTATTTGTTGCGGAATCAGCGGGAGTTGTATCTCCTACAGAATTTGTATTACCTGTTGAATCTACTGAAGGTGATGAAGAATCTTCTTGTTTAGGTGCTGTACCAAAGCAAAGTCCTCCTCCATTGTCGTTTGAACCTTTTTTTAACTCAAGTGCTAATGAATCGAGTTGATTTTTTGTATCTTGTTTTTCATTGTTAGTTTGCTCTTCATCCTCAATTTCTTCATCATCATTAATTTGCTCAATATCTTCTTGTTCGGTGTCTTCGATTTGTTCGTTTTCTTCTGCGGGGTTATCAGCTTCTTCAGTTTCTTGGACTGTATTAAGGTCATACATGATATAATCAACCATATCACCATCAATGCTAATTGTTTTAGCAGCAAGAGCAAGTTCATTGTCAATAGTTGTTACTTCTTCATAGAGTTTTGTACCGGAAAAATCTCTACGGTCTTCTTCAAAATCATTACCATAAATAGTTTTAGTTATTTCTGTAGCTAAGCCTGTTTCAGGATCAGCTGTTGTTATTTCTACTTGAACATTACCTTTATAATTAAAATAATGGTAGTTATATCTATTCGAGTAACTTTCTTCAACTCCATAATAATATTTACCAAAATCGCTATTATAAATTAATCTTTGATAATCTTCTTCATTATAAGTTTTTTTAATTATTTTTGAAGGATAAATACCTGTATCAGAATAGTCTTCTGTTGTTTCTTCTAAAAGATTCCCTGTTTCAGAATAAACACGATGAATTAAGTCCATGTAAATATCATCAAATGTTATGGTTTCAAGCAATGTTCCATTCAAAGATTTTACTGTTTTGTTACCTTTATTATCTTCTTCTACAAAATTTCCTGCTTCATTAATATATTGTTTTGTCCAAGATGTTACAGTAATACCATCACTTGCAGTTTCTGTAGTATTGTATAGAGTTATATTATAATTTTCATGATAAGTCTCTTCTGAGGTTGTTATTCTTCCATCAGAATATTCGTATTTATGAGAATATAAAGTATAAAAACCTTCTCTATGAGGATATACATCATAAGGGACATAAGTTTTTGTACGAGTTTCTTTATAAGTATTGTTTTCTGGATATTCGATGATCTCTTGTGTACAATATCCAGCTGAATTATTTATATAATGTGTCTTTTCCCCCTTATAATCAATAGTTATTTCTTCTAGATTTATTCCTTTTGGTGTACGCACACTGCTAGTACCATCACTATTTTCTGTTACAACATTACCTTCTTCGTTTATATATTGTTTGCTCCAATATGTCACTGTACCATCACTTGCTGTTTCTGTGGTATTTGAAAGTACTACATGATAGGTTTCATCATAAGTTTCATCATGAGTTTTGTTTCTGCCATCAGTATAATCTGTTTTGTAAGAATTTAATGTATATGTTGCGGTACTGATTTCTGTAGATACACATGTATTATCATTATTATAAGTAGTTATTGTAGTTGTTGTTTGTGAAGGTGATTTAGAAACTGTTGTTATACTTTCTATCTGTGTCTTTTCATCATCTTTATATTTGGTTTTTGTATAACTACCATCTTCATTATATGTAATTGTTCCCCATTCGTTATCTCGTGTACTAACAGAGTGAGTTTCATTAATATTTTCTGAACGAATAAATTCAAGTTCATACAATGAAACTTCTTCCTCTTTATATGTAGGAAATCCGTCTTCATTAATACCTGTCTCAATCCATTTGCCAGTTTTTTCTTTACCCGCATATTCACATTTTATATAATTTGAGTAGTTACTTAAATACTTTTCTTCAACTAATGCCCAATCAAGATAATATTGTTTACCAGATATTTCTAATTTGTCTCCTGATAATTGGCATGAGGATTCATACATTACTCTGTTTCTTGTAAGCCCAGCTATTCTATCGTACATTCCCTCAACATTAGCTAGTAAATTTTCTAAATTTTCCTTATTGATTTCTTTTTGTGTTTTTTTATTTCCACCTTCATTTTCTGTTTCTTCAGATTTAACTTCTGTGTTAGCACCATTTAACCTAAATTCTTCACCTATATTTACACATGAAGGATGATCTCCCCAGTTACCATATCCTGATATTTTCATTGAATCCCAAGTTGTATTTCCTAAAGAATCGGTTTTATAGTTTACATATTCTCTAATACCATCGATTCTTACACCTGAACTAGACCAACCATTATTAGTATAATATGTAGCCTCTGCTCCAATACCATTAATTGTTCTGGTTCCATCAAAAGAAACAGTTTCTGTATAATTTTCATAAGATACACCATCTCTTCTATCTATATCACTAACAGAAAATCCTTTAACTGTTGTAGTACTTTCTCCTGTTTCAGGATTTATTGTGGTTTCTCTAAAAGATTGACCATAACATGTATCTGATTCAACAGAGGAACTCTCATTTAAACTATATATTGCTTGACCCTTATCATTGTATGTATTATGGGTGTGGCTTCTATATGCTATATCATCATTATATCCATTAAATCTTTGTTCACTAATGTCAGAATCTATTAATATTCCATTACTATAACTTTCTGTTTGATTAAAGTAAGTTCCATTTGAGCCAGAGGAAGAACAACTATATGATAATTTAAACCCTTTTTCATCCCACGTTGTAATAGTTGACTCATTATTACTTGAAGATTCTTCATATAATTTTAATCCGGATTCATTGTATCTTGCAATATAGGTTGACTTGTATGTGTCAGAGGTCACATGCTTTTCTTCATTTATTAATATACCTTTTGAATATTCTTTGGAGTTGGTTTCTTTTCTTCCATCTGTATACTCTATAGAATAATTATAAGATGCATTTAATCCTTGTTCGTCAAATTGTTCAATTATTTCTTTTTTATAATCTGAAGCAGTATAATGATATTCCTCTTTTACTTTTAATCCTTTATTATATGTTGTTATTGTTGAACTTTCTTCTCCATCTGAATATTTATGAGAATATTCTTGTGATAATTTAAAACCTTGGTTATCCCAAGTTGTTATTTGTGTTTGGCCATAGGGAAATGTAGTTTGTTTTTCAGATAATTTTATTCCATCTTCGCTGTATGTTTCAGAAAATATTGTATAACTACCATTTTTATCATATGCTATTTTTTCAAGTGTTTGAATACTTCCATTTTCATAATAATTACAAACTAATTTTTGTGATATACCACTTTCATAGCCTGTTTTTGGAGTTTCTTCTTCTCCTCCTTCTGTTTCATCAGTTCCGTCTTCTTCGTTTCCATCATCAACAGTTTCAATTTCTGGATTATAGTTTTCGTTGTATATTACTTTTTCTAATAAAAATTTGAATCCATTTGATAGAGTTTTTGTCTTTTCATATTTTGGAGAAGTAGTATTAAGTTTAGTCTTTTCTTCTACAAGTATTGAACCATCTTCTTCATAAGAATTTATTATTATACTTGTAGGATTTTCTATATCATAGAAATAAAGAGTAGTATTTTGTATTTTTCCACTACTTGTTAAACAATCTTCAATTTGTAGTGAATTTGTTTTTGAAAATGTTTTTTCAACAATTTCTTTTAGACTTCCGTCTTCATTTCTTGCTGAAGATATAAAAACAGCATCTCCTTCAGCTTTATAAGTAGTAATAAGTTCTCCATTTATTCTTTCTTGTATAGTTTCTTTTATAATTTTGTTACCATCTTCATCATAGTATATGTATTTTTGATCTGTTGATACTATATTACTATCTCGTCTTCCTCTAGCATTAATTGATAAATTTTCATTCTTAGTATATTCATAAGCAACAGAACCATCACTATGAAATCTTCTATTTATGGTTTGACACGTATTATCAGTATAAGTTATTTCTTCTTGTGATATAAATAATTGAATATTTTCATCCGTAATTACAAAATTTTCTTTATTTGTATATAATGTCTGTTTTGTATTTAAATCATATTCTGTATAATTATAACTACCAGTTTTTTTAGAAGAATTATAGCTGTATTTATTCTCATATTTAATATCATATAAAGTGCATCTATGTGTAGAAGACGTCATTGTATGTTCTTCACTATCTTCATAAGCTTCCTGTTCGTAGATGTTTGTTGTTTCAAAAGTTCTGTTTTTCAAATTTCCATCATCATAATAAGACTTTCTTTCTTCTGATATAACTTCATCTTGGATATCATATTTAATTTCACTTGTTAACTTTAGTTCATTATTTACTTGTGTATATGTTTGAACTGTATAATCTCCTTCTGGAGCTGTTATTTTAATTTGCTTACTATTATTAGTTACATTTGGTTGCTTGGTCCCAACAAAGGTTTCCGTAATTATACCCGTTTCATTATCAATTTCTTTTTTGTAAAGAATATTATCAAGTTTGAATGTTATATTTCCATTCGTATTGGTTTGTAGATACAATTTATCTGTATCAAATTTGCTATCAGTATCATTGTAAGAAATTGCTATATGATCATTTATATTTATTGAATAAGATTTAGAACCATTTAATGTAGTTATTTGTTTGTTTCCATATACATCATATAATATTATATCTTGATAACCATAACGATTTAGATTAGTTTCTTTATAAAGGAAATCTCCTGCATAATATTTTGTATCATTTTTTCGATTAGGATACGGTGCATAATCATTTACAACTGTTTTTTCTGTTTCTGTATTATATTCAACTGTTTCTATATGACTAAAGCTTCCGTTATCATTATAAACAATGTCACTATATTTTGTTACATAACTTTCTTCTAAGTCTTCATTTAATGTTGCTTTATAAGAATTATAAGGATATTTTTTAAGACAATTTTCTATAGTACTATTACTTGGATTTGTTAGATTTAAGGCTTTCAAAAGTTCAGATATATCTTGTGCTTCAAAATAATCTTCAACAACAGAGCCGTTATCTTTGTATTCTACTTTGCTTTCTTGAACAACAAAAGAATGTCCTTTATAAGTTTCGTAATAAGATTCTGTTTCGGTATCACCTTTCAATGTATATTTAGAATACAAATTGCCATCTTTATCATAAACAGTATCTTTGACACACAGTCCATCACTGTTATATTTATAATGATGTGTATAACCGTTTATAGTTTCAGTTTTAGGCAGATTATAACTTTCTGTTATTTTTTCATCATATTCAATTCCATCTTCATCTTCAGTTACTTCTGATATTAGAACACCGTTTTCGTAAGTTTTTGTTGTTTTCTTAATAAGATTTTCATTTTCATCAAACTCGTTATATACAGAACTTGTTATAACATTATTGGTATATTCTGAAGTTTCTTCATTCAGTAGAGTTCCGTCACTTCTAAAGTTCCCTATAATTTTTTCATAAGAAGTATCATCAATAATATCTATTTCTTCTTCATAAATTTTGATGTCATTATCGTTGAAGGAAGAAGTTATAGTTATGGTTTCATTACCCTCACTATCATAATAATATGTCTTTTGAGTTTCTCTTGTGCCATCTGCTCTAAAACTTGTTGTTTGAAAATCAGTATTAACTCCATTAGAGTTGTTATTCGTAATCATTTGAGAAAGCAAAACACCACTACTGTTATAGCCGTTTGTTACTGAGGTAATTGTTACATCTCCTAATTTTCCTGTTATTGTGGTAAGCTTGCCTGAAGTATTGTAAGTTGACGTATAGTTTTTCTCACCTATGGTAAAGGCTGTCAAATTTCCTTGGTCATTGTATTCAGGGTTTTCAACATTAGTTGCTTCGATATCCAAAGCGAGTTGAGTCAATATATTTTCTCTGCTTGTTGTTTGGTTGTTAGCTATATCTTCTTCAGAAAGAGTAACTGTTTGTTCCTCTTCGGGTACAATTTCCCCTCCTCCACCAACGACTTCACTGCCTCCGCCTTGAACTTCACCGCCTTCGGTTTGAACTTCCTCACCTTCGGTTTGAACTTCATTGCCTTCGGTTTGAACTTCTCCGCCTTCGGTTTGAACTTCACTACCTTCGGTTTGAACTTCCTCACCCTCGGTTTGAGCTTCTTCACCTTCGGTTTGAACTTCCTCACCCTCGGTTTGAACTTCCTCACCTTCGCCTTGAACTTCTCCGCCTTCGGTTTGAACTTCACTACCTTCGGTTTGAACTTCCTCACCCTCGGTTTGAACTTCTTCACCTTCGGTTTGAACTTCCTCACCCTCGGTTTGAACTTCTTCACCTTCGGTTTGAACTTCCTCACCCTCGGTTTGAACTTCCTCACCTTCGGTTTGAACTTCATTGCCTTCGGTTTGAACTTCCTCGCCTTCGGTTTGAACTTCATTGCCTTCGGTTTGAACTTCTCCGCCTTCGCCTTGAACTTCACCACCTTCGGTTTGAACTTCCTCACCTTCGCCTTGAACTTCTCCGCCTTCGGTTTGAACTTCACCGCCTTCGGGTACAACTTCACTACCTTCGGTTTGAACTTCCCCGCCTTCGGTTTGAACTTCCTCACCCTCGGTTTGAACTTCCTCACCTTCGCCTTGAATTTCCTCACCTTCGGTTTGAACTTCACTGCCTTCGGGTACAACTTCACCACCTTCGGTTTGAACTTCATTAGGGTCAATGGTTGTTGAATTTAAGAATCTTCCTTTTTCATCATAGTTTTTAATAACAGTAATACCGCTGGGATAAAACTCTTTCGTAACCATACCAGTTCTTTTTCCATCTTCATAACTTGCGGTGGTTTCTTTTGAAACAGTACCCAGAGCCTGATAATATTTGGTTACTTCCAGCAATTTTTTACCGTTTTCATCGTATTGTGTAACAGTATCGTATTTAATTTTTCCTGAACTGTCATAACCGCATTCAACTGTTATAACGGATTTTGTATCATTTTTGCCTGTGATTTTTTTAATTTTATTTCCGGAATAAGTAATTTTGTAATTTACTTCTCCTATATTGAAAGAAGTCGGTAAATCCTTTGCATTTGTAGTTACATCAGCGAAACTGCTGTCCGATTCTATCCCTAAATAAGTGCAGATAGAGTTATTAATCTCTAACTGTTGAACAGAATCTATTGTTGTACTTCCGGCAACACGTGCCGCAGCTTGCGGTTGAACACTTTGTACCGTCGGCGCAGGCGTATCAAAAACTGGTGCATCCTCTGTTTTTTCATTTATGAATTGGTTATCAGGAGTATAATTCTTTACAGTTTGGGTTCCGTCACCGTTTATAGTTGTGATGGTTCTTCCTGTAATTTTGCCGTTTTCATCATAGTTTACTGCTGTTGATTGTGATAGTTTAGAATCTTGGTAAGTATATTGTATTAGTTGAGATAACTTTTTATTTTGTTCAACAGTAACCTTATTTACATTCTGCCCTATGTATGTGATTTTGTAATTTTTACCTTCTAAAGTAAAAGAACTGAGTTTTCCGTTAGCAAGAGTTCTTGGGTTTTCGATTATATCTTTTTTATCTGCAACATTTAAT
>JAEEGL014488579.1_pt1 | contig 19876 bp, 18 predicted proteins | sample 9134231 | NCBI WGS metagenome assembly JAEEGL01 (sample SAMN16246548, study PRJNA631951) | gut metagenome | biome: gut microbiome; feature: rumen; material: fiber-attached | host: Bos | place: Iran: Karaj | collected 2018-10 | reverse complement strand
GGGCGTGAAACCAGAATGGACCCTCTATAACGGGGGCGTTGCCCCCGCCTATGTTCTTTAGTCCCCGCTGGGGACATGTGGGACATCCAAAGGTTGAATGCAATCCCGCCGTAGGCGGAAATAATATATAAGATTTACAAGATTTCGCGAGCACGAAGTGCGAGCAGGCGAATTAATTGCCGGAGGGAGAGTTATGCCGGCAAGATGCCGGCGCTCCATTGGCAGACCCGCCGTAGGCGGAAATAATTTACAAGATTTATAGATTTCGCGAGGCGTAGCCGAGCAGGAGAATTGATTGCCGGAGGGAGAGGCATTGCCGGCAAGATGCCGGCGCTCCATTTGAGACCCGCCGGAGGCGGAAATAATTTACAAGATTTACGAGATTTCGCGAGCACGAAGTGCGAGCAGGAGAATGATTTTTTCGCCGAGCAGGAGAATTAGTAATTGCCGCCAGGGAGAGGCGATGCCGGCAAGATGCCGGCGCTCCATTTGAGACACGCCGCAGGCGGAAATAATTTATAAGATTTACAAGATTTGCCTCGTCAGGCTCGGCAGGCACACCACGCTCGGCACGAAGTGCGAGCAGGCGAATGATTTCTCGCCGAGCAGGAGAATTGATTGCCGGAGGGAGAGTTATGCCGGCAGGATGCCGGCGCTCCATTTTGTATTCCCACACTGTGCCCTGCCGCTTGGTGTGGGGTTAATGGGATCCAGCCTTTCCGAGGCTTGCCGGTTGCCGGCGGGCAGGACTGCAGAACGAGGGGAGTCTGTGAGGCCTTCTTGGGAAGGGGGTAGGGGGCAGTTGTTGGTAAAAAAGTGGAAAAAAAATGATTTTTCTTTGTAGCAATCAGAAAATGTTTGTATATTTGCAGAAATAAAGTTTATTGGCAATTTTTATTAACCAATTTAAATTCACATTATTATGAAAAAAACATTCCGTTTCTTCACCGTGGCCCTGCTTACTTTTGGCATGGTGATGGCAGTGTCCTGCAAAAAAGACGAAGAGGGTAACAATGGTGGTGATCCCGCCGAGACTGGCGAGCCCGTCCTGCTCGATGAGAACTTCGACGGTGGTATGCCCGCTAATTGGACTGTCTCCGATGAGGATGGCGACGGCATGACCTGGGTCCTTGGCTCGCAGATTGGCGGTGTCTACCTTGTTGACGGTGCTTCTCTCACCGACGCCAACGGTGGCGATATGGTGTGCTCCGGTTCCTACTCCAATGTTGTTGGTGAACTGACCCCCGACAACAAGCTCACCACTCCGCAGATCCATATCCCCGGCGCCGGTGGTTACAAACTCACCTGGCAGGTCCAGGCTCAGGATGCCAACTATCCTGCCGAGCACTATGGCGTGCTGGTCAACGGCACCGAGGTCTTCGCTGAGACCCTCACCGCCAAGAAGGCCGCTGGCAGCTGGTATACCCGCACCGTCAGCCTCGACGACTTCAAGGGCAAGGATGTCACCATCACCTTCCGTCACTACAACTGCACCAATATGTTCATCCTCAACCTCGACAACGTGAAGGTCGCCAACAACATCTAATAAACAGTTGGAAAGAACAAACAAAGAGGGAGGCACCCATGCGGGTGCCTCCCTCTCTTTTTGTCTGTTTGTCGGCCCGGGGTTTACTCGGCGCCGATGTAGCGGCCGTCGACCTCGAAGTTGAGGGTCTTGAAATCTTTCACTTTCTTCCACCAGAGGAAGCCGCTCTTACGGACGAGGGCCGACTGGTAGCTCATCTTGCCGCGCAGCTTGCGCACCCACACCTCGTCGATGGTGTATTTGGGGAAGAGGTGGCTGGCGGTGTCGCGGATGGCGGCAGGGTAGTACTGCTTCTCGATGATGTAGTGAACCTCGCTGCCTTTGTTGGAGAAGAGCATGGCCTGGCGGCTGCGCTCGTTGTCGAGGTAGGTGACTTTGTAGGTCAGCGAGTCGAGCTGCCACCACTCCACGTTGGTGCACTCTTTCACCTGGCGCTGGAAGTCTTTCACGTAGGTGATTTTGACGTCTTTTTCCTTCACCGGGGTGCCTTTCTGGGCGAATGCGGCGCCGGAGAGGAGCACGACGGCTGTTGCCATGAGCAATATCTTTTTCATAATGTGTGTGTTATTATATTGTTTGCGTTTGATTGTTCAAACTGCAAATATACAACTTTTTTATTAATTATGACTTTTTGTCTATATAAGTTCAGAAGTCCTGCATCAGCTGGCGCACCACTTTCTCGCCGTCGCGTATGGCCTGCATGGCCCAGTGGAGTTTGAGGTCGAGGAGTGCGTCGTCGTCGAGTTGCCAGCGGAGGTCGGTGGAACGGCGCATACGTTCGGTGAGGCTGAAGAGCGAGAGTGCGGCGCAGACGCTGATGTTGAAGCTCTCGGTGAAGCCGTACATGGGTATCTTGACGTATGCGTCGGCCCCTTCGACGGCTTCGGGGGTGAGGCCGGTGAGCTCGGTGCCGAAGACGAGGGCGGTGGGCTGGCTGATGTCGAGGTCGGTGATCATGGTGTCGCGCTCGTGGGGGAGGGTGGCGACGATGCGGTAGCCGCGGTCGCGGAGGTGGCGGTAGGCGTCGTGGATGGAGGCATGGCGGTAGTAGTCGACCCATTTGCTGCTGCCTACGGCCACGTCGCCGGCGGGGTTGAAGGGATTGCGGGCTTCGACCACGTGCACGTCCTGCACGCCGAAGCAGTCGCACGATCGCAGCACGGCGCTTGCGTTGTGGCTCTGGTATATGTCTTCGAGCACTACGGCGATATGGCGAGTGCGCAAGGGGGCGAGACGGTCGAAGAGGGCGCGCTTGTTGTCGCTGAAGAGGGCGGCGGCACGCTCGTAGAGGCGCTGCTTCTCGTCGGTGGTGAGTCCGGCAAAGAGACTCGGGGTTGTTGGGGTTCTTTCTGGCATGGCAGGATGGTTGAAATTTTTTTGCAAAAGTACGAAAAAAAGTTGTATCTTTGCAGTCTGTATTAAAAATACTTTGAAAAACCAATATATCAACGTATCAGTATGTTAGTAGGATACGAAGCTAATTGTGCCATGCGCGACGCGCATGAAAGGGGCGAGTTCGGCCGCGAACTCATCTCGCGGCTGGCCAACCGTCACATAAAAGACTACCGCGCCATGCTCTTCTCGACGCGTATCAAGAAGGCTTATCGCGGCTATTATTCCAGCTACAGCAATGTGAGTACCTATGTGCCCGAGGGAAATGCCCGGCTGGCGCCGTCGGCATGGATACGCTACCACCTCAACCCGTGGCTCAAGCTCGAGAAGGTGAAGATATTCCACGGCCTCAACGACGAACTGCCGTACCATATAGGGCGCGACATAAAGACGGTGGTGACCTGCTACGGCATGGAGAACCACATGCCCGCGTCGCTGCTCGACAATGTGCTGTGGAAGAAGCGTATGGAGTACTCGTTCTCGGCCGCCGACGTGATTGTGGCGGTGAGCGAGGAGGTGAAACGCCAGATTGTGGAGGCCGGCGCCAACGAGCAGAAGGTGGTGGTGATAGGTGTGCCCGGCAAGCCCTACGAGGTGACCGACGAGATGGTGGAACAATACTATCAGCTCTATCAGACTCTGGTCGGTGTCAAGCATGAAGAATAAACAAATAAAACAGACTATAATGGATAAACTTATCATTACCGCCGCCATCTGCGGCGCCGAGGTGACCAAGGAGCAGAACCCCAATGTCCCCTACACTGTTGAAGAGATAGTACGCGAAGCTAAGAGCGCCGTCGATGCCGGCGCCGCCATCGTGCACCTGCACGTCCGCGAGGACGACGGCACGCCCACCCAGAGCCATGTGCGCTTCCAGGAGTGCACCGAGGCTATCCTCAAGGAGTGCCCCAATGTAATCCTCATCCCCAGCACCGGCGGTGCAGTGGGTATGACTCCCGACGAGCGTCTCGACTCGACCAATACCACCCCTGTGCCCGAGATGGCTACCCTCGACTGCGGCACCTGCAATTTCGGCGACGATATCTTCGACAACACTATGCCGACGATGCGTGCCTTTGGCAAGCGCATGATAGAGAAGGGTATCAAGCCCGAGTATGAGTGCTTCGAGATGGGACACCTCGAGACCATCGTCCACATGGCCAAGAAAGGCCAGGTGCCCAGCGCCTTCGGCGTGGCCGGTCCCGACGGCAACCCGCTGCCCATCGTGCCGATGCAGTTCAACTTCGTGCTCGGTGTGCTTGGCTGCGCTTCCGCCAGCGTCGACAACCTGGTGTGGATGGCCAAGAATATTCCTGCCGGCAGCACCTGGACTGCCACCGGCATCGGCCGCAACGCCTTCACCCTGGCCGCTCCCGCCATCGTCATGGGCGGCAATGTGCGCGTGGGCTTCGAGGACAACCTCTACCTGGAGCGCGGTGTGCTGGCCAAGAGCAACGGCGAACTGGTGGACAAGGTGGTGCGCATGGCCAAGCTGCTGGGCCGCCAGGTGGCTACCAGCGACGAGGCCCGCGAGATACTGAGCCTGAAGAAAAGATAGTCTATAACAGTAAGCAACAGAATATATGAAAAAGACAATCCTTATGCTGGCTGCCGTAGCCATAGCCTTCGGCGCAAGCGCCCAAAGCAACCAGCCCACAGAGCAGATGATGCGTGAGTGGCGCCAGACTGTGCAGAAACGTGACATCTCGCAGCGTCATCTTGAAAGCGACGTACCCCTCAGTACCGTCCCGGCTCCCAAGAAGGCTGTGCAGAAGAGTCTCCCCGAGGACCGCGTATGGTTCCCTGGCGAGTGGGAAGAGGTGCGTGCTATTGTCGTCACCCCATACTATAACTATGTACCCCTGGAGTCACAGGGTGGCGGCAACTGGATGGCTGACCCGCTGGTGACAGGATGGGCGGACTATTATAAATACTCCTATAATGCGGGCTGGCAGCGTCAAGGCCGTGGACCATATAAGGCCATCATGGACACTACCTCCTCGTTCGGCAACGTCAGCTTCTACCTCATGGACGCCATACAGCTTGGTGGTGCCGAGGCTTGGGTGCGCGTTGAAAAGTGGGCCGACACCAACATCGTGCTTCGCAAACTGCAGCGCATGAACCTGCGCCGTGACAACGTGGAGTTCATCTGTGGCCCCGGAAACAGCTTCTGGTACCGCGACTGCGGCCCCATCTGCTTCTACTATGGAGACCAGGACTCGGTGGCTATGCTCGACTTCACCTACTATCCCGGACGTGCCCTCGACGACTCGCTTCCCACTATCATCAAACAGCAGAAAGGTATCCCCAACTATATTACCAAGGTTGAGTGGGAAGGCGGCAACTGCCTCGTGGACGGTGCCGGCATGGTGCTCAGCAGCGATGCCATATACAGCAACAACAATGATGGCTACGGCCAGTTTACGTGGGACGGTGAGAATATCAGCAGCCTCACCTATTCCCAGGACCTCCACCTCAATCACGCTCAGGTGAAGCAGGCCCTGCATGATATGCTTGGCCAGCGTGCAACCTATATCCTCCCGGCCTACCGCTACGACGGTGGTACGGGCCATGTGGACCTCTATGCCGACGCATGGGACGAGAACGGCTTTGTGTTCAGCATCATGCCCGACAACTACAGCAACTGGGTGGATTATCAGACCGGTGCCAAGAATATCGACTCGCTCTGCTCCTACAAGTCTATTTCGGGCCGCGAATACTATATGATGGGCCATATTCCCTTCCCCAAAGACAACAATGGCAACAACTTCACCAGCCAGAGCCAGTACGACAACAACTACACCCGTACCTACTCGAACCACACCTTTGTCAACAACGTCATTATGCAGCCCTGCTTCTCGGCCGTTGTCAACGGGCAGCCCTCTGCCGCCTGGGATCGCGACAATATTGAGGCGCTGAAGTCGGCTTATCCGGGATACACCATCTATCCTGTCGACGTGCGCGACTTCGACGGCAGCGGCGGTGCCATCCACTGCATCACCAAGCAGATTCCCGCCGAGAACCCCATCCGCATACTGCACAAGAACCTCCATGATACCATCAATATCGCCAATATGGAGAATATTCCCGTCAGTGCCATCATCACCAACAAGAGCGGCATCAGCCAGGCCAAGGTGATGTACCGTGTGGTGGGTACCGAAAACTGGAATACCCTTAACCTCACTGCTAACGGCAACCGTTTCAGCGGTGTGCTGCCTTTGGTTACCGGTGAAGGTGCCGAGCACAGCTACGAGTACTATATCTCGGCTACAAGCAACAATGGCAAGACCATCACCAAGCCTATGACAGCCGGTCAGGGTGGCTACTACACCTTTGCCTACACTACCGACGCCACTGCCCAGATAGATTCCATCGAGCTCGACTTCGAGACCGCGCCTATGCCCATGGAGAACATCACCTTCACCTTTGGAGAGAGCTGGGTGGAAGAAGACAATGCACCTACCATTGGCATTGAGAATGTCGACAACGAGGAGCTGTTCGGCCAGTTCTATCCCAACCCCGCCACGGCCGAGGCCAACATCAGCATCGACCTGCGTGACGGCCAGAGCTACAGCGTGAGCATCATCGACCTCAGCGGCCGCACAGTGCACACCAGCACCCTGCAGACTGCAGGCCAGGTTATCTACACTATCAATGCTTCGCGTCTCGCCGCGGGACAGTACACCGTGGTCTTCCAAAGCCGCGACAGCCGCATCGTACGCAAGCTCATAGTGCAATGAAACCCATATCAGGTATCATCACCACCCTCAACGAGGAGCATAACATAGCCGCAGCCATAGGTTCGCTGCAGCAAGTGTGCGACGAGGTGGTGGTGGTAGACAGCGGAAGCACCGACCGCACGCGCGAGATAGCGCAAGCGGCCGGTGCCGCCGTTTATATCCAGCCGTATCTTGGCGATGGCATACAGAAGAATGTGGCGCTCAAGTATGTCAAGAACCTGTGGGTCCTAAGCATCGATGCTGACGAACGCCTCACCCCGGAGCTGGTGGCCAAGATAGAAGCCACCGACTTCGATGCGACCACCTATGACGGCTTTGCCCTCAGACGTCGCAATATGGTGGGGAGCCGATGGTTCAAGAGTTGTGGATGGTATCCCGACTACCTTGTCCGTCTATACCGTCACGACAGGCTCCGTTTCCCTGAGGTGAAACAGCATGCCACCGTGTCGACCCGCAACACGCAGCGTTGGCGAGCCGACCTCGTCCACTACCGCTACCGCAATATCGGCGAGCTCTTTGCCAAGCCCGGACGCAACTACAGCACCCGCGGTGCCAAGATACTATGGAACCGCGGCAAGCGTGCCCATTGGTGGTCGCCGCTGTGGCACGGCGGTGCCGCCTTTTTTGTGAATTATTTTGTGCGTGGGGGCATCTTCGGTGGCATCGACGGCCTCACCCTCGCCAAGTCGATAGCCCTCAACAGCTATCTCAAATATGCCAAACTGCTCGAATACCAGCGCGACCCTCAGGTCCGTGAGCAGGAGGATTTCGGCAAGGTCTGGTAGTTCCCAATCAAACAAAAGGGCAGCTTTTTGTAAAAAGTACCTCTTTGTCATTCAGTAAAACACGGTTGGCCGGCCTGCCGCTGCTGTGCAGCGGCAGGCCGGCCTCGTTTGTTGCAATATGTTCTGTTTCAGCTGTCAGGCGGTTTTTCCGGTTTGGCGCTGATGTGTTGTATGGCGGTTTTTTTTAGTATGGCGGTGTATGGTTTGGATATTTTTTGTATTTTTGCATTTCATTTCAGGTTGAAAAAAACAGATAGATATTATGAAGAAGATATTGCTTTCGTTGATGTGTGCGGCACTGATGCTGCCGGTTCTCGCCCAGCAGGGTGAAGTGCAGCTTAACAAGGAGTACCAGGCTGCCATACGGGAGTTTCTGGAGCAGGATGTCGCCAAGCGTCAGCGCACCATGCAGAAACGCGCCGAGCAGATGCTCATTGCGCTGCCCAACGAGGAGAAACTGTATGACGAGACCTACATCAGTGTGCGTACACAGTTGGTGGACGGTATGCGCGAGGACGGCACCCCAGAGCTGAACTATGTCTTCGACCTGAGCTACAACTGCCGCCACCTCGAGGGGTGGACCGACGACTATCCGCTTGGCGTATTTGCCTGGGATTCGTCCAATTCGGTACGAGCCATCTGCCGCCTCACAAAGACTTTTGTAGAGGGTGTGCTCGACGATATCTTCAGGGCTGGCAAAGATGTCGATGTGAAGATATTCTCCACCACCGACGGTGTTGAGTTGGCAGGTGTAATACCCTACGACGGCACTTACGGCAACTTCCGCTATATGCCGGTCACCTTCAACGGCGAGAAACTCCGCATCAGCGTGGATTCCACCGGCATCACCAACAACTGCCAGCTGGCCTATGTGCGTGCCCAGAGCGTGAAGCGCTACCTCGAGAACAATGTGCGCAACCTGGCCCGTACGCACAATGAGTATGAATACGTCACACGGTCGTATGTGGACACCGGCGCCCAGTACCGCCGCTCGTCGATAGAACTCACGGTGCACGATGCTTTCCGCGAGACTATCGAGCTGATGACTGCCGACAAGATTCAGGACGACTATGTGGACTTCAACATCCCGCAGAGCGAGCGTGCCTATGAGAATGCCTATGTGCTGATTATCGCCAACGAGGAATATACTAACCGTTTCCTGCCTGCCGTTGACTATGCTTCGAACGACGGCGAGATAGTGAAGCGCTACTTCGTGCGCGCGCTGGGAGTGCCCGAGCGTCAGGTGAAGGTGCTGCACAACGCCTCGAAGGCCGACATCATGCGCGACGGTGTGCACTGGCTCACCGACCTCTCGCAGGCTGTGGCCAAGCATCAGGACGAGACCCGCACCCCCGATGCCGACATATACATCTACTATGCCGGACACGGCTTCACCGATTTCAACGGCATCACCTATCTGGTGCCCAACAATATCGACCCAACCGACATCAAGGCCCTGCAGGGCAAGAAAGGCTGCTGCCTTGGAAAGAAGAAGGCCAAGAAGGCTTTGGAGACTGCAACCTATGATATAAAACTGAAGAAAAAGGATGCCGCACGCTTTGCCGACCAGTGCATTGCTGTAGACACCCTCTGCGCCATGTTGAAGGGCAAAGGCAAGCGCCTGCAGTATCCGGTGAGCCGCCTGACGGTGATCCTCGATGCAGGCTTCGACGGCAACCAGCGCAACGGTGGCCCGATGCTGCGTGCCGACCGCAAACCTGTCGACCCCACCGCCAAGAAAGCAAGGCGTCGTCCCAGCAAGAACAGCGACGCCATTGTGCTGATGGCTGCCGACAAGGACAAGACCGCCTACAGCTTCGATACCCAGCACCACGGCTTCCTCACCTACTTCCTGCTGAAGGAGATAAAGAGCATGGCCGGACACCTCGACACCTACACCTACCAGGATATATACGAAGCAGTGGAACGCAAGCTCAACAAGGAGTCGGCGCTTCAGGGCAAGTGGCAGGAAATCTCTGGCTACGTCGACGGCAAATATGCCGCCACTTGGCAGGGACTGAAGATAAAATAAGCATATAAACCCATTTATGACCGTACCACCACCGACAGCTGTCGGTGGTGGTACGGTGTTGATACGGCCTTGATACGGCTTTGGTATGCCGATGATAGGGTCCTGGTATTGATTTTCAGCGAGTTATATATTATATACCGACGTTTTGTGTAATCGGTTGACATTCTGTTGTTTGTCGATTTATGTTAGGTTAAATTAGCAAAAAAGGCAGTCGGTCGACTGCCTGTATTTAACTATAATTAAGATATTGACGGATCAGTTGATGGGTTGGACCACCTGACGCAGTTGCTCGATGTCGAGTTGCTGGAAAGTGATGGCGTTGCTGTCGGCGAAGTGCTCGCGGTTGGCGGTATAGGTCTCGCGGTCGTATTCGCTTGCTTTTTCGAAGAGACTGCGGGCGACGGATAGCTTTATCTGGTCGAAGCTCAGTTTTCCCTCGTTGTAGAGCGCCACTTCTTTCTCCGAGAGGTATTTCTTTATCTTTTCGAACTTGGCTTCCGGCAGGCGTCCGTCTTCGTCGAGGCTCTTTTCAAGGTCGGGGAAGTTGATCCACGAGGTGATGGTGGTCTCGAGGAGGGCTATGTTTTTCCGGTTGCGGTCGGTGTAGTAGCCGAGGTAGGCGTGGCAGGGCTCGACGAAGATAACGGGCTTGAGGCCCACTTTGCGCAGTATGGAGGCGAAGAAGACGCAGGCGTCTACGCAGTTGGCCTGGCGGGTGCTGTAGACTTCGTCGAAGAATCGGATATGCTGTACGTTGCTGCGCGGCGAGGGGTTGGAGGTGCAGGTGATGGAGGAGTAGGTGATGCCGCGGTCGAGGGCGTAGTACCAGACGGCGAAGACCTGCTCCTTGACGTTCTTGGCATCGCCTTGGTAGCCGTTGAGGCGCTTCACGATGCCCTGCTCCATGATGTCGGCCACAATCTGTTCTATCTGTGGGTGGTCTTCGTTGACGTAGGCGGCGAAAAGCCAGCGGAAGTCGTTGGTACGGCCGTCGGAGACGATGGAGAGGGGACATTCGTTGACCGAGCGGTAGGCGAGGTGCAGGTTCTTGATGTCGACCTCCTCGTCGTCGATGAAGCAGGTGAAGGTGAAGTCGACGCTGCCAGGCTGACGCAGACGGCGCAGTGCGTCGTATTTCCATTTCACGGAAGGTGTGAAGGTATAGGTCTCGCCGCGGTTGGGCAGTATCTCCTGTATGATGGTGACGTAGTTGAGCGAAGAGGAGTCGATGACCACACGCAGTACGGCGTTGTCGCGCGGGGCTGTGAGCGACAGCTGGAAGGCCTCGGACGACAGCGAGCGCTGTGAGGAAGAGGGTGCAAGGTGGGATGTGGCGAGCAGCATCGAGGGGTATATCTGGCCGTCGAAGAGGGCGTTGTATTCGGCCGAGAAGGCCACCTGCTTGGGGTCGAACTGTTTGTTGCCGGGCCGTCCTTTCAACTGGCATCCGGCAAGTAGCAGCAGCGATGCTGCGAGAAGGAAACGGAGATATCTCATACGATTCTGTCTGGATTGTTGTTTAGAAAATCGGCCCACTGCTTTTTGCGCGACTTCTGGCGGCTGTGTTTGGGCATGAGTTGGTTGCGCAGGTCGCCGAGCGGGTTGGAGAACTGCATGTGGCATGTGTAGGCCACGGCCAGTGCGTCGGTGGCGTCGAGGTATTTGGGAGAGTCGTCGAAGCCGAGGATAGAGCGTAGCAGTGAGGCCACTTGCTCTTTCGAGGCGTTGCCGTTGCCGGTGACGGCCTGTTTTATCACCGAGGGTTCGTATTCGGTGTATGAGAGGTCGCGGCTCATGGCGGCGGCGATAGCTACCCCCTGGGCGCGGCCGAGCTTGAGCATGGACTGCACGTTTTTGCCGAAGAAGGGGGCTTCGATGGCAAGGTGGTCGGGGTGGAAGGAGTCGATGATACGTATTGTCGAGTCGAAGATGCGGCGTATGCGCTGGTTGAAATCGGCTATGTTTTTCAGGTATAGCACGTCCATGGCCTCGATTTTCATCTGGCCATTCTCGGTGTCGAGCAGACTGTAGCCGAGGATGCGTGTTCCGGGGTCTATGCCGAGGATAAGCATTATTCGGGCGTTGCGTTGTGGGTTACGGTGAGGGTGAAGTTCTTCTCCACCTTGCGGCGGCAGAGATACAGCACGGCGACGTAGATGCCGAGGGTGGCGAAGGCTGCGAGCACCACAGCCCATTCGGGCCAGCCGGTCAGCGAGAGGGCCACGATGACGGCTATGATGAGCAGGGCAGGGAGCACATAGGCTATCCAAACGGCCAGCATGCCGTGTTGTTCGTCGATATGTACGGTGACTTCCTCGCCGTTGCTGTAGCTTTGCCAGTCGGGTGTCGGTACGTCGACGGTCTTGTCTTTCGACTCGGCGAAGCCGCACTTGCTGTGGGCTGCGCAGGAAGCGCACGCACTCACGGCCTCAATCTTGACACTGACGCTGCCTTTGCGGGTGCCGGTGACGACACCTTGGTGGGATGCAATCTGTTTCATATACGTTCTACGTCGGTGATGTGACACCAGCCGGTGGTGCCGTCGGCAATTGTTACACGGTACCAACCAGACAGCGACTTGTCGAGGATGTGGACTTTGGTACCTTCGTGGAGTATCATCTTGTCGGTGCTCTTGTCTTCGGGCGACGCCTTCAGGACGATAGACGGCTCCATGATGATGGCATCGCGTCGGGCGTTGTAGCGGTTTGTGCTGCCGATAAGCAGCAGGGTGACAATGATGATGAGAATGGTGGAGACAATAGCTGCCACGAGGCCTGTTTTACGCAAGGCAATGGTGGGTGCCAGGCGCAGGGCGACCACAGATAGTCCGATAATCGCCAGCAGACATAGCCAGATGATGCGCCACGTCGCGGGACGCACAGAGGTGCAGAGGTCGTCTACCCAGCGTGCTATGAAGATACGGGGGAGCTCGGTGATGCGGTCGGCTGTGCGGCTATTGGCCAGGGCCAGGTTGGCTTTGGCGTCTTTCATGCCGGGGTTTAGGCGCAGGGCACGTTCATAGTTCAGTATGGCGCGGCCCATCTGGCCGGTGCGGTAGTAGGCGTTGCCGATATTGTAGTAGAGGTCGGCATTGGAGAGGCCGGAGCTGAGCGCAATGCCATAGTAGTCGACAGCAATATCGTAGTTGCCATTGCGATACATCTCGTTGCCCTGGGCAATCCACGTGTCGACAGCTTCCTTTCCGGTGAAGGAGCCTTGGGCGTTTGCTTTTATGGAGTCGCCATCAAACTGGGCCTGCATGGCGGTGGGCAGCAGCACTATGGCGAGTATGACGAGTAACTTCTTCATGATTCAGTGGTCTTATTCTAATCCGACAATCATATTGAGGGCTTGGTCGTATATCGACTGTTTCTGTGCTTCGGCGTTGCCGGAGAAGCCGCCGAAACGGGCCAGGTCGACATCCTGCAACACCTTCATGATGCTGGCCTGTTGCTCCTGGGGCACTTGCTTTTCGAGGAGGCAGGCGTTGACGCTGTCGCGGTTGAGCTGCGAGAGAGGTATGTTGTACTTGTCGGCGATGCAGCCCCAGATGGCTTTGTATATTTCCTCATAGAAATGTTCTGTCTCGCCGTGGCCGAGGTATGTGGCGGCCTTCTTGAGACGTTTCTTGGCCATGCGGGTGGCACGCTTCTTGCGCATGCCGGCCACATCCTTTTCGGCCTCTTGACGGCGGCGACCGAAGACGAGTGCGGCGGCGGTGAGGCAGATGATGAGAGCGGCGGCAATCCAGAAGCCGGCGCCAGGATAGTCGGTGTCCTTTGCATGGCGTAGTTTGCCAACGGGATGGATGTAGTTGATGTCGTTGTTAAGCAGCTGCACGTCGTCTTTGCCGGACGAGGCACTGTGCCCTTTACCTTTTGCAACCTCTATCTCTTGTGCTTCGACACGCTGTGTGACATACTGTCCGGATGTGGGGTCGAAGTATATGAACTTCAGTTCTGGGATGGTGTAGCTGCCTTGGGAACGGGGTATTAGTACCCATTCGTATGTGCGGCTGCCGCTCACCCCGTTGTCGCCCTTCTTTATGTTGTCGTCAATCTGTGGGTCGTAGACCTCGAAGACGGAGGGGAACTCTGGCTTGGGGGTATCCATGAGCATCAGGTTGCCGCTGCCGCTTACAGTGATGCGGTAGGTGATTGCTTCGTTGGCCTTCACTTGGTCTATGTTCACCCCGCCTTTAACGGAGAAGCTGCCAACAGCACCGGTAAAGCCCTCGGGAGCGGCAGGCAGGCTGCGCACGTTGATGTTTAGCGAGTTGGTACGGAGAGTGCGTTCCACAGCCTGCTGGGAGTTGAAGAACGGGTCGTCAAAGAGGTCCCAGATGCTGCCTGTGCGTTGGCGCTGGCGTTGCACCATGGCAAGCACAGTGAGGTCCAGCGGGTCGATAGTGAGGCGTCCACTCTCCTGTGCAAACAGGGCTCCACGGCGTATCTCTGCCACTTGGTAGCGCTGCCCATTGTAGGTCTCCTCATATTGCTTTATTTGTTGTCCGATGCTGAGGTCTTCGGCCCAGAAACCTTTGTTGCCGGGCAGTTTGTCAATGCCGGCCTGGCTGAGCGGCACCTGGGTGTATATCTTGTAGGTGATTATTATCTGCTCGCCTTGCCATGGGTTGCTTTTGTTGACCGATGCACGGGCAAAGAGGGTATTGTCGTCAATCCTGGTTGCCTGCTGCGGCTGCTGCCATGGGTCGTACTGCTGGCGTTGCTGTTGTTGTTGGGCCTGCTGGCGCTGTTGCTGTGCGGCAGCATTCATTTTCTCAACGGTGATGCTCACACTCTTGGACTCTATCTTCTTGTCTCCCACATAACAGCTGGCAGGATCGATGGTGTAAGTTCCCTCGGCGTTAGCAATGAGGCGATAAGAATAAGAAGTGGTTACGGAGCGCGTCATCTGTCCATTGATGATGCTCATACTGTTCTGGGTCGAAGTGTTGGGCCCGGAAACAACGGAGAAGCCTTTGAAGGAAGGCCCGTGGAAGTTCTTTGCGTTGTCGTTGACCGAGAACCTTACGGTGAAGTTGTCTCCGGCATATACCGTTTGTGGTGCCTGTACGGTCATCTCCTGGGCCATTAGGGAGGAGGGTAGTAGGGCGGTGGCAAACATCATCAATGCCACTGTCAGTCCCAGCCAATAATATCTCTTGTTGTGCTTCATTTCTGCTGTGTGTTTTGCTATATCCTACCAGTCTTTGTCAGTGTGGGTGCCTTTCAGTTTAAGGTCAGCCTTCTCCTTGTCGCGCAGAGTTTGACGCTCGTTGTTTTTCACGGCCTCAAGCATGCGCTCGGCATCCTGTTTCTTACGGTCAATCTCGCCTTTGCTTTGCTGTTTCTGGTCGCGTGGTTGCTGCTCTTTTCCGTCTTGAGGTTGTTGCTGTTGACCCTGTTGCTGGTCCTGCTGCTTCTGGTCTTGTTGTTTCTGGTCTTGTTGTTTCTGGTCTTGTTGGTTGTCGCCCTGCTGTTGCTGGTTCTGTTGCTGTTGGTTCTGTTGTTGCTGGTTTTGGTCGCTACCGCCACCTTGCTGTTGTTGCTGTTGTTGCTGTTGCAGCAGACGGCGGGCGTAGGCAAGGTTGTATCGGGTGTCGTCGTTCTTGGGGTCCAGTGTAAGGGCCTCCTGATAGCGCTGTATAGCCTGTTGTGTACCTTGCATCTGACCACTCTGCATGGCACCTTTCAGCAGGGCGTTTCCCTCGTTGTGCAGTGTCTGGGCACGACGCTTGCGGCTCATATTTTTGTCTGCGAGGGCCTGTTCGTAGTGGCGTGCGGCATCGTCGTATTTCTCTTGACGGTAGAGGGCGTTCCCGAGGTTGTAGTGTCCTCTGCTGTCGTTACTGTCGCGCTCCAGCGCACGGCGGTACTTCACCTCTGCCTGGTCAAAGCGATCGTTCTTATAGTCTCGATTGCCTTGCCTCATCTGCTTGCGGTCAGCCTGGGCTGCCGCCGACAGCGCCGTCAATATCAAAATCAATGCTATGATTGTCTTTTTCATGCTTCCTTTTCAATTATCTTGCCCAAGTTCCACTTGCGGTTGCTGCGCTCAAAGAGCAGCAGTTCTGCCAGGAGGCAAATCAGTCCGGCCACAAGTGGATACATATAGCGGCTTTCGTAGGCGGTGAACTGAGTCTCGCCATAGTCTTCTTTCTCCAAGCTTTGCAGCACGTCGGTGATTTCCTTCAGGGTGCTGCCGGCGTTGCTGCCTCGCACGTAGGTGCCGTTGCCTGCAGCGGCCACTTCTTGCAGCATCTGCTCGTTGAGGCTGGTCATGATAATGCTGCCACCACGCTCGCGTTTGTAGCCACCCTTGCGGCCGCGGTTGTCGTATTCAGGGATTGGTGCCCCTTCGGGCAGACCCATACCTATGCAGCACACTTTCACACCTTCTCTGGCAGCCTTGCGGGCGGCACCCACAGCGTCGTCCTCGTGGTTCTCGCCGTCGCTGATGACTATGATGGCGCGTCCTTTGTTTTTCTCCCACGGCCTGTCGGGATCACCATATCCGAAGGTCTGCATGGCCTTGTCTATGGCGTCGCCTATGGCGGTACCCTGCACGGGTATCATCTTGCAGTTCATATCGTCGAGGAAGAGGCGTGTGGCACTATAGTCGTTGGTAAGCGGCATCTGAATGAAGCTGCCTCCGGCAAATGCTACCAGGCTCACTCTGTCGCCCGCCATAGTGCCAAGCAGGTTGGCCACCACGCGCTTGCTGCGTTCCAGGCGGTTGGGCTGTATGTCTTCTGCCATCATGCTGTTGCTCACGTCGAAGCAGATGGCTACGTCGCTGCCGGCGCGTTTGGCTTTCTGCACATGGGTGCCGAACTGCGGGTTGGCGAGGGCTACCACTATCAAGGCCATGCCCACCAGGGTGAGGCTCATCTTTACCGCCGGACGCCACGTTGAGTGGTCGGGTATCAGTCGTCCGAACATGCCTCGGTCGGCCCACTGCTCCATGCGGCGGCGGTTGCGCCATGCGGTGTAGCCCCACACCACGCCTGTCAGCGCCACCGCGGCAAGCAGCCATAAATATTCTATATGTTCGAAATGTACCATAACTGTCTGTTAACTCATAGTTTGAACCAACCCCATCTCACCAGTGCCTCGAGCAGCAGGGCTATCACCGCTATCCACAGCCACGGGGCGAACATGTCCTTGGTCTGTGCATACTGGGTGACGTCTATCTTGCTCTTCTCCATCTCGTCTATCTGGTCGAAAATATCCTGCAGGGCTTTTTTGTTGGTGGCGCGGAAGTACTGTCCGTCCTCGGTCTGTGCTGCCATCTGCTGCATGAGGGCCTCGTCTATCTCCACGTCTATGTTCTGGTAGTGGACCCTGCCGAACTGGTCGCGCATAGGGTAGGGGGCCTTGCCGCGTGAGCCGATACCTATGGTGTAGAGGCGTATGTTGTACATGGCGGCTATCTCGGCGGCGTTGAGGGGGTCCACGCTGCCTTGGTTGTTCACACCGTCGGTGAGCAGTATGATCACCTTGCTCTTGGCTTCGCTGTCCTTGATGCGGTTAATGGCTGTCGCCAGGCCGTCGCCCAGGGCGGTGCCGTCCTGCACAATGCCGCTCTTGATGGCGTCGAGTTGGTTGAGCAGCACGTGGTGGTCTACGGTGAGGGGCACCTGGGTGAATGCCTCGCCGGCGAACACCACCAGCCCGGTGCGGTCGTTGTGGCGTCCGTTGATGAAGTCGGCGGCCACCCGTTTGGCTGCCTCAAGTCGGTTGGGCTTGAAGTCCTCGGCCAGCATACTGCCGCTGATGTCCATGGCAAGCACTATGTCGATGCCCTCCACGGTGGTCTCCTGACGGCTCAGTTGGCTCTGCGGGCGAGCCAGGGCCACCACCAGTGCGGCCACAGCCACGCACCGCAGGGCGTAGGGCAGCCAGCGTAGCCTCACCCTCAGACTTTTGCCTATGCCGTTGAAGACGGCGATGTCGGAGTGCTGCAGGGCGGCCTCCTGCTTGCGGTAGCGCAGTATCCACCACAGTATCATGACCGGTACTATGGCGAGCCCCAGTAGCAGCCAGGGGTGGGCGAAGATGATGGCGTTACTCATGGTCGGCCTCCTCTCCGTTCTCGGTGTGGACTGTCGTCCAGAGCGCTTTCACAAAGCCTACGGCGTTCTGCAGCGATGCCTCGTGCTCGTGCGGCAGGGGTTCGCCTTTGGCAAATTTCACTATGTCGGCGGTGCTGAAGATGCTGCGCAGTATGGTAGTGTCGACTTTCTGCGGCAGTCCTTCGACGGCTTCCACGGTCTCGTCGCTGGTCATATCGGTGGCGCGGATGCCGGTGGCCTCTTCGATGAAGCATCGCACGGCATCGGTCAGGGCGGTATGGTATTCCTTACTCTTGCCGCTCTGCCACAGCTGGCTGCGGCGCAGTTCTTCGAGGGTCTGCAGGGCGCGTTCCTCTGGGGTGCGGGTGTCGACGGGCTCGTGGTGCACTATGATGCTGCCGTGGCGGCGTTTGCGGTCTATGAGCCAGTAGGCCACGATGGCTACGATGGCCACAGCCCATATAAGCAGCACCCAGCGGAACAGCTCCCAGAAGGTGTAGGGCACCCGTTCGATGGGTGCTATGTCGCGTATCTCGGCCGACGAGGTGTCCACGTCGACGTCGGTGACCACCAGCAGCAGCGAGTCGTCGCCGAGGTGCAGGTAGTGGTCGCCCGGTTCGAAGCTGGTGATGAGGGTGGTCTGGGTATGGGTGGCGCTGTCGAATTCCTGGCTTAGTGCCACGATGCCGTTCTGCGAGAGTACCTCGGTGCCGGGGTAGCTGTGGGCACGCCGGATGGAGAGGGTGGTCTGGTCGCCGAGGGCTATGGTGTCGTCGGCAAACGCCGCCACCGCCTGGGCTTGAACACAGCCTGTCAGGCAGAGCAGTCCTATGACGGTTGCCAATCCTTTCTTCCCTATTTTGTTCATTGTTCTACTTTCTTATGCTCCTTTGCTGCAGTATAGCTAACTTCTTTTCGAGAGCAGGTTCCTGAGTGGCGGCACAAAGTCCTCGCCGGTGTGCAGGGTGGCCATGTCGATGCCGTAGCGCCGCATGGTCTGTTCGGTCTGGCGGCTGCGGTCGGCGGCACGCCGGTCTACGGCGCGGCGCACGGCAGCGTCGCCGGTGTCGACCCATACAGTCTCGGTGCTCTCGGGGTCGTAGAGTTTCACAAGGCCGAGGTCCTCGAGGTGCTCTTCGCGGCGGTCTACGAGGCGTATGGCCACCACGTCGTGCTTGCCGGCCACCAGCTTCAGCGCGTCGCTGTAGCCGGTGTCGTAGAAGTCGCTCAGCAGGAATGTGGTGCAGCGTTTCTTGATGATGTTGCTGTAGTAGCCCAGGGCACCGCTTATGTCGGTGCCGTTGCTCTGGGGGCGGAATGAGATGAGTTCGCGTATGATGCGCAGTATGTGGGTGCGTCCCTTCTTGGGCGGGATGAACTTCTCTATGCGGTCGCTGAAGAGCAGCATGCCCACCTTGTCGTTGTTGGCGATGGCGCTGAAAGCGAGGGTGGCTGCCACCTCGGCTGCCAGCTCTTCCTTGAACTGGCTGTGGGTGCCGAAACGGCCCGAGCCGCTCACGTCGACCAGTAGCATCACCGTCAGTTCGCGTTCCTCTTCGAAGACTTTGACATAGGGGTGCGCCAGACGTGCGGTGACGTTCCAGTCGATGTTGCGCACGTCGTCGCCGTACTGGTATTCGCGCACCTCGCTGAAGACCATGCCACGTCCTTTGAACGCCGAGTGGTACTCGCCGCTGAACATCTGCTGGCTCAGTCCACGCGCCTTGATCTCAATTTTTCGGACCTTTTTTATTATGTCTTCGTCCATGGTGTCCTTTAGTCACAGTTTTCTATTCGCCAATCAGGGCACATCGACGCGGTTCATCACCTCGCTCACTATCTCCTCGCTGGTGACGTTCTCAGCCTCGGCCTCGTAGGTGAGACCTATGCGGTGGCGCAGGACGTCCATGGCCACGGCTCGCACGTCGTCGGGGATGACATATCCGCGGCGTTTCATGAATGCATAGGCCTTGGAGGCGGCGGCCAGGTTGATGCTGCCGCGCGGCGAGGCGCCGTAGCTGATGAGCGGCTCCAGCTTGTCGAGGCCGTACTGCTTGGGATAGCGGGTGGCAAAGATGATGTCGGTGATGTAGTTCTCTATCTTCTCGTCCATATACACGTCGCGCACAACCTCGCGGGCCTTCAGTATGTCGGCCGGCTTCAGGATGGCTCGCTGGCCGTCGCTTGAGGTGTCGGGCTTGTCGTTCACCTGCTTGTGCAGTATCTGGCGCTCCTCGTCGTGCTTGGGATAGGTGATGACCACTTTGAGCATGAAGCGGTCTACCTGTGCCTCGGGCAGAGGAT
>JAEEGL014108038.1_pt1 | contig 19876 bp, 20 predicted proteins | sample 9134231 | NCBI WGS metagenome assembly JAEEGL01 (sample SAMN16246548, study PRJNA631951) | gut metagenome | biome: gut microbiome; feature: rumen; material: fiber-attached | host: Bos | place: Iran: Karaj | collected 2018-10 | reverse complement strand
TGATTGCGGCGCGTGTTGCTGTAAGAATCCTCATTGGTCTCCGCCACAAGGATGCCATAATTGTCACAAGCAGCCAGAAACTCCTCCGTCACCATATAGCCGGAAGGTATCGCGAGGTCAAATCCGCCACGTTTGATTTTGTAAGCGTCGCGCCAATTGGCATTGCCGCCCACAGCCACGCCCACAAGCGGATAGCCCGACCTAAGCCTTACGCCGCGAAGTTGCCGGTCGCGTCCGTTGAGCTTAAAGGCTTCCTCGGTGATGGAAATGTCGCGGAAGCCGAAGGTTATTTTTTTTGTGTCAACTACTTCACCGCCGCACTCCAAATTGGCGACCACGGTATAAAGCCACGGATTTTCGATGTCCCAAGGGGTAATGCCACCTACCTCAATCGAATCGTCAAACACATCCGACATCCCGGCTCCGATGACGTGCGAGACACCCCCGCGCCCCATCTCCTTGCCGTTGTGGTCGAGAATATGATACGAAAGCCGCGCCTTGCGAGCCTCCGAATACGAATTGCGAACCATAGCCTTGATTGTAAACTTGCCGTTGCCATCCGCGTAACGCGCATTGACCACTACACCGCCAAACTGTCCCAGCCTCTCGTACTCATTGGTGATGCTCAGCGAATCCTTGGAGACGAGCCAAACATTGTTGCAGATAGCACCATCGGGGTCGAGCTTCACCACAACAGTGTTTTCGCCCGCCATCGGCACAAAATCCACTACAAAAGGCGTATTGCCATAATGTACCATAGACCTCATACCGTTGATCCATACTCCGCAATGATGCACCACACCTTCAAAAAACAGGCTCATCCTCTTGCCCGACATTTCGCTCGGCACTACGAATTTGCGGTAATAATAGCAATTGCCGCCTACGCCGTCAGCTGAAATGCTGTCATACGACAGGCTCGCCATACACCCCGAATGAGGCAATACGACGCGCTCGCAACCAGCCACGCTGCCGCCACTGAGCAGCTGCCTTTGCACTGCTATGGTGGACGATGAATCCGCTTTTATAAACTGCCACGACCCGTCCAACGAAACTCCGTCGACCCTGCCGCCAACATCACCATCGCACGCCGACAAGACCGACGCGCCAATGGCTATCAATAGCAAAAATACAATCCTTCTTGACATAACTATTACGATAATGATAACGCCACTAAATTACAAAAAAGAGCCTAAACCGCCAAATTTAATATATATGTGTAAAAAAAAGTCAGATGCACTTAAAAAAACTTAACTTTAATACACGGTGACGATATATTTATTAAATTGCGCCCGAGAAACTAAAACGAAACACAATGGACAACAAGACCGTAATATCATCAATCCTCAAAGATACGAGCGCGTGCGCCTTCCGCCTTAGCGACTACGGCTACGACGAGAGGCTTGCATACGTATCAATGATAGTATCGCTTGCGTGGGCAGACGGCAGCATCGACGACCGCGAACGCCGGCTCATCAATACAATCGCACAAGCCGCCGGCAAAGACATTGAGGACGAACTCGAATCAATCATCATCCAAAACAGGAAGTTCAGCCTCGACAAATATAACGAATGGGTGGACAACATCCACGACGAAAAGCTCAAAATCGGGCTTATAATCGATATGTTCCTCACGTCGTTCGCCGACAAGATACTTATGCAGTCGGAGACAATATATATGAAATACATCTCGCAAAAGCTCGGCATCAGTCAGCCACTATACACCGAGATTCGCAAATGCGTGGAAGACATTCTCAACTACAAGGACGACGAGCAGCAGATACGCTACGAATACGGCCCGCTCAACAATCGTGAAAAGCAAGCCAACGCCCCCTCAGAATCGCTCCTCAGCAAATATCTTAAAGGCATTGCCAATACCTTAACCGCATTATTCTAACAGCGCATACACATCGCTGCCCATTATTTTACGTCGGACACAGCACCTGCCATAACAAAAAGAAGGCATAAGAAATTTCACTTTCTTATGCCTTCTTTTTTAATCTGGGATTGTAAGCATCCTAATAATTGCCTTTCCTCTCAGTCTTCAAAGTGGAATAGTTGATTTTCAGAGCGGAAACCTTGCGGAGTTCCTGCTTGATGTCGGTCACGATGCCCATTTTGGCGTCGGAGTCCACCTTGAGCGAATATGTAAGGAGCGGCCTTTCTGCCTCGTCATGCGACTGACGCTCGCTCTCCACATAGTCGGGAATGTCGATGAGGTTGGAAATCTTGTCGTTGAGCTGCACGCGAGGCTCGGTGCCGTACTTGCTTTGGTACGAAGCGAGGGGTGCGCCAACGTAGATATAGCTTACAAGCGACTTCTTCTCGAGTTTCTTGACCTCGGTAGCGGTCGGGAGCTTTATTTTCACCTTGTAGTCGGTCTCCTTCATTGTTGTAACAGACATAAAGAAGAAGAGCAACATGAAGACAATGTCGGGAAGGGATGCCGTCGAAAGTGCCGCCATCTGCCTTGAACCACCTTTTCTGAATTTTGCCATAATTACTCCTTTGTTTTATGAATGTTACTTAATGCTCCTCGGCTCAGCCTCGGAGATGTTGAGTGGGATTACAAGTTTTACAAGCTTCTGCTCGTCGGACGACAGTTCGTCGAACACCTTGCCAAATTGTTCCTGAGAGAACTTGTCGCGGGTAATGTTGTACGCCGCCACAATAGCGTTCTGCACCGCTATATACGTCTCGTAATTGGTGCCACGGTCGTTCTGCAACGAAACAACGCCTTTTGTGATTCCAATGTCTCCAAACTGTTCGATGAGCTTCTTCCAGTTTTTCATCTCCTCGACCTTGTTTTCTTTGGTGGCGTCTTCAAGCTTCTTGGACGCCATCACCTTCTCGGCGAGGTCAGCTTTGTCCTTGGGGTTGGTGATGAACTCGATTGTACGCTCCGTGAGGCTGCTGATGTCAGCGAGCTCGCCTTCGATAGCCAACTGATTGTCCTTGTTGATGAGCACAATGAAGATGTTGCGTTCGTTTACCTTGTCGTGGTTGTCCACATTATCCTGAGGCGGGGGCAACTGACGGTAAAGACCTTGGTCAACGTTCATTGAGGTGGTCACCAAGAAGAAGATCAACAGGAGGAACGCGATGTCAGCCTGAGAGCTTGCATTCAAATCACCTACTTTCTTTGCCATCTTATTCTTTGGTTTTTAAGATTGTACTTTTACAAAGGCGGCAGACGGACATTGCCGACTGCGAGCCTTTATAAGTCATTTTAGTTAAACTTCTTCGCAACCTCGGCGTAGATTACCGCCAAGACGGCGACACCAAGCGAGATGTACAGGGCGTTGAGGCCTGCACCGGACCATTTGAGTTCGTTCTCGTTGGTCTCTACAGTGGTGCTGGTAATCGAGTCGAAAGAGCCGTCGGCCAATGCGTAAGCAATGATGCAAACCAATGCAACTGCTGCGATAACGACCAAAGTCTTCACCACCGACTTAGGATTGTCGATGATTTGCTGTACGAAGCTCCACAACGGGAAAACCAAGAACGCGAGTATTGCGCAAACGAAGAAGAGTATGTATGCCCAACCAATGAACGTATCAGTGATACTATTGTCCATCTGCTCCTGTGGGTTGCTCAGCGGTACGACGTTCATGTAGAACATCACCATGATGATGGCAGATACCAAGAACAACACAATAGTCAGGATACCTAATATTTTACGTAATTGCATAATGTTACTTTTTTATAATTGTTGTTGGTTACAGGAGTTCTTTGTACTACTTGTGCTTCTCGTTGTACCTGATGAGGAGGTCTACGAACTTGATGGAAGCGTCTTCCATGTCGTTGGTGATAGCCTCAATCTTGGAGAGAATGTAGTTACAGAATACCTGAAGGATCATGGCTGCGATAAGACCCGTTACAGTGGTGATAAGAGCGACCTTGATACCACCTGCTACCAACGACGCCGAAACGTCGCCTGCCTGCTGGATGGAATCGAAGGCCTGAATCATACCGATCACAGTACCCATGAAACCGAGCATCGGGGAGATAGCGATGAACAAGTTGATCCAGGTAACGCCTCTTTCCATGCGACCCATCTCAACAGAGCCGTAGGAAACAATTGACTTCTCCACTACGTCGAGGCCCTGGTCGTAGCGGTCGAGGCCTTGATAGAAGATTGACGCCACGGGACCTCGTGTATCCCTACATACTTCCTTAGCTGCTTCGATGCCACCATTGTTGAGCGCGTCCTCTACTTTCTCGAGGAGTTTGTCTGTATTGGTGGAGGCAAGTCCCAGGTAGATTACCCTCTCGATGGAGATTGCAAGACCAAGGATCAACGCGATGAGCACGGATGCCATGAAGCCTGCGCCACCTTCGATGAATTTTGTCTTGATTACCTTGTGGATGGGTTCCTCTACAGGAGCGTCCTGAGAAACCTGCTCAGTCGTGGTGCCGTTGGCGCCGCCGTCTTGTGCCATCACTACATCAGCACTGCCGAATACCAACATTCCGGTTATTGCCAATAATGAAAATAGTTTTTTCATGTTGTGTTTTTATTAGTTTTTGATTATACGATAATTGAATTTACTTTATTAGTAGCGGAGAGAAAGGGATTCGAACCCTTGATACCCTTTTGGAGTATACACACTTTCCAGGCGTGCTCCTTCGACCACTCGGACATCTCTCCAATTATCGAAATTGTGCTTTGTAATTCAATTAACTCTCTGTAAAACAATAAATTGCGGAGAGAAAGGGATTCGAACCCTTGGTACCCTTTTGGAGTACACACACTTTCCAGGCGTGCTCCTTCGACCACTCGGACATCTCTCCGTTTTATCGTTTCAAATTCGGCGTGAAATTACTAATAATTTTTGTACTGAAAAAATATTTTTACACAAAAATTAAACAATTTTTTTACATAAACTTTAATTATGCTATATGACAGCACTTTACGCCTCTATCAATTTTGCGCATGAGACCCTGCAACACGTTGCCAGGTCCACATTCCACAAACTCCACTGCTCCGTCGGCTATCATGTTTTGCATGCTCTTGGTCCACCTTACCGATGATGTCAACTGCGCGATGAGGTTGGCCTTGATTTCATCGGGGTTTGTGTGTGGCAATGCGTCAACATTCTGATATACAGGACATACCGGCGTGTTGAATGTGGTTGCGGCTATGGCTTCGGCGAGTTCCACTTTGGCTGGCTCCATGAGTGGCGAATGGAACGCTCCGCCTACTTGCAATCTGATGGCGCGTTTGGCTCCGGCTGCCGTCAAGAGTTCTGACGCCTTGTCAACACCCGGCTCCGTGCCAGAAATCACCACTTGACCGGGGCAGTTGTAATTGGCTGCTACTACTACGTCGCCGCCCGCCGTTACGTCGGCACACACCTTTTCTATTACAGAATCTTCGAGTCCTACGATTGCCGCCATGGTGGATACCTGACTTTCGCAGCATTTCTGCATTGCGGAGGCTCGCTTGGCAACGAGTTTGAGTCCGTCTTCAAAGGAGAGTGCGCCCGCAGCGGTCAATGCCGAGAGTTCGCCGAGCGAATGGCCTGCCGCCATGCCGGGCTTAAACTCTTCGCCCTTGGCAAACGCGGAAATCACCGAGTGCAGAAACACACACGGCTGCGTTACTTTGGTCTGGCGAAGGTCTTCCTCTGTGCCTTCAAACATCAACTTTGTGATGCCGAATCCCAATATCTCGTCCGCCTTGGCGAAATATTGCTTTGCCACGTCGGATGCGTCGTATAAATCTTTGCCCATGCCGGGGAACTGCGCCCCCTGTCCAGGAAATATATATGCTGTCATGTCGATATGTTGATTACTAAATTTCAAGGTGCAAAGATAACACAAATTTATTGGAAAATTAAAAAAAACTACAATTTTTTTCAAAAAAAACATTTTAACAAAAAAATATTATGCCACGTCAAAGATTTTATATAATTTCGTATCATCAAAAAATCATCAAAACACATACATAAAAATGGATTTACACGAATATCAGGGCAAGATAATCCTCGCCAAGTACGGTGTTCCGGTACCCAAGGGCATCGTGGCGGAGACTCCCGAAGAGGCTGTAGAAGCCGCCAAGAAACTTCAAGAAGAAACAGGCACCACCTCGTGGGCCATCAAAGCGCAGGTACACGCCGGTGGTCGCGGTAAGGCGGGCGGTGTGAAAATCGCCAAGTCTATCGACGAGGTGAAACTCTACGCAGGTCAGATAATCGGCATGACACTCGTTACCAAACAGACCGGCGCAGCGGGCAAACTCGTGCGCAAGGTGCTTGTGGAGGAGAGCATCTATTACCCCAACGCCGAGGGCAAAATCGACGTTGCGGAGTATTACATGAGCATTCTCCTCAACCGCGCTACGGGTCGCAACATCGTGATGTACTCGCCCAAAGGCGGCATGAACATCGAGGAAGTGGCAGAGGAGACTCCCGAACTTATCTACAAGGAGGAGATTAACCCCGCCACGGGACTCCTGCCGTTCCAAGCCGGCAGAATCGCCTTCAACCTCGGTCTCAGCGGCGACGCGATGAAAAACATGAAGAAGTTTGTCTCCGCACTCGCTAACGCTTACTTGAAGAGCGACTCGTCGATGATGGAAATCAACCCCGTCTTCAAGACTTCCGACGGCAAGATACTCGCCGCCGACTGCAAGGTGAAACTCGACGACAATGCCCTCTTCCGTCAGAAGGAGTTTGCGGCAATGCGCGACATCACCGAGGAGGCACCCGCAGAGGTAGAGGCAGGTCAGTATGGACTTAACCTCGTGAAACTCGACGGCAACATCGGCTGCATGGTCAACGGCGCGGGCCTCGCAATGGCAACGATGGACATCATCAAACTCTCCGGCGGCGACCCTGCCAACTTCCTTGACGTAGGCGGCACGGCAAGCGCGGAGACCGTGGAGGCGGCTTTCAAAATCATCATGAAAGACCCCAACGTAAAGGCAATCCTCGTAAACATCTTCGGCGGCATCGTGCGCTGCGACCGCGTGGCAAACGGCATCGTGGAGGCTTACAAGAAGATTGGCTCCATCAACATCCCTATCATCGTGCGTCTCCAAGGCACCAACGCCGTGGAAGCCAAGAAGATAATCGACGATTCGGGTCTCAACGTACAGTCTGCCATCACCTTTGAGGAGGCGGCAAAACTCGTATCGAAAGTTGTGGCGGCGTAAAAAAGCACACCTTATATAATATATATACAGAAAGTGTCCTGACGGACAGAAATCTTACAAATCTTTACAAATAATTCAAAAAGTGATTTGTAAAGATTTGTAAGATTTCTCGCGTAGCGACTTCCATGCTATAAATAAATAGTTAAAACAAAACAATGTACAGGACAAATAATTGTGGCGAACTGCGCATCTCGGACGTTGGCAAGGAGGTAACTCTCGCCGGATGGGTGCAGCGCGTCAGGAATCTCGGGGCGATGACTTTTGTGGACCTCCGAGACAGATATGGCATCACGCAGTTGTATTTTAACGTGGATACCGACAAGGAACTCTGCGAAGCCGCCCGCAAACTCGGACGCGAATACGTATTGCAGGCCATCGGCACGGTAACGGAGCGCACAAGCAAAAACTCCGACCTGCCCACCGGCGACATCGAAATCACCGTTAAAACCTTCAACATACTCAACAAATCGGAAATCCCGCCCTTCACCATCGAAGACAACACCGACGGCGGCGAGGATTTGCTGATGAAGTACCGCTATCTCGACATCCGCCGCCGCCCCATTATCAAGGGCTTGCAACTGAGAAACAAGATGAGTTTTGAGGTGCGCCGCTATCTCGACGGACACAACTTCATGGAGGTAGAGACCCCAATGCTCATCAAATCGACCCCCGAAGGCGCAAGAGACTACGTGGTGCCGTCGCGCATACATCCGGGCGAGTTTTACGCCCTGCCGCAGAGTCCGCAGCAATACAAACAGTTGCTCATGGTGGCGGGCATCGACCGTTACTACCAGATAGTGAAGTGTTTCCGCGACGAAGACCTCCGCGCCGACCGTCAGCCCGAATTTACCCAAATCGACTGCGAAATGAGTTTCGTGGAGCAAGAGGACGTGTTGCAGGTATTTGAGGGACTGGCAAAACACCTGTTCAAAGAGGTGCGCGGCATCGAGTTTAAGGATGCCTTCCCCCGCATCACATGGCACAAGGCTATGGAGGAGTACGGCTCCGACAAGCCCGACATCCGCTTCGGCATGAAAATCCACAACATCACCGAAGCCGTCAAAGGACACAATTTCAAGGTGTTTGACGACGCCGAATACATCTGCGCCATTGCTGTTGGCGGCTGTGCCAACTATTCGCGCAAGCAACTCGACGAACTCACCGAATGGGTTAAGCGTCCGCAGATTGGCGCAAAGGGTCTTGTATATATCAAGTACAACGAGGACAACACCATCAAATCGTCCGTTGACAAGTTCTACACGCCCGAACAACTGACAGAAATTGCCAAAATGTCAGGCGCAGGAACAGGCGACCTCGTTTTGATACTTTGCGGCAAGAAACTCCAGGTGCTCAACCAGATGGGCACGCTCCGTATCGAGATGGGCAACCGCCTCGGTCTCAGGGACAAAAACATCTTCGCGCCGCTCTGGGTGATAGATTTTCCGCTCTTTGAGTGGGACGACGAGACCCAGCGATTCTACGCGATGCACCACCCCTTCACCTCGCCCAAGAAGGAAGACTACGACATCCTCGAATCCAACCCCGGCGAAGCCCGCGCCAACGCTTACGACCTCGTAATCAACGGCGTGGAAGTAGGCGGCGGCTCGATAAGGATTCACGATTCGGCGTTGCAGGTAAGGATGTTTAAACTCCTCGGCTTCACCGAAGAGAAGGCTCAGGAACAGTTCTCGTGCCTTATCAACGCCTTCAAATACGGTGCGCCCCCGCACGGTGGACTTGCCTTTGGTCTCGACCGTTGGGCGGCTCTCATGAACGGCAGCGACACTATCAAGGACGTTATCGCGTTCCCGAAAAACAACGCCGCCCGCGACGTGATGATTGACGCTCCCTCGCCAATCTCCGCCGACCAGTTGGACGAACTTTCGCTAACAATCAAGCCTCAATAAGCCAATGACTGACAATCCTACTAACATCGAACTTGTAGAAAGGATGATTCAGGCTTGCAAAAACATCATCTTTGCGACATCAGGGCTTAATTCGCCCAATGATGTCGCCAAGGATGTGTTTGCCATCGAAAACATGGAGACCTGTCTCACCATCATCCTCGAATCCTACACTTCGCTCACCCAAGAGGGCAAGGAACAACTCAAAAATATATCTTGGAACGCAATCGAAGATTTTAAGAAAGCCCTCTGCAAACAGGAAAAAAGCGACAACGAGTACAAGCAACTTTACCGCTCGTGCAAGGACGACATCCCGACTTTGCAAAAAAAATTGGAGTCGGAACTCAGTACAATGTAACAAACCGCCAACACAATGAAGATACTTCGATACATAGTAAACTCCTTTGCGGAAAATACTTACATCGTCTATGACGATGCCACCCTCCACTGCGCCATCATAGATCCGGGCTGTTACTCCGACAAGGAGCGCGCCGCCATCACGTCGCAAATCGCAGAGTTGCACCTCCGCCCCGTAATGGTAATCAACACGCATTGCCACGCCGACCACATTCTCGGCGTCAATTTTTTGAAAAAGGAGTACAATATTCCTTTTGCCGCCAGCACTGCCGACCAATACCTCCTCGACAACGCCGACCAATACACAGCGGCGTGGGGTTGGCATTTGGACGGCAAGATAACCATAGACATTCCTTGTACCGAAGGCACCGAATTGAAGATTGGCAACTCCATCCTCAAATGTGCCGCCGCGCCCGGACACACGCCGGGCGGGCTGGCTATTTATTCAGACGAAGACAAGTTTATCTTCACCGGCGACACTCTTTTCCGTGGCACGATAGGCCGCACCGACCTCCCCGGCGGCGATTACGACACCATCATTGCAAGCATCCGCAACCGCCTTATGCGTTTTGACAGCCAATACGATGTACATCCCGGCCACGGCGAAAGCACTTCCATCGGCAAGGAGGCGGCAAGCAACCCAATGATAGGGATAGAGGATTAAGAGGAGTGCAGGCCTCTGTGCCTGTCTCCTTGTCGCAAACAAATGGAAAATAAGAAATGAAAAGAATCAAAGAAATAATAGGAGTATTATCGTTAGTAATCTTGCCTTCATGCGAGTATTTCGGTGGATTTGATTTTATAATTCATAATAACACCGACAATACCCTATATATATCTTATACAGAACAACTTTGGTGTTTAGAAGATGCGTTTCCAACTTATGACCACGGAGATGATTATGAAGCCATTAGACTGGCGAAATCCGATTCAACCCTTGTCGTAGAATCTGGAGAAACCGTTATAATTGATTATGGTGTAGGCTTGGTGGACAAAGATTTCCCTGATGATAACGATATTCCTGAATGTTATGGAATCGTCCCTTTATGGGATAGAATTGCTTATATTATAAAAGCATCAGACACACTTGACCATTCTATCTTTAAAAAAGAAAAATGGATACGGAATGGTAGTAAATATACGTTAGAAATATCAGACTGACAGCCACCTACAACATCACATTGAATTATAAGTGAAAATAATGCATAATCACCATCCCGCCGGATGGCAATTATGCATTATGCATTGTTGTTAATCCCTTCCAAAAAACTTGTCGAAGAACGACGACTTGCCTGAGCCTGACGAATTGTCGGTGGAATTGCGCGACGTGCCAAAACTATCTGACTGTCGCAAATCTTCTATCGCCTTCAAATCTGATTTAGAAAGGTTCTTCGCGTTAGGCACAAAGACATTGACAAACACCAGCAAATCGCCCTTGCCGTACTCGCCGTATGTGGGAAGTCCCTTGCCCTTGATGCGGAGGACGCTGCCGGGCTGCGTGCCGGGCGCAACGTTGAACTCCACGCTCGTTCCCGTAACGGTAGGGATCTTGACCGACGTGCCAAGTACCGCGTCGGGGAAACTGATGTTGAGTTGATAAACCACGTTGTTGTCTTCGCGAACAAAATTGGGGTCTTTCTCCTCTTCGAGCAATACGTAAAGATCGCCGTTGATGCCGCCGTTGCGGGCTGCGTTGCCCTTGCCAGGTACTGTCATCGTCATACCGTCGGAAACGCCCGCCGGGATGTTGATGCTGATAACTTCCTCGCCTTGCACGATGCCGCTGCCGGCGCAGACGTTACACTTGTTTTTGATAACCTTGCCCGTGCCGCCGCAAGTGCCGCAGACGGTCTGTGTGCGCATTTGGCCGAGGATGGTGTTTTTTACGGTAGTTACCATGCCCGCGCCGCGACACGTAGGACAAGTGTCGGTGCCAGAACTGCCGCCCTGTGCGCCCGTGCCGTTGCAAGCCTGACAAGCGCATGATTTTTTCACTTTGAGTTTTTTCTCCACGCCTTCCGCCACTTCGCGGAGTGTCAACTTTACCTTTACCCTCAGGCTGCTGCCCTTGGTAACGCGCTGACCGCCACGCGAACTCGTAGAACTGCGGAAGCCACCAAAGCCACCGCCAAATCCGCCGAATATGTCGCCGAAATTGGAGAAGATGTCCTCGATGTCCATGTTGAAGCCGCCGCCGCCGCCCGCGCCCGATACGCCCGCGTGTCCAAACTGGTCGTAACGCTGGCGTTTTTGGTCGTCGCTAAGCACCTCGTATGCCTCCGCCGCCTCCTTAAACTTCTCCTCGGCAACCTTGTCGCCGGGGTTTCGGTCGGGGTGGTACTGCATGGCGAGTTTGCGGTACGCCTTCTTTATCTCGTCCTTGGTGGCGGACTTGCCCACACCAAGCACCTCGTAATAATCTCTCTTGTCTGCCATTTTTTTACTCTCCTATCACTACCTTGGCGTAGCGGATTACCTTGTCGTGGAGATAATAGCCCTTTTCTACGACATCGATGATTTTGCCCTTGAGGTCTTCCGACGGTGCGGCAAACTTGGCGACAGCCTCGTGCTTGTCGGTGTCGAGCTCCTGATGCATCGCCTCCACTTCTTTGAGTCCGCGTGTTTCAAGGAAAGACGTAAATTTCTTGTATATCAATTCCACACCCTCTTTCACGGCGTCCATGTCGGAAGCCGAGCCGAGGTTTTTGATGGCGCGCTCCATGTCGTCCACCACCTTGAGGATGCCCTTCAAAACGTCCTCCTCGGCGTATTTGGTGAGGTCCATCTTCTCCTTCAGGGTGCGCTTGCGGTAGTTGTCGAACTCCGCCATAAGACGGAGGTACTTGTCGTTGAGCTCGTCGTATTTGGGCTTCCAGTCCTCCTGCGGCGCGGCTGGTTCTGACACATTTTCTGAGTCGGCAGCCTTTTCGTCTGCCACATTTTCAGTCTGCTGACCTTCATTGCTGTCAGTTTCGGCTGCATTAGTGTCAGTTTCTGACAGTTTTTCGTCGTTCTGCGCAGTGTCTTCGACATTCATCTCCGACTCCTGCTGCTCTTTGTTTTGTTCCATTTTATGATTTTGTGTGTTAACGTTCTTGTTTTTAGGACGCTGGCGTCCATGCTTGTGTGACATAGTTTTCATCTTGTTACAATGTTTACATATACAAAATCAAATATGTTGCCAATGTGTTTTTTATGACATAATGGCAGGAAAAGAAACAAACGAAGCGACTGTCAAAAAAAATGGCAGTCGTTTCGTTTATCGAAATATTTGTTTAGCTTGCCGGAGATTCACATCCCCGTTTAAATGCTGACACCGCTTCGCTGTTCCCAGATTAATTTTCAACTTTCCTCTCTCCTCTCTCCTCTTTCCTCTAAAAATCTTTCCTCTAAAAATGCCTTGTCAGCACATTGTGGCGTTTCATTTCCGCCTCCATACCGTCTATGTTGCGGAGGATGCGCTTGCCGTTGGTCTGGTCAAATTCGTTGATGAGGCGGTTGGCGTATTCGCGGCTTACGTCGAAAATTTCGAGGGCGTAGTATATCATCGCGAGGTTATACACCATGTCTGCCTTCGCCGATTTCTGTTTCTTGTTGGTGGACGAGAGCGACTTCTCTATTTCCTTAAAATGTTCTATCCACGGCTGCATCTTGCGGATTGTGGGCGCGAGGCTGCCCGAAAGCGGCATCGAATTGATGATTTCCCTCACCTCGTTGCGCCCGCTCTGGTGCTTGGCGTAATAAGGGCTTTTTTTGGAGGAGAAGAACGCAATTTTGATTTGGTCGGTGGTCGGCGTATAGACGTATGCAGGGACGAGGTTTTTGTTGATGCGCTCAATGGTGCTGTAGAGTTCGGTGCGGATAATTTTTTCTATGAACACCTCCTTGTTTTCCCTCACGAAGTCGTGGCAGTCCCTCGGGCTGCGGAAACTCTTGTCCATCCTGAATGTATTGATGGGCGGGCGGTGCGTGAACACGTCAACATTGGTGTACGTCTGGCTCGACCCGTTGGCATCAAAGATGTATTCTATTACCATGGAATAATCGATGACGGGCGTGAAAAAATCCACCGGCACCATCTCCCCGTGATGACGCACCATCTCCGTGTACTTGTCCTCGTGGATGCCCTCTACGAGGAAATCGTAGGCGTTGACGGTGATGCGCAGGTAGGCGTTGTCGGGGTTGCTGACCATCTGCCAGCCATCAAGTTGAATCTGCGCCGCAACTTCGCCCAGTGTAATGTATGGACTCACCTGCCGCGCAAAACCGCAGCTTATGGAGTAAGTGCGCTGCCCTTCCGGCACGTAATACGTGGGCAGGTCGCGCACAGGGAACGACATCACGGTCTTGGACGTGTTGTATTGGGCGGCGGCTCCTGTGCAAATCATAAGAAGGCAGAGGAGCAGGGTTATGGATTTTTTCATTTTCATAATTTTGGTTTTTAGTGATGTTTACATCATCATGTTCAAGAATCTCGCGAGGGTGTGCTTCAAGTCCTTGCGGTTCACTATGTAGTCGAGGAAGCCGTGTTCGAGCAAAAATTCCGAACTCTGGAAGCCGTCGGGGAGGTCTTTGCCTGTGAACTCACGGATTACCCTGGGGCCTGCAAATCCGATGAGGGCGGCTGGCTCTGCCATGTTGATGTCGCCGAGCATTGCAAACGACGCCGATACGCCGCCGGTGGTCGGGTTGGTCATGAGCGAAATGTACGGCAGACGTGCGTCGCTGAGTTGGGTGAGTTTTGCGGAGGTCTTAGCCATCTGCATCAAAGAGAACGCGCCTTCCATCATCCTCGCGCCGCCTGAACGTGCTATTATGATGAGCGGCATCTTGTTGGCGATGCAGTAATCTACACTGCGGGCTATCTTTTCGCCTACGACGGAGCCCATAGAGCCGCCCACAAACTCAAAGTTCATGCAGTCGATGACCACCTTGCGACCTTCGAGAGCACCGGTAGCTGCTGTGATTGCGTCTTTGAGGTTGGTCTGTTTTTCTACGGCGGCGATGCGGTCGGTGTATTTTTTGCGATCGACGAATCCGAGGGGGTCGCTGCTGTGGAGTTGCGCGAAGAGTTCCTCGTATTGGTTGTCGTCGAAGAGAATCTTGTAATAGTCGGCGGTGCTAATCCTTTCGTGGTAGCCGCATTTGGGGCAAACGCAGAGGTTTTCCCTGTGGTCGTCGGTGGTGAGGATTTCCTTGCATTGCGGACACTTGTACCAAAGTCCGTCCTTGATTTCCTTTTTGTCTTTTGTCTCGGTGTTGATACCTTGTTGTGATCTGTTAAACCAGCCCATTTTGTTTACGATTAGTTTAATTGAGCCGCGTTGCCAAATTCCGTTCAGCGTCGGCGGCGTTCAGTTTTGGCGCAAAGGTATTAATTATTCTCGTTAAAAACAAAAAAAAATGCCAAGTGCCGAAAATGTGTAAAAACACACGAAAAAAAATGCCAAAAATGTGTAAATTTACACGTTTTTGGCACTTGTGTCTTGATGATAGATTATTTCTAAATTTTGTTTCAACTACGATAGCGCGAAAATTTTTAGTGTTTTTCGTGCTTTTCGTAGTTTAAGGGATTAATAGTTCACTTAGTATGCCTTGCCGCCAATAATTACAATCACGATGCCGTTGGCGCGTCCGAGGCGGATTTCGTCGCGGTCGGTCTGCGTGGTGGATTCTTTCAACAAGCGACCATTGGCATCAATGATGCGGAAATCCACGCCAGGACGGGATGCGATGTAGATGGTCTTGTCGTATGACCAGACTTTCGCGTTTGCGGCGGGTGCGAGTTCAGAGGTCGGGGTGGAGATGTCGCCACTGTCAGAGGAGTCTGACGAGGGGGCGTCGATTACCGAGGCGGTGGCATTGTCTGAGAATACTACCTTGATGCGGTCGGGAAGGACGATGGCGGATTTCGAGACGTTGTTGTCAATGATAACCTGTTTTACCCACCACTATAAAGTATAGTTTATATTTTGTGTATTTGAATTGATAAAGTGCATGATTGTTTTATAGTGTGTTGATTTCGTCAGGTGTTAGACCTGTCATCTCGGCGATTTCGTCAATAGACAGAGTGCCTTTTGCTTTGAGTTTTCGGGCGATGGAGATGGCTTGTTCGGCAAGATCCTCTGCACGGCCTTCGGCACGGCCTTCGGCGCGCCCCTCGGTGCGACCCTTGGCAAGACCCTCTGAAAGACCCTCGGCGCGTCCCTTGGCAAGCCCCTCTGAAAGACCTTCGGCGTGTCCCTCGGCATGTCCAATCTTGATGCCTTCCCTCAACTTGTACTCCTGCTGTCCCATGTACGCGAGGTAGTTGTTGAAACTGTCGTTGTACTGCATCTGCTGCTGGGGCGTGAGGGCGGAGTACGTCGCCATCTTTTCGAGCCGCTTGAATACGGGTATCTCGTCCTTGAATGCCAATGCTGTTTCCATAGTGTCCATATTTGAAAGGTTAAAAAGCCATTTGTCGATGACATCATTGCAGTCGGATGCTTTCATATCGCGGTATATCGGCATCTGTATTTTCCAATACTGGAATACCCTGGTGTCAACGAATTTATGTGAGGTCTCCATAAATGCAAAGTGCGACAAGCCATACTCATTCTCTTTATTGTCGTCCTTGAAGTTCATGAAGAACACGCCGTAAATCTTTTTCAGATGGTAGTTCCAGTCCTTCTTTTGCTCCACTCCGTTTTCGTCAATGTATTTCAGACAGCCTTTGCCCTGCTGCGTGGATGCCGCACGCGAAAGGTAAAACACTATCCTCTCCGAGAAGAATATCTGCGAATCGTTCTGCATCTCGATGACGAACTGCTCGCCAGTGTCGGTGGTGCAGTGTACGTCATAGATTACACGGCGGGCATCCTTGTTGCTCTCGTCAAATTCGCCGTCGGTGATTGTAACGCTCTTGATGTGCGTCTCCGAGTCGTCCTTCTGCAACAGGGCGTTGAGGAACTCTCGCGTTATCTCCTCGTCCTTGAAGATTCGCTTGAATCCAAAGTCGGTGGCTGGATTGATGTACTTTGCCATAATCGGTTCATTTATTCGCTTGCAAATTTGATAATTATTTTTCAAAACTACAAATTAATTGCGAAAAAAATCATCCCCCGCAATTCCTGCAAATCTCTGGACGTTTGTCACGGTCGTATTCTATCGCGGAGATTATTTTCTTGGCATTGTCGGATTTGATGATTTCGCGCAAAGTATTGTCGCGGAGGTTGCCGAGTTTTAGCTGTGCGTCCTTGTCATAACAACAGGGCAAAACGTCCATGTCGATTGTTATCACCACCGAGTCGATGATGCGACGGCAGAAACCGACGGGATGTTTGAGGCGGTTTTGGGCGTCGTAACGCGAATAACGGTCGATTGTGGTCTTGAAAACCTCAAAATCTTCCGCGTTCTCTATCTGCATGGTCTTGAAGTAATGCAAATCCGCGCCCGCGTCCATTGCAACTTTGCGTGTGGCGTCGAGTCCGTTTTCATTGACCTTGGTGACAAGGGTCTGCACCTCGATGATTGGTGTTTTGGTGTTGAGGCGGCGTTTCGCCTCGGCGAGGTTGCGGATGCCGGCGACCACCTGGTTGAAATCGCCGCCCGCACGGTACGCCGCGTAGGTCTCCTGATTGTAGCCATCAAGCGAAACTATCATTTTGTCAAGCCCCGACGATGCTATTTTTGCCGACAATTCCTCGTCCAAGTAGTGTCCGTTGGTGGACGTCGCCGTAAAAATCCCCTTCCCGTGGGCGTACCTGACCATTTCGGGAAAATCGTTGTGCAAGGTAGGTTCGCCCTGAAAATACAGGAATAGGTTCATCGCGTAGGGTGCAATTTCATCAACGGCGCGGCGGTAGTCGTCCATCTTGATGCGTCCACGACGGCGGCGGATGACACCGAGACCCGATACACACTCCTTGCACTTGAGGTTGCAGATGTCGCACGGCTCTATCGAATACGACCACGGCATGCCGATATTGACGTAACGGCGGGTGACGCGGCTGAGCATCCTGCCTATCGAGCGCACGAGCATGTTATAAACCTTACGCACTGTAAGATAGCGTGTTATGAGCCAAAATTCTTTCATTTGCAAGTCTTTGATGATTACGAAACTGCAAATTTAGTATTTTTTTATAAATTTCTTAACCTAATAATTAGTATCTTTGCGCTGATTTTGCAAAATTAGAAAACAATGAACAGCAAGTACCCCCTGTTGGACACCGTCAACTATCCCGACGACTTGAAGAAGATTCCGAAGGACAGGCTACCGCAATTCTGCGACGAGTTGCGGCGGTACGTCATTGAGGTCATCAGCCAGCATCCGGGGCATTTTGCTGCCACTCTCGGCGTAGTGGAACTCACTGTGGCTCTGCATTATGTCTATAACACGCCTTACGACCAGATAGTCTGGGACGTGGGGCATCAGGCGTATGCGCACAAGATTTTGACGGGCAGGAAAAATATGTTTGAGACCCTGCGCAACCTCCACGGCCTCAGTCCGTTCCCAAACCGGGACGAGAGTGTATATGACGCTTTTACGGTGGGACACGCGAGTACGTCCATCTCGTCTGCGCTTGGCCTTGCCGTTGCCGCCGAGCAGCTTGGACACAGCGACCAGCACGTGATTGCCGTGATTGGCGACGGCTCAATGACAGGAGGAATGGCTTTTGAGGCGTTGAATAATGCGGGCATACAGCGATCAAACCTCCTCGTAATCCTCAACGACAACCACATCGCCATCGACCAAAACCGTGGCGCACTCAATGATTATCTCCTTGACATCACCACTTCGCGCACTTACAACCGCATCAAGAAGGAGGTATGGGACACCCTTGGCAGGTTTGAAAGGCTTGCACCAGGGGCGAGGAGTTTTATCTCGAAAGTGGAGAGCGGCATCAAACAGACCGTGATGAAGCGCAGCAACCTTTTTGAGGGCATGGGATTCCGTTATTTTGGACCCATCGACGGGCACGACGTTGTGCACCTCGCCGAAATCCTCAACGAAATGCGCAACATCCACGGTCCCAAGTTGTTGCACGTCCTCACCAAAAAAGGCAAGGGTTATAAGTTCGCGGAGGAAAACCAGACCGAATGGCACGCCACGAGCGTCGCCTTCGACATCGAGACCGGCAAAAAACTCTCCACGCCAAAACCGCAAGGCCCTAAGTTTCAGGATGTTTTTGGCATAACGCTTACCGAACTCGCCGAGCGTAACCCCAACATCGTGGGCGTAACTCCCGCCATGCCAACTGGTTGCTCGATGAACATAATGGCAGAGAAATTTCCCGACCGTGTTTTTGACGTTGGCATCGCGGAGGAACATGCCGTAACGTTTTCGGCGGGAATGGCGGCGCAGGGATTGCTGCCATTTTGCAACATTTATTCGTCGTTCATGCAACGCGCTTACGACCAGATAGTTCACGACGTGTGCCTGCCGCGTCTGCATGTGGTTTTGTGCCTCGACAGGGCTGGTCTTGTGGGTGCTGACGGCGCAACTCATCAGGGTGCGTTTGACATTTCGTACCTCCGTCACATCCCAAACCTGATAGTCGCCGCGCCGATGGACGAGGTGGAGCTTCGCAATATGCTCTATACGGCAGAGTTGTCGCAGTCGCCGTTTGCGATACGTTATCCGCGTGGCAACGGTCATAATCAAGACTGGCGACAGCCTTTTACGGAACTCGAAATCGGTCGCGGACGCAAGGTTGCCGACGGCGCGGATGTCGCCATAATTTCCATTGGCACAATCGGTTATGAGGTGGGCAGGGCATTGGAAATCCTCGCCACGCATGGCATACATCCTGCGCACTATGACATGCGTTTCATAAAGCCTTTGGACGAAGGGCTACTGCACAGTGTCTTGTTGAAGTACAAGCGCATTGTTACCGTCGAAGACAACGCCCTCCAAGGCGGCTTTGGCAGTGCTCTGTTGGAATTTTGCGCCGACAATGGCTATTATCCCAAGGTAAAACGACTTGGCATCCCCGACCGTTTCATCGAGCACGGCACGCAGCAGGATCTCTACAAACTCTGCGGCTACGACGCGGAGGCGATTGCCAAGGCGGTGATGGAGATCATTCGGTAAACAGCTGAAAAAAATATTTGTTGCTGTCGAAAAAAAATTCTATATTTGCGACAACAAAAAACATACAGCCATGCCATCAGAAGGAATATACGAAAGGTACATAAATTTCTACACCGACTTTGCTTTCAAGAAGTTTTTCGGGACGCCCGCCAACAAGGAGTTCCTGATAAGTTTTCTCAACGCCCTGCTCAAGTTGAAAGGCGGTGAGGTAATACGGGACATACGGCACCTGAACACAGAGAAACTCCCTGCGTTGGAATCAGACCGCAAGGCGATTTACGATGTCTATTGCGAAAACAACAATGGCGAGAAGTTCATCGTGGAGATGCAGAAGGCGTCGCAGGTCAATTTCATCGACCGCAGCCTTTATTATGCCTCGTTCCC
>JAEEGL013857934.1_pt1 | contig 19876 bp, 17 predicted proteins | sample 9134231 | NCBI WGS metagenome assembly JAEEGL01 (sample SAMN16246548, study PRJNA631951) | gut metagenome | biome: gut microbiome; feature: rumen; material: fiber-attached | host: Bos | place: Iran: Karaj | collected 2018-10 | reverse complement strand
GTTAAAACAATTGAACTCGGAATACAGTCAATGAATGATGACGTTCTTTACAAGTGTCAGCGCGGACATGATTCAGAATGTTCTCTGAAAGCTATGGAAGAAATCGTATCAAACGGTTTTGATTTTGTAGGACAAATGATGGTAGGTCTCCCTGGAGCAACACTGCAAGATGAGATAAACTGTGCAGAAGTTATTTGTAAACACAACGCAGCAGGAACCAGAATATATCCTACAGTTGTTTTTAAAAATACAATACTAGACTGTCTTGTTCAAAAAAAAGAATATATTCCATTAACTCTTTCGGAAGCCATTTTTCGTTCTGCAGAAGTTGCAAAAATATTTATTAAAAATAAAATCAACATCCTTAGAATCGGATTGTGCGAATCAATTGAAATGCATGATAACAATTTGATATCCGGAGGCCCGTTATCCCCTTCTATCGGTGAAATGGTGTTTTCAAAGTATTATTACGACACAATCAGAGAAACACTTCATAAACATAAAACTACCAGCAACATTACGGTTTTAATATCTCCAGGTCATTTGTCAAAAGTAATCGGACACAAAAAAACGAATCATATCTCCCTTACAAAAGAGTTTAACAAATTGATTTACTATAAAGAATCTGATAAAATCAAACCTTTTGAAATTGAGATACAATAACAAAATAATTATCAAGGAACGAATATGAAATTAAAATCTCTTGAACTTCACGGCTTTAAATCATTTCCTGATAAAACCACAATAAACATTTCAGATGGTATGACAGTTATTGTCGGACCAAACGGAAGCGGAAAATCAAACATTTCGGATGCTATTAAATGGGTTCTTGGCGAATTATCGTCCAAAAGTATTCGAGGAAATAAAATGGAGGATATAATATTCGGAGGTGCAGCCGGACGTTCTCCAATGTCATTTGCCGAGGTATCTATAGTTTTAGATAATACCGGAGATAATAAAATTGACAGCGAATTCGATGAAATAAAAGTAACCAGACGATACTACAGATCCGGTGAAAGTGAGTATCTCTTAAATAATAAAATAGTAAGACTCAAAGACATCGTTGAATTATTTATGAATACTGGAATTGGCAAAAACGGTTATTCAATTGTAGGTCAAGGCAAAGTAGCTGAAATTCTTTCTCAGAAAAGTGAAGAGCGAAGAATCATATTTGAAGAAGCCGCCGGAATTTCAAAATATAAGGTACGCAAAAACGACGCAGAAAAAAGATTGGCAGAAACTGATGATAATTTAGTCAGAGTCAGCGATTTAGTTAATGAAATCGGAGGAAGGCTGCCAACTCTTGAGAAAGATGCTGCCAAGGCAAAAATATATATTGATTTATTTGAACAGAAAAAGGCAGTTGATATTGGTCTTTATGTTTATGATTTAGAAAAAATAATAAATAACTCCAAATACATTGAAGACGATTATAATAATTCTAAAATTGAATTAGATTCTGTTGATGAATTACTTAAATCATATGATGACAGAATCGAACACCTTAACAATATTACTAATGAAAATAACAATCTATTTGAGCAAAATAATAATAAAAAGCAAAAGTTAATTGAAACTAAACATACAAACGAAAGTAACCTTCTGGTATATAAAAATGATTTGAATCATTTCAATAATTCTCTTGTTGAAGTCAATGAACAGAAAAAAATCATAGCCGGAAATATAGATAAAGCCAATATAATAATATCCGATCTTCAAATAAAATTGTCAGATGAAGAAAAAAACAAAGATACTATAAGCATTAATTTAAAGAAAATTAACGAAGAATTGGAAAATTTAAGAAATGAAAATGCTGATCTATCTGAACATATTAATGAAGAGGCAGATAACAAGAACAAAATAAACGACATTATTATTAACAGTAAAATACGTTTGTCTGCTTTAGGAGAAAGCTCTGTTACAATCTCTGAGCAAAAGCCTCAAATCGAATCACAGATAAATAAAAACCTTGAGTATAAGGAAACTAACATAAAAAAGAAAGAAACTATTCTTTCTAATATTGATATTTACAATTCAAAAATAACAAATATTAAAAATCAGATTGATAATTTGACAACGCAGAAAAAGATCATTTCAGAAGACGCATCAACAATATCAGAAAAATATAACAATATTGTCAGAGATTATTCCTCCAGTGAAGAAAGAGCGAATACTCTAAAATTAATGGAAGAACATTTTGAAGGATACTTGAACAGCGTAAAATCTGTAATGGAGGCGTGTAAAAATCATATAATTGAAGGAATTGTCGGACCAGTATCAAAACTGATTTCGACCTCTCCGGATTATAACGTTGCAATTGAGACAGCATTGGGAAATAATATCCAAAATGTTGTCGTTGAAGATGAAAAAGCAGCCAAAGACGCAATTGAATATCTGAAAAAAACCAACTCGGGCAGACTAACTTTTTATCCCGTTTCTTCAATGAAAAGCAATTCTTTTATCTTTCCAAATGACTTAGATAAAGAAAGCGGTTTTATAGGAAGAGCATGTGAATTAATTAATTTTGAAAATAGATTTAATTCAATAATATCTTCTTTGTTAGGAAGAGTCGCCGTTTTTGATAATCTGAATAATGCAACATTATCTGCAAAAAAACATAATTATTCTTTTAAAATTGTTACACTCGACGGGCAGGTAATCAATATCGGCGGTTCTTATACCGGAGGATCTGCTAAACACGATAGCGGAATTCTTTCAAGAAAGCACGTAATAGATTCATTGTCCGAAAGATGCCTTGAACTAAAAAACCAAGCTGATGAACTAACTAAAATTATAAATGATAATAGTATCAAAATTCAAAGTCTTGATGATGAAATAGCTTCGCTTAGCAGCGAAAGCTCTTTATTCAGCGCTCTTATTAACTCTGAAAATTCTTCTCTTGAATTCACTAATCAAAAATTAACTGAAATAGACAGTACTATTGCTTCATTAACCGAAGAATTAGAGTTACTTGAGAAACGATCCCATGATAATTCAGTAGAAATTAACAAAATTAATGAAGAATTATCAGAATCTACCAAGTTATTAACTGATTCTGAAGAAAAATTGAATCAACTGAATAACACACTAATCTCAAATAATTCTAATATCAACGGTTTGATTGATAAAAAGAATGCTTTATTAGTCAGTCTTTCTATTAAAGGTAAAGATATTGATAATCTTAACGATTTAATTATAAACACAACAAAACAGATTAATGACTTAAATAACGATCTTACATCACTAAATGATAAGCATTCTTCAATCTCAGACAATATCAATAAAACCAAATCATCTGTTTCAGAAACACAAGATTCTATAAATAAAATCAACATTGAAATACAAGAAGCTGAAAATCAAGAAAAGAAATTAGTAGCCATCTCTTCGGACTATGAAAATGAAATCAACGAACTAAGATCCAAATCAAAAGAAAAATCATCCGAGAGAGACACTTTGCTGGTTCGATATACTTCCCTGTCTTCACAAATTGATTCTATCTCAACTCAAAAAGCACAAATAACAGATCGTCTATGGGAAGACTACGAATTATCTTATTCAGCTGCGAAAGAGCTTAACAATTCTCCTGTTACAGAAGAAACCAGATCTTTGAAAATTAATGAACAAACCAAACTCCGCAGAAAAATAAAAGAATTAGGTTCAGTAAATACCGGAGCAATTGAAGAATATACTTCAACTAAAGAAAGATACGACTTCTTTACAAAACAGATAGGTGACCTGAATAAGTCCAGAAAAGATATAATAGAAATCATTGAAAAAATGGAAGTTGAAATGAGAGAAAGATTTTTAAAAACTTTCAATGATGTAAACGACAATTTTGGAATTGTATTCAGTGAACTATTCGGAGGCGGAACAGCGTCACTATCGTTAGTTGACAGTGAAAACGTTCTGACAAGCGGAATCGAAATCAACGTTGCTCCTCCCGGTAAAATCATTAAAAACCTCAAATTACTGTCAGGAGGAGAGCAAGCATTTGTTGCAATTGCAATTTATTTCTCAATTCTTAAAGTCAGCCCTTCCCCGTTCTGTATTCTCGATGAAATAGAATCTGCTCTTGACGAGATTAACGTTGACCGTTTTGCTAAATATGCACGTCAATTTATGGATCAGACTCAATTCATTATAATTACTCATAGAAGAGGAACAATGGAAGAAGCCGACACACTTTATGGAATAACCATGCAGGAAAAAGGAATTTCTAAAGTATTATCTATCAATATAAATGAAGTTGAAAGAAAAACCGGAGTAAAACTGTAAATATGAGCTTATTAGACAAATACAAAGAAGGATTATCTAAAACAAAGACAAGTTTTTTCGATAAAATATTAGGACTCTTCAGACGAGGTATAAACGAAGAAGTATTTGAAGAGTTGGAAGAAATATTAATATCAGCAGACGTTGGATTTGAAACTACCGAAAAAATAATCGACATTTTAAAAGAAGAGATAAGAATAAAAAAGATTAAGCAATCCTCTGAAGCAGTTGAAGAATTAAAATCCATTTTGATAAAAACAATAGGAGACGATTCAAAACTGATTCTTGATACCAAACCGTCAGTAATACTTGTAATCGGAGTAAACGGAGTTGGTAAAACAACCACTATTGGAAAACTTGCCAACAACCTTGCTCGTCAAGGCAAAAAAGTTATGCTTGTCGCTGCGGATACCTTCAGAGCAGGGGCGATTGAACAATTACAGGAATGGGCAGAAAGATCAAAATCAGATATAATCAAGCAAAAAGAAGGAAGCGATCCGTCGGCAGTTGTTTATGATGCAATTAAATCTTCTTTAACAAGAAATGTAGACGTAATAATTGTCGATACTGCCGGAAGACTTCACAACAAATCCAATTTAATGGCAGAACTTTCAAAAATTAACAGAATTATTGATCGTGAATTACCTGATTCGGATAAAGAAACTTTACTTGTTCTTGACTCTACAACCGGGCAAAACGCAGTTAATCAGGCAATAGAGTTTAATAAAACTGCTAATATTTCAGGAATCGTTCTGACAAAACTTGACGGGACAGCAAAAGGTGGTATAATTATATCCGTTCACGACGTCACCTCCATTCCGGTAAAATTAATAGGAATCGGAGAGGGTATAAATGATCTCCAGCCGTTTGATTCAAAATCTTTTGTTGAGGCACTTTTAAACAATGAATAATTATAAGGGTATCGTATTAGCAACCAGAAATAAAAATAAAATCAGAGAGATAAAATTCCTGTTACAAAAACATACTGGTAAAGATTTTGATATTTTGTCATTGGACGAGATAGGAATTACAGACGATATAGAGGAAAACGGAACCACTTTTGCCGAAAACGCAATAATCAAAGCCAAAGTCCCTGCAGCTCTCGGATATATCGGTATCGCTGATGACAGCGGATTGTGTGTAAACGCTCTTAATGGTGACCCGGGGGTTTATTCTGCAAGATATGCCGGCTCGCCATGCAACGACTTAAAGAATAATTGCAAATTATTGGGAGAGCTAAACGCAGCAAACTCTAACGACAGAAGTGCCAGATTTATTTGTACGATAGCAGCTGTTGATCCCAACGGAAGATCATTTTATTCAACAGGCAAATGTGACGGAATTATTCTTTTTTCACCGCGAGGATCTGATGGATTCGGTTACGACCCTTTTTTCTATTATCCTCCATTAAACAAAACATTTGCCGAATTAACCATGGAAGAAAAAAATAATGTCAGCCATCGAGCAGAGGCAGTAAAAATCTTTTCATCCCGTTTTATAGATTTTTTAGAAGGTTTAAATGAACAGTAAAGACAGATTATATTTAAGAAAAATCGCATCAAATGAAAAAGCAATTTTTCAAATCGGTAAAAATGATATTTCCGATGAAACTGTATTTCAAATCGATAATGCTTTAAAAGCAAGAGAACTCATTAAAGTTAAAATACTCAAAAACTCAATGTGCGATATTAAATATGCCGCTGAATATATTTCCGAAAAAACAAACTCGGAAATTGTTTCAATAATAGGCAATAATATAATATTGTTTAAAGAATCTGAAAAGAAAAAAATATTTGGATCATGAAAAAAAGAATAGGTATTTTCGGAGGTACGTTTTCTCCGCCCCATTTTGGTCATATAAATGCCGCCAAGGTTTTTTACGACCATCTTAATCTGGACGTTCTTTATATAATGCCAAACAACGTTGCTCCTCATAAAATGGTGAGTAATAACAATCCTGATTTAAGGTTTGAAATGTGTAAAATCGCCTTTGAAGAAATCGGCAAAAGCAGAAATATTATAGTCAGTGATTATGAAATCAACAAAGGCGGTATAAGTTATACAGCAGAAACTTTACAACATTTTGCTAATGATGAAAACGAGTTGTTTTTGCTGTGTGGGACAGATATGTTTTATTCTTTGAATACCTGGTATAAACCTGACGTCATCTGCTCTCTTTCAACTATTGTAATGATCAGGCGTGATTCCGACCGAGCTATGACAAAAAGGCTATATAATAAAAGAACGTATCTTAAAAAGCGTTTTAATGCTTCAATCATCTTTTTAAAATCAAACGCAGTAGAAATATCTTCAACCGAAATCAGAGACGCAATAAAGAACGGGAAAGATTACTCATCTTTTATACCTCAAAATTTGTCTGATTTTATAAATCAAAATCAATTATACAATTAAAATTCTCGATATGTTTGATGAATTAATTAACAAAATAAAAAAATATTATACCGAAAAAAGATACGAACACGCTCTTTCGGTTTATAATGAATGCAGAATTCTTTCTGACATGTTCTCTCTAAATAAAGAATGCAGAAAAGATTTATTAACTGCCGCTTTGTTACACGATATTTCTAAAAAGTATGATAACGGCTGCCAAGAAGAATTAGCATCAAATCTGGGAATTGTTATTCCTGATGATGATCTGCTTTCGCCAAAAACTGTCCATGCTTTTACCGGAGCATATCTTGCTAAAAAGGCATTTCCTGATCTTGTAAATGACGTCGTTTTTCATTCGATATCCGTTCACACAACCGGATGTTCAAATATGAATATAACAGACAAACTTCTTTATCTTGCAGATTATATTGAACCAAAACGGGACTTTCCTGATTGTATTTTATTAAGAGATTTTTTTTACAAAAAAGACTATAATAGTTCTCTCCATGAACATTTAGACAATACTTTAATTTTTTCATTTGATTTAACGATAAATCAATTAATAAAAGAAAAGCAATTAATCCATTATAAAACTATAGATGCCAGAAATTATTTACTTAAAACTAAACAGGAGCGCAAATGACAGAAACAAAATATAATGATTTATCAAATTCAAATTCACTTGAACTAGCAAAAGCTATAGTCGGATTTATTTCAGAAAGAAAAGTCAATGACATTTCTCTGCTTCACGTTGAGAACCAAACAGTTCTTACTGATTATTTTATAATATGCTCATGTAATTCAACGACACAGTTGAGATCTTTAGCTTCTGAGATAGAGTATAAGTTGAACAAATCCAACGTTAAAATCTGGAATATGGACGGTTATAATTCTGAATGGGTTGCAATTGATATAGGATCAGTAATAGTTCATATATTTTTAGCAGGAGCAAGAAACTTTTATAAACTTGAAAAATTATGGTCTGAATCAAAAGAGATAGACATTTCTGATTTAGTTAATTAAAGAAGGATTTTATTATGAAATACGATTTTAAAACAATAGAAGAAAAATGGCAAAATAAGTGGGAAGAATCAGGAATATTTAAAGCTGTTGATTTTTCCCCGAAGAAGAAATTTTACAGTCTTGTAGAGTTTCCGTATCCTTCAGGATCGGGAATGCACGTCGGCCATATTAAAGCGTACTCTGGTCTTGAAGTAATCTCGAGAAAGAAAAGAATGGAAGGATATAACGTTCTCTTCCCGATAGGATTTGACGCGTTCGGATTGCCAACTGAAAATTACGCAATCAAGACCGGAATACATCCAAGAAAAGCAACTGATAACAACATCGAACATTTTACATCTCAGTTAAAAAAGGTCGGCTTCTCTTTTGACTGGTCAAGAACAATAGATACAACCGATGAAAACTATTACAAATGGACGCAGTATATCTTTTTGAAAATGTTTGAAAACGGATTGGCGTTCCGCGATAAAACTTTAGTAAATTATTGTCCATCCTGCAAAGTTGTTCTTTCTAACGAAGATTCTCAAGGCGGTAAATGCGATATTTGTCATAATGACGTTATCCAAAAATCAAAAGACGTTTGGTACTTAAGAATTACAGAATATGCCGATAAATTGCTTAAAGGACTTGAGACCGTTGATTATCTTCCAAATATCAAAATGCAGCAGGAAAACTGGATAGGAAAATCAAACGGCGCATTTACAGACTTTAAGATTAAAAATTCAGAAGAAAAAATAAAGATTTATACAACAAGACCTGATACTATGTTCGGAGCAACTTTTATGGTTATCGCTCCGGAACATCCTATAATTGATAAACTTGCTGATCAAATAAGCAATCTTGATGAAATTTACAAATATAGAGAGATTTGCGCAAAGAAAACAGAATTTGAGAGAACTCAGCTTGTAAAAGACAAGACAGGAGTAAAGATTTCCGGCATTTCAGCTATCAATCCTGTTAACGGAAAAGAAATCCCAGTATTTATCTCGGATTACGTTATGCTTGGCTACGGAACAGGAGCCATTATGGCAGTTCCCGCTCACGATGAAAGAGACTATGAATTTGCCCAAAAATTCGGAATCGAAATTATCAGAGTTATAAAAGGAAAAGATAATGACGAGCTACCGTATATTGGAGAAGGTGAAATCGAAAATTCCGGATTTTTAAATGGAATAACATCAAGAAAAGAAGCAATTGATAAAATAACAGATTACCTCAGCGATAAAGGAATAGGTGAAAAAGCCGTACAGTACAAAATGAAAGACTGGGCATTTAACCGTCAACGTTACTGGGGTGAACCAATTCCGATAGTACATTGCAAACATTGTGGAATGGTTGGAGTTCCTTACGACCAACTTCCTTTAAAACTTCCAGATGTTGAGAATTTCATTCCCGGTGAGGGTGGAGAAAGTCCTCTCGCAAAAATAGATTCTTTTGTTAACTGTAAATGTCCGAAATGCGGAAGAGATGCTAAACGCGAAACAGATACCATGCCTCAGTGGGCAGGTTCATCATGGTATTATCTAAGATATACAGATCCTAAAAATAACGATAAACTTGCAGACTACGAGAAGTTAAAATACTGGCTGCCAGTCGACTGGTATAACGGTGGAATGGAACACGTTACCAGACATATGATTTATTCAAGATTCTGGCATAAATTTCTTTATGACATCGGCGAAGTACCAACGGAAGAGCCATATGCTAAACGTACCGCTCAAGGTTTAATTCTCGGATACGACGGCGTGAAGATGTCAAAATCAAGAGGAAACGTAGTAGATCCAAATGAAGTTGTTAACCAGTACGGCGCAGATACGCTCAGAACTTATATACTCTTTATGGGCGATTACGGTGCAGCAACTCCCTGGTCCGATTCAAGTGTTAAAGGATGTAAAAGATTTTTAGACAGAGTCAACGATCTTCAGGACATAGTTAAAGGGATAGGTTTCTCAGAGTCTTTGCAATCATCACTTCATAAGACTATCAAAAAAGTCTCTAATGACATTGATGAAATGAAGTTCAATACCGCTATTGCAGCTCTTATGACCTTGCTTAATCAGATTTATGATGCAGGTTCTTTGACTGTTGATGAATTCAAAATATTTATTAAACTACTAAGTCCATTTGCTCCGCATTTGTGTGAAGAAATATGGCATAATCTCGGAGAAAAAGATTTTTTGTCAATCTCTTCATGGCCTGAGTACGATGAAAATAAAACAATTGATTCTGAAATTGAGTACGCTGTGCAGATAAGCGGAAAACTTAGAGGAACCGTTAAAATTCCTTTTAATGCTTCAAAAGAAGAAGCTTTAGAAACAGCAAAGAGCAACGAACGTATTCGGGAATTATTAAAAGATAAGATAATAATAAAAGAAATATTCGTTCCAAACAAATTAATTAATATTGTTGTCAAATAATCAAATAAAAGTATTGACATTATATTTTAATTAGTGTATAATTTATTGGAATTTATGTCTCTCTTGCAGATGCGACGGGAGGGTTGAAGATGGCAGAAGTTAGAGTAAAAGAGAATGAATCACTTGACAGCGCTCTAAGAAGATTTAAAAGACAATGTCAGCGTTCAGGCGTTCTTACAGAAGTTAAGAAAAGAGAACAATATGACAAGCCGAGCGTAAAACGCAAGAAAAAGTCTGAAGCTGCTAGAAAGCGCAAATACAAGTAAAAAATTATTTGTTGAATTTCCAATCGGATTTTTAACATAGAAAAACGAGATTACTTTTCAGTAATCTCGTTTTTCATTTTTTATTTGAAGTAATTATTAATACATTCCGCCGCCCTGCATTGCAGCTGCTCTGGAAGCAGCTTCTTCGGCTTTCTTATCTTCTTTGGTATCACAAACAAGAGCTTCAGTAGTCAAAACTGTAGCAGCGATTGAAGCAGCGTTTTGAAGAGCACATCTGGCAACCTTTGTCGGGTCAACAATTCCCTCTTCAATCATATCAACAAATTTCTCGTTGTAAGCGTCAAAACCGTAATCTTTACGTCTTGATCTTATAATCTTATCAACGACTACGCTTCCTTCAAAACCTGAATTTTCTGCAATCTGACGAACGGGTGCTTCCAGCGCCTTTTTAACAAGCTTGATGCCTGTCTTTTCATCGCCTTCTGCATTTTTGATAAGATTGTCAAGAGCATCAGCTGCATTAAGATATGCTGTTCCGCCGCCTGCAACTATACCCTCTTCCACAGCTGCTTTTGTAGCATTTAATGCGTCTTCAATACGAAGTTTCATTTCTTTCATTTCAACTTCAGTTGCCGCACCGACCTTGATTACAGCTACTCCTCCGGAAAGTTTTGCAAGTCTTTCCTGAAGTTTTTCTCTGTCAAAATCAGAAGTCGTCGTTGCGATAGAGGAACGAATCTGAGCCACTCTGGACGCAATATTAGATTTATCTCCAGATCCTCCGACTATAATTGTTCTGTCTTTATTAACTTTAACCTGACGAGCCTGGCCCAACATGTCAACCGTTGTTTCTTTAAGTTCAAGTCCTAAATCGGAAGTTACGACCTGACCACCGGTAAGAATAGCAATATCCTGAAGCATTTCTTTCCTTCTGTCGCCAAATCCAGGTGCTTTAACACAGCAAACGTTAATTGAACCACGAAGTTTGTTTAAAATCAAAGTTGTTAAAGCTTCTCCTTCAACGTCTTCTGCAATGATAAGAAGTTTGCGCCCTGACTGAACTACCTGTTCAAGCAAAGGAAGAATATCCTGTATATTGCTTATTTTTTTATCAGTAATCAATATAAAAGCATCATCAAGAACAGCTTCCATTTTATCAGTATCAGTTGCCATATAAGGTGAAAGATAACCGCGGTCAAACTGCATGCCTTCAACTACTTCGCAAAGTGTTTCAGCAGTTTTAGATTCTTCAACAGTAATAACTCCGTCTGCAGTAACTTTTTCCATTGCGTCTGCAATAAGTTTGCCAATTTCAGCCGAACCACTGGATACTGCGCCGACTCTCTCTATATCGGCAGAACCTGAAACAGGTTTTGAATTAGCCTTTAACGCCGCTACAGATTCATCAACAGCCTTCTGAATACCTTTTCTGAGAATCATAGGATTTGCTCCGGCAGCAACGTTCTTCATTCCTTCATTAATGATAACCTGAGCAAGAAGAGTAGCAGTTGTGGTTCCGTCACCGGCCGCATCATTTGTTTTCGTTGCAACTTCTTTAACAAGTTGAGCGCCCATATTTTCTTTAGGATCATCAAGCTCAATTTCCTTAGCTATTGTTACACCATCATTAGTGATAAGAGGAGCGCCGTATTTTTTATCAAGAACAACGTTTCTCCCCTTAGGGCCCATTGTAATTTTTACTGTGTTTGCAAGCTTATCAACTCCGTTCATTAACGCAGTTCTGGCATCAACACCCAAATAAATCTCTTTTGCCATATTAAAAAACCTCCTTTATTCAACTACAGCAAGAATATCGTTGCTGCTGACAATAATAAGTTCTTCATTATCAATTTTAACTTTATTGCCTGCATAATTGCTGATAATAATCCTGTCGCCAACTTTAACCGGAACTTCAACAAAAAGATCATTTTCTTTTTTACCCGGACCGACAGCAATAACCTCAGCAAACTGAGGTTTTTCTTTAGACGCAGCAGTAAGAATAATTCCGCTCTTGGTTGTTTCTTCAACTTCGATCATTTTGACCAAAACATGGTCATATAGTGGTTTAATTGTCATATAACCTCCATATATTGTGCATTGCACTTTTATTTCCAAATTTATATTATACTCTTTTACCCCAAAAAATCAATAGATATTTTTATCTTTTATAAATCATTGTTAATAGAATGTTGCAACCGGGTTTTCAGGCTGTGAAGTCATTGATAAAGAAATACATTTTAAAATAGGTCCTTTTCCGTTATAAACTGGACTTCTTCCAACATTAACTGAAGCAGTAAGAATAATCCAGTCTTTGGTATTTAATATAGGACGTCCATCATAATCACAAACGAGTGCGCAATATGAGATGTCGTTTGCACAGCAAACCATAATATGTCTTCCGATAGCAAAACTTTTTCTGCCAAGTTTGGGGCTGGTAGCAACTATTCCCTTAAATCTTACTTTTTTACCGTTATATTTATCCGGATCATCAGTTATATCTCTATACCAAATTGCAAAATCATCATCTTTTATATCAATAATATCCGCATTAATATCAAAAGGTAAAGGATCTTCAATATTGTCATATTCAAATTCACCGTCTTCATATTCATAAGCAATATTGCAACGTTTATTTATAGCTCTGACTATTTTGTGAACTGGCATTTTATCCGCATCTCTTGAGGATCTGTTCAATATAATAGTTTCGCAGGACTGCAATTTGTCAACTGTCAGCTGTCTCATATTTGAATTGTATATTTCAAAAGTATTGAAATCAGCAAACATCATCTCCTGATAAACAAGCCAGTCCTCCGGCAAATTCTCATAAAGATCGTTCAAATACCACATTCCGTTATATTCAATAATGACGCGTTCGCAATTATTCTTTTTTCTTAATTTTTCTAAATATAATGGGGATAATAAAGAACTGTCATCAATATATTCAATATAAACGTTTGGATGTGCAAACAAAGAAATATCATATTCTTCTATTCCCTCTTCACAAACAATAAGAAGAAATCTTTCTCCTGAATTAAATCCCTCATCCTGAAGAGTTTCCTGGATCATTTTTGTTTTACCAGATTCAAGGAATCCGGTAAATAAATAAATAGGTATCTCCATGATTACCTCTTAGAAAACAACTCGTTTAATTTTTCTTCTGAGATTTTAGAACCTATTACACATATTCTTCCGATCGTAAATGCCGATCCAAATCTTACGTCAGGTTCTCCGGGAACATAATCAAAATGAATCCACTTACTGTCAAAGGAAGGAACCATTCCTTTTGCCCTCAACACAAATCCGTATTCTTCTTTAGAAAGATTATTCAGAATCTCATTTATATCGTCAATAGAATATTGCCTGGTAGTTTCTATTCCCCAACTCGAGAACACCTCGTCAGCATGGTGATGATGGTGATGATGATCTTCGTCATCATCATCGTCGTGGTGATGATGGCATTCACAATCAGGATCGTCACACTCTTCACCATCGTGATGATGGTGGTGATGGTGATCTTCGTCATCATCATCGTCGTGGTGATGATGACATTCACAATCAGGATCGTCACACTCTTCTCCATCGTGATGATGGTGGTGATGGTGCTCTTCGTCTTCATCATCGTCGTGGTGATGATGACTGAGCTTGCTCAACAATTCCTTCAATTCTGCGTCAAGATCGTTAGTTCTCTCTATAGACTGAAGTATCTGATCACCGCTAATAATATCCCAATCTGTAGTAACTACTGAAGCAGATTTGTTTATTTCTTTAATGGAATCAACGATAGAATTAATTTTATCCGGCGTTAATTTAGAAGTATGACTCAAAACTATACATTTGGCGTTCTGTAACTGATCGAGATAAAATTCTCCGAAATTTTTCAGGTACATATTGAATTTTGAAGCATCAGAAACAGTGGTGTAAGAATTAAGAATAACGTTTTCATTTAAAACGCTTCCAACCGCCTTAATCACATCTGACAACTTTCCTACTCCCGACGGTTCTATAAGAATCCTATCAGGATTATACTTTTCAACAACTTCTTTCAGGGCTTTGCTGAAATCTCCGACCAGGGAGCAGCAAATACATCCGCTGTTCATCTCCTTAATGTCGATACCGTAGTCTTTAAGAAAACCACCGTCAATTGCTATCTGTCCGAATTCATTCTCTATAAGAATTATTTTCTGATTCTTAAAAGAATCATTAATCAATTTTTTAATTAGAGTTGTTTTCCCGGCGCCTAAAAATCCGGAAATAATATCGATTTTTGTCATGTAAATACCTTCTTTCATATCTATTTATTATATCATAACTAAATTTTTTGTCAAGTAAATATAATTTACTTATTCTATATTTATTTATTTATATATTTTAATTGACAAATAATTATTATATTGTTGACATTTTAATATTTTAATAATATAATGAAAATGAGGTGAGACAATGAAATCGTTAAGTCTGTTCATTAAACCAGCATCTTCTTTATGCAATATGAAATGCAGATATTGCTTTTATTCAAACGTGAGTGATAACAGAGCAATAAAATCATACGGAATCATGCGAGAAGATGTAATGAATGTGATAATTGACAAAGCAATAACTGAACTGGATGAAGAAGGTATTTTGAATATTGCTTTTCAAGGAGGAGAACCTCTCGTTGCCGGATTCGAATATTTCAAATCATTTTGTGATTATTTCAGAAACAAAAACACAAAAAAAATTTCAGTTCATTATTCTGTGCAGACTAACGGTACTCTTATTACTGAACAGTTTGGTAAATTATTTTCTGATGAAAGATTTTTAGTTGGAGTCTCATTAGACGGCAATAAAACATACAATGACAAATACCGAAAAGATTCATCGGGAAAAGGAACATACGATTCGGTTATCTCAGGCATTGAAATATTAAACAAATACGGAGTTGATTTTAACGTACTAGGAGTTATTACTTCCTCTATTTCCGGGCACGCTGAAGAACTTTTTGATTTTCTGAAATCAAAAAAAATATACTATTTTCAACCTATTCCCTGCCTACCTGATCTGGAATCTAAAGGAGATTATTCAAATAGTTTTCTTTCGCCAAGGCAGTATGGCCTATTTCTTAACAACCTCTATAAAAAATGGGAGAATGAACTCAAAAAAGGTTTTTATTTAAGCATAAGGATTTTTGATAATTATTTGCAAATGTCGTTAGGATATTATCCAGAGCAATGCGGTATATTTGGAAAGTGTGTGAATCAATTAGTTATTGAAGCTGATGGTTCAGTTTACCCATGTGACTTTTACGTATTAGACGATTTCAAATGCGGTCAAATTCAGTATGACAGTTACGAAGAAATAATGAATTCCCAAAAATCAACCCGTTTTATTAACTTACGAAATCCTGATATTTCTAATAAATGCAGGGACTGCGAAGTATTTGAATATTGTAGAGGAGGATGCAAAAGATATTTTGATTTTTACAGATTTGACAATGACTACTGTCCAATCAATGATTTTTTAACAAATAACATATATTCAATTAAGAAAACCGCATATGATTTAATTAATAAAAAAATAATTATAAAAAAAGGAGCCACTTTATGACTAGAAGACCAAATCTAATTTATATGTTTGCTGACCAACTCAGATTACAAAGTATGGGTTATTACGGAGATCAAAAAGCAAAAACTCCAAATATTGACAGACTCTCAGAAAATTCATGTAACTTATGTAATGCTGTTTCAGGTCATCCTGTTTGTGCCCCGTATAGGGCAACACTCTTTACAGGAAAATATACAAGTAGCACCGGAATGGTAATAAATGAAATAAGATTATCTCCGAACCACACTACAATCGCCCACGTTTTAACTCGGAATGATTATAACGTAGGATATATTGGTAAATGGCATTTATATGCCAATGAATGGGGAAACCACTACGATCCCAAGAATTCTTTTATACCTCAAGGACCAAACAGGTTAGGATTTGATCAGTATTTTGCAGCGTACAATTTCCATCATGAGAATTTCGGGCAGCATTCTTATTATCACCTTGACAGTCCTGAAAAGATTTTCTACGACGGTTTCGAACCTGATTGCCAGACCGATTTGGCGATAAAAAAGATTGAAGAATATTCAAAACAGGATAAACCTTTCGCTATGTTTTTATCAATAGGGATTCCTCACGATCCGTGGGATGAATGGAACTGCGATCCTGAAGCTTATAGCAGATTTTCAGATACTGTTTTCGATTATCCTGAAAATTATTCAAGCGAAAATGATAAATACGCTGACAACTGGGCTAAACTATCACCTAAAGAACGTGAACAATTGCCATATTGGATGAAGGGATACTATTCAATGGCAGCAAAAGTAGATGATAACGTCGGCAAAATGGTAGACGCAATCGAGCGTCTCGGACTGTCTGATAATACGATATTTATTTTTACGTCTGACCACGGAGAAATGTTCGGAGCTCATGGAAGAAGAGCAAAAAACATTTTCTATGAGGAATCATGCCGCATTCCGTTTTTAATAAAATGGGGAAATAAAATTCCTTTCAACAAAAACGATATTTGCATTAATACCGTTGACCTTATGCCTACACTATTATCAATGATGGGAATGAAGAATTTCATACCGGAAGAAGTTGAAGGAAGAGATTGCTCCGATGCAATTTTCGGAGAAGAAAATGCAGCGCGTCCGAAAGGCGCTCTAATGATGGGAACAGGAGCAACTGCAAAATGGGAAGACGGACATGAATGGAGAGCGTGGAGGACCGAACAGTACACATACGCAACGTACTTAAAAGACGGAAAAGAATTATTATTCGATAACATAAACGATCCTCTTCAAATGAATGACCTGTCCGATAATCCTAACTATCAGGAAATAAAATCACAATTAAAATTCGATATGTGGCAAGAAATGATCAGAGTTAACGACAAATTTCATCCTTCCTCATACTACAAAAATGCTTGGTGTATAGATAGAATTATTCAAAAAAATAAAGCGGATTAAAATAGCGGCTTTAGGATAATTAATAACTATCCTAAAGCCGTTTTTTTATATTAGAAACAATACAACCAGTCCTGAAATAATACCAGTAAAAGCTCCAAATATCAAATCTATAATATAATGTACACCGCCTAAAAATCTTACAACCCCTAACAGAACAGAAAAACAAATCAGAATGACGCCTGCTATCGGAGAAAAACCAAGAACACTCAAAGATATCGAAAATGCAGAGAACAAATGCCTGCTCGGAAAAGAACGGTCGTCTTTTTTAGAATACAAAATCGGATCAAACGAATACTTTTTATATGGTCTTATAACGTTAAATATAATTCTTAAGACAGATATCAGAATAAAAAAAACAGCGTTGACCGTGGAGGAAACTAAAAACTGATTCAAATCAATAAACAGTAAAAAGATCAAATAAACAGCAAAAGAGACAACGAACGAGACAGTTAAAAAAGTATTTAAAAAACGCAATAACTCGCAAATATAAGAATATTTTTTTACCCGATTATTAACTGAACGATAAAAAATAGAATTCATATTTTAAATATCTTAGATGCCTCAATTGCTTTGTTCCACTTTAAAATCGAAGAAGCACGTTCTTGGTCAGATATCTCCGGCTTAAATACTCTTTCTACTCTTCTGTTTTTTGTTAATTCATCAAAATCCAAACCAACGAGAGCGGATTTTGCCATCATTGCAGCACCCAGAGCAGTCGATTCTATATAATCTGGTCTCTCAATCGGGCAATTAATAATATCGGATTGGAATTGCATCATAAAGTTACTTACTGACGCTCCTCCGTCAACTTTTAATATCGGAATAGGGATATTTGAAACAGTCGACATAGTTGAAACAAGATCATATACCTGATAAGCAATGCCTTCCAGAACAGCTCTGCATATATGAGCTTTTCCTGAACCACGAGTAAGACCAAAAAGAGACCCTCGAGCGTACATATCCCAGTGCGGAGCTCCTAATCCGGTAAAAGCAGAAACAAAAACAACACCATTGCTGCTATTTACTGATTCAGCGAGAATATCACATTCGTGTGCAGAGCTGATTATACCTAGTTCATCACGCAGCCATTGAATTGAACTTCCTGCGTTAAAAACGCTTCCTTCAAGTGAATAAACCAATTGATCTTTTATTTTCCACCCAATCGAAGTCAACAGTTTTTTATCAAGAATAATCGATTTGCCTATATTCATTAGCGTAAAACAGCCCGTCCCGTAGGTGTTTTTTACGCTTCCGATATTGTAACAACATTGTCCGAACAACGCTGCCTGCTGGTCTCCAATAGAAGAACATACAGGAACGCCGTGAATTTCTTTAGGTATATCAGAATCAAATTTAACGTAACCTATTATTCCACTGTTATCTACAACCTCGGGGAGCATTTTCATGGGTATATCAAAATACTCACATATTTCCCTGTCCCATTGTAAAGAATTAATATTAAATAACATAGTCCTGGAGGCATTAGTTACGTCAGTAACGTGCTTCCCTGTTAATTTCCAAATAAGCCAGCAATCTACAGTACCACACAACAAATTACCGTCTTTTGCCATTTTTCTTGCACCTTCGACGTTATCAAGTATCCACTTTATTTTAGTGCCAGAAAAGTATGCATCAACGTTTAATCCGGTCTTGTTTTTAACAATATCAGAAAATCCATCTTGTACCATTTTCTCACAAATATCCGCGGTTCTTCTACATTGCCAAACAATTGCGTTAAAAATCGGGACTCCGGTTTTTTTGTTCCAAACAATAACAGTTTCTCTTTGATTTGTAATCCCTATACAGTCTATTTTCTCTGCGCAACTTTTTACAACGTCACTAATTGCATGATATTGTGATTCAAGAATCTGAAGCGGATCATGCTCGACATAACCGGGTTCAGGATATATTTGTTTTACCGGGTATGCAGATTTTGCTTTTTCGTTGAATAACTCATCAAAAATAATAGCTCTTGAAGAAGTCGTTCCCTGATCTATTGATAAAATATTCATTTGGCCTCCCAAAAAATCTTAAGTTTTTTATTAAAAGTACTACTAACGTTAATAATCAGATAGTATTTCACAAGACACTTTTTCAAAACCTATATATCTTCCGCTCTCATCAAAATCAGAAGCTCCGGTATAATAAAAAGCTGTAACAATAATCTTTTTTATTTCATAGCACCTGTTTCTTAACGTTATTTTAACAGACGAAATAACAGTGCTATCATTAAAATCTTTTGAAGTAATATGACTGTACCAAGAATCTTTTGCGTGTTTTACGTCATCGTATAAATACAGTTCAAAAAACTCCTCGTGAATAAAAGTATCATCAGGCGAAAGAACGTTCCAATCAATTGTTTCTCCTTCAAAAGTTTCTATAACAAAATTCAATCCAACCTTGTAATTATTGATATTTAAACCGCAGTTATTGTACAGATCATTCCATTCTGCACCCATTCTTCCCTTAAATTTTAATGTATCTTCTGATTTAGGTATAATATTCAACGATACAAGATCACAAATAAGATTTGTTTTTCCGGGATAAG
>JAEEGL010667214.1_pt1 | contig 19876 bp, 17 predicted proteins | sample 9134231 | NCBI WGS metagenome assembly JAEEGL01 (sample SAMN16246548, study PRJNA631951) | gut metagenome | biome: gut microbiome; feature: rumen; material: fiber-attached | host: Bos | place: Iran: Karaj | collected 2018-10 | reverse complement strand
TTAGCAGCTACTAACATAAGATCTGCTAACTCATCTATTATTACTACTATATATGGCATATGTTTAATTTTCTCTCCCTCTGGAAGAGTTTCATTTTGTTTATCTATATAAGCATTATAACTTTCAATATTCTTAGTTTTACTTTCTTCAAATACGTCATAACGTCTTTCCATTTCACCTACTATACGTTTTAAAGCAACGTTAGCACGTTTAGGATCAGTTACAACTGGTGCAAGTAAATGTGGTATACCATTATATATTGAAAGTTCAACTTTCTTTGGATCCACAAGTACAAGTTTTACTTCATCGGGTTTTGCACGCATTAATATAGATGCAATAATACTATTTATACAAACAGATTTACCTGATCCAGTAGAACCCGCTACCAAAAGGTGTGGAGTCTTATTGATTTCCATATATTGAGGTGTACCCATTATATCTCTACCAAGTACTGCAAGTAATTTAGAATTTGGTTTTTCTTTTACTTCTTTACTAGATAATACTTCTCTTACAGATACCATAGAAATATGTCTATTTGGAAGTTCTATACCTATAGTATTTTTTCCAGGTATTGGAGCCTGTATACGTACATCTTTAGCTGCTAAAGCAAGAGCAATTTCTCTATTAAGTCCAAGTATCTTGCTTACTTTAGTACCAGCTTTTATTTCAAGTTCATATTGAGTAACTGCAGGGCCTACATGAGTAGCTACTACATTACCCTCTATACCAAAATCTTTCAATACTTGAATTAATATTGGTATATTAGTTCTAATTGCCATTTCATTTTCTTTAGTATCAGTTTTAGTAATATTATTAAGTAAAGATATTGGAGGAAGTACATATTTTTTATTTATTCTTGTATCTTCAACAGCCAAAGGTTCAACTGGAATTTCTTCAACTGGAACATCTTCGCCCTCTTCTTCCTCAACTTTTTCTTTCTTAGTACCATGTACTTTACTAGCAACTTTCTTAACTTCATCACCAGTTTTCTTCCACATTTCAAAAAGTGATAAACCAGTAAATAAGATAAGACCGCATACCATAAGTACTATACATATAAATTTAGCACCATTAAGTGTTAAAAGTGCGGTAAATATACTTATTACAACAGCACCTAATATACCTCCTCCAGTAGAAGCTCCTATTTCTAAGATTTTACCTTCAGACGTATTAATATAATCTAATATATTTTTAACTGTAGTCTCACATACCTTAAATCCATCACCAAATAAATCAAATCTATTTGGATCCATATCATCAGTAATATAATTCATATGTAAGATAGATAAAAGACCTAAAAGTATTATCATTATTCCTACTGTTTTAGCACTAAATACTTTAGGATATTTTCTTTTAATTATTGTATATACTCCAATAGCACCTATAAATACTAGAAAAGGTGCCCATAAAGTACCAAACAAAAAGCAAGAAAACCCTTTTATAAGCTTAGCTACTATACCAAAAGGACAAAGTCCTATTATAGCAAGTATAAGTAGTAATATACCTTTTAATTCTACTACCCATCCACTAGGTTCTATTTCTTCTTCATTTCTTTTCTTTTTCTTTGTCATACGTCCTCCTAGTCTCTATATATATTATACCACATAAATTTCTTATTTTCTTTTTATTTTGTTAAATTTTCTTCAATTCTAATTAATTCATTATATTTACAAATTCTATCTGTTCTTGACAAAGAACCAGTTTTAATTTGACCTAAATCAAGACCAACTGCTAAAGACGCAATAGTTGTATCTTCAGTTTCACCACTTCTATGAGAAATAATAGTATTATAGCCATTACTTTTAGCAAGATTAATTGTTTCTATAGTTTCAGTTATTGTACCTATTTGATTTACTTTTAAAAGTATTGCATTTCCAGCATGCATATCAATACCTTTTTGTAAGCACTTTTTATTTGTAACAAATAAATCATCACCTACAAGTTGTATTTTATCGCCAAGTCTTTCAGTAATTAATCTAAATCCTTCCCAGTCATTTTCATCTACTGGATCTTCTATAGATATAATTGGATATTTATTAACTAATTCTTCATAGAACTCAATTAACTCTTCAGTTGTTAGTGATCTACCTTCACCTTTTAATTCATATTTACCATCATTATAGAACTCTGATGCAGCAACATCTATACCAAGATTAACATCAGTGCCAGGTACATATCCAGCACGCTCTATAGCTTCTATAATAAGTTCAAATCCTTCACTATTACTATTTAAGTTTGGTGCGAATCCCCCTTCATCACCAACTCCAGTAAATAACCCTCTCTCATTTAAAACTTTCTTTAAAGCGTGAAATACTTCTGCGCCTACTCTAATTCTTTCAGATACAGTTTCTCTATTAGGTATAATCATAAACTCTTGAAAATCTAGACTATTATCTGCATGTGCTCCACCATTTAATATATTCATCATTGGGCGTGGTAAAGTTTTCCCACTACCTATATATTCATAAAGTGGTTTGCCACTATTTATAGCAGCTGCTTTTAAACATGCCATTGATACACCAAGTATTGCATTAGCACCTAATCTTGATTTAGTTTCTGTACCATCTAAATTAATCATAGCATAATCAATACTCTTTTGATTTTCAACATCCATACCTATAACTAAATCACGTAAAAATGTATTAACATTATTAACTGCCTTTAATACACCTTTACCATTATAACGAGTAGTATCTCCATCTCTTAGTTCTAACGCTTCTCTTTCTCCGGTACTAGCTCCACTTGGAACACTTGCTCTACCAATTATTCCATTTTCTAGTATTACATCTACTTCTACAGTAGGATTTCCTCTAGAATCTAATATTTCTCTTGCTTTTACATCTTTTATTTTCATATATCCTCCTATTTACAAATTGCACTCTTACTTTCATAATACTTCTTTATACCACTTAAAAGTATTTCATCTTTTGAAGTATAGTATTTATCAATTACTTTATCACTAACCATCTTTTGTACATTTAAATTAGATATATCAATAGTTGCTTTAATTTTAACGCCTGTTCTTGTTGTATCTATAGTATAATCATATCCACCATAAGAATTCTTTAACATACTATATTCAAGTTCTTTTGATTCACTTAAATATTTAAATGTATCTTTATTATCTGAAATATATCTTTCTTCTTTTACTATTTTAGTGACATACTTACTTTTATAGTAAATCTTATATTTAGCATCAAAACTATAATTCATACTATCATTTTTAATATCTATAGTACATGTCATATATTTAGATTTACACCCCGTAATTAAAATTATAAGTATTAATATGAGTATCTTTTTCATATGCACCTCTATTATTAATTATAACACATTTAAAAAAAGTAAGTAAATATTTACTTACTTACATTCATAGGATTTACATGTATTACAACTAAATATATTTCTTCTATTTCTTTAAGTATTTCTTTTTCGAGAGTGTTTGCTATATCATGAGATTCAAACGTAGATAGATTTCCATCTACAAATATAGTAAATGATATTTGATATTTATATCCTACAGGTGTCGAATTAAAATGTTGTGTACGTAATACTTCATCATGTCTTTTAATTATTTCATACACTTTTTTCTTCGCGTCACTACTTATAGATTTATCCATAAGTACATCATAACTCTCTATAAAAATTAAAATAGATGAGATAAGTATAAATAAAGTAATTATAACGCCTACTATACCATCTATATATTTAATATTATAATATGAACATATACAAGATATTAAAGTTAAACTAGTCATAAAACAGTCATTTCTGTGATCTTTAGAATTAGTCTTAATTAATAAATTATTATGTATTTTAGATAACTTATTTGTATATAAGAATAATATAAATTTAATAACTATAGTTGTGATACATACTATAATTAACCATATAGAAAATGTATAACTAGATCCATTTATTATACTAAGTATAGCGTTTTTTAAAATAAGTAAAGAAGTTAGAATCATAACTATACTCATTAACATAGAAAATATATATTCAGCTTTACCATGTCCTAAATTGTGATCATCATCTCTTGGAACGCTTGCTATTTTATTACCAATAAAAGTCATAATAGATGAAAATATATCTCCTGTTGAATTAAATGCATCCGCAATCATTGCTTGACTATTAGTAATTAAACCAATTATACCTTTTATTATAAGTAAAAATATATTACCTATTATACCTAAAATACTAGCCGTTTTAACGCTTTTATATCTATTCATAATTCACCTACTTAAAAAACGAATATGAATTCGTTTATTTATTACAATCTGTACAAACAGACAAACTTGATTTTACTTGCATCATTGGATCATATAGTCTCTGTTTAAACTCACTTATAGCTTCATCTGTCCAATAGTATTCTGGATCATTTAGACCATGTGTATCATAAGCAGTCTCATAATCAACACTTATTACTCTACCATCTATATGAAATGATACATTAGGTACATAAATACGTTTTTCACCTTTATCATCGTATAATAAATAGTTTTCAAGAATAGATACCATCTTTTTATATGTATCTGTATTCTTATCTCTATCCTTCTTTATATTATAATAATAAATTTCATCTATACCTACTTCAATTGCTAATTCATTTAAATATCTAACATATGATTGGCACCATGGACATTCAGGGAATCCTAAATATACAACTCCTGTACCATGTTCCATTAATTTAATAACATCATCTGCATTTTTATATACAAATATATTATCAGTACTAACTAAACTGTATTCTTTATAAAATTTTTCAGTATCTGTAAGATTTGGTTTTTTTATAAAAGTTATAGATATTATAATTAATAAAGCACTTAGTATTATAGCAATCACTGTTATTTTATTATTCATAACATTTTTCATATCATCACCATTTTAATTATACAAAATTTATAACAAATTATCAAGTACCATCATTATTATAAAACCTATAGAAAATGCAATTACAGTTATTTTAGATTTATCATTTAAACTAGAATTTGGTATTAATTCATCAATTACTACATAAAACATACAACCGGCCGCAAACGATAATAAATATGGCAATATTGGTACAACAAATCTAGTTAAAAGTATTGTAATAATTGCAAATATAGGTTCAACTACTCCTGATAACGTTCCTATTATAAAAGCCTTATTCTTACACATTTCACTTTTAAGTGGCATCGATATTATTGCACCTTCAGGAAAGTTTTGAAGAGATATACCTATAGATAAACTAATTGCACTAACTAAACTAATACTGCCACTTATTACACCCGCAAATATAACACCTACAGCCATACCTTCTGGTATATTATGAAGAGTAACCGCTAGAGTTAACTTAAAATTACTACTCTTTTCTATTTTTTTATTTAGGTAATCCAAAAATAATACTCCTAAGAAAAAACCAACTACAGATGGTATCCAATTAATACCACTAGACATTTCTAAACTAGGCAATATTAAAGAGAATAATGAAGCTGAAATCATAACACCACTAGCTATACCAAGAAGTAATCTTTCTATATTTTGATCTAATTTATCTTTTAGTAAATAAACCATACTAGATCCCATAGTAGTACCAATTAAAGGCAACATTATCCCAATAAATGTATACATATTATCACCTTTAATATTGTATGAGAAGATATAAAAAAAGGAACTAATTATTAGTTCCTTCTCCATCAAATACAACTGTAGGTGCATTATCAAATTTACTCATTAAATCATTGATATTGTTACCATTATTTACGACAAATATCTTATCTAATTTTTCTTTTATTTGATCTCTAGAAAATGGTTTAGCTATATAATCATTAAAACCTTCCTCCATATATTTTTCTTTAGCACCCGCAATAGCATCAGCAGTAAGAGCTATTACAGGAACCTTGAAGTTTGGATTTTCTTTTAATTTAGCCATAGCAGTATCCCCATTCATATTAGGCATCATTATATCCATAAGTATTAAATCATAATTAATTCCACTATTAACTTTATCTATACATTCTTGTCCGTCATAACACTCATCTATTTCAAAATCAAAATCTACAAGCGCTTTACGAGCAACCTTAATATTTAGTTTATTATCATCAACAACAAGTACTTTCTTATGCCCATAAGATTTTGGATCTATATTAGCCATATTTTCATTTTCAGTTCCTATAGGTTTAGATAATACACTTATCTTTTGTGGTATTTGTACTACAAATATAGAACCTTTACCATACTGACTTTGTACATTTATATTACCACCCATCATTTCAACAAGTGATTTAGTAATCGCAAGTCCAAGACCAGTACCTTCAGTAGTAGTGTTTCTTTCTATATCAAGTCTATCAAACTTAGTAAATAATCTATTAATTAACTCTGCCTTTATACCTTTACCTGTATCCTGACAAGTAATTATTAATTTAGTTGTATTTTTACTTAAATCATTTATACATTTAATAGTTAAATTAATCTCACCTTGATCAGTATATTTAATAGCGTTAGTAAATAAGTTATTAACTATTTCTTTTACTTTACCTTTATCTCCTATTACCTCATATGGTATATCATCCGCAATACTTAAATTAAACTTAATATCTTTCTCACCAATACGTGTTTGTGTTACCCTACACATATTAGTAATTTCTTCTTTAAAGTTATACGGATTTTCATATAACTCCATCTTATTACTTTCAATCTTATTTATATCTAGTATATTACCTACTATTTCAAGTAATGTTTGTGATGCATTTACTATATCATGTGAATTCTCTACTACTTCACTAGGTAATCTATCTACATATGTTAAATTATCTTCTGATAAACCAACAATAGCATTTAAAGGAGTACGTATTTCATGTGACATACTACTTAAGAAATCACTTTTAGCATGATTAGCTTTTTCAGCTTGATTCTTAGCAAGCTCCAAAGCATTAATCATTTTTAAATCTGGATTTTCAATTGTGAAATACATTAATACTAATATCAAAGATTCAGCAAAAGAAAGTGCAATTATCTCTGGGATAAATTGTTGTAATACGCTTACTAACAATGATAATACCACATAACAATAAACTGGTATTAATCGTGAATCTCGTGAAGTTACTTTCTTATTATAAGAAACTATATAGTAGAAACTTAAAGTAATATAAAATATACCAGTAAGAAAAACTATCTTAGTACTTAATCCATAAGTGTAATATATACTTAAATTATTTAATCCATAAGAATACTCTATTGGAGTTAAATATGTGGCTGTAATAAATAAAAGCAAAGGTAAAAACAATCTAAACACATTAAATTTATGGCTTTTAAAATTTGCGTAATTTATTTTTTTAGTTATTATGAAGGTATAAAAAGCAAGCAAAGAAACCCAAATTTCTAGAATTGCTAAAAATCCTTTAGCAATAAAAGGCTTTAAGTACCTACTATATATTAAAGGTTCTCCCCCAAATGTTAAACACAATTCAAAAATTATACCTAATATTGTTAAAAAAACCAAAAAAATATATATATCATTTTCAAGTAATCTTATTCTTTTTTTTGTAAAGTGAATAATTAATAGTAATACTAAAAAGAAGAATGCTGCTATTGAAAAATATATAAATTTATTAAAGTCCATTTAAATCACCCTACCATACTATGAATATTTTAACATAATTAACCATAAATTGGCAATAAAAAAAGCATTACTTAATGCTTTTTCCTGTATTTCGATTTTCTAATTCCTTATAATCAGTTTTGCCAACTAATGTTTTTGGCAATTCGTCAATAATCTCAACGTCCACTGGTTCAAAATAAGGCGGTAATTTACTACTTCTAATTGTAGCATATATATCATCGATTATTTCTTTTTGTGGTTTATTGCAGTTTGGTTCTAACACTACATATACTTTGGGTGCAGTAACATCTTTTTCATCAGGTATCCCTACAACAGCACATGAAGCTACATAATCAATATTTGTCACTACTTTCTCTATTTCTCCAGGTAATACCTTAAATCCGCTTCTTGGAATTATACGTTTTATTCTATCTGTAACATATACTAAGCCATCTTTATCTACATAGCCTATGTCCCCAGTATGGATCCAATCACCATCAACATGATGCTGTTTTACTGCTGCAGTTTCTTCCGGATTATTATAATAACCTATCATCTCATTTGTTGATTGTATTCCTAATTCACCAAGTTCTCCTACAGGAAGTTCCTCTTGGGTACCTACAGGAGTTCCGTCTTTTATATTTAATTTGAAAGCAGTTACTTTTGTTTTAACTAAAGGTATACCGACACTTTCTTTAGCATTTGCTTCTTTGTTTGAGAAAGTTGCTAAAGAAGTTGCTTCAGTCATACTATATCCTTTAGAAACTTTTGCTTTAGAGCCATGGCTCTCCAAAAACTCATTAATTTTATCTTCACGTGCTGGTGGAGTTGCATCTCCACCTACAAGAACATCCTCTATAAAACTTAAATCTTTACCTTTCATTTTTTTATTATGCATAGGCTCATCCCAGTAATTAGGAACACCCATTATTCCATTTGGTCGATGTTTTAATATTAGTTTTGTGAAATCTTTTACATCAAATGCCGGAATTATATCAGTTTCCCAACCTAATACAAGTGGTGCATACAAGCCAAGTCCAAGACCATATGCTATAAACGGAGGCATTATATTTAAAAATTTCCATCCACGTCTTTGATTAGTTCTTGCAACTGTTGTTTGATACACAACACTATTAAAGTCATCATTTGATAATAATACACCTTTTGGAATTCCAGTTGTACCTCCTGTATGTACAATTGCTGCAGGATAATCTTTAGTATATTCTTTTTCAAATTTTATATCAGACTTTCTTTTATAAAAATCGTTCCATTTTGTATATTTTCCTTTTTTAGGCACAACCTTTTTTAATTTGCTAGATAGCTTGCTTATCAAAGTAATTGGCTTTGGTGCGGTATTAGCTGCATTAAAATATACAACTTCTTCTAAATTAACATCTTTTGATATTTTCTCAAAAAGCGGTAAACATAAATCTAATGTAAATACTTTTGTAGAATTTGATTCTACAATATATTCTTTAATTGCTTCAGAAGGATATCTGACATCAACAAAATTAGGAATTGCTCCTACTCTATTTAACGCATAGAAAAGTGCCAAAACTTCTGGAGTTGTAATTGAACAAACTGTTACTATTTCTCCTTCTTTAATACCACTGGCAAGTAGTGATTCTTTTGTTTTTTCTATTATCTTGAAAAATTCGCCATATGTTATTTCTTTACCTAAATATCTAAATGCTATATCATTTGGATAATCTTTATTAGCCTCATATAACGTTTCATAGCATGTTTTTTCAGGAATATCAAATTTTATTTCTTCTTCTGTAAAATGTCTTAAATGAGTTTTATCTATACTCGGATATCCAACAGGTGGACCTTGTAACGTACCATCTGCTAATTGCTTCAAATATACGTCTCTTTCTTTTAATTCTTCTTCACTAAATTGATTCAAATGTTCTTTTAAGTTTTCTAAATCTTTTTGCTCCATTCAATCACCTTCTAATACAATTACATTTTACCACAAACTATTTCTTTTTGTAAACAAAAAGCATTTGATTTACTTAAAATTAAACACTTTTGCACTTTCTATAACTCGCCTTTATAAAAATATATATTCATTGCTTCATCGGAATACTGTGGTTTAGAAACATCTATATTTAATGTTTTTCCTATGTAATAGATTAATAATTGCGAAGCTAATAGCAAATCAAATTCACATAGTATTCCATCATATTTACTTTCAATTATTAAATTATTCCCTGATTTTAAATAATCTAAAAGTTTTTCTTCATATTTGCTAGTTGTTTTTTGTTTAAAATATATAGTATTTTTATTATTTAAACTTTCGTAATTAATGAATCTTCCATGAGAAAAGTTTTTCTTTTCATGTATAATACAATTTAATACTCCAGATTCAATAATTTTACTTTCTATATCATAACAAGCACTGTTAGTATAATCACCTTTAAATATATTTATTATATTTCCTTTTGTTATCATATTAATAATTTTTGAATTTTTGAATGCATCTTCGTAATATGTGTTCCAATATTTAAATGACGTACTAACAAATGATTCTAAATCAAATTCAGGATCAGTTTTACTATAATAATATTTTAAGAATATTGCAGCTGGTGCGATTGCGCCTTCAAAAGATAAAAATCCTCTTTCTTTTCCTTTGTTTGAAGCAGTTCTATAACTTAAAATATTACTTTTCTTAATTCCAGTTTTTAACACAATATTTTGTGTTTCACCTTTAGTAATAATATATTTATTGTTATTATCAAATTCTGAAACACTATTCATTATATCATTTGTTGTTCCAGAATAAGAAAATAATATAACTTTGTTAATCCTTTTATTATTACGATAAATAATATCTCTTGGATAAATTGGATATACATTACATCCATATAGCTGATTTATTATGGTTGAGGCAAAATATGCACCTGCAAAAGAACCACCTGTTCCAACAAAGAGATAATTTTCTTCATCATTAAAATTAATGCTATCAATTTTTGATACCGCATTTGAGTTTATAGCATTCTTTATTCTTGTCTCTAAATTATTTATATTTATGTTGCATCTTTTTATTTGTTTTCTTAAAACGGTTTCAAATTTTTCACAAGTACAACAATTATCAATTTTCTTTATCTTATATAATGATTTTAGATGTCCTCTTGCTCCCATTTTATTTACGACTTTATAAGTTAGTTTATTAGAATTCTTATACCAAGCATCAAATTTACTTGTTTCAAATTTTAAATCATTATTTATCCAATCTTTAACTATACTAGATAAAAAAGCATCCCCAGCGCCTGTTGAATCAACTACATCGCCATTTTTTTGCAAACTGAAATCAAAGACCTCATTATCACAAATAAATCGTGCGCCTTTACTACCTCTAGTTATTGTCATAAATTCAGGTTGCAATACATTAAATAAATCCAAATCATCTTGTAAATCAAGCTTTTTTATTAAATAATTAGAAACTCTTTCATTAAAGTTTATAATACTAAATTTTCTGTTAATTTTCTTTACTATCTCAGAATTTTCTAAATTTTCAAACTCAAAATACTGACCGATATCTATTACTTTTTTGTTTGATAAGGTATCTATTAAACTTTGATTTTTTAGATTTAAATTATCAAAGACTAAAATATCATCTTGTTTAAGTTCATTTATTATTTGATTGCAATCAATTAAACTTTCATCATACCATTTTTTATTATTACAAAATGGGCATCTTTTCTTTGATGTAAATGATAATCCGTTTTCATCATCAAAGTATGAAACATGAAAACAGCGAGTATTTATATTATCTAAAATTTTAATATTAGATACATCTACTTTCAAATCTTGTAAACTTTTTATAGCTATTGTTCCTGCATCATCATTGCCACATACTCCATACACGGTTGAACTTATACCCAACTTTGATAAATTCGCAATAATGTTATGAGAAGTCATACCACCATTAACTCCTAATAGTTTGCCATTTTTATAATAATAATCTGTAACTAAATCGCCTATGCTTACTACTCTCATTTTTTTATTCTCCTTATCGTATGCTTTTTAATTTATTATCCTTAACGCTTACTTCTACGTTTTTATAATTTTCTAACATCATTTTTTTTGAACTTATATATACGTTTAACAAGTTTTCAAAATTATAGGTTATATATATTAATTCATCTTGAAACCTTTGTGCTTTATTAGTAATCGCTTTATTAAAATAGTTTTCTTTAATCCACATATCAACTTCGTTTATCCAAACTGTCATAAACGATAATAATACATCTTTCTCTGATAAAGGTTTAACCGTATTATAACCTTCAATAAATTTTTTTATTTTATTAACATTTAGATTACCATTTTCATAACTATATGACATTAGTATTCTACCAATATCTTGTAAATAAGAATTCTCTCTTACAAGTTCAAAGTCAACTATATAAGGTTTATCACCAACAAACAAAATATTATCAGCAGCAAAATCACCGTGTGTAATACAAATTGGGATTTCTTCTATTATGTTAGTTTCTTGTATCAAACTAATAATTTCTTTTTGTTTTTTTAATAAATCTACATATGTCAACAAATTGGTACTAGTGGAACTAGATTCTTTTTGTTTATATGATCTTATAAGTTCATTAATAGTAGGTAATTTTAAATATCTACCGCTATATATTTTATTATCAACGTTTTGAAATAATAAATGCATATATCCACACTCATGACCAAGATTATAAAGTTGAACATCAGAAATACTACTTTGCGGTACAATTTCACCATTTATAAACGTCATTAAAAATGCACGATTTTCATCTGTATTTATCATTAATTTGTTTTCACTTGATAATAATATTTTAGGGCAATTAAGTGATCTCTCTTGCATATAGTTTTCAATAAAAAGATTATTAACCATTTGATTATCTAAATATTCAACGCCAAATTCATTTTTACTCATTTTTTCAATTTTTTTAGAACTAAGAATTTTAAATACATATTTAGATTTGTTTTCATCTACCACTATAAATTTTTCATTCATCCAGCCGCCAGGTAAATCTAAAATCTCTTTTATTTTTATTCCGTATTTTTTAAAAATTGTCTCTTTTATATTATTCATAAGAATCAATACTTTCTAAATACTCTTTTGATATTTCTACAATCTCTTCAATACTTTTTTTATTTGAAAATCCAGCAGAATTTGTATGTCCTCCACCAGTTAAAAGTTCTGCTAATTTACTAACATCTATATTGCCTCTACTTCTTATTTCACCTTTTGTTTTATCACCGTAATCCATAATAATCATAAGAATCTTAATATCATTTCTACTGAAAACAGCAGGAATACATTTTTTTGAAATATCAACATATCTCATTTTTTTAAAAGGTTCTTTTTTCATATCAATTACCGCATAATGAAATCCATCATACTTTAAGTTATTAATTATATTAGCAATAGCCTTTAATTCCTCATCAGTTTTTTCCACATAAAACTTGTTAATCAAAAATTCACCATCGATTCCCATACTAATTAATTTGCTTGCTAATAAGAAGGTTTCTTTTGAAGCATTGTTTAAAAATGAATTAGTATCACTGATTATTCCGGTATATAATAATTCAGCAATTTCTCTATCTAGTTTTATTTTTAAAAGTTTTGATATATCATATATAATTTCACATGTAGAACTCTTATTTGGTTCACTAACTATATAATTAGCATTTGTTGAATTGCCATTATGATGGTCAATATTTATTGTTAAACTAGCTTTATCATAATAATATTCCATATTGCTTGGAAGTCTTGATGTTCTATTCAAATCTAAAGCAATAAAAGTAAAATCATTTGATTCAATATCTTCTATTAATAAATCATTGCAATCAAAGTAACTAATTTCATTGATGCTTTCCTTCTCTATATAAACTTTTACACTCTTCTTTAGTTTTTTTAAAATTAAAGCTAGTGCTAATGATGAACACATTGAATCATAGTCTGCATTTTTATGGCCAACAATAATTATATCATTTGATATTTCTTTTATAACTGAAATCAAACTATTTATCTCTAGATTTGATATATTACTCATTTTTTTATTCTCCTTCTATATTCTCCTACTTCGCTAGAATCTTTATAATCATGATTTTTAATCAAACATTCTATTATTTTTTTTCTATTTAAATCAAAAACGCCTAAAGAATCTTCATATTTGTTTAAATCATTTTCGTCTCTCCAACTATATGGACTATTAAAACATAAACCTGTTATATAATCAAAAAACAAATGATAATCAACAGCACCATGGTTATCCATAAACATTTGATCAATTCTATTGACACTTGGATATCGAACTATACTAATGTTAGTTACATTGAAATTATAATCGTATAATGAATTTATGGCAAGTTGTAACGTTTTACCTGTAAGAGTATTATCATCTAATAAAATCATGTTTTTAGTGGTTACATCCGCTGTACCAATAATTCCGCCATATTCATTAATATTAAATTTTCTAAGTTCTATTAATTGTTTGTTAGTATATCCTGATACCTGTTTATTATATTTTAAAACTAACACATCATTTATACTATCATTTAAAACTTTGTATAATATTGGTAACTCAATTCCACCATAGCTTAATCCACAAACACTAAAATCTTTTATATTTATCTTATCATTATTAAGCGCTAGTGTTATATAATTCTCCGCAAAATTATCTATTTCTCTATATGCCCTATACTCTTTTGAATAATCTTTATCTTCCAGTTTATCTTTTATTATTACAAATTCTTTATTAACTTCTACATATGACATTTGTAACATATTTAAAAATTTTTCTTTTGAAATATCATAAGATTTTGAAAAACACAAATCAGACATATTTTTTTCAATAACATATAATATCTTATACAAACTGTTAAAATCATTATTTTTATTTAAGTTTAAAAGTACATTTTGATTAAAGTATTCTGAATACAATTTATGATTAATTATAATTAATAGTATGTTTCTAATGTTATCAAGAACGCCTAATAACATTTTTTTGTTTGCTGTATCATCTAGATTATCCATTTCATTAATTGCACTATAAGATTCTTTAATAAATACTAAGTAGTTATAATACCACTCAATAATATGTTCTTTTGTTGTTACATCTTTACCATTATTACTTTCTCTGTTAGCAAGAAAATAGTAATATGTTTTTGAACCTCTTAACAAATAATTATTGTCGTCTCTCATCGAATATAAAAGTTTTTCATCTTCGTGTCTAGACCAAAGTCTTTTTAATGCATTATCAGGGATTAATTCCCATTCGTACATAGGAATTTTTATAGCTCCACTAGACGCATCAAATAAACCATCAATTCCATCAATAAGTTCAAAATTGTTATTAATTATTTGATTAAAGTTTTTAAGATGATTATTTCTTCCTAGAATAATGTTCTTTTCTACATTAGCGTATTCATGTCTATAATCTGATTTAGTTGCACGTTCTAAGCAAACGGTTGGTAAAATTTTTGCTTTTTTAATCAAAAATAAAGTAGCATCTATTCCTTTTAATATTTTTCCGTCGTTATCAAAAACAGGAAAGCAAGAATTAATATCTCCACTTGTTTTATCTACGCTATAACCTTGTTCACAGTTTAACATTGAATAATCATTGCCACGAACATCACCACAGTCACCAACTCTAATCATGGAGTTTTGTGGAACGCCTATTATTTGTTCTGCCTTCTCTATTGCTTTATCCTTTGTTGTAGTACCAACTTGAATAACATTTTTATCTCTATAAATACCTCGAGTAGTATAAATGCTTTTTAAATCAAGTTTACTAATTACATCTTGAATTATATCAAACATCTCATTTATTAGCTTTTCATTATTGTCTTTGAAGACTATTCTGATATTTATTATTGTTTTGTTTTTAAAATCTTCAGAATATGTTATATCGCAAATATTATTTAACAACTTGGAATCTAATTGGCTTATAATATTATCCCCAAATTCTTTTAATTCATTTAATTCTTCTTTGGTTGATATATATACATTACTATCAAAAATAGTATCACTATCTTTAGAAGTATAAAATAGTCTTGCACCATCATTTGTTAATATATACATTCTTTTAAATTCATTATCACTTATATTAAAATTATTTTTTAATGGAAGGTATATATCATCTTTTAAATCATTTAGTCCAGTTTCGCCTCTACCTGTTATAAAAACTACCGGTACTTTCCTTTTTAATAAATCTGATATCATTTCTATCGCACGTATATCAATTTTTTTAGAATTCTTTTCTGTTAATGTGCCATCAATATCAAAACAAACCGCATTAAATTTCTGATTTAATGATAATTCATAATTTTTAACAATTCTTTCATTAATCATACCATTACCCCTTTAATAAAAATTCTAAACTTTTTACTCTGCTTTCATCGTCTTCTAAAATTGTTTCGTCAAATATTAAACCTCTTCCACCGTTAATAATCCAGTTTCTAATATTCTTTTTTGAATCATCAACTAATAATTGATTGTTAGGTATAATGACTTCATGTTTTTTTACTTCAGGTGGTACAAATATTATTGGAATAGTTATACCTCTATTATTTCTCAAATCATCAACCTTAACTCTCATTTCATATAAAGTATGAATCTTTGTAAGTATTGCTATTCGCTTTTTTAATTGTTGTAATTCCTTAACAATCTCAACGGAATTGTTAATTGATTTTGCGCCTCTTATAATATAATCCCATTCTTCCAAATGAGAATTTGTGTATTCAAAATATGCATCAAATTGTTTAGGATCCTTTTGATCATGGAAACCGACATCATATTTTCTTTCTAACATACGTTGTTCCGAATCCAATATTACACCATCTAAATCCAAATATACTATTTCATCATTCATAGTTTTCCCCCTGAACTAATTATAACATAAATTTTGGAAATATTTTGTCTTTTTTATTTTATATCAACTATTCTACCTATTTCAAAATGCCTAATATCATTTCTAAGTTCGCAATAAGCGGTTACATAATTTACATCCTTATATCTAAATAATTGAAGCGGATGAATTGTCCTAACTGAATTATTTCCGTCCATATCAGCATACACAATATCAATTTTATCTGACTTTTCTAGTGCAGTTTCTATTGCTAATTCTATGGCGTTTGAATCATTAAGTTTTATATTAGAAACAAATTTACTTTTATCATCATAAACACTATTCATATTTTTAATCTTTGTAATAAAATCGCTAAACTTATCCAAAAACTTAAATTTGCTTTCTTTTAATACTTCATAAGAGTACTCAAGAAGTTGAATATCATATTTATTTATACTAGTATAATTTTTCAATTTATCTATCATAAAATAACCACCATTTGGTCCTTTAAATGATTCAATATATATTCCATTTTTTGAAATTTCCTCTTTATAATATCTAATCATTCTTTCGGTTACCCCTAATTTTTCAGATAGTTCTTTAATTGAATATATATTACCAGTATTTAATAAATCAATCATATACATCATATTAGATAATTTTCCCATTGTTACACCTCACGTATATTCTAGCATAATTTTTTTTAAATACAAGTTTTAAAGCAAAAAAGTTCCTATCTGGAACTTTTACTTTTTTGTATGTTTTTTCTCTTCTTTATTATAAAACTTTTCTATTCCTTTATAGTCTTCCATTACTTCACTAAGTATTTCAACATTGTATTTGAATTTATCATCGAAGTAATGTGGTAAAACATATGTAGTAAGTGTAGAATATGGTAATTCGTTATATGTTTTTACATATCTAATATATTTATCACTAAATAAACCACCTTCATAAGATGCATATCTCATGGCAAACTCAGGTAAACATTCATATCCTAATCCTAAAAACACTTTAGCTGCTAATAAAGATAATTCAGGTCCTCTAGTCTTACCATCATTATCTAGTGAAAACAATACTGTATTTAATATTTTTTCTCTAATGCTTTTATTATCTTTAAATTCTAAATAAACTTCATTTGTTCTAAAATTATTACTTATTATTTGATTAAATCTATATGCATCAAAAAGATTAACTAATTCACTTTTTGGTTTTTCAAGTATAGGTATAATACTATCATCTTTTAGATCATCTGCATATACTTTAGCAACTGAAGCTGCATAATCATATATATATTTTTTAATTTCGTTTATAAATAATTCTATACTTTTTTTACTAGCACCTGGAATTAGTTTAGCTAAATCATTTAGTCTTTTTTTCAATATTGTTTCTATATCATACATTTTTTTATTACTCATATTTTCCCTCCTAAATTGCCTTATATTATAACACATATCCTTGTTTTGTCAAATAAAAAAACTAGATTAATATCTAGTTTTTACTATTCAGTTTATTTAATGTTTCTTGTATTTTAGTTGTTTCTACATTATTAATAGTATACCAACCATACTTAGTCATTAAATCATATGTATCTGCTTGACTAGTCATGATATCGCTTAAATTGCTTTTTAGAAGTGTTCTTACTCTATTATTAGAACTTTCTAAAGTACCATGTACATATACTTCAACTGTACTTTTAAGTACTAATAAATAGTTTTCCATTATTATTTGATCATTCATTAGACTCATCCTCCAATAGATTTAATAATCCTTGCTTTAAATCATTATGTTTCTCTACTTCTTCTTCGATAAAAGTTATTAATTTATCATCTTCTAAAAACTCTAACGATTCATTTAGTATTTTAATAATACTATCTTCATGTCCTACTGCATCTTCAACATACAACAATTCTTTTTCTGTCATATTATCACCCTTTATATTATGTACAGTATTTATTTTTTTAAACAAAAAAGAAGCATAAGCTTCTTCGTAATGTTATTTAAATAATAAGTTAAATAAGAATACAACTATACAAGCGCCTACAAAACCTACAAGTACATCTCCTAGATAGAATGGTAAACTTATATTTATTTTTAATATACCAAATATAAATCCACCAACAAATCCACCGATTACACCTAGGATTATGTCTCTAAGTAGTCCACCTTTTGTACCCATAATTAGGCTTGCAAGATATCCTGCAACAGCACCTACTACAATTGTAATAAGAAGACCTACTATATCCATATCATTACCTCCTAATATAATTATAGCACTTTTTTTAAAAAAAATAAAACCGTATATACGGTTTTATTCATTTACTTCTTTTTTACTTATTCCTATAAGGATAAGCATTGCAAGTAATAATTCAATTAATAATAATGTATTATTATTATCATCTTCAATTCCTGTATGAGGAGGTAATTCTGGATCTTCAGTTGGTCCACCTTGATTACTTAATGTATTTGTAACAACAAATCCATCTTCAGCGTTTCCAGTAACTTCTGATGTATATCCTACTACTTCAACTTCTGATACTTCATATACAATTTCTTCTCCATCAGCATATTTTGCTAATTCTTCGAATGTATATGTCCATCCATCTTCGTAAGATAATTCAATAGTTTCTACTTCTTCACCATTTGCAATTAAAGTAATTGAAACTGGAGGTAAAAGACTTTCATCATCAACTTTTACATTCCATACTTTTGTAACATCAATATCAATTCTAGTTACTTCATGAGTATTAGTAAGAACTGTAATAACACCATCAACAAGTTCAGTACTTGTTAATTCGTATCCATCAACATCTTCTTCAACCCAAGTGTATTCTACTTCTTCACCATCTACATATTTTTGTAATCCTTCAATTGTAGCTTCCCATTCATTACCTTCGTTAAGTACAACTTCAGTATCACCTAATTTAACTGTTAAACTATCTGGTCTAAATCCTTCAAAATCGTCTTCATCATCCCAAATTTTTCTAACTGTTAAATCAATGTATTCAACTTCACGGCTATTTGTAATTGTATATTTGTTTGAATCTGATGCTTTAACTATATTTGTTGTATAGTTAGTTACTGTATCTTCTGTAACATCATATACTACTTCTTCACCGTCTACATATTTTTGTAGTCCAGTCCATTCATGTGACCAATTGTTACCAGCATTTAATTTTACTGATTCAACTACTTCATCGGTTGCGATTAAGTTTACTGTAACACTATCAGGTCTGAATCCTTCAGCGTTATCTGAGTCACTCCATACTTTTTCTACTGATATAGCTATTTCTTCAACACTACGACTATTTGTAATTGTATATTTGTTTGAATCTGAATCTTTTACTATATTTGTTGTATAGTTAGTTACTGTATCTTCTGTAACATCATATACTACTTCTTCACCGTCTACATATTTTTGTAGTCCAGTCCATTCATGTGACCAATTGTT
>JAEEGL010297226.1_pt1 | contig 19876 bp, 11 predicted proteins | sample 9134231 | NCBI WGS metagenome assembly JAEEGL01 (sample SAMN16246548, study PRJNA631951) | gut metagenome | biome: gut microbiome; feature: rumen; material: fiber-attached | host: Bos | place: Iran: Karaj | collected 2018-10 | reverse complement strand
TAACAACAACATTCACAGCAGCTATCATCTATTTTATCAGTGAATTCATATACATGTTCTTCACCTTCTCCACCACCGCTACTTGTAGTTGTACTTGATGTAGTTTGTGAACTACTTCCACTTCCGCTAGAGCTTGAAGAAGTATGACTTCCACCACCTGATGTAGTAGTTGTTCCACCTTGGCCAGAAGTTGTTGTAGTTGTTGTACCTCCTTGACCAGAAGATGTTGTTGTAGTTGTTGTTTGTTCTCCAATCGCATAATTGTAGTAGAACATTACACTTTGTGATGTTTCATCAAAGAAACAATAAGCAAATAATCCATCATCTTCAGAATGTGCAGTTGTAGTTGTTGTACCTGTAGGATCTGTATTACTACTGCTTGAACTTCCACTAGATGTTGTTTTTGTTGTCTTTGTAGTTCCTGTTCCAGTAGTCTTAGTTGTCTTTGTTGTTTTTGTAGTTACCTGGCCTGGAATTTTATAAGTCATTCTAATTTTTATTTCGTTATCACAAGTTTCTTTATCACATTGTGGAACTACAGTTAATGTACCTGTAGTACCATTCCAAGATGAACTCTTTACAGTACATCCTTTATCACAATAGAATTCAACATTTTGAATTTCATTTTCTGTTGTAATCTTATAAACATATTTATCGCAATTACTTTCTGTTTGTTTATCAACTACAACCTTTCCTGCATTAGTATAAGTAACTGTTGATGAAGAAGATGTTCCTTGTGAAGTCCAACTTTGAGTATGTTCTTCATCAGTACTTGATGTTTCAACATCATCTCCACTAGTTATATTACTAGAAGATGTTGTTTTTGTAGTTGCTGTTGTAGATCCTTCGTTTTGACAAGATTTTAATAAATCTAAAGCCTGATCAAAAATATACTTTTCTGACGGATCATCTTTATATTTTTTTTCAAGCCAAGCTTGTTGATTCTTAGTTTCATAAGCCATTTTATCAGCCACATATTTGAACCATAATGGAAGAATCTTTTGTTTATCACTCATACTTGGCAATGCTGCAGCACCTTTTCCATCTTTATAAGAAGCTAATCTTAATGCCGTAACAATTACAGGGTCTGAATATTCACTTTGATGTTGTAATACACAATACATATTTGGTGCATCACTCTTTTTAAGCTCTGTACATCTATAATTGTTAGGGGTACCGTTTTCCATTGGGTTTGGATAACCAGGATCTAAACAGTATCCTGTAAGAGTTTTTCCATTATAATTAACATTAAACGTTGTTGTAGTATAACGACAGTTATAAGCGCTATCGCCACAGCTTAATTGAGTACTAGTAGAACTCCATCTCCAACCCAATAATAGGTTATGTGGAGTAACTTGTTTACCTGATACATCAACATAAAAAGTACCATTAGCATATACATTTGTGCTTATTAGCATAGCTACTAAACCAACTAATAAACAACCCACTATCTTATTCTTCATCTGAAGCTTCATCGGCATTGTTCTTTTTGTATTCTTCATATGCACTTGATTTGTCTTCATCATAATCTTCATCAATCTCGTTTTCATGAAGCGCACCTCCCTTACGTACTTTTCTAACCCCTATTACTGTTACTGTAATTGATACAATTAACACTATTATAACTATTACACAGGCTATAATTAACGCTGTCTTCATATGTTCAAGATCAACTCTACTAGCTTTTGTTTTTTCTATATCTAGTAATATATCGCTTAGATTAAATTCGTCTTTTGATAATGGGTTCCCACTATAAATGAACTTTTGGCAATTTACTAAATCTTCTTTGCCTTCACAAGCAGTTAATCTAGATAAGAAATTATATTGTGGTGTTTCAAAATTTACTTTTCTTACTAGTATTCTTTGACAATCACCTTTGTTGTAATAAACATATAATGTATAATTAACTATTCTTTGTTGATTACCAGAGGCAAAGGAATAGTTATCTTTCCCCTTTTGGTATTCTCTATCGTTTGAAGTTCCTCTTCGTTCAACATTTAATGCTTCGCCATCACTAGTAATACTAATAATACTTTCATCGTAATCATTAGATATCTCTAATTCAAATTCCTTTTTAATATTTTCTATTTGAACTAAAGCAGCATTCTTAGTAATTTTATCTTCGCAATCCGGAGCTCCGAATTCCTTAAGAATACAATTACCATTCTCATCTCTATTATTGAACTCTAGACTTTTAACATCAACTTTTACCGTTAATTCATCAGCTTGACTCTTTGCTTTCTTTAAAACATCTAGTTCGCATATTTCTGAAGAATCGAGTTTAACTTCTTTTTCAACTATTTTTGCTTCTTCATACTTTAAATATTTATTAGTATGAATGCTAACCTTAATAGTTAATCCTACTAGGACTACTACTAAGAAAGCCAATACTACAAGTCCAGCAATAGCACTTGTTCTATTGGTATCTTTATGACCTCCATTATTTTTCATAACTTTCCCTTTTCCTTTCTTCTCCATAGGTTATATACTATGAAGACTATATCTAATATAACTAGCAATGCAATTGCTAGGACTAGAATTAATCCGTATTTAACAAAGAAATCATATAGTTCTTTTCCTCGAAGATCTTCAGATGCTTCTGCTGTCTTATACTTTGCTAATTTTTGATTTTCTAATCTTTTAATAGCTTCAGATTTAGTAATCTTGAAGCTATCAAAATCTACCCACTCTTGGCAATAATAAGAACCTTTTAAATCATCTTCCTTACATAATGGTATTTCATCATACCATTGATTTTTTCTAGGCGTTGTAATTTTAATAGTTCTTACATCATCTACGGAACAAACAGATGCTATTTGATCCATATATTTTCTTGTTCCTTCTTCAACAGCTTTTTCAGCTGCTTCTTTTGCTTTTTCCGTATTTCCCTTTTGTTGTTCTAAATACTTTAAGTATAAGTCACTATAATTTTCATCATAATATATCTTATAGTATTTATCGTAGAAACGATCTTGCATTAATGTTGCTAACCCTGTTCTATCTACTCTTATACTTATTGAATATGTAATAACTTTAGACATACCACATTCACGGAAAGTATAAGTGCCATCGTTTATTAAACTTTTTAGTTTTTCTTTTTCTGTGAAGTCTATTGGTTGACCATTACAATTATATTTAACGACCTTATTACCTGTATTTGAGTATTTTATATAAAGTTTATTATCATTAACTTTATTAGATACTTTAGCATACAAGCTCTTTGGGAGATTATTAATAGTAATATCAAACCCTTCAACAGTAAAATCCGCTAATTCGTGAAACGAATAAGAAGCACTTATTTGTCTTGCTTCATCTTGAAGAGCGACCTTAACTTCAGGTGGACATACTCGCACTTTGGTGGTCGTTTTCTTCGTTGTGCTTTTTGTACTTGTTGTGGTAGTATCAGCCAAAACTGTTAATGGAACATTAAAAAAAGATACGACTGCAACTAGTACAATTGCAAACATAATTTTTTTCACAGTCGACCTCCTCTACCTTCATAATAAGTATAACAAATATATCAAGTCTATTCAATATTTTGCACTAAAAAAGAAATCATTTTTTTGATTTCTTTTTTAATGTAATACTGGCCTTGCAGGAGTATTATCTTTATCCCAATTATGGTTATTATTTCTAACCTCTGTAATAGTAACACTATTGTTCCATAATGGAATTGTTGAAGTATAAGCCATATTAACGTTAGTTATAGTATTTCTTTGGGCTAAATCTGATAAGAATCTACTAGTACAATGCGTACAAGCAGTTGATCCACTAGTTCCACATCTACAACTTAAGTTAAAGTCATTATATCCTCCTACTTCAATTTGATCAGAATTATACTTTTTAATTGCCTCAATTGTTTTTGGAGCAAGAGTAAACGAATAAGTTAAACTTTCAGGAGCATAGGTCTTATCTTTAGATCCCCTATCTTCAATTATTCCTCTTGTAGTATTTCCTTGAGTAGTTAACCAGTTTTTACCCCATCCACTTGTTTCACTTATACCATTAGGGAACAAGTCTGATGGTTCAACTAGTTTAAACATAAAGTTATAAATACTATTACAGTTTCCATCTCCAGCACACGTTACATCACATATCGAAGAATAATTATCTACTGACGTAACCCCAGAACAAGTACCGGTTGTAACCACTCTTTGTCTAACATTAATATAACATGATGCTGGTGCTAAATTAGCTGCCGATGATTTGCCGGAGCAAGTTGAACCAACTTGGAAGTATGGGTCAAACTTACGAGCTATTTGGCTTCCTAAACCAGTTATATGATATAGGATTTCATGTTTACCTTCATATGTTGTTAAATTAGTAGATAATAATTTGCTATGTGAAACATAATTACTTCCTACCGGAGTTGAAGAGCTATATCCTCCAGGGACTAAAGTATAATAATCATTTCCTTCATCTTGGAAATCACAAACCACGATATATGTACCATCGACAGTAACCTTCTTTTGGTATGTTTCAGATCCGTAACCTGTGTTATTTATTTCTTCAAGATATGCTTGAATAGTAGTGAAACCAGGGAATTCCCAACCTTCAAATCTTCTAGTTTGATATGGTAAATTTTCCTTATGGAATCCTTGTAATTTTATATAATTAATACCTGTAGTTTGGAACCCACTATCATATTGTTCAGATAAATTTATTAATTGAACCTTACAATTATTAGTAATATTACCTTGGGTTGTACTTGTTTGTGATTTCCCGTTAGGAGCACTAAATACCTGATTATATTCAAATGAAGTAGTTATAGCTGATATGTCATAATGTGAAGGCATATCACTAGCACCTGAGAAACCTGGCTCAAAATAATCAATACATTCTCTAAATGTTGATTCAACAGATTTAAGTCTAGCAACTGCAGCTTGATAATCATTTAGAGCTTGTGCTGCCTTACCGTTATAAGAATTTTTCTCATCCATGAATTCTGGATAATAACCTAAATTTGGATTAGATACATAATTTATTAAACGTTTATCAGCATCACTAATCGTACAACTAAATGTTCCACCACTACCAGTAAGTATTGAGTTAGTTAATTCATGAGTTTCTGTTTCAGTATCATAAGAGCATCCAGAAATCAATGGGTCTTCCCAACATCTCTTAATATCTTTTACTTTATATCCTCCACACTTACATATTTTATTTTGGGTATAATAAACAACTTTAGATGGTATTGGTTGACCTCCTGGACACCAACAATCTGGTTTTCCAGCTAACTCCCATAAGTTTCCCTTACAACCATTTGAATAACTTAATGTGAAGAAACCATTTCTTTCAATGTCATTTTTTATTTGTTTTCTAAATGAAGCATAAAATATATTTCCGGTATTTACTTTCGATTGAATATAAGTATTTGGGTGATCATAACCAACACTACCTGTTCCTGCTCCTACATCTTCTTTTAATTCAGCTCTAAAATAAGGGAATGAGCTTCTTGAAAGACTGGAGAAATTCAACTTTTCATAGCTTAATATACAAAATTTTTCTATAACACCATCATTAGGAACATTATTAGTACAAGCTAAAACTTTTGGTTCTGGTTTGTACCATACATTCGAATCACAGTATGCTGTAGATGCTACTCTCTTACACCTGATTTTGATTCTTTGAGCTACACTTGAACGATAAGAACCATTATATCCATTATTAGATAATGTTTCATATAATTCATAATGTGCTTTATTATAATAATATTGATTAAATGCCGCGATTTCTTTAGTAACAGTTTGGACATAAGTGTTAAATATTGTTGATAAATCAACCGATATACGACATGTTCTCTTTTCGTCTAAGTCCATTTTATTAAAGTCTAATTCAAAATACCTACCAGCAGATACTGTAACTGGCGGTGGTGTTATTATATGTGCCCTTTCAATACAATACATCTGGCAGAACTTCGTAAGCATATCTGTTGTTGTGTTATCACTTATCGGCTTAAAGTCTGCTGCTGATGTCATTTCTTGAGATCCGCACTTAACTATTGATTTTAATCCATCACGTAATCTTGGATTTTCTACGAATAATTCATTTATATCAAAGTCTGATTCTTCTACTGATTTACCATCTAAAGTATCAGATACAGTACTTGTATTTGCATCATTTGGATCATAACAACAATTATTTATTGTTCCTTTGATATCTACAGTTCCACTAGATAAACATCTACCACCAGTATATCCTGGTCCAATATAACTTATTGAGCAACTTGTTGCCCAATACTCTGGAACGCAATAAGGTGGAAGTGCAACTGAAAAATCTAAAGATTTTATTAATGGTGTTGAACCAAATGTTCCTTCTGAGCCAATATAAGTTAATACTGATTGATTTCGGCCACCGGAAATACCTTGGCATAAATATAGTTTAGTATTAGTTCCCCCTTCATATAGGATTTGAACATTTATTGTTACGTTTCCATCTTCACATGTAGCACCAGAGAATACTTCAGTTTTATCAATATAAATTCTATTTCCAGTAAATTTAGCATCTATAGATGGATCACCATTAACAATTATTCTTCTAACATTAACCGAAGCCGCTTTATTAATATGTATTATAACCGCATCACTATCACATGTTAATGCAGTGTCTTCTGCTTCTATCTTAATATCTGAACCAGTATATATTCTTGATGAACTCGGATTATCTTGAATAGAAGTAGCTGTTCTAAAATATACATTTACTTTAGAAAGAATTGAAGTAGAATTTGGTCCAAATAAGAATTTGCTTAAATTAAATTGAGCATATCCTCTTCTTCCCAATTGCTCCACTACATAAGCATTGGCTCTAGCAGGATTATCAGGATATTTTGATCGACCCTCTTTATAAAATCTATTATATAATCGAATGTATTCTCCTAAAACATAATATCCTGCTCCTAAAGTAGTGCTATCTGAAGTTGATATACCATTAACCATAGAAAATAGTCTTAATGCTATATCAGCAGCCACAGCATCTTCAGAAGAAGTTCCAGATCTTTTTCGGGCATCACCAGCTAATTTAGCTAAGTAAATCAAAGCTTCTCTTACGCCTGTTGAATAATATCCATTAGATATATCATCACAACACATAGGTGGTGGTGTAGCCGGCCATTTATATCCCGGTTCAATTCCATAACCATAGAAAGTTGTTGAATAAATATTATCAAAATCAACTTTAAATGTCGAAGTTCCAAAAGCAGTATATCTAAATGGAACATACATAGGAATTCTTTCACCTCTTTCACCAATTTTGAATTCACGTCTATAAGTTGCTATTTGATATTGTGATAAAAGAGTATTTTCCTCTAAAGTTATATTAGCAGTTTCACCGCTACAATAAGCTAGTACAGGTGTACTAACAAATAGACACAAAATAACAATAATTAATAAATATTTTTTCATTAGTACTCCTTCCTTTCTTATTCTATTTTTTTAGCTTAATACTGCTTGAGCTGGAGTAGTATCTTTATCCCAATTATGATTACGGTTTCTTACTTCTTGAATAGTAATACTATTAGTCCATAAAGTAATTGGAGATGTGTAATTAACATTTATACTACTTATACTATTTATCTGAGCTAAGTTGCTCAAGAATGGACTAGTACAATGTATACATGCATGGCTTCCACCACCACAATCACAATTTAAACCAAAATCATTATATCCACCATAATTAATTTGATACTTATTGTAATTCTTAATTGACTCAATTAGCTTTGGCGTAATTAAGAATGAATAAGTAAGATTTTCTGGTGCATAAGTTTTATCTTTTTGACCTGTGGTTTCTATAGTCCTTCTTGTTTCTTCCCCTTTGGTAGTTAACCAGTTTTTACCCCAACCACTGGAGTCGTTAACACCGTTTGGAAATAAGTCAGTATCATCTGCTAATTTAAATACAAAGTTATGAATACTATCGCATGTACCATCACCTGCACATGTAATTTCGCATGCTGTCTCATATGTTGTAGCAGAAGCTACTTCTGAACAAGTACCTGTTGTAACTAATTTTTGCTTAACATCATAATAACATGATGCAGGTGCTAATACATCACCAGAGGTTCTTCCAGAACATGTTACTCCAGTCTGGAAATACTTGTCAAAATCTCTTACTATTTGACTACCTAGTCCTGTTACATGATATAAAATTTCATGTTTACCAGCATAAGCAGTTAATTGTGTTGAGAATAATTTGTCATGAGAAACATAATTATTACCAGTAATATCTTGTGCTCCTGACCCACCAGGCACTAATGTATAATAATTATTTCCTGTTGTATCAAATGTACAAGTTACTACATACATTCCATCAATAGTAACGGACTTTTGAACCGGAGCTGTACTCATATCTGAATCAGCATCATTATAACCACTCATATATTTACTGAAGGAAATTCCACCAGGGAAATCCCAACTACCAAATTCACCTACTTGATAAAAAATAGATTGTCTATGCATACCAAGTAATTTAATTGTATCGATTCCAGATGATGCAAATGTTTTGGCTGTTTTACTATCATGTTTTAAAAGTTGAACTGTACATTCATGGCCTATATGTCCATGAGTTGTACTAGTAGTTTTACCACCAGCTGTTGTACTATACACCTGATCATATTCAAATGATGTTTCTATTTTAGATACATCATAATGTTCTTCCATATTTGTAGAACCATATCCGCCATCAAAAAAATCTATACAATCACGGAATGATGCTTCTGATTTTTTTATTTGTGAATAATAAGCATAATACTTACCAGCAAATTGATCTGATTTCTCTTTATAATTATTCATTTCATCATAGATACTTGTATATAATCCTCTTCCTGAATTCATAACATAATCTATTAAATCAAGAGAATCAGCAGGAATCCAACATTTGTATGTTGATCCATTTCCGGTTTGGAAGCCATTATGATATGATTGGTATACTTTTTCTGTCTTCCATGCTCCTGGAGATGTATATCCCTGACAGTTGATATCAGCACATCGGACCCCATTACACGAACAATAAGTTACGTAATTATAATATGTTACCGTTTCTTTAATTGGTTCACCATTTGCACATTTACAATCAGGTCTTCCAGCAATTTCCCATGGAGTTCTGTTTAAGCAATTAGTACTTGGTGATAATGAGAAGAAACCAAAATTTGAATTATCTCTAGTTATTGCCCTATCAAGGCTAGCATATCCTGCAGGTTCAAAATCTGCAGTTATAATTGTATTTGGTGTATCATAAATAGCTTTTCCATTTTTATAAACATCTGTAGTTAGAGATGCTCGTACCACAGGATAATTACTTTTAGGCACATCAGTATATCTCAATTCTTCATATGTTAGATTACAAGATTTCGTAAATGTTTTACCCATACCAGGACCTTGAGTACAAAAAATTGGTTCTGGATTATGCCAACCTAATTCGCCATCGTGGCAGAAAGCTCCTCCATATAATTGCACGCATCTTACAGGAATATCAAGTGATTTTTGTATACGATGGACACCTTGGTATCCATTATCAACAAGCGTTTTATATAATAAATATCTTGAATAATTATAATAATATCCATTAACAGCATCTATCTCTGATAAAACTATTGTAATATAATCTTTAATATAGTTTGCAATATCAACAGATATTCTACATACTCTTTGTTCCTGAATATCAAATTTAGAAAAATCTATTTCAAAATATCTACCAGCAGTTACTGTAACTGGTGGTGGGGTTATTATATGAGATCTTTCCATACAATACATTTGGCAATACTTATGCATTTCTTCATTTGTGGCATTTTGGGATGTAGCTTTAAAATCTGGTGCTTGTGTCATTGATTGAGTTCCACATTTTACTACAGATTTTAACTCATCTCTAATAAGTTTAGGATCTTTAACAAATATATCTTCTATGTATAAAGGATCATTTACTGATTTATCATTTTGAACATCTGATACTGTACTGGTATTTCCATTATTTGGATCGTAACAGCAGTTATTAATTGAGCTATCTACTCTAACCATGTCTTGAGATAAGCATCTACCATAAGTGTTACGTGAACATCCTTCCATATGTTCTGATGCACATCTATTAGGTATTACAACTGTAAAAGTTCCTCTTTGATGTTCTATAAATGAATCTGCTACACCTGAATCGCCTGCATAAACTGCTAATTGTTGTTGTCTTCCACCACTTATTGAATTACATAAATAAGCAGTTGGGGTTCTTGGAGCAGCAAATTCTACTTCAATTGACATTACAATTTGTTCTCCATCACAATGGGCATTGCTTAATACTGCGCTTCGGTCAATATGTAATTGTCCATTTGAATAACTAGTAGGTATTCCTCTATTATTATTAACAATAATGCTATAAATATCCGCTTGAGCATCTTTATCTAAACGAATTCTTATTTCACTATCATTGCATTCTACAGATTCTGGTTCAAATTTTATAACCCTTTCGGCTATACCATATGATGTTGTACCTATAGGAACATAATTGTTTTTTAGATCTAATGCATATTTAAAGTAAGTATATGCTCGAGATACGTATTCATGTGATTTTGATCCAACAATAAAGTTTTCTAATCTTAATCCACGAAACTTTCCAGCCATATTAGAACGAACATATGATTCAATTCGACTATTATTACCTGGGTATAATCTGCTAGCTCTTTTATATACTTGTATAAATTCTGTTAAATAATTAGATAGTTGATAGTATGAATAGCCTCCTGTAGTAAACATAGAAGTTGATAATCCATTAGCCATGGCATATAATCTTATGGCAATGTCAATAGGTATAGCATTTGGTGAATCTTCACCTTCAAGTTTACGAATATTTCCGGCAGTTTCTAGTAAATAGATAAAGCCTTGCTCAAGAGCCTTGCTAGTTGTTGTTGTCATTTTATCACAGCAAACTAGTTCAGGTCTATTTGACCATCTATAACCCGGATCTATACAATAACCATAATATGTTTCGTTGTTATCAACAAATCTTACCCTAAATGTTGAATTTCCAAAACTAGAAGCATATGGTCTAAATTGTTCCCCGCATTTATGAGTGACTCCGTTTTCAGTACAAAGATTATCTTCTAATCTATAAAAAAGCATTGAATAATTATTTAATATGTTGCTTCCACTTAAAGTAGCATAACCTACTCTACCTGTACTACAAGCAGCATATACAGGTGTACTAATGACTAATAATAGAATTAAAAAGATATATTTTTTCATTAGTTCACCTACTTTCATATGAGTTATTATTTGTACCCATTATCTTATTAAAGTATACCATATTTAGGCAAACAAAAACAATACTATGAAGTATTGTTTTTAATGTAATATTGCTCTTACAGCAGTAGTATCTTTATCCCAATTGTGATTAGCGTTTCTTACTTCTTGAATAGTCTTACTATTTGTCCATAATTTGGTTGGAGATACATAAGAAACATTAACACTATTAATACTATTTGTTTGAGCTAATTCTGATAAGAATTTACTTTGACAATGAACACAAGCATGTGTTCCACCACCACAATCACAATTTAAGCCAAAATCGTTATATCCACCAGAATCTATCTGATACATATTATACTTTTTAATAGCTTCGATTGTTTTTGGTGTGAGCATATATGAATAAGTTAATTTTTCTGGTGCATATGTCTTACTCTTTTTACCATCATTTTCAATTTTACTTCTCGTTGTTCTACCTTCAGTTGTTAACCAGTTCTTTCCCCAATCACTACCGTCACTTAATCCAGTTGGGAATAAATCAGTTTCATCAGCCATTTTGAATACAAAATTATAAATACTACTACAATTACCATCACCAGCACATGTGACCTCACATGCCGTATCATATGTTGTAGCAGATGCTACCTCATCACACGTTCCAGTCGTAACTAGTTTTTGTTTAACATCAATGTAACAAGAAGCCGGTGCTAAATAGTCACCCGAATTTCTTCCAGAACAAGTTACTCCTGTTTGGAAGTATCTGTCGAACTGACGCATTATTTGACTACCTAATCCAGTTATATGATAAAGAATTTCATGTTTACCAGCATATGTAGTTAAATGCGTACTCATTAGTTTTTCATGAGTTACAAAATTACCACCACTGGTTGTTGGTGCACTATGACCACCAGGTACTAATGTATAATAATCATTTCCTTCATCCTTGAACTCACAAGTTACTGTATAAACGGCATCGATAGTAACCTTTTTCTCAAAAGGGCCTTTATTCATATTTTTATCTTTTTCATCATAGGCCATATAATATGCGAATGGTGCACTTGAACCTGGGTAAACCCAATCATTTATAGAACCAACATCATATGGTAATGTTTCTCTATGAAGTCCCTCTAATCTAATTACTCCAACATTGGTCTTTTCAAAGGCCGGATCATGACCAGGTGTTTGTCCTACTGCAAGTGTAACTTCACAATTATGACCAATCTTACCTTGTGTTGTACTTGTTTGTGTTGCTCCAGCTGTTGTACTAAATACTTGATCATATTCAAATGATGTTTTTATTTTAGATACATCATAGTGTTCTTCAAAACTTTGACTACCATATCCATCAGAAAAGAAATCTAAACATTCTCTAAAAGATGCTTCCAATATTTTTAACTCATTTAATGCTGATAAATATTGGCTATAAGAATATTGAGCAGCTTGTTCATAAGCTTTATATTCATCAAAGAAATTTGGATAGTAACCTCTTCCTGGACTACTAATATAATTTATTAAATCTACACCCTTAGGATCTATTTCACATGAAAATGCTTTACCAGAACCTGTTACATAAAAATTATCCCACGTATGGTCAACACGAACATTAGATATATCGCATCCTTCAGGAACTGGTGCTGTTCGACATTTGCTCAAGGCACTTTCAACGCCATTACAGTAGCATTTATCAACCATCTCATACCATTTTATTTGGGCACGTGCAGGTTGTCCATCTGGGCACCAACATTCTGGATTACCAGCTGCTGCTTTTAAATTCTGACAAGTACTAGATATTGTTTTTACAACGAAATACCCCTGTTTTAATCTGTCAGAATTAAGTGTCTTTTTAAAATTAGCATACCCGGCAAATTCGGCTTCAGCTCGTATGAATGTATCCGGTTGGTTATAAATTGTCATTTTACCATTTTGGCCTAAATCATGATTCAAAGATGCTCTTAAGTAAGGATAGTGTTGCATTAGACCCGGCCCAAAAGTTAAAGCCTCAACTTCAACTATACAATTTCTATTATATAAGTATTTACCTTGCTGTACGCCACCTGTGCAATGTAATGGGAATGCTATAGGTCGAATATTTAAATCATCCCCTTGACAATATGCTGAACCAGCTACTCTTTTACATCTAATTGGTATCTTTATTTCTTTGTTAAAATGATGAACTCCTTCAAAACCATTTTCCCATAACGTTTTATATAGTAATTCGTGAGCACGATTATAATAATATCCATCAAATCCTGATATTTCTGATCTAACTATATTAACGTATTTTTTAAATACCGTTGCTAAATCGACAGATATACGACATCTTCTATGGCCTTGAATATCCATCTTAGTAAAATCTAATTCGAAATAACGTCCAGCAGTTACCGTAACTGGTGGCGGAGTTATTATTTTTGTTCTTTCCATACAATACATCTGACATACAGAATTCATAACTTCTGTTGTAGCATTTTCTGTCCTAGCTTGGAAATCTGGCGCTGATGTCATTTCTTGAGTACCACATTTAACAAGAGACTTTAATTCATCATCTTTTAATTTAGGATCTTTAGCAAATAACTCATCCAAATCTAATGGTTGATCAATATTTTGATATGACATCATATCGGAAACTGTACTAGTATTACCTTCATACGGATCATAGCAACAATTATTTATTGAACTCATTATTTGAACTTCACCACTTGAAGTACATCTTCCGCCACTATCTCCACGACATGTTATTTCATCATCACCTACACATGTATTAGGAATAACAATAGTTGTTATATTCGTATATGTTTGCTCTTCAACAGTTGATAATCCTTCTTGACCATCATATGTTATTATTTGTTGCATTCTAGATCCTGAATTAGCATGACAAAGATATACTGCTGGATCAATAGAACTTGATGATGTATAAGTGGTTTCTATTTGTACAACAATATCTCCACTATCACAACTTGCCGTATTAAGTAATGCTCCTTTATCAATATATAAAGAACCATTAATATATCTAGTTGGTACACCCAATTGACCATTAATTGCGAAGCTTAAGTTTTCAACTTTAGGAGATTTTTCTACAGCTATTTTAATATAATTAGAATCACATGATACTGTAGAAGGATCAAACTCTACTAAACTACCAGTAGTACCTGGGGTACCACCAACAGTAGATCCACTATAATTATTTTTTATTTGCATAGCCATTTTTAAATATGTATACGCTTGTGATAAATATGCGCTAGAGTTAGCACCCTTTAAGAAACTATCTATAGTATATCCTTCAAATCCACTATCTTTCATTTTTTGTCTAATATAGTCTTTTTGTCTAGGGAGATCTCTTGGATACAAGCTTTGAGCCTTAAGATCAACTTGAATATATTTACTTAAATAAGTTGATAATTGATATATACCTGTTCCAGTACCACCATAACTAGACTTAGATAAACCATTTACCATAGCGTATAATCTAATAGCTAAATCTATTGGAATAACCTCTGGTGAATCTTTATCATTGCTTAAATGAAGATTTCCAGCTATTTGTAATAAATAAACAAATCCGCTTTGAATAGCGTTAGTAGTATATGTATTTAATTTATCACAACAAACCGTCTGATCACCAGATGTCCAGTTATATCCCGGATCAATACAATAACCATAATACGTTGATAATTTGTCCGTGAAACGCACTTCGAATGTTGAAACACCATATCGAGATGATATCATTTCTCTTGCCCCATCACAGCGATATTCTATTAGACCTGGTGGACATTCCGCTCCCAAATTTCTAAAATAATAAAATCTATAACCGTCCAAAATATTATTTGAGTATAATGAAACTCTTGCTTCATGGTCTCCACAACCAGCATATACAGGTGTACTAACGAATAATAATAATAAAAGTATTAATAATACGTATTTTTTCATTAGTTCACCTACTTTCTTATGGGTTATTATTTGTTCCCATTATCATCTTAAAGTATATCATATTATGGAGCAAAAAAAAACAATAACATGTGTTATTGTTTTATGCTTCTTCAGCTTCTTTTTTCTTTCTCTTTGCACTTACAATATATAAAACTACCATAATAATTACTACGATAATAAGTTCTACTGCAATAACACTTATAAGTATATATTTAGCTATCTTTAACTTACTATTCATATCTTGATTAAACATAGCTTCTTCTTTACTTATAATCTTATGTTCTTTAGCATACTCCATAATCTTATCATATATTTGAATATTTGAAATATCTTCATAAATAAACTCTAAGCAATATTTATAATCTTCCATGTTATAACATATATTAGAATTATAATAATCATTATACTTAGGTGTAGTTAAAGTAAATCTCTTAACTAATTGATCAGCACATGATTTAAACTCTGTATCAGTATAATAAACAGATATTGTATAAGTAGTTAATACTCCTGTTAAATCACTTTGATGTGTAGCTACTCCATCTACTATAGCTCCACCTTCATATATAACTGGAGTATAAGTATTATCATCTTCAATAGTAATATAATAATCTTTTGGAATACCACTTACTATTATGTCATAAGCATACTCTTCTGTATCTACTAAAGCACATTCCTTGGTTTTAGCATTAGTTGTTTGTTCTAGATCACATAATTTAACATTCTTTTTAGAATATTGGAATGTAACTCTAATACCATCAGCACCTTCTACAGCATCTTCAATTAATTCTTCACCACATGAATTACCTGATAAATCAATAATTAATTCTTCAGCTTGTCTCGTTGGTTTATATACAGTATCTTCAGTAGTATATTTTCTAGTTGTAGCTATTAAATATATTATTAAAGCTATACTACCTATTAAGGCTAATATGGCAAGTATTAATACTACATATTCATATTGAAAGTATGAGGAACCACTAAATACGCTTTTATCACTATCATCGCTAACTTGTCTACTTATATAATCACTATATTCATTATTAACGTTGTTATCATTCTTCATATATCCACCATCCTCTCAATATTATTCATATTAATTATACCAAAACAACTATTTTCATACAATATAAAAACTAACTAAGATTATTAGTTAGCTCAACATTTGTTTTTAATAAGTAATCATGTACACTTCTATTGTCTTCAGTAAATAAGAATACTACAATAAATATTCCATAATAAATTGTTTGGAAATCAAATAAATAATTATATGCATATGCATACGTATTCATATTTAATACCCAACACATAATACTATTAGCTATAGTAAATATACTTGCAGATACTAGTAATGCTCTTAGTATATAGTTAATTATTGATATATCTTTATCTGCTGTACTAATTACTCTTAATTTAAATAATTTCTTCCCTATAGTTTGACCTTTTAAGAAATATTGTAATACACCAAAATATAATACTAGTACTACTATAGATATTATACTAGCTGGTACACTATATCTTTGTCTCATAGTAGCTGGTTCAATAGCAACATCTTGATACGTATCAATTATTTTTCTATGTAATTTAGAAATATCTTCATCACTATATTCTTTAACTTCTAATTTAATACTTTTATATCTTTCAGGTACATCAAAGTTTAATTCACTTTCTTCTATCTTTTTATCTTCTAATATCTTTGTTATATCTTTAGCATATCCTTCATACTCTTTATATAATTCTTGAGCTTTATCACCATATTCATTAGCTTTAGTATTAAAAGGATTTGGTATAAAAGATATACCTAATAAAATAATAGATACAATAGTAACATCTATAATATATGCAAATAATCTAAACATGAATTTTTTCATATTATCTCTCCTTAATAATATTAATTATAACAAATATATAATCATTTGCAATTTATATTAAATTATAGTATTATTTTAGGTGGTGAGAGAATAAAATGGAACATATTATTGAATATATTATAATTGCTCTAGTATTAGTAGTAATTTCATTAATTATTATTAAACTAAATCGTAAAAACTTTAACTTAGAAGTTAATAAACTAGTTAAATATTTAGGTGGTAAAGATAACATCTTAGATACAGAAGTAAATATGTCACGTTTTAAAGTAACATTAAAAGATACTACTATAGTAGATAAAGATGGTATTCAAAAACTAGGAGCTAAAGGTATTGTTGAAATAGATAATCAATTAAAGATTATTTTTGGTAATGATGCTCGAGTTCTAAAAAAATATATTAGTGAAATGAAAAAATAAAAAAGAAGCTTATGCTTCTTTTTTTATTATACTGAATCAATATTAATTCTTACTTTGTTAATATTCATATTATAAGCAGCAGCTTGAATAAGTATTCTTAAAGCTGATACCATTTTACCATTTCTTCCAATTACTGTTCCCATATCTTCTTCATGAACAATAATTTCTAATTGGATGATTTCATCATCACCTAAGAATTCTTGAACACTAACAATGTCAGGATTCTTTACTAGACTCTTAACTAAATTTTCAGTAAATGTTATTAATTCTTGATGCATAACTATTTACCTTCTTTATTTGATTTAAATTTAGCCCAAATACCTGCTTGAGTTAAAATGTTTTTAACTGTATCAGTTGGTTGAGCACCATTTCTTAACCAAGTAAGTACCTTTTCTTCATCCATTTTAATATTGTCTTCTTTTTTAATAGGATCATAAGTACCTACAGTTTCAATAAATCTACCATCTCTAGGACTTCTAGAGTCAGCAGCTACAACTCTATAAAAAGGTCTTTGTTTTGCACCCATTCTTTTTAATCTTAATTTAACAGCCATTTTCTATCCTCCTTGCTTCATGAAATATATTAACATAATCAAAATAAATAGTCAACCTTTTTTAGTTGACTATTTATTAATTTAACTATGGTTTTTTAGTAGTACTAGTTGTTGTACTTTCTTCTTCAGATTTGTGTCCTTCATACATCTCTTTTATCATATCTTGAGCCTTAGTAATATCTTCTTCTTTTAGTTTAACTACAGATAATTTAGATTTACCAGTTGATGCACATACTTCTCGACCTAGAGTTCCACTTAAAGCCATTGTTTTAAAATCAAAATTAATACCAGATCCTAAGTTTTTATTAATAAACTTAGTAATATCATCTTTAGACATATTAGTAGTTACTTTACCCTCTAAAGACTCTAATAACTTAGTATATTTAGATAATATAGATGGTGACATACATTTCTTTAAGATAGCTGTCATAATTTCCATTTGGTGTTCACCACGAGCAAAATCACCACCAGAGAAATTATGTCTATTACGAGCATAGGCTAATGCTTGTTCACCATTTAATGTTCTCTTACCTTTCTTTAGACATATCAAATCTTCTTGTTTTTTACTTCTTTGAGAATTTTGTTCACAGAATGATTTTGGTACGTCTATAGTAATACCTCCTAAGGTATTTACTATTGACATGAATGATTGGAAATTAACTCTAGCATAATAATCTACTTTAACATCATATAGATCTTCAAGAGTCTTAACACTCTCTTCGATACCATATATACCAGCATGAGTTAATTTATCACCTTTTTGTTTTGTATGTAATGTTACAAAAGAATCTCTTGGTGTACTTACCATTAACATTTCATTAGTTTTAGGATTAATAGTTAATAAGATATTAACGTCTGATCTTGCTTTAGCAGATACTTTTTTACCAGTAGTATCTATACCACTTAAATATATAGTAAATGTATCTTTAGTAATATCTTTATTACTTTGTAATGTTTTAATTTGATCTTCCATTTCAACAGAATATATTAATTTAATATTATCATAACTATCTTCAAATTCTTCTTTAATTACATCTTCATAAGAAGTATCAAAGAATATGGAATCAGTTTCTTTAGCTTCTAGAGCTTTAATTAATTCATCTAATGAATCTAAATAATCATCTTTAATAGTTATTTCGGATTCAACTTTACCTAAAGCTTCTCTTATTTCTGTATCATCTTCACTATTTAGATATGTAATCTTTTTATCTTTTAAATCTTCTAACTTATTATAATTACTATCTTTTAATACATATACACCATATGAAGTAACTCTCTTACCATCATCGATAAGTTTAAATATAAACTCTTCTGTTTTAACTCCATATGTCATAGCAAATATTTCTGCTATAGATAATAATAGACATATTAAAGATAATATTATTTTCATCCATGTCGGAGTTTTTCTTTTACCAACTTTAACGGCTATCCAGAATTGTACTCCTACTAAAAGAATACCTGCTGGTATTAGATAAAATATTGGAAAGAATCCGGTATAAGTAAAATATCCTAGAGTAATAACCGTTATTATTAAACTAATAAATACAACTAATTGATATTTTAGAGAACTTCTTTTCTTTTTCTTTGTTACTTGTGCCATATAATCTCATCTCTCTAAATATTCTATCATGAATAACGATAAATATATTTAGATATGGCTTAAAAATGCCTTTCTTTACACAAAAAAGACTAGTTTATTAACTAGTCTTCACATTTTAATTCAAATAAGATATCTCTTAATTCCATAGCTTTTTCGAAATCTAAATTCTTTGCTGCTTCTTTCATTTCTTTTTCAATAGTCATCATGAATAATTCTCTATCCTTCTTACTCATCTTATCGAACTTAGTTTCTTCGATTTCTTCATCTAATTCATTAGTAACAACATCTTGAATTTC
>JAEEGL010212577.1_pt1 | contig 19876 bp, 14 predicted proteins | sample 9134231 | NCBI WGS metagenome assembly JAEEGL01 (sample SAMN16246548, study PRJNA631951) | gut metagenome | biome: gut microbiome; feature: rumen; material: fiber-attached | host: Bos | place: Iran: Karaj | collected 2018-10 | reverse complement strand
TGTCGACCTTATCTTCGGCACACATAATCTCTATAAATTCCCCGAGCTCTTATTCCTGCTGCAAAGAAAACGTGCCGGTTTCATAGACCGTCTGGAAGAGTCCAGCGCCGGAAATGCCATACTGACGGATTCCACTGCAGATGCAGACCGTTATGAAAAGCTTCTCCGATACGGCAGCGGGACAGCCGTGTGCAATGAGAAGACCATATCGTCAAAAAATGCCAAAGATCTGGCAAAACTGAGGAGAAGACCCCTGATCTCTGTATGGAAAGACAGCAGTGATATCGTGGAGGATCTGCCGCAGCATCGGAAATATCCGTTCAAACAAGGGATCAACATCATGTTCGGGTGCAACAATTTCTGTTCCTACTGCATCGTTCCCTATGTGCGCGGCAGAGAAAAAAGCCGCACACCCGAAGAAATACTGCGCGAGATCCGCAGCGCCGCTTCAGACGGTGTAAAGGAGATCATGCTGCTGGGACAGAATGTCAATTCCTATCACGGCAGCATCCGTTTTCCCGAACTTCTCAAGAGGGTGGATGCGCTTGCGGACGAGACCGACATCGAAAGGATCCGTTTCATGACTTCCCATCCCAAGGACCTTTCCGATGAACTGATCCATGTTATGGCAGAGTCCGGACATGTATGTCATCAGTTCCATCTTCCGCTGCAATCAGGCTCGTCATACATTCTGGAACGCATGAACCGGCATTATGATAAGGCGCGTTTCCTGGACCGTGCCGCTCGTCTTAAAGAAGCTATTCCGGATATTTCTATCAGCACAGACATCATTGTCGGCTTTCCGGGTGAAACGGAAGAGGATTTTCTGGAGACTCTGGACGTGGTACGTCAGATACGGTTTGATGCTGCATTTACCTTTATCTACAGCAAAAGGGAAGGCACGCCCGCGGCATCTTATGAGGACCAGGTCGATCCGGACGTGATCAAAGAGCGTTTTGACAGGCTTCTCGCCCTTCAGAATCGGATCACTGCCGAAAACCTGGAAAAGCTGAAAGGAGAAGTTCTGCCGGTCCTGTTTGAAGAAGTCAGTGATTACGATCCGCTGATGATCTCAGGCAAACTGGAAAACTCGGCCACCGTCCATGTGCCTGCGGATATCGTCGATCAGCCGTCACTGATCGGGACGATCCGTCAGGTGCGCCTTGAAGAAACACATGGTTTCTATTACAGCGGACACATCGCAGATTGATTTTTCCTATTTTCCAAATGACGGAGAAAGTCAGAGGAACCGCAATGTCCACACAGAAAATGTCGCCCATGATGGCGCAGTATCTGGAAACCAAAAAAGAATACCCCGACTGTGTCCTTTTCTTCAGGATCGGTGATTTCTATGAGATGTTTTTCGACGACGCAAAGATCGGCGCCGAGGAACTTGACCTTGTGCTTACCGGCAAGGACTGCGGCCTTGAAGAACGGGCTCCCATGTGCGGGATCCCATATCATGCAGCGGATAACTACATTGCCCGTCTGGTCAGAAAAGGATATAAGGTAGCCATCGGCGAACAGGTAGAAGATCCGAAACTGGCCAAGGGGATCGTGAAGCGGTCAGTGATCCGTGTGGTCACTCCCGGGACACTTACCGAAAATGAAGCGCTGGACGACAGCCGCAATAATTATCTGATGTGCATTGCATATATCTGCGGTTGTTTTGGCATCTCCGCGATCGATGTCAGCACCGGGGATTATTACGTGACCCAGGTCGAGGAGCTGAAGGAGCTCTACGATGAGATCAATCGTTTTATGCCCTCCGAGATCATCTGCAACGCCGCGTTTTTGCTAAGCGGCGCGGATATCGGTCTCCTTACGGACAGATGGAACGTGACGCCCACGGAGACACCGGCGAATTACTTTGATGAGGAACGCTGTCTGCATTTGCTGGAAGAACACTTTCATGCCGATACGGCAGGCCTTGGTCTGAAGGATCTGTTCGCCGGCACCATTGCGGCCGGTGCTGTTCTCAAATACGTCTACGATACACAGTTTTCCACCGCGGAATACATCACTGCGATACGACCGTACAGTACCTCCGAATACATGGTCATCGATACGGCGACCATGCGCAATCTGGAACTTTTAGAATCCATGCGCGACAAGGACAGAAAGGGAACACTGCTCTGGGTCCTTGATAAGACCAAAACGGCTATGGGTTCCCGTTATCTGAGAACGATCATTTCCCAGCCGCTGCTGAAAAAAGCCCAGATCGAAGAACGGCAGGATGCCGTCCGGGATCTGAATGAACGCTTTATTGACCGTGAGGAGCTGATGGAATATCTGCGCCCGGTGTATGACCTGGAACGCCTTTTGGCCAAGTTCAGCACCAGACGCGCGAATGCACTCGACCTTCTGGCATTCCGGCAGTCCATCAGCATGCTGCCTGCGGTTAAAAACCTTTTGTCAACCTTTGAATCAGGGCTTCTAACGAGGCTTTCCGCCGACCTGGATCCCTTGGCGGATCTTTTTGCGCTGTTGGAAATGTCGATCGATCCTGACGCATCTGCATCTGTCCGTGACGGCGGAATTATTCTGGGCGGTTATAATGACGAGGTCGACCGGCTCCGCGCTTCCAAGACAGAAGGACGCCGCTGGCTGCTCGATCTCGAGAATGAAGAGCGTGAGAAGACCGGTATCCGTACACTGAAAGTAAAATACAATAAAAATTTCGGTTACTGCATCGAGGTGAGCAACAGTTTCCGATCGCAGGTCCCGGAATACTTTCTGCGCAAGCAGACGCTTACCACAGGGGAACGCTATACGACTGAACGATTGGAAGAGCTTTCCTCTGATATTCTTGGCGCGGACGAAAAGCTGAAAAGCCTTGAATACGACCTGTTTCTGGAGATCGAAGACAGGGTGGCGCAGGAAGCGGTCCGTATCCAGGCTACCGCAAAAGCTGTCGCGTATCTGGATGTTCTCTGCTCGCTTTCAGCTGTTGCCATGCGCAACCGTTATGTCTGCCCGAAGATCAATGAACAGGGGCGGATCGACATCCGGGACGGACGGCATCCCGTAGTGGAACTGATGCTGAAAGACGGTTCCTTCATTGCCAACGATACGCTTCTTACCAACGGGTCTGACCGGATCGCGATCATTACCGGCCCCAACATGGCCGGAAAATCGACATATATGCGTCAGGTCGCCCTGATCACACTTATGGCGCAGATCGGATCCTTTGTACCTGCCCGCAGTGCCGATATCGGTATCTGTGACAGGATCTTTACACGCGTCGGCGCATCGGATGACCTGGCCAGCGGACAATCCACCTTCATGGTGGAGATGACAGAAGTAGCAAATATTCTCCGCAACGCAACGGATAAGAGCCTCCTCATCCTGGACGAGATCGGACGCGGCACTTCCACGTACGATGGGCTTTCCATCGCATGGGCTGTCGTCGAATATATCAGCGATAAAAAGAAGCTGGGAGCGAAAGCGCTGTTTGCCACACACTATCATGAACTGACGGAGCTGGAAGGAAAGATCAAAGGCGTGCACAATTACTGCATCGCTGTAAGGGAAAATGAAGATGATCTCATCTTTCTCAGAAAGATCGTACCCGGCGGTGCAGACAAATCCTACGGTATTGCCGTAGCAAAGCTCGCCGGTGTTCCTGCGCAGGTCACGGACCGCGCTTCGGAGATCGCGGAGGAGCTCGCACTGTCGGACATCACACAGGCAGCTTCCCGGATTAGGGCGCCGCAACCCGAAGAAACGAAGGCAGATATGAACACGTCCGGGCCGGAAAACAGCATCCCCGCGGGAGAGCTGCAAAAACAGCAGAAAGAAGTGATCAAACAGATCCGGGACCTGGACCTGACCAGATTCACCCCTATGGAAGCCTTTTTCCTGCTGAATGAACTGCAGGGGAAACTCAGGCAGCCATAAATCAGGCGGGAGCGAAGATAAGGGAGCATATACCGACTTTTCCGTGTTTCAGGAGTGATTACCATGATCCATATTCTCAGTAAGGAAACCATAGATAAGATCGCTGCCGGCGAGGTCGCGGAACGTCCGCAGAGCGTTGTGAAGGAACTTCTGGACAATGCCGTTGACGCGGGGGCGGATGCAGTCAGCATAGAGATACGCGGGGGCGGACTGGAACTGATCCGGGTCACCGACAACGGCTGCGGCATTCCGAAAAAAGAAGTGCCGACTGCTTTTGTGCGGCATGCCACTTCCAAGCTGGAAACGGCGGAAGACATCGATCATATCAGGACGATGGGCTTTCGGGGTGAAGCACTTGCTTCTATTGCAGCGGTATCTGATGTGGAACTGATCACCCGTACCGGCGATGACCTGACCGGACTGCTGTACAGGATCCGGGAGGGAAGAGAAGTGTCTTCCAGGGAAGTGGGGGCACCCGAAGGAACGACTGTAGTGGTTCGGGATTTCCTCCTGAATGTTCCCGTACGGCGTCAGTTCCTGAAATCTCCTTCTGTAGAAAGTTCATATATCATCGATACTGTGGAAAAAGCAGCCCTTTCCCATCCGGACATCAGTTTTTCCCTGACGGTCGATGGCCGGAGCCATCTTCACAGCTCCGGCAACGGGAGACTGAAGGATGTGATCTACATCATTTACGGGCAGGAGGTCACTGCCAACCTGATGGAGGTCTCTTTCGGCTCCGGCATGATTAAGGTTACGGGATATGCCGGAAAGCCTGTTATTTCGCGAAGCAAACGGGATTATGAAGTGTTTTTCGTAAATGGCCGGCCGATCCATTCCGATGTTCTGCAAAAGGCGGCGGAGGATGCGTTCGCGCCTTTTATGATGCAGCACAGGTTTCCTATGGTCATTCTGGATATTCAGCTGCCGCCGGAAGAAGTCGATGTCAATGTGCATCCGCGTAAGACGGAAGTTCGTTTTGCAGACAGCCCGGCCATATACGAAACTGTGAAAGAGGCGTTGACCGGCGCGCTTTCAAAGCGGGAGCATATCGTAGACGCGGGAGCCGCGGGAAACGGCCCTCATGAGCCTGTAAGACACGCCTATGCCTCCGTTCCTGTTCCTTCGGACTCCCTGCCGGGCAGAGATCCGCTGCCGTTTGAGACAAAACGGCAGTTTGACTATGTTTCCGATATCGTAGAAGAACTGCGTAAGGCTGGACCTGTGTCAGCCCGTATGCTGAAAGAAGGGTCGGAGGAGACCCCCGAAAAAGAAGAGACCCGTTTTCTTGATCCGGCTGCCGCTCCCTCTTTCAAGATGATCGGACAGGTCTTTGAGACCTACTGGATCATAGAATACCGGGACGAGATGTATCTGATCGACCAGCATGCCGCCCACGAAAAAGTCAACTATGAGCGCTTTACAAAACTGATCCGTTCTCATGCGGTCAGTTCCCAGATGCTTTTTCCGCCGGTCGTACTGACCCTGAGTGCAAGGGAAGCGGCACTTTTGGAAAAGAATGCAGAGGCTTTTGAACATCTCGGGTATGAAATAGAAGAAGCCGGGGACAGAGATTATATCGTACGTGCAGTTCCTTCGAATCTGCCGGAAATAGGAGATGAAGCGGTGCTGAAGGATCTGATCCAGAGTATGAGTGAAGAAACGCGCGGCATCACTTCCGGCCTTCTTGAAGACAAGATCGCTTCCATGTCATGCAAGGCGGCTGTTAAAGGCAGCCGTCCCTTATCCATGCAGGAAATGAAGGCTCTGATCAGTGAACTCCTGACCCTGGACAATCCATATGCCTGTCCCCACGGAAGGCCCACGATCGCCAGATGGTCCAGGTCCGACCTGGATAAGATCTTTAAACGCATCGTCTGACATGAATACGACTGAATCCCTGTCAAATCAGCATACAGGATCCGCCAGAGCCCGGGTGATCGTGATCACCGGGCCGACCGCCACGGGCAAAAGCGGAGCAGCGGTACGGCTTGCAAAGGAGATCGGCGGCGAGATCATATCTGCCGACAGTATGCAGGTCTATAAAGGGATGGATATCGGATCCGCAAAGATCACTGAGGAAGAAATGGAGGGCATCCCCCATCATCTGATCGATATTCTCGATCCCCGTGAGGAGTACAGTGCGGCGCGCTTTCGCGAAATGGCTTCAGAAGCCATCACCGGGATCGTTTCGCGCGGTCATATTCCTGTGATCTGCGGCGGCACCGGTTTTTATATCCAGGCGCTTCTGTACGGGATCGATTTTACGGAAGAGCCTGCAGAAGAAACGGAACGATACCGACAGGAACTGGAAACGCTGGCAGCTTCCGCAGGGCCGGACAGACTGTACGCAATGCTGCGGGAAGCAGATCCGGAATCGGCAGAGGCAATAGACCCGCATAATGTGAAACGTGTAATGCGGGCACTCATGTTTTACCGTCTGCATGGCAGGAAGATCTCTGAGCACAACCGGGCGGAATCGGAAAAACGGCTGCACGGACAGGAACACTCTCCCTACGAATATCTGTTCTTTGTGCTGTATGGCGACCGGGAAAAACTGTACCGCAAGATCGATGCGAGAGTCGACGAAATGCTTTCCGAAGGCCTGATCGAAGAGGCGCGGCGGCTGTATCCTTTGTTCTTTCAGGAAGGGAAAACAGACGGCTTTACTGCTGCCCAGGGCATCGGTTACAAAGAACTGTTTTCCTGGCTGTCGGGAGAGATCTCCCTGGAAGAAGCCATAAGGCTTATAAAACGAAACACAAGACGATTCGCAAAACGGCAGCTGACCTGGTTCCGCCGCGAACGTAACGTGACCTGGATCAATATAGATGAAGGAGACCCTCTGGATGAAATCAGAAAACATATACAGATCGTTTGGGGTGGATGACCGCATCGCCGCCCTCGCCAATGAAGCGGAAGAAAAGCTTCGCGAACGATTTGCGGGGATAGACCGCATTTCGGAGTTCAATCAGCTGAAGGTCATACATGCCATGCAGGACAACGGCATTTCCGGCGCATGCATGCTGGAAACGACAGGTTATGGTTATGATGACCTTGGCAGAGACAAGCTGGAACGGGTCTATGCCGATATTTTCCACGCGGAAGACGCTCTGGTGCGCAGCCAGATCGTCTGCGGCACCCATGCGCTCAGCATAGCATTGTCCGGCAATACACGCCCCGGGGACGAGATCCTTTCTCCTGCAGGACTGCCTTATGATACTCTCCAGACTGTTCTGGGGCTGAACGGTGCCAGGGGCTCCCTGAAGGAATATGGAGTGAGTTTTCGCTCCGTTGACCTGCTGGATGACGGCAGTTTCGATCATGAAGGGATCCGCGCTGCCATTCATGAGAATACACGCCTTGTAGAGATCCAGAGAAGCCGCGGATATGCGGACCGCCGGACATTTTCCGTAGAAGAGATCGGAGAACTGATCCGTTTTCTAAGAAGCATAAAACCTGATATGACGATCATGGTGGATAATTGCGACGGTGAGTTTACGGAACGCATCGAACCCTGTGAGGCGGGAGCGGACATGGTCGTCGGCTCCCTGATCAAAAATCCCGGCGGCGGGATCGCCCCGGTCGGCGGATATATTGCAGGTAGCGAACGTTGTGTCGGAAATGCGGCCGCCCGTCTTACGGGGCCCGGTCTTGAAAAAGAGCTGGGTCCTTCCCTGGGGAACAACCGTCTTCTGTTCCAGGGGATCTTTCTTGCCCCGACGGTAACAGCCGGGGCTGTCAAAGGAGCGATCCTTGCGGCTTATGTCTTTGAACAGCTCGGTTTCCGAACGGCACCTGCCTCATCGGAGCCCCGGTATGATATCATTGAGGCTGTTACGCTCGGCACTCCCGAAAAAGTCGTTTCGTTCTGCAGAGGCGTACAGCGGGCTGCTGCTGTGGATGCATTCGTCGCTCCGGAGCCGAGTCCGATGCCGGGGTATGAGAGTGATATCATCATGGCCAACGGCAGTTTTGTATCGGGTTCCTCCATAGAACTGAGTGCCGACGGTCCTCTTCGGGACCCGTATACGGTGTTTTTCCAGGGAGGTCTGACCTACCAGCACAGCAAGCTTGGTGTGGTCATGGCCGCGCAGCAGCTTCTGGATGACGGTCACCTTAAGAATTTATAAAAAAACGGTATGATTCATTCACTCCGTTTTTGAAGTATGGTAGAATGAATCCGTGTTCGTCCGGTCCGGCAGGACAACTGATGTCGGATCATAATCTGATCGCTGATCTGCCGGCGGACCTTCGTCCATACGAAAAATGTGAAAAATACGGTACGGAGACGCTCACAGATGCCGAGCTCCTGGCTGTGATCCTGAAGACGGGATCCCGTGAGAAATCCGCCGTAAAACTGGCCGAGGAGATCCTTTTTTCCGATGGCACAGGAGACGGACTTCTGAACCTCATGTATTATGGTCCGGAAGATTACAGATGCGTCAAGGGTGTCGGAAGAGTCAAGGCTCTCCAGTTGTTGTGCGTTGCGGAATTATCGAGAAGGATCTCCCGCACCAGAGCAGAGGCGCGCCTTGACCTGCATTCTCCGTCAAGCGTTGCTGAGTACTATATGGAGCATCTCCGGCACCGGACCGAAGAAGAAGTGCATCTGATGCTGCTGGATTCCAGGAATAAGCTGATGCGCAGCGTCATGCTCAGCAGGGGCACGGTAAACGCTTCCTCTGTTTCTCCCAGAGAGATCTTTTCCTTTGCGCTTCGTTACGGAGCCGCCGCTTTCATACTCGTACACAATCATCCGAGCGGCCGCCCCGAGCCCAGCAGGGAAGATATTCTGATGACCGGGAGCCTTCTGCGTCTCGGACAGCTGATGAACATTCCGCTCCGGGATTCTCTGATCATCGGAGACCGCTGTTACGTGAGCTTTCTCGAAGACGGTCTGTTTGAGAAGCTTGAGCGCTCCAAAGATACTGAAGCCTGACCTTTTTACCGTTCAGAGGTAGTTACATTTGCATAACCGATTATCCAAAAACATACTGATCATCATAACGATCTTTTGCGGTTTCCTGATGGTGGTGAGCTATCTGCAGAGTTCTGTACTGGATCCGGTCCGTTACTATGTCGGATACTTCATGACACCCGTTCAAAGCGGGATCAATCGCTTCGGCATTACTGTATCCAACGGGATCCGCGAGCAGCGGCACCTTAGGGAGGTCTATGATGAGAATCTGCGGCTGCAGCAGCGCGTGGATGCGCTGACAGAGGAAAACAGCCGTCTCCGTTCCGACGAATTGGAGCTGGAGCGTCTTCGGGAACTTTACCGGCTGGATCAGAACTATATGCAGTATCCCAAGGTGGCTGCCCGGGTGATCGCCCGTGATTCGCAGAAATGGTTCCGTGTGTTCCGTATCGATAAGGGACTTTCAGACGGTATTACCAAGGACATGAATGTGCTGAGCGGCGGCGGACTGGTCGGGATCGTCACTGAGGTCGGCGCGAATTACGCCACTGTCCGTTCCATCATCGATGACGAATCCAATGTGTATGCCATGTCACAGTACAGCAATGACACCTGTCTCGTAAAGGGCAGCATCACAGCGTACGAAGACGGCATGCTGGATATTACCAATATCGACAAAAATGCCGTATTCAATGACGGGGATGCGGTGATAACTTCTCCCCTGAGCACGAAGTTCCTGCCCGGGATCCTGATCGGTTACGCGTCGGGCATCAGCATCAACAGCCAGCACCTGACAAAGTCCGGCAGGCTGATCCCGGTGGCGGACTTTGACAATATCCAGGAGGTCCTGGTGATCACACAGATCAAGACGGAGTCCGGCATCATCACACCGGGCGAAGAGTAAATGAGATATAAGGTCATCGCCAAACGAATACTGATCTACTTCCTGCTGGTCGTACTGGCATTCATCGTGCAGACCTGCGTGTTTCCGTTTCTCAGCTTTCTGGCATCCACGCCGAATCTGATCCTGATCATCACTTTTACCTACGGTTTCATCTATGGGACAGAGTGGGGGATACTGTGCGGCTTTTTTGCCGGACTGATGATGGATCTGTTCTATACCGAGCCTTTCGGATTGTTCATACTGATCTACAGCTATCTGGGCTTTTTCAGCGGTCTGTTCAGCCACACCTACCGCTCGGACTCCATCTTTCTGCCCCTGATGCTGTGTCTGGTCAGTGAAGTGTTTTATAATTTCGCCATCCTGGCTTACCGCTATATGACGATCGGTGAGCTCTATTTCAATTATTCTCTGGAACATATCATCATTCCGGAGATCTTCTTCACACTGCTTGTGACATTGCTGGTCTACCGTCTGCTGCTGATCGCGAACCGGCGGATGGACCGCGTGGATGATCTGCGCGGGCAGCAGGCAGCATAGAAAAGCATTTTATAACGCTGAAGGTAACTGTGTGCGCGAACGACTGAGAGATATTTTCGGACTGATACATGAAAAACTGGACCATCCGCTGCAGATCCGTCTGGCAGTGGTCGGTTTCTTTTTTGTATGTCTGTTTGGCATTCTCGCGAATAAGCTCTACAACCTGCAGGTCGTAAACGGTGACAATTATTCCGACCAGTTCATCGAGAAGACGGAACGTTCCGTCAAGATCCCGGGATCCCGCGGTAATATTTACGATGCCGACGGCAACCTTCTGGCATATAACCGTCTGGCATATAATGTAGTGATCGCTGACAACGGAGCATATAAAAGCTATAATGAGCGAAATCTCATGCTGTACCGTCTGGCTTCCATTCTCGAAAAACACGATGTCAATGTCGTGACCCGTTTTGAGGTGGCAATGGAAGAGGACGGGAGCTTCCGGTTTACGACCGGCAGTGAAGCATCAAGGCGCCGTTTCGTTGCTAATGTATACGGTGTTTCCCCTTCCAGGCTGGACGAGGAAAATGAAGACGGAGAGATCCCTTATCCTTCTTCCATGACAGCGGAGGAGGCCTTCCGCAAGAAGGTCACGGATTACGCTTTCGATACGATCAAGGATGCGGATGGTTCACCCGTCCTGCCGGATGACCCCACGCTGCTTGATATGGTCAAGATCCTTTATGCCATGCGGCAGACTGCCTTCCAGCGTTATGAAACCAGTACCATCGCGGAGGATATCGATGAAAACTGCATGGCTGAGCTGCTTGAGAATCAGGCGGACCTGCGCGGAATGAGTGTCGAAGAGACCTATATCCGGCGTTATAACAATGCCCGTTATTTTTCGCATATAATCGGCTATACCGGAGCTATCCAGGACGAAACACGGCTCCGTGAGCTTCAGAAATCCAATCCTGATTATATGATCACCGACCTGGTAGGCGCGACCGGTATTGAAAAGACCATGGAGCAGCATCTGCAGGGCAGCAAAGGTCAGCGCAACATGCACGTCGACAATTATGGCCAGGTGCTGGAAGTGATCAGCGAGACCGCGCCCACAGCCGGCAATGACTTTTACCTGACGATACAGCAGAACCTGCAGATCGGTGTTTACCATCTGCTGGAGCAGCAGCTCGCAGGTATCCTCGCGAACAAGATCGTCAATATGGCCGCTGCCGACATCGAACTCCCGGAAGAGTCTTCCGAGATCGTGATCTCTGTGGATGAAGCGTACTGTCAGTTCATCAACAACAATATCCTTGACACTTCCCATTTTTTCAACGAAGAGGAGCGGGGACCTGCAGAAGCGCAGATCGCCGAAAGCTTTCTGCGCCATAAAAGTACAGTCATGGACCGGATCCGTTTCGAACTGACCAGCGGCCAGGATGTTCCCCTGGCGGAGCTGTCCAACGAATACGTCTCCTATATGGCGTATATCTTTGAGTATCTGGCCCAAAGCAGTACCGGTATCATTGACCGAAACAGCATCGATGTGTATGGCGAGAGCTACCTTTCCTGGAAAAACGATACCATCAGTCTACGCAACTATATCTATTCGGGTATTTCCGAAGGGTGGGTCAACATCGACCGGCTGAATCTGCAGGATGACGAACAATATCAGGATGCGGATTACATCTATGAAAAGATCTCCGCCATCATCCTGGAAAACCTTGAAAATGACAGTGATTTTGATAAGCTGGTCTATCGCTATATGCTCATGGACCGCAATGGACTTTCCGGCCGTCTGCTCTGCATGGCACTGTATGAACAGGGTATCCTGAAAGAGAACCGGGAGCTTTATACGGAGCTGGAAATGAACGGAGAAGATTATGCCTACTCTTTCCTGATCGACCGCATCAAGGACATCGATATCACACCCGCCCAGCTGGCACTGGATCCGTGCATGGGTTCTGTAGTCATCACTGATGTGAACACCGGAGATGTCAAGGCGCTGGTCGCTTACCCGGGGTATGACAACAACCGGATCAATGACCGCAGCTATTTCAATGCCTGTCTGCATGACCAGTCCCTGCCGCTGATCAACTCAGCCACACAGACCAACAAGGCGCCAGGATCGACCTTCAAGCCCCTTGCAGCGGCGGCTGTTCTGGAAGAAGGCGCGGTCGGCATAGGAGAGCAGGTGTATTGTACAGGCGTATACGAAGAGGTGGAGCCCAATATAAAATGCTGGATCGGCAAGCCGGGACATACTGCCCTGACTGTGGCGGGCGCGATCGAGAATTCCTGCAACTACAGCTTTGCGGAATACGGGCACCGTCTGTCCACATCCCGTGATCCGCAGACAGGAGAGGAGACCTATTCGACGACGCTCGGTATCGAACGACTGCAGAAGTATATTTCCATGTTCGGCCTTGACCGCGTCAGCGGCATCCAGATCGATGAGAAGGAACCTCATATGACGGACAGCGATCCCGAGCGTTCCGCCTTCGGACAGGGAACCAATTCCTACAACAATGTCCAGCTGGCCAGATATACGACGGCACTTGCGACAGGCCGCCTTTTCAACCTGACGCTCTTGAAAAAAGAAACAGACCCTGACGGCAATCTGATCCAGTATTTCCCGGCGGAACAGATCGATACGGTACAGCTGATGGATTCGACCTGGCGCATCGTGCGAAGCGGTATCCGGTCTGTCATCACGACCGGTGTCGCACGTCGTGTTTTCCAGGGTTATGAGACCGTAGATATCGCCGGAAAGACAGGCACTGCCGAGGAAGTAAAGACCCGCGGCAATCATGCCGAGTTCATTTCCTATGCGCCGTACAATGACCCGGAGATCGCCGTTACGGTCGTTATCCCCTTTGGCTATTCCTCCGGTAATGCAGCAAGACTTGCACGCCGTGTATATGACTATTATTACGGCGAGATCGACCTTCCGAGCATCATCAGCGGAAATGCGCGGGATATCGAAATTATTAACGTTGTCGGCGGCTGATACGCCGTGACATTGATTTCACAGTATGGTATAATAAACTGGTATAGATATGAAGTCTAAGTACAGTATTAAAGCCCATAGTCTTTTCCTGCTGGCAGTCGTCACAGCCCTGAATTTTCTCGGGATCCTGATACTCAGATCCGCATCCAATATGGATGCCGCGATCGTATCCAGACAGATCATCGGATCCCTGACGGGGTTCGCGGTCTGTCTTGTGATCTCATTTATGGATTACAACCGCCTGGTCAGATACAATTTCCTGATCTATATGGGTGTCGTGATCATGCTGGCGGCAGTAGCAGTATGGGGCGCTGTGCATAAAGGTGCCGGCCGTTGGATCGTCCTTCCTGTAGTGGGTCAGATCCAGCCTGCCGAGTTTGTAAAGGCAGGACTGATCCTGTATTTCGGTGGATTTTTCGGGAAAAACCGGGACCGCATCAGTGAGCCCGGCACTCTGTTCCTGGCGATCTTATTGTTTGCCATACCGGCGCTGCTGGTCTTTATTGAACCGAATCTGAGCACGACGATCATCCTTACGGTCATTTTTGCTGTGATGCTGGTTGTCTCCGGACTGAGTGTTTCCTGGATCTTACTGTTTGCCGCACTTGCTGCAGCGGCAGCCGGTCTGCTGGTCTTTCTCTTTACTACAGACAATTATCAGCTGATCCCCTTTATCCAGGGCTATCAGAAGAACCGCATACTCAGTTTCCTTTATCCGGAACAGTATTCCGATACTTTTTTCCAGCAGGCGAATTCGATCATGGCTATCGGTTCGGGCGGATTTTTCGGAAAGGGGCTGTATAATACCGATATCGGCTCCGTAAAGGCAGGCAACTTCCTGATCGAGGAGGATACGGATTTTATTTTTGCCATCATCGGCGAAGAGCTGGGATTCCGCGGCTGCCTTGCTATTCTGTTGCTGTATGTAGCTCTGATCCTGGTGATCCTGTGGATCGCCGTTAAATCGAAGAATCTGGCCGGAGCCGTCATCTGTGCAGGCGTTGCCGCATGGATCGGGTTTCAGACTTTTACCAATATAGCGGTCGCAACCGCTTTGTTTCCAAATACGGGAGTTACATTACCGTTCTTCAGTCGTGGTGCTTCTTCACTGCTGTCGCTGTACATCGGGATAGGAATGGTCTCCAATATAGGCCTGCAGACGAAGGAGCTTTAGTTGTATGGAGAGGTAAGTATGAATGTAGGGTTTGTAGCACACAGTTCCAAAAAGAAGCTTATGCAGGATTTTTGTATCGCGTACAGAGGGATCCTGTCCAAACACCAGCTGTTTGCAACGGCTACGACCGGCCGTCTGGTTGAAGAGGTCACAAATCTGCATATCCACAAGTTCCTGCCCGGGCATCTGGGAGGACAGCAGCAAATGGCTGCCCAGATCTCCAATAATGACATGGATATGGTGATCTTTTTACGGGATCCTCATCATCCGGCGCCCCACGAGCCTGATGTCAACGATATCGTAAAGCTTTGTGATATTTACAATATCCCGATCGCTACTAATCTTGCGACAGCGGAATTGTTAGTACTTGCTCTTGGAAACGGGGAGTTGGAGTGGCGTGAAGTATGATCTCAAAGGCCGGCTTTGTCCGGCCGTTTTACTCGTTTGCCTGACTGCGGCCATTCTCTCGGGATGCTCACAGCCGGAACTGGAAAATACGTACCGTTTTCCGGAGAGCGGACTTTTGTCCCTGATCACGGACGACCAGGGTCTAAGGCCGGAAGGATATGCAGCGGATCTATGTGTGCCGGAAGCAGACGCCGATCTCAATACGGACGGCGTCAATGCAAAGGCGTTCGGGCTGTTCGACTTAAGCGGAGCGGAAGTGCTTTCGCAGCACAATATTTACGATAAAGTCTATCCGGCATCCACGACCAAGATACTGACCTGTCTGATCGCCCTTGAACGCGGTGATCCCGATGAAATGGTCACAGTTCCCGAGGAAGCAAGGATCACGGTATCAGGCTCCTCGATGGCGGATCTTCAGCCGGGAGACCAGTTGCCTCTCCGAGACCTGCTGTACGGTCTGATGGTTCCCAGCGGCAACGATGCCGCAGTGGCGATCGCCCACCATATCAGCGGTGACGTAGAAGGTTTTGCCTCGGTCATGAACAGCCGCGCGAAGCAGCTGGGTGCGACGCATTCTCATTTTGTCAATCCCCACGGACTTCCGGATGAGGATCATTATGTGACAGTTTATGACATGTATCTGATCTTCCAGGAAGCCATGAAAAATCCCGAATTCCGGAAGATCGCCCGCACTGCGGAATACACGTGTGCTGTTGAGCATCCTGCCGATCTTTCCAAGAACCGTGATGTCACCTGGACCAGCGGAAATGCTTTCTACAGCGGAAAGTTTTCCTTTGCCGACAATATGGAGATCCTGTGCGGAAAGACCGGTCACACCAATGCCGCGGGCTTCTGCCTGGTCCTTGGAGAGAAGGATGCGGCAGGAAAGCAATATGTTTCCATCATTATGAACTCGCCGATCTATGAGCAGATGTATGTATCGATGCGTACGCTGGCGGCGAAATCCCAGCAATAAGGAGGATCCTTTATGTTTAAGGTTGCCGTGATCGCAGGTACGCCGGTCGATACACAGATGGGCGTAGACTACATCGAGAAAAAAAACAGTGAATACGAGCTGCCGGTAGCGTATCCGGTATATATGCCGGTCTCCGGAAGCTGTGATGAGCAGCTGGTCTTCCAGTATTCTTCCGATGAAGAAAAGCGCCGCCGCATGGATGAGATCTTTGACGAAGCAGAATCGCAGGGCATCCGTGACTTTTTCATTTACTGCAACTCCCTTTCCGGGGCGTTTGATTTTGAGCCGTATGCCGCGGAACGTGGTGTCAGGGTCTATACACCGCTGCAGGTCTACCGTGATCTCGGCCGTTCCTATTCCCGTGTGGGTGTTGTGGCGGCCAACAACCTTTCTTCTTTCAATATCGAAAAGAACCTGATGGCCGCCAACGATTCGATCTATGTCATCGGCTCCGGCAATATGGCGATGGTACACGCCATCGAAGAGGGTATCGAGCCGGAGAAGATCGTTGAAGACCTGGGACTTGCTCACATGCTTTCGTATATGGAAGCCTGCGGCAGTGAATGCCTTGTACTCGGATGTACGCATTTTCCATATCTGAAACAGGAACTGGCAAAGCATGCCGGTATCCCGCTGATCGACCCTGCGGATGAAATGTTCGAGCGTATGACCGCCGCAGCGGAAAACTGATTTGTGAACGTTTTTTTGAAAACGACTTGCTAATAAATATCTCGTGTAATATAATCAATCTACAAGAAAGACCTTAACGGAGGATACAAAATATGGTTCAGTTAATAGTTGGCAGCAAGGGCAAGGGAAAGACCAAGGAGCTTCTTGAAAGGGCTTCTCAGGCGATCAAGGATGCTACCGGCTCCGTTGTTTATGTTGATAAGAGCTCCCAGCATATGTATGAGCTTTCCAATAAGATCCGTCTCATCAACGTCAGCAAATTCCCGGTCAATTCCGAAGATGGCTACATCGGTTTCCTGAGCGGCATTATTTCCCAGGATCATGACCTTGAGTATATGTTCCTTGATGGTTTCCTTACTGTTGCCAACCTGATGGGTGCGGATATTTCCGATGCCATTGCAAAGATCGCTGCACTCGGTGAGAATTTCGGCATCACTTTCGTAATCAGCGTATCCATGGATGAGAAAGATCTTCCGGAAAGCTGCAGACAGTATGTGGCAGTAGCTCTGTAACTTCCTATTTTTTTCAATGTCACAGAAGAAAAACCGAATCAGAAGAAATATATGGTATTTTCTTAAACCAAGTGTAGGCAAGCTGTTGGGTATCCTTATGGCTGCCTACTTTGTTTTTACTTTTTTTTCCATCCGCAACCGTGTACAGGTCAATTTTTACGAAGTAGAAGAGGGAAGCCTGGTCAAGGAACATATCTATACCGGGATCATTCTCCGCGACGAGACCATCGTGAATTCTGCCGATAACGGATATATATATTACTATGTTGCGGATGGCCGAAAGGTAGCTAACGGCAACCGGGTATACTCTATAGATGAGACCGGCGACCTCATGAATTATCTCAATACGCACGCATCAGAGATCGAGGTCCTCAATTCCTCCAAGGTAACAGATATACGAACCGAGCTGCTGCATGATTCCCGCAGTTTTTCAGACCGTGACTTCAAGACGCTTTACACCCTGAAAGATACGCTGGATGCCCATGTGATCGAGTATGCCAGCATGAATATCTTCAGTTCCATGTCCGAACAGATGAGAGAAAGCGGTATTAATTTCCGTGAGTATCGGTCCGACACCACCGGTACCGTCTGTACCTATACAGACGGATATGAGGATATAACGGAGACGGAGCTGAGCAGCAGCCTGTTTAACCAGTCGGCATACAAGCGCGATGTCATCAAATCAGGAGATACCGTGACGACCGGCAATCCCGCGTATAAGCTGATCACCTCGGAGAACTGGATGATCGCGTTCCCAATGGATAAAGAAGACGTGGATGAGTTCCGGGGCCGTGACACACTGCGGATCAGTTTCTCCGACAAAGATTTCAGTACTCAGGCAGGATTCAAAGTCATCAGCGGGGCGGACGGCAACCAGTATGGTCTGTTGTCGCTGGACAGTTACCAGATACAGTTCACTTCCGACCGGTTCGTCAAATTCGAGATCGTGACCAATGATGTATCAGGCCTGAAGATCCCGGACAAATCGATCACCACCAAGGATTTCAGCATTATTCCCGTGCGTTTCCTCACAATGGATGAAAACGGCAACCAGGGCTTCTATAAGGCGGTCGTCAGCGAAAGCGGCACGGGTACGCAGTTTGTTATTCCCGAGATCTACAACACGGATGAGGAATACTGTTATGTGGATTGTAAGGACGATACCGTGCTCCGGCCCGGCGATTATGTGATCTCATCACCTTCTGATACGGAAGACCGGTATCAGATCGGTCCGGTTAAAGGATTAAAAGGCGTCTACAATATCAACAAAGGATATGCCGTTTTCAAAAAAGTAGAGATCCTGGAAAGCGCGAATGGCTACAGCATCGTCCGCAAGAATTCTTCTTACGGCCTTTCCGTATACGATCACATCGTTCTCGATACAGAGACCGTACATGATGGACAGCTGCTGTACAGATGACCGCATTTCCCGTTATCACTCAGATACTCTTTCAGTTATAAGAAAAGGTGATTGACTTCCGGACCCGCGGGTGATAACATAAGGGATAAGTTTTCAGCTGATAAGGCTGTCAATAGCGGAAAGGAGATCAGAACAGTGCTGCATCTGATCATCGTCAACAGCATTCTTATTATATCCATTATCGGTATTGTTAGATCCAGTAACTGTACAGATAGTGCCAGATATGCTGCGTGACATTTTTCGCGACACCGGAGTGATCCGGTAAGATGAGAGATTATGCCGGGACCGGATGTTTGGCACATCGGGTTCCGGTATTATTATTTAATGATTAACCATTCGCCCTGCCTGATCATATCAGCATGCCTTACCGGCATCCGTGGCAGGCATAAAATGGTTATAAGGAGAAAGAAATGTTAATGACCGGCGCAAAGATTCTGATGGAATGCCTTTTGGAACAGGGCGTGGATACCGTTTTCGGTTATCCCGGGGGCACCAATCTGAATGTTTATGACGAACTCTACAAGTACAGCGACAGGATCCACAATTACCTGACGTCCCACGAGCAGGGCGCGGCACACGCCGCTGACGGCTATGCCCGTTCTACAGGCAAGGTGGGCGTATGCATGGCGACTTCCGGGCCCGGTGCCACCAATCTGACCACGGGTGTGGCAACCGCGCATCTGGATTCTTCCCCTGTCGTGTTCATCACCTGCAATGTCAGCGCATCGCAGCTTGGAAAGGATGCATTCCAGGAGGCGGACGTGATCGGCATTATGATGCCGATCACCAAAGCGCAGTACCTGATCCGGGATGTGGAGTCGCTTGCCGACAGTGTTCGCGAAGCTTTCGCTCTGGCACGCAGCGGGCGTCCGGGTCCGGTCCTAATCGATATTCTGAAAGATGTGACCGTACAGAAGGCCGAGTATAACTATCTGCCGCTGGAGCAGCATTATCTGAATGGCAGCCTTTCCGGCCTGATGCGGCGGGCGACGACCAGTGCGCTTCGCATGCCGGAGCCGGACCGCGAGGATATCCGGAAACTGGTAGACATGATCGCCGAATCGGAAAAGCCCATGCTGATCTGCGGAGGCGGCGTAACAAGAAGCCGCGCGCATATGGAATTCCGGGAGTTTGCAAGGAGACTGGATGCTCCTGTCGCCATCACACTGATGGGCGGCGGCGCCATGCCCGGAGATGATCCGCTGTCTACCGGCATGATCGGCATGCACGGATCACAGGCTTCCAACCGTGCTGTGGACGGCTGCGATCTTCTGATCGCTGTCGGCACCCGTTTCTCTGATCGTGTAGCGCTGAAACCATCGACATTCGCGCGCAACGCCAAGATCGTGCATATCGACATCGACCGCGCGGAGATCAATAAGAATGTCCCCACGGACCATCATATTATCGGCAATGCCCGTGTCGTCCTTGCGCAGCTGAATTCCCTGATCCCCGAGTATGATCACAGCGAGTGGAAG
>JAEEGL013539178.1_pt1 | contig 19877 bp, 18 predicted proteins | sample 9134231 | NCBI WGS metagenome assembly JAEEGL01 (sample SAMN16246548, study PRJNA631951) | gut metagenome | biome: gut microbiome; feature: rumen; material: fiber-attached | host: Bos | place: Iran: Karaj | collected 2018-10 | reverse complement strand
GTACTGTTCGGGCCTGAGCTGATTCTTAAGGCCGGGCAGCAGTTGATCGGGATCGCCGTTTAGATCGTATTCGGATACGCCGCGAACTATCCAGTGGCTGTTGACGGTATCCATGGCGTTGCCGATCCAGTAATCGACGGCGTCCCAGCAGCTGAAACGTGGACGGCCTTGTTCGTCATAGCCAAAACCGAAGTTTTCGGAGCCATCCCAGTATTCGGTATAATGCCAGCCGGAAACGCTGTCGTTGATGTCATCTACTGCCCAATCGACCTGAGTTGTCATGTAGATCTCGTCATATCCGATACCGTTCATGAACTGCTCGTAGGTATCATTGATGCGCGCTTCCTCCATACTACTGAAGAAGGAGGTCATTTCATTGCTCAAAGAGTAGGTGATGGCCGTTGTGGTCGGGGAATCGTTCTCCTCCAGCCAGACGGCGGTGACGCTGCCGGGAGGTACGAGCTCAAAGGGGAGCGCGCCTTCCGCAAAAGCGGGGACCGCAAGGAGAGTTAAAAGCATTATGCAGGTGACGAAAAATGAGACAAGCCTTTTCATTGGGATAAGCTCCTTTCATGACAGAAAGTTTCTTGCGGATATTATATACTAACTTACCTTGTATGTCAATCGGAGGATATGAAAAGCCCCGAAGGGAGCTGTTCCCATCGGGGCTTACGGATCGATTTATGATTTGCGTTTGGCGCTTACCTTAAGCCGACGCGGCTGTATGCAAGGTCCAGAGTCTGCTGAGCGCGTTCGGAGGCTTTTTCGGCGCCCGCTTTGAGCACGCCGTCAAGATACGCTTTGTCTGCGAGTATGCGGCGGTATTCCTCCTGTACGGGGCCGATCTCGGCAATTACGGCCTCCGCGACGGCGCCTTTGAGCTTGCCGTAGCCGCAGCCCTCGAAATCCTTGACGGCCTCGTCCATGGTCTTGCCAGTGCAGGCGCAGTAGATGGTGAGAAGGTTGTTGCAGCCGTAGCGCCCCTCCGCGTATGCGATGACGGGCTCACAGTCGGTAACTGCCTTCTTAAACTTCTTGGTGATAACGGCGGGATCATCCAGCATGGAGATATAGCCGTTGGGGTTGGTATCCGTCTTGCTCATCTTATGCTCGGGATCCTGCAGGCCCATTATGCGGGCGCCGAATTTGGGCATTACGGGCTCGGGGACCACGAAGGTCTCGCCGAAGGCGTTGTTGAACCTTATGGCGATATTGCGTGCAAGCTCAACGTGCTGCTTTTGATCGTCGCCCACGGGGACCTGATGCGCACCGTAGATGAGGATATCCGCCGCCATCAGCACGGGATAGGTGAAGAGACCGGCGTTTATGTTATCCGCGTGCTTGGCGGATTTATCCTTGAACTGGGTCATGCGGGAAAGCTCGCCCATGTAGGTGGTGCATCCCAAAAGCCACGAAAGCTCCGCGTGCTGATGCACATGGCTCTGGATGAAGAGCGGGCTCCTGTCGGGATCGATGCCGCAGGCGATCAAGAGAGCCGCCATCGAGCGGGTCTGCTGCCTCAATTCCTCGGGATCGTTCCTGACCGTCAGCGCGTGCATATCCGCTACCATGTAATAGCAGTATTTGTCATCCTGCTGCATGAGCTTCCAGTTGCGGAGAGCCCCTATGTAATTGCCGAGCGTTGGTATGCCCGTGGGCTTAATGCCGCTCAGGATGATCTTCTTTTCCATTTCAGAACCCTCCTTTTCATTAATGCAGAAGCTTTACGCTCCCGTTGTTGGTAAGTGTTTCTGATTGAGTAATATACCACAGCTTAATTGGGTTGTCAACCCCGAATACGGGCTTTGAGGAGGCGGACGGCCATCCCCGCGCCCGTGAAAAAAAACGCTTATATTGTTGTGTTACGCATTGATTTTTTCTTTGTACTGCGTTAAAATACTTTCATGGGAAACGCTCCCAAAGAAATCATCAGGAGGAAAAACAATGAAGAAGATTCTCAGTCTGCTCGTGGTTCTTGCGATGCTCTTTGCATGCCTGAACGTATGGGCAATGCCCGCAAGGGATGCGCGCGAAGAGGATCCCGAGATCCCCGAAGCCGTCGTTTTCTTCACCAACGACGTTCACTGCGGTATCGAGAACGGTTGGGGCTATTCCGGTGTTTCCGGCTCCAAGAAGCTCGTTGAGGAGCTTGGCATACCCGCCCTGCTCGTTGACGCGGGCGACCACGTTCAGGGCGGCCCCATCGGCACCCTCTCCCGCGGTCAGTACATCATCGACATAATGAATGCCTGCCAGTACGACGTTGCCATCCCCGGCAACCACGAATTCGACTATGGCATGGACCAGTTCTTCAATCTTGTCGATTCCGCGGATTATCCCTATATCTCCGCCAACTTCATGCATTATGAAAACGGTCAGCCCACCGATCTGGTTTTCGACGCTTATAAGGTGCTCGAGGCCGGCGATTGGAAGATCGCTTTCGTAGGCATCACCACTCCCGAAGCCATCACCAAGTCCACCCCCGCCTACTTCCAGGACGAGGAAGGCAACTACATTTACGGCTTCTGCCAGGACAGCACCGGCGATATGCTCGTTGAGCAGGTCCAGGAGGCTGTTGACGCGGCCAACGCCGAGGGCGTTGACTTTGTATTCGTCATCGGTCACTGCGGCATCGACGAGCAGAGCTCTCCCTGGATGAGCACCGAGATAATCCCCCGTCTGCACGGCATCGACGTGTTTATCGACGGTCACAGCCACAGCGTTCTCAATGAGACCGTTCAGAACGCCGACGGCGAAGACGTTATACTCGTTCAGACCGGCACCAAGCTCGAGAACCTCGGCTCCATCGGCATTTATGGGGACGGCTCCCTTGCCGCCTTTGTTCAGAACTATCAGGATGAGGACGTTTTCATTTTCCCCGATCCCGAAGTAGATGAGCTGATCGAAAACATCAACGCCGAGTTCGAAGAGCTGCTCCACGAGGTCGTAGCCTACACTCCGTTCGACCTTACCATCAGCGATCCCGTTACCGGCAACCGCCTCGTCCGCAAGCAGGAGACCAACCTCGGCGACCTCTGCGCTGACGCTTACAGGACGCTCTTCGACGCCGATATCGCGTTCGTCAACGGCGGCGGCGTTCGCGCCAACATCCTTACCGGCGAAGTTACTTTTGAAAACATCATCAATGTGCATCCCTTCGGCAACGAAGCCTGCCTCGTTGAGGTTACCGGTCAGCAGATCCTCGACGCCCTTGAGATGGGCTCCCGCGTCTGCCCCGATGAGAACGGCGGCTTCCTCCAGTGCTCCGGCATTACCTATGAGATCCACACCGACATGGAGCCCAACGTTGTTATCGGCGAGGACAAGATGTGGCTGGGCACCGCAGGCGTCCCCTACCGCGTACAGAACGTGCAGGTAATGGACCGCGAGACCGGCGAGTATATGCCCCTCGATCTTGAGAGGACCTATACCCTTGCTTCCCACAACTACATGCTCCTCGATCAGGGCGACGGCTTTGCAATGTTCGGCAGGAACAACGTGAACCTCCTGCAGGAGGACGTCATGATCGATAACGCCGTGCTCATCAACTACATCCAGTCGATGCCCGGCGCTGAGATCGACGGCGTTGAATACGAGCACGTCGTTACCGACGCTTATGCCGATCCCTACGGTCAGGGCCGCATCACGATAGTCACCCCCGAAGGGCTGTGGGGCGACGTTGACGGCGACGGCGACGTTGACGCCACCGACGCTCTTACCATGATGCGCTTTGTCATGGACCTCATCCCCGAGGAGGAGATCTGCGCCGGTCAGTGCAACGTCAACGGCGACGACGATTACAGCCTTGTCGACGCACTGCTCATCATGCGCAAGGTAATGGGTCTTATCGACTCCTTCCCCGTTGAGAACAACTGAACCTATTAAAGGTCAAACTAAAGCCCCGCGCGTAAACGCGCGGGGCTTTACAATATTAAACGGGCCGCGGATGCGGCCCGTTTGTTCAAATTGAACTCAGATGCCCATTTCTTCCTTGACTTCCTTGAAGCACTTGACGGCAAAGTCGAGGTCTTCCTTGGTGTGGCCTGCGGAGACCTGGGTGCGGATCCTGTCCTTGCCCTTGGGCACGACGGGATAGCAGAAGCCCACAACGTAAACGCCCTTATCGAGCATGCGGCGGGCGAACTCCTGAGCGATCTTCGGATCGTACAGCATGACGGGAACGATGGGATGAGTGCTCTCGATCACGTCGAAGCCGACCTTGCCGAGCTGCTCACGGAAGTACTTGGTGTTCTCATGCACCTTGTCACGCAGAGCGGTGCTCTCCTCAAGCATCTCGATGACCTTGATGGAAGCGGCGCAGATGGCGGGAGCAAGGGTGTTGGAGAAGAGGTAGGGACGGCTCTTCTGACGGAGCATATCGACGATCTCCTGCCTTGCGCAGGTGTAGCCGCCGGACGCGCCGCCCATGGCCTTGCCCAGGGTGCCGGTGATGATGTCTACACGGCCCATAACGCCGCAGGCCTCGTGAGTGCCCTTGCCGTGCTCGCCCATGAAACCTACCGCGTGGCTGTCGTCTACCATGACAAGAGCGTCATACTCGTCGGCAAGGTCGCAGATGGCGGGAAGATTGGCGATTATGCCGTCCATGGAGAATACGCCGTCGGTGGCGATGAGCTTGATGCGGCAATCCTTGGCGGCCTCGAGCTGAGCGCGAAGGTCGTCCATGTTGTTGTTCTTATAGCGGAACCTCTTTGCCTTGCACAGCCTTACGCCGTCGATTATGGAGGCATGGTTGAGCTCGTCGGAGATGATGGCGTCTTCAGCGCCGAGGATGGTCTCGAAAAGACCGCCGTTCGCGTCGAAGCAGGAGGTGTAGAGTATGCAGTCGTCCATCTCGATGAAGTCGGCAAGCTTGCGCTCCAGCTCCTTATGGATCTCCTGCGTGCCGCAGATGAAGCGGACGGAGGAAAGGCCGTAGCCCCACTTTTCATAGCTGGCCTTGGCGGCGGCTATGATCTCGGGATTGTTGGCAAGACCCAGATAGTTGTTGGCGCACATATTGAGAACGCCCTTTGCCTTGGTGGTGTCGATCCTCGCGCGCTGCTCGGTGGTGATTATGCGCTCCTCGCGCCACGTGCCGGCCTCTTTGATAGCGTCGAGCTCTTTACGGAAAATGTTGTAAGCTTCCTTCATACTATTATCTCCTTATTAAAGATTTACTTGGTCCAATCGAGCACAACCTTGCCGCTCATGCCGGAATTCATGGCCTCGAAGCCCTTCTCGAAATCGCGGTAATTGAAGCGGTGGGTGATCATGGGTGAAAGATCGAGGCCGGCCTCGACCATGGCGCCCATCTTATACCAGGTCTCGAACATCTGCCTGCCGTAAATGCCCTGCAGGGTGAGACCCTTGAATATGACGTCGTTCCAATCGACTGCGGTGCCGGGCTTGGCAATGCCGAGGAGCGCTACCTTGCCCGCGTTGCGCATAACGCTGATCATCTGATTGAGCGCTATGCCGGAGCCGGACATTTCAAGGCCCACGTCAAAGCCCTCGGTCATGCCCATTTCCTTCATGACCTCGGTAAGATCCTCCTTCGTGGTGTTGACGACCCTGGTGGCGCCCATCTTTTTGGCAAGGGCAAGGCGGTAATCGTTGATATCGGTCACGACGACCTTGCGCGCGCCGTTCTGGCGGCAGATGCCGGCGGCCATCATGCCGATGGGGCCTGCGCCGGTGATCAGCACGTCCTCGCCGATCACGTCGAACATCAGCGCGGTGTGGGTGGCGTTGCCGTAAGCATCGAAGAAGGAGATGATATCCTCGGGGATATCCCAGGTGATGGGTATCACGTTGCGCGCGGGGATGCAGATGTATTCCGCAAAGGCGCCGTTACGCTGAACGCCCACGCCCTGGGTCTTGGCGCAGAGATGGGACTTGCCGCTGCGGCAGTTGCGGCAGTGGCCGCAGGTGATGTGGCCCTCGCCGGATACGAGCTGGCCCACGTGCAGGCCCTCGACTCCGTCGCCGAGCTCGGCGATCTCGCCCACGTATTCATGACCGATGGTCACGGGGGGCTTGACGTGAGTCTGGCTCCACGGATCCCAGTTATAGATGTGGACGTCCGTGCCGCAGATAGCGGTCTTGTGTATCTTGATGAGGACTTCGCCGGTGTGCACCTCGGGTACGGGTACCTGCATGAGGGTAAGACCGGGGCCGGCAGTGGTCTTAACAAGTGCATCCATCATTTTTTCCATATGATTCGCCTTCCTTATGTGAAATATAATTGGTTTCGATCAAGCGGCAATGCCGAGCAGCTTTTCAAGAGCGGCGATCTTTATCGCAAGGCAAAGCACCTGCATGGCAAGCGCAAGCTCCTCGCAGGGGGGGAAGCTGGGCGCGATGCGCAGGTTCTGATCCTTGGGATCGTTCTTGTAGGGGAAGGTCGCTCCGGCGCCGGTCATAACGACGCCCGCTTCCTTGCACAGGGCGTGAACGCGCTTTGCGCAGCCCTCCATTGTGTTGAGGGACACGAAATAGCCGCCGGTGGGCTTATGCCAGGAGGCAACGCCCAGGGGCGCGATCTCGCTTTCAAGGGTGTCGAGAACTATATCGAATCTGGGCTTCAGCACGGCCGCGTGGCGCTTCATGTGAGCGATAACGCCCGCCGCGTTGCCGAAGAACTTGACGTGACGAAGCTGATTGAGCTTGTCATAGCTGATTATCTGCGCGTTCCACAGCTTTTTCATATAGGCCATGTTGTCCTCGGAGCAGCAGAAGCAGGAAACGCCCGCGCCGGGGAAAGTGATCTTGCTGGTGGACGCGAATTCGAATACCATATCGGGATTGCCCGCGTCGGCGCAGGCCTGCAAAATGTTGCGGAAGGGCACGAAGCCGCCCTCGAATTCATGCACGCAGTAAGCGTTGTCCCACATGAGCACGAAATCGGGCGCCGCGGGCTTCATATTGGCGATGCGCTGGAAGGTCCTGTCGGAGAACACCACGCCGTCGGGATTGGAATACTTGGGAACGCACCACATACCCTTGACGCAGGGATCCTTTATGAGCTCCTCTACCATGTCCATATCCGGGCCGTCCTCAAGGAGCGGTATCGTTATCATCTCCATACCGAATGTCTCGCAGATGGTGAAATGCCTGTCATAGCCGGGGGCGGGACAAAGGAATTTTACTTTGTCGAGCTTTGCCCATTTTTCAGGCGAATGCAGAAGACCGTGCGTATAGGCCTTGGCGATCACGTCATACATCATCTCAAGCGATGCGCTGCCGCCGACGAACACCTGCTCGTACTTAACTCCCAGGAGCTCGGCAAAAAGCCTGCGGCATGCGGGCAGACCCATCAGCTCGCCGTAATTGCGGGCTTCAACTCCGTCGACCTTGGTCTCGGAAGGATCGATGTACATATTGAGCATCTCGTCGGAAAGCGCCAGCTGCTCCGCGCCGGGCTTGCCCCTTGACATATCAAGCTTCAATCCCTTGGCCTTCATAGCCTCGTACTGCTCCAAAGAGGACCTCAGCAGAGCCTCCTGCTCCTCACGGCTCATTTCAAAAACTGTAGGCATGAAAAGACATAAACCTCCGTTATCGTATTGGCAGATATCTGCCATATAAATTATAGACCTATTCGAGGGAAGTGTCAAGACTGTAATACCGCCCGATAAAGCAAGTTGACCGGACGCCGGGAATGCGGTCGGGGCGGTTTTTTGCCGCGCCGCCTCTTGAAACTCTTCGTATAAAATGCTATAATCATATATGCTATTTTTTTAAGATATAAGGAGGCATAATATGATTTGCAGAAAATGCGGCGCATATCTTGAAGAGGGCGAGCTCTTTTGCCCCAACTGCGGTACCAGAGCGGAGCTTCCGCAGGCGCAGCCCGCGCAGCGCACTGCTCCCGATCCCCGTTACACGCAGGAAGCGCCCCGGGCGGATTACGGCTGCCCGCAGGGCGGGTATGCTCCCGCTTATCAGCCCGAGGTCAATAAGGCGGAGCCCTCTGCAGGCGAAAGCTTTTTCGGCAAGGTGTGGAAGGCCTTTAAGAGCTTCTTCACCGGCCATGTGATGGACGGCCTGCGTGATGAGGCAAAGAGCAAGAGCCTTGAATGGCTGCTCTTCCTGGGCGCGTTCATCACCGTGTTTGCGATCTCGCTGCCCATACTGATAAGGCAGCTTGTAGGCAGTCCCGCATCCAGGATGATCTCCTACGGCGCGTTCTTCGCCGCGGGCCTCTTTACCGCGATAACGCTTATCGCGTGGATATTCCTGTTCATGCTTCTTCACGTAAAGGTCATAATGAAGCGCAGGGACGTCTCCCCCGTTTCGCTGCTCAACGTCATAGCTTACGCCTCCATCCCCGTGACCTGCGCTTTGACCGTGGGCATGATATTCGGCGTCGTGCACGGCTTGGTCAGCATGATGCTCATAGGCGCGGCTTCGCTCATGGCCGTGATACTCATCTACACCGCCGTCAAGGAATGGGGCTCCAGCGAGAACCGCGATTTCTTCCTTTTCATAGCGTTCACGCTTGCGGTCATGTTCATGATGCTGCTGTTCGAGCTGCTCATGGCCCTAATAATAGGCGCAGTCACCGCCATCGGCTCGCTGAGCATGTTCAATTACCGCTGGTAAACCGGCATGTGAAAAAGGCTTCCTTATCGGTTTTGCCCGATATGTTTTGCTTGACAAGAGAACCAGCATCGTTTACACTATGTATGATCCCGTTGGGAACTTGCTGCCCGTGCTTACGTACGGCCATCTTGATCCTGACTGGGATCTTTTTTTCGTTCACATATGGAGGCCTTTTTTTGTGGAAATACGGCGGACGATGTGTTATAATACGCTCAAATTCGAATGGAACGGTAAATAAGATGCAGCCAACGGTATGGACTTTTTTGATAGTATGCCCCTTGGTATTCATAGCGGGGTTCGTTGATTCCGTCGCGGGAGGCGGAGGCGTTATCTCACTGCCCGCATATCTCATCGCGGGGCTTCCCGTGAAGCTTGCCGCGGGCACCAACAAGCTTGCCAACGGCTGCGGCACGGCGCTTGCCTGCTATAAATACGGCAGATCGGGCAATATCGACTGGCGCGCCGCGATCCCCGCGGGGGTGTTCTCGCTCGTTGGCTCGTCGATAGGCACCTCGCTCGCCGTCTATATGAACGACGCCGTGCTCGAGGTGATAATACTTGCCGCGCTGCCGCTCGTTGCCGTGCTGCTCTTCTTCTCAAAGAACTTCGGCGCCGTTGAAAAGCCTCCCAAATCAAAGGCGAAAACGCTCGTCTATTCCTCGCTCATCGGCCTTGCGATAGGCTGTTACGACGGGCTCGTCGGCCCCGGCACGGGCACGTTCCTTACGCTTGCGTTTTCAATGATACTCGGCTACACGCTTTTAAAATCCTCCGGCTGCGCGAAGGTCGCCAACCTTGCCTCCAACGTCGCGTCGCTCGTGGTCTATCTCATGCACGGAGACGTGCTTTTCTCGGTCGGCATACCCGCAATGGCGTGCTCCATGCTGGGCAATTATCTGGGCTCGCGCTTCGCGATCAAGGGCGGAAGCTCTAAGATACGCCTCGTTATGTTCGTCGTGCTCGGGCTGCTGTTTTTAAAGGTCGGGCTGAATCTGCTCGGAGTGATAGATTTTTGATTGCCGACTCACGTTCATATGCAAAAAAACGGACAGGCGCTTGCCTATCCGTTTTTGTTTGGTCTGGGTGAGAAGATTCGAACTTCCGGCCTCTTGAACCCCATTCAAGCACGCTACCAAACTGCGCTACACCCAGTCGCTTGATGCTTGTGTATTATAGCGCTGTTGATTTGCATTGTCAACCCCGTTTTAAAGTATATTTCTGTGCGTGTCGGAATGCCTATCATAAATCCGTTCCGCTGCCGGCATCTTCTCACACCACCTGGAACAGATAGAATTTCAGATAATCCGTCTCCCTCACGCTGGGCAGTATGGGATGATCCGGCGCCTGCTGGCGGGCTTCGATCTGTCGGAGCGTGACGCAGGCGTCGTGAGCCGCCTCCGAAAGCATTTTTCTGAACATATCGTCGTACATGAAGTGCGAACAGGAGCAGGTGGCAAGATAGCCTCCGCGGGGAAGCAGGCGCATGGCCTTCATATTGATCTCCTTATACCCGCGATAGGCGCTCTGCGCGGTGGACGAGGATTTGGTGAACGCGGGCGGATCGAGTATTATGAAATCGTAATCCCTGCTGTGCTTTTCGCTGAGCCCGGTGAGCAGATCGAACACGTCCGCGACTATGAAGCCCATATCGATCCCGTTCCTTTCGGCATTCGCTTTGGCAAGCTCGATCGCGGAGGCCGAGATATCGACCGCCGTGACGGAAGCGGCGCCGCCCATTGCCGCGTTCAGCGCGAACGCGCCCGTGTGAGTGAAGCAGTCGAGCACGCGAAGGCCGCTTGCTATGCGCTTTACGGCAAGGCGGTTATACTTCTGATCAAGGAAGAACCCCGTTTTCTGCCCGTTCACGTAATCCACCTCGTACGTGACTCCGTTTTCGGTTATCTCGGTCCTGCCGCAAAGATCGGTCCTCAAGCCCGGCGCTTCATAGAAGCCCTTGTATTCCTCCATCCCCTCAAGCGCGCGTATGCCCACGTCGTTGCGCTCATAGACGGCCTCGATATCCTCGCCAAGGGAGCGAAGATACTCAACAAGCGCGGGGATCAGGATATGCTTGCGCATATCCGTGCCCAGGCAGAGCGACTGCGTGACCAGCACGCTGCCGAAGCGGTCGACCGTCAGGCCGGGAAGCCTGTCCGCTTCGCCGAACACCAGACGGCAGTTGGAAAAATCCTCCCCCATCACCTGGCGGCGGTAATCGACGGCGTATTTGACGCGGCGCTTGTAAAAGTCCTCGTCAAAGCGGTCGTTGGCGTTGTCGGATATCACGCGGACGCGTATCTTGGAATTGTCGTTCACATAGCCCGAGCCCAGATAATTGTCCTTCGGCCCGCGCACGTCGACTATATCGCCGTTACGATATTCCTTCGTCACGCCGGTGACCTCGTCGCCATACACCCAGGGGTGCCCGTTTTTAAGCGAAAGCTCGGCTTTTTTGGTCACTTTGAATATGGGATAGGGTCTTTCCATGGCGGTTTACCTCGCATTTTTATTGGTTAGATTATAGCCGATATGCATTTTCGCGTCAACAAGGAACGCAAAAAAGCGGCTTGGGGGCCGCTTTTTCACTCAAAGTCAGTTCATGGAGCCGGAGTTCATATGGCTTTCAGCATAGGCGATCATGCGCTTTACCATCTCGCCGCCGATGGAGCCGGCCTCGCGGGCGGTGATATCGCCGTTGTAGCCCTGCTTGAGATCGACGTTCATGGAGGACGCCACCTCGTTCTTGAACTGCTGCAGGCGGCCCTTCATCTGACGGCTGCCGGAATCAGAAGAACCGGAGTTGTTCATATTGGTATTCATATTCTTCTCCTTTCACACAATATTCCGAATCGGTTTTTACCGTTCAACGATATTGTGCGCCGTATGCGACGGAATATGACAGGAAATTTTTTCATCAGGCTTCGGTCGAATCGATGTTTTTATCGAGAAGCGCATGATATCTTTCATAAAAGCTTTTGAAGCCGCCCGCCTCGATCGCCTCGCGCATGCGCGTCATCAGCTCGTTATAGAACCAAAGGTTGTGCAGTATGCACAGGCGCATGCCAAGGCGCTCGTCGGCCTTTAAAAGATGGCGTATGTACGCGCGCGAATAGCTCCTGCAGGCGGGGCAGCCGCATTCCTCGGATATCGGCTTGGGATCGAGGCTGTATCGCGCGGCAAGCAGGCGGCGCTTGCCATGCCAAGTGTAGACGTTGCCGTGCTGCGCGGCCTTAAGCGGGAAAACGCAGTCGAAAATATCTATGCCGCGGTGCACGCCCTCGATAATATTGCAGGGCGTGCCCACGCCCATCAGGTAGCGCGGCTTGTTTTCGGGCATTACGGGACACACGGCGTCGAGTATGCGATACATATCCGCGGTCGATTCGCCCACCGAGAGCCCGCCTATCGAGTAGCCGGGCAGATCGAATGCCGCGATCTGCTTCATATGCCTAACGCGGATATCCTCATAAACGCCTCCCTGATCTATGCCGAAGAGCACCTGATCGGGATTCACCGCGTCGGGAAGCGCGTTCAGCCTTTCAAGCTCCCTCATGCAGCGCTCGAGCCAGCGCGTGGTGCGGTCGACGGAGCGTTCGACGTAGGCATAGGGCGCGGGGTTTTCGATGCATTCATCAAAGGCCATCGCTATGGTGGAGCCCAGGCAGGACTGTATGCGCATGGATTCCTCGGGCCCCATGAATATTTTACTGCCGTCAAGATAGGAGGTGAAGCGCACTCCCTCCTCGGATATCGCGCGGCGCTTGGCAAGCGAAAAAACCTGAAAGCCGCCGCTGTCGGTCAGTATCGGCCCGTCCCAATTCATGAATTTATGAAGCCCGCCCAGCGTTTTTATAAGCTCGGGGCCGGGACGCATATTCAGATGATAAGTGTTGCACAGGGCGATCTGGCAGTTCAGCGCGCGAAGATCGTCCGTCGAAGCTCCGCCGCGAATGGCGGCCGCGGTGCAGACGTTCATAAAAAGCGGCGTTTCGACCGTGCCGTGGACGGTCTCCAGACGCGCGCGCCTTGCCGCGCCATCGGTTTTCAAAACGGTGAATCTCATTGGGATGCCCTCTTTTGGTTTGCTGCGCATATTATAACATCCCCCGGCGGGTGATTTCAACCGCGTCCTTGAGCGTTGCCGAAGCGCCAAGCGCCGAGGCGGCCTGCGAGAGCGCGTATTCGTCAAGCTCGCCGAGCCTTCGCCCCGCGCCGTCCAGCACGCTGAGCACCGCATAGCTCCCCGCCGGCAGCAGCGAATAAGCCTCCGCCACAGTGGCCTCCTGCGGGGCGGCAAAAAAACGCACGGGAAGCGCCCTGCCCGCGCATATGCGCTTGTGCCGCGTGAAAAACGCGGGCTCCTTCTCGCGCAGAGCGGCCGCGATCAGGAAAGCGCCCATCACCGCGAACGTGGGATTAACAAGGCCGTTTGCCAACAGCAGGCCGAACGCCGCAAGGAAGGCCGCCCCCGTGAGCGCACCCATGACCCTGAGCGCGCGCAGCGCCGGTTTTCGCCCGCGATCCATCACGGCCGAATAAATCAGCCGCCCGCCGTCAAGAGGCGTTGCCGGAAGCAGGTTCACGGCGCAGATCAGCAGATTGTATTCCGTAAGCCCGAGCGAGGCCGCGGAATATGCGGGGATCAGCTCCTCGGCAAGCGCGCTGAAGGCGGCGAGCATAACGCTTGCCGCGGGCCCGGCGGCGTAAATGAAAGCGCGTTCGCCGGCCGAAGCCGCTCGCAGATCCGTCCTTGCGACGAATCCGAAGGGCTGTATCTCGATCCGCTCGGGTCTGAACCCAAGCCTTGCCGCCATGATCGCATGCGCCGCCTCGTGCACCGAGAGCGAAAGGAACGCGGCGGCAAGCAGCCCCTCCCTGCCGAAAACTACCGCCGCCGGGATCAGCATAAGCAAAAGCGGGCTGCAGCGTATCTCCGTTTCGCCTATTGAAAAAAGCTTCATCCCGCTCCGCCCAGGCCGAACACCTCGGCGGGCTCCGCCGGTCTCCCGCCGCGCGTGACACGCACCGATACGCGCTCTCCCCCGGCCTCCGCAAGCTTCTGGCCCTGTTTCACGGGCTGTCCGCGCTCGACGGAGGGCTTTCCGACTCCGTACAGGGTGTATTCCTCGTCCGCTTCGGTCCTTACCGTTATGAAATCCCCCAAGGCCTCGTCGGTGCCGAGCGCCGCAACGCTTCCCGCCGCCGGGGATACGACGCTTGCGCCGGGAACCGCGTTCAGCACCAGCAGGCGGCCCTCCTCGTCGCTGTAAAAGCTTTGCGCCTCGGTCGGCAGCACGGCGGCCTTTGCCGGCGCGAAAACGTCTATTATGGAGGGCAGCTCCACGAATCTGAGCCTTCCAAGGCGGTCCTCGCTCTCGCTCTCGTTTTCCTCGCCATAGGCCGCTTTGCCTATTACCGCAAGCGTTTCTTCGTCACCCTTGAGCCTTAGCACGGCGGCTCCCGCAAGGAGCAGGGCGCAGGCGCCTATGCGGATCAGCAGATACACGCGGTCGGCCACGGCGCGTTTTTTTGCGGGAACCGCTTTCGCGGCCCTCATCCTGCCGGGAGCAGGTCCCGATCCCGCCCCGCAGCTTTTTGAAACGAATTTCAGCGTATCGGGCTTTGCATACTCGTTTTGTTCCATAAAAAAACACCTCCCGCAGAATAGTATGCGGAAGGCGATAAAAATATCAGCTTCAGTGCCTGGTCCTGGATTCCACCACGCGGCCTATTATCTCCACGTCGCCGCCCTGGATTATCATGGGATCGTAGGCGGGATTGGATGGGATAAGCGCGATGCTGTTCTTGATGCGCTTGACGCGGCGAAGCAGGACTTCGTCCTCGATGCGGACGACGTAGATGAAGCCGTCGCGCACCTCGCTCCCCTTGCGCACGAGCACTATGGAGCCTTCGGCAATGTGATCGCCCGTCATGCAGTCGCCCACGACCTCCATAAAGAAATAATCGCCGTCATACACCTCGCCCGCGGCCACGGGGATGTAATCGGTGATATTTTCCTCGGCAAGCATGGGCTCGCCCGCGTGCACCATGCCAAGCAGCGGCACGGGCACGGAATCCGCCTCGCGCCTGCCGGAGGCAATGCGTTCGCGCATGCCCTTGGGAAGGGGCGCCGCCTCGTCCCTGCAGAGCAGGTGATCGGCCGTGACGCCGAAAATGCCCGCAAGCTTTTCGATCACGGGATAAGGGATGCCGACCTTTTCGTTTTCATATTTGCAGACCGCCGCCTTCTTTACGCCAAGCATCGCCCCAAGCTGCTCCTGGGTGATGCCCCTTGCGGCGCGAAGCTCCTTGATACGGTTCATTCGCTCACCTCAATGCTTTTGTTGCGCATACATTGTATCCCATCAGGAAACATTTTTCAATATAAGCAGAATAATATATTTTAAATTGCCGATTTGAGTACCATTTTTTGTATTGACTGTTTCTTTTGTGGAAACTATAATAGGGTCATCAAAAAACAAAAGCGCCTCCACGGGCGCCGGGAATAAAAAAAGGAGACATAAATATGAATTACATCGGATTGATCTTTTCCTTCATGATCCCCGGTATGGTAGTCGGGGGCATGGCGGCGTCGCTCATTGGCGAAGCGGCCCGCAGGTCTAAGAAAAGCAGGAAACGCAGCTGATTGCCAATACCACCTCTTTCCCCCATAAGGGAGCGGCGCGAGGGATAATCCCCCGCGCCGTTCCTTTTGATCGGGACTTATCTTACGTCGGGCAGCTTCTCGGGCTCGGGAAGCTCGGGGCCGGTGATCGTGACGGACTTTATCACGACGTCCTCATAGGGGCGGTTGGATGCGTTTGTCCTGACGGAAGCTATCGCGTCGACCACCTCCATGCCGCTCGTCACCATGCCGAAGGCGGCATATGCGCCGTCAAGATGGGGCGAATCCTTATGCACGATAAAGAACTGGCAGCCCGCGCTGTCATAGGGGCGGCTCAGGCGGGCCATTGAAATAACGCCGCGGGTGTGCTTTAAATCGTTTTTAAAGCCGTTCAGCTCGAATTCGCCCTTGATGCAGTAGCCGGGGCCGCCTCCGCCGGTGCCGGTGGGATCGCCGCCCTGGATCATAAAGCCGTTTATGATCCTGTGGAAGGTGGTGCCGTCATAGAAGCCCTGCCTTGCGAGCGAGCAGAAGTTGCGAACGGATTGGGGCGCGATATCGGGATATAGCTCCAGCTCGATCACGCCGAAGCCCTCTACCTCGATGGCCGCTTTGATCTTGGCGTTTTCGCCGTTCACCGCTTCGGTGGGTGTGGGTGTGGTTTGCACGGGTTCCTCCTTCTTTCCCCCGCAGCCCGCGAGCGCAAGCGCGGTCACAAGGCTCAGGAGAATGCAAAATAATCTCTTCATAAGACCTCCGGAATATGCTCCTTTTGCGGTATATGGTATAATTATTGTATCACATTTATTTGTTTTGCACAAGCTATTGTATTTGATCAAAAAAGGTTGTATAATAAGGGTTAATTGATTATTCGGAGGTCTTTAAATGGCGTCTAATAAAAATAACGATACTTCAAGGCAGGTCGCCCTGCTCATATCCCTTATCGTTCTGGCGGTGGCCGCGATAGGGATACTCATACTGCTGATCAGGCGAAATGCCGACGAGAACCCCGCAAGGCCCTCGCGCACGGACGCGCCCGCGCACACTCAGCAGACCGACACTTCCGCTCCCGAGCAGACGGAGCCTGCCGGGATCACCGAGGAGCCCACTCCCGAGCCCACCGAGGTCCCCACTCCCGAGCCCGAGGTCTACGATCCCGTTCAGGCGGATGATTCTGCTATGACCTCGAAATACAGCTTCAAGACGGAGATGCAGGTGAACGGCGAGAGCGCAGGCTCATATTCCGGCGGCGAGCCGATCGAATTCGCTCATAACGACGAATATCAGCAGGCCGAGGGCGTGCTTTCGTTCCGCGGAAGCTGCTTCCGCCAGGATCCCTATTACGGCGTGACAACGGCTGCCGAGGGCAAGCTGCAGGAGATATGGCATCACGATACCTATTCCGTGCCCAAGGGCGAGGGCGGCAATTATTCCGGCGTGTGGACCGGCGCGGGCTGGACGGGCCAGGCGCTTGCGATCCGCTGGGATAACGAAACCAGGCAGATAATGAACATGTTCGATTCCGCCAAGGCAAAGGACGGGCTGATCGAGGTCATCCACGCCACCATGGACGGAAATATCTACTTTTATGATATGGAGACCGGCGAGCCCACCAGGAACAAGCTTGTTTTCGGCGTGCCCTTCAAGGGCGCGGGCTCGCTCGATCCGCGCGGCTGGCCCATACTTTACGTAGGCCAGGGCGATCATTACAAGGAGCAGGGCAAGGAATCCAAGGCGTACATAATCTCGCTCATCGACGGCAAGGTGCTTGCCACCATCGGCAACAAGCCCGACAGCTTTGCGCTGCGCACCTTCCACGCCTATGATTCCGCGGCTGTGGTGGACGGCAAAACCGACACCCTCTTCTATCCCGCCGAGAACGGCATACTCTACCGCGTCAAGCTGAATACGCAGTTCGACAAGGCGGCCGGCACGCTCACCATGAACCCCTCCGCGCCCGTAAAGGTGCGCTATCAGACCCCGCGCACCGAGTCCGGCAATTTCTGGCTGGGCTATGAGGCAAGCGCCGTTGCGTGGCGCAATTATCTCTACCTTTGCGACAACGCGGGCTATATGCAGTGCGTGGACGTGAACACCATGAAGACCGTGTGGGTGCAGGACACCTGGGACGATACCAACGCCACCCCCTGTCTTGAAGAGGATCCCGCAAACCACACCGCTTATCTTTACGTGGGCAACACGCTTGACAACAAGATGGATTCAAGCGGCAAGGGCCCCGTCGCGTTCTTCAAGATAGACGCCTGCACCGGCAGGATCGTCTGGCAGAAGGAATACACCGTTTACACCGACAAGCACGTCACCGGCGGCTTCCAGGGCAGCGCGGTGCTTGGCAGGGGCGAGCTTGAGGGGCTTGTCATAACCACCTACAGCTCCGTAGGCAACGGCTATGAGGGCTACGTGGTCGCCTATAACACCGAGACCGGCGACGAGGTGTGGAAGTTCAAGGTTGCGGGCTACACCTGGTGCAGCCCCGTGGCTATGTATGACGCGAACGGCAAGGCTTATATAATCGTCTGCAACTGCCTGGGCGATATCTACGTGCTCGACGGTCACGGCAATCAGCTCGACAAGATCAACGTCGAGAGCAATATCGAGGCCTCCCCCGTCGCGTTCGACAACTACATCGTGATAGGCACAAGGGTCAGGGGCACGTTCGGGCTCAAGATCTATTGATACAGCGAAACCGTTAAGGGGTCTCCCGTGAAGGAGATCCCTTTTTATTGATCGAAGCATGGATCGGGGCTTCCTGACAAGGAAGTCCCGATGCGAGCTGAGCGAGCCGCAGAGCCGACGAGGAATGCATGCAAATTCCGAGGAGGAACGCGCCGCGCCGCGATAGGCGCGGAACGCGGGCGTCAAGCATCTGAGGCCGCTCCTGCGAGACATATCCGAATAACTGTATGAAAAAAGCCGCTGTGGAGTTGTAAAGATACTCCATAACGGCTTTCGTTTTAGTGTTACCTGCGCTCGATGGGTGATGAAACTTCCTCACTAGGAAGCCCCGATCTTCCCGCCCCTTTATTTCAATGCTTATGCCTGTGTTTTTTCTTCTTGTTTTTCGGAGGCTCCGCAGCATTTTCGGGCCCCTCCGTTTTTTGGGGCGCGGTTTCCGCGAGCGCGGCTTCCGCGAGCTCCGGTTCCTTTTCGGGCTCGTCGGCCTTTTCGGGCGCGGTTTCCGCGGGCGCAGCTTCGGTGCAGGCCGCTTCGGGCTCCGTTTCTTCTTGTGCCGTTTCCGCGGGAGCCGCTTCGTGCTGCGCTTCTTCGGGCGCGGGCTCCATATGCTCGGGCAGGAACTGCTCGGCGCGGTATTCAAAGGCCGTCCTTGCAAGCTGTGCCGCAAGCACGTCGTTGGTCATCTTGGCGCTGCCAAGCTCCTGCGTGAGCTTGAACTGCAGCACGTCGATCGTATTCGTCATCCTGTCGAACTCCCTTATCACCTCGTCGAGGAAGGCGTCGACCGCGACCGGGTCATAGCCGAACAGCGAGTGCGGGAAGACCTTGTTTATAACGTCGTCTCTGTTCATTGCGGATCCTTTTCGGGAAAGGTTCGGGGCCATGAGGCTTACCCATGGCCCCTTTGATGCTTACTCCTTGAAACCGTCGGAATTGCCTACGATCTCGTAGTCGGCGGGCACTACTGCAAAAATCTTTGCCGAGATCTTGCGGATATCCCCTCCCATCGCGCTGCACGCGCCCGACATGAAGTCGAGTATCCTCTGGGCAACTTCGATCTCGATGTTTTCCATGTTGAGGATGATGGGCTTGCGGCTCTTGAGGTTGTCGATGATACTCATGGTATCCTCGTAGCTGACCGGTCTGTAAACGATCAGCTTGCTGCGGTTGCCGGAAATGGGAAGGTCGACGACCTTGCCCGGATTCTTGCGCTCGCGGCGCTTCTCCTCACGAGCTGTGATGGGCTGGAGCTCCTGCTCCTCCTCGAGCTCAACGTCTTCGATCTCTTCGTCCTCGACCACGTCGAACCCGAACCAGTTCCTGAGCTTGCTTGCTACCTTGGACATTTTTCTTTCCTCCAAACTTTTATTCGTTGGCACTTGGAGAAAACTTGTTCAGCCTTGTATCTGACACACGGGCCTTATATTTATGTACGGCTCATGCGGCTGTTTCGGCTAATGAAAATGCCTTGGGCCGAATATGGCAGAGCCGACTCTGACCATATTTGCCCCCTCCGCTATCGCGGAGGTATAATCCCCGCTCATACCCATTGAGAGTATCTGCATGTCTATTCCGGGGAGCTCGATCCCCTTCATATCTTCAAACAGCTCGCGCATCTTCGCAAAGTAGTACCGCGCATCCCTGTCCCCCGCCGCGGGCGGTATGCACATGAGCCCCTTTACGAAAATATCGGGCATGTCGGAAATTCGCTTTAACAATTCGGGAAGATCGTTTGGCGCGATCCCCGCCTTCTGCGGCTCGTCGCCGATATTGATCTCCACCAGGCAGGACTGCTTTACGCCGCGCTTTTCGGCAAGCCTGCTTATTTCGGAAAACGCCTCGGGCCTGTCCGCCGACTGGATCAGATCCGCGCGGCCTACGAGGTATTTTATCTTGTTGAGCTGGAGCTGACCTATAAAATGAACGGTCTGCCCGTTAGCCTTGAAGAAAT
>JAEEGL012251659.1_pt1 | contig 19877 bp, 14 predicted proteins | sample 9134231 | NCBI WGS metagenome assembly JAEEGL01 (sample SAMN16246548, study PRJNA631951) | gut metagenome | biome: gut microbiome; feature: rumen; material: fiber-attached | host: Bos | place: Iran: Karaj | collected 2018-10 | reverse complement strand
TCGGTCATCGACCGCTTCCACGCTTCGTTCAACACCGCCTACGACAAGGTGCTGGGCAAGTATAAGCACTCCATCGAGAAACTGGTGCGTAAGCCCGTGGCCATCATCATTACGGTGGTCATCGGCATCGCTGTCCTGGTGACCACCCTGGCTACCACGAAGACCGGTCTGGTGCCCTCCGAGGACACCGGCACGCTATTCTGTACCATCTCCATGCCTCCCGCCACGTCCGTGGCCCGTACCCGTCAGATTATCGACGAGGTGGACAAGATTCTGGCTGCCGACCCAGCTATCCAGAGTCGTGAGCAGATTCAGGGCTACAACTTCATTGCCGGCTCAGGCTCCGACCAGGCAACGTTCATTATCAAGCTGAAGCCCTTCAAGGACCGTCAGAAGAGCCTCTGGTGGAAGATCAGCGGACTGTGGCAGGGCGACGGCATCTACCGTTTCTTCCTCGATCCCTCGGACGCTACGGGTGTCATTGCGCAGATCTTCATCAAGACGGCCCACATCAAGGATGCATCCATCCTGGCTTTCCAGCCGCCTATGATTCCTGGCTTCTCGGCCAACAGTGGTGTGTCGCTGGTGATGCAGGACCGTACGGGTGGCTCGCTGACGAAGTTCTTCGACATCGTGAAGGAGTATATTGCCGAGTTGAACAAGCGTCCGGAGTTCCAGATGGCCCAGACGTCGTACAACCCGAACTACCCGCAGTACATGGTCCACATCGACGTAGCCAAGTGTAAGCAGTCGAACATCTCGCCGGCAACGGTGCTCTCGACGCTGCAGGGCTACTACGGCGGTCTCTACGCTTCTAACTTCAACGCCTACGGCAAGCTCTTCCGTGTCATGATCCAGGCCTCGCCCGAGACCCGCATGACGCCGGAGTCGCTCAATAATATCTATGTACGCACGCCCGCCGGTATGGCTCCCGTCCAGGAGTTCTGCCGCATGGAGCGCGTCTATGGCCCGTCCAACATCAACCGTTTCAACCTCTTCACGTCCATCAACGTGACGGCAACGGTGGCCGACGGCTACTCTACCGGTGAGGCCATCAAGGCCGCCCAGGAAGTGGCTGCGAACATTCTGCCTACGGGCTACACCTACGACTACCAGGGACTGACGCGTGAAGAGGCTAAGGCATCTAACTCCACGGCCATCATTTTCCTGCTGTGTATCGTCTTCATCTACCTCATTCTGTCGGCACAGTACGAGTCGTATAGCCTGCCGCTGGCTGTGGTGCTCTCCGTTCCGTTTGGTCTGGCAGGCTGTTTCCTGTTCACGATGCTCTTCGGCCATGCCAACGACATCTACATGCAGATTTCGCTCATCATGCTGATTGGTCTGCTGGCCAAGAACGCCATCCTGATTGTGCAGTTCGCCCTTGAGCGTCGCCACTTAGGTATGGCCATCTCGTGGTCGGCCGTCCTCGGTGCTGCTGCCCGTCTGCGTCCTATCCTGATGACATCGCTGGCCATGATCATCGGTCTGCTACCGCTGATGTTCGCCTCGGGTGTAGGCAAGAACGGTAACCAGACGCTGGGTGCCGCCGCCGTCGGTGGTATGCTGATTGGTACGCTGTGCCAGATCTTCGTGGTGCCCACACTGTTCACGCTCTTCCAGAGTCTGCAGGAGAAGATCAGCCCCATGCAGTTCAACGATGAGGAGAACGAGGATGTGGCGACCGAGGTAGCCCAGTATGCCCATCGCCCCGTTGATTATGAACTTGAGAAATAAGAGAATGTAAAAATTATAAAATGTAAAGATGTAACAATTATGAAGCAGTATCAATCTATAATTTTTAAATTCTTTAGTTTTTCCATTGCGGCTCTGCTGCTCACTAGCTGCGGACTCTACAACAAATACGAGCGTCCCGAGGTCATGACCGACGGCATCGACCGCGACCCGGTGGCAGCCAATGCCGCCCTGCAGTCGACCGACACCGCGTCGTTTGGCAACCTGCCCTGGCGCCAGTTGTTCACCGACCCGCAGCTGCAGGCACTCATCGAGCAGGGTCTGCAGAACAACCCCGACATGTTGAACGCAGCCCTGAACGTGCAGATGGTGAACGAGGCGCTGAAATGTGCCCGTCTGGCCTTCCTGCCAGGCATCGCCCTCAGTCCGCAGGGTGTCATCTCAAGCCTGCGCACCGACCCTGCCGTGACGACAAAATCCTACCAGCTGCCTATCTCGGCCTCATGGAATGTTGACCTCTTCGGCAACCTGCTCAATGCCAAGCGCTCGGCACAGATGCAACTCGTCGCCACCAAGGACTATCAGACGGTGGTGCAGTGCAACATCGTCTCGGGCATCGCTAACCTGTACTACACGCTGCTAATGCTCGACCGCCAGGTGGAGATTATCAACGATATGGAACAGCTGACGAAGGAGACTTGGGACAAGATGAAGTTCATGCACGAGAACCGCGTGGGCTACCGCTCTACCGCCGTGCAGAGCGCCGAGGCAGCCTACTACTCCGTACAGGCGCAGAAGGTTGACCTGCTGCGTCAGTTGCGTGAGACGGAGAACGCTCTCTCGCTGCTCATCGTACAGCCAGCCCAGAGCATTAAGCGCAATCGTCTGGCCGACCAGTCGCTGCCCTCTGAGTTTGCCACGGGTGTCAACATTGCCATCCTCGGCAACCGCGCCGACGTGCACGCTGCCGAGATGTCGCTGGCCCAGTGTTTCTACGACGTCCAGCAGGCCCGCTCCCGCTTCTACCCCAGCATCACCATCACCGGCACTGGTGCCTTCACCAACAACAACGGTATGATTAACCCCGGCAAGCTGCTGCTGTCGGCTGTCGGCTCACTCGTTCAGCCCATCTTCCAGCACGGACAGATCGTGGCCGGACTGAAGGTGGCCAAGATGCAGTACGAGCAGGCCTACAATAAATGGCAGAACGCCGTGCTGAAGGCTGGCAATGAGGTGTCGAACGCCCTCGTCAGCTACAACTCGTCGGCCGAGCGCGGCGAGCTCGACTCAAAGCGCGTCGCCGTCCTGAAGCAAAACGTCGAGGACACGAAGAAGCTTATGGAGTCGTCGAGCAACACCACCTATCTGGAGGTCATCTCTGCCCAGTCGAACCTGCTCAATGCCGAGATCAACGAGGTCACCGACCAGTTCAACAAGATGCAGGCTGTCGTGAACCTCTATCAGGCCCTCGGCGGCGGAGCGAAGTGATGGAAAATGTAAAAATGTAAAAATTAAGAAATGTAATAATTATAAGATGTAAAAGTTTTATGTTGGCGCAGCCCAATTGTTACATTTTTAAATTGTTTAATTTTTAAATTGTGAATGAAATGAGCGAAATATCCCCCAAGGCCGAAATCAGTCCCAAGGCGAAAATCGGCGACAACTGTAAGATATTCCCCTTCGTGTACATTGAGGACGACGTGGAGATAGGCGACGGCTGTATCATCTTCCCCTTCGTCAGCATCTGTAGCGGTACACGCATGGGCAAGCGCAACAAGGTACACCAGGGAGCCGTCATCGGTGCCCTGCCCCAGGATTTTGAGTTCCGCGGCGAACGCTCAGAGTGCATCATCGGCGACGGTAACGTCATCCGCGAGAATGTCGTCATCAACCGTGCCACACATGCCGGCGGACAGACCGTCATCGGCAACGAGAATATGCTCATGGAAGGTGCCCACATCTCCCACGACACGAAGGTCGGCAACCGCTGCGTCTTCGGCTACGGCACGAAGATTGCCGGCGACTGCGAGATTGAGGACAGTGTCATCTTCTCCAGCTCGGTCATTGAGAACGCGAAGACGCGTGTCGGCAGGGGTTCGATGATCCAGGCCGGCACCACCTTCTCACGCGACATTCCTCCCTACATCGTAGCCACGAAGAAGAACACCTACGGCGGTGTCAACTTTGCCGTAGGCCGCCAGCACGGCGTCGACGAGAAGATCTTGAAGCACATCGCCAACGCCTACCGTCTGGTCTTCAACGGCGGCACGTCGCTCTTCGACGCTGTCAACCAGATTGTGGAGCAGGTGCCCGACAGTCCGGAGATTCGCCACATCGTGGAGTTCCTCCAGGCCACGAAGCTCGGCATCATCGCAAGGAAGTAAACACGTATCTCTAATAAAAAAAGTACACAGTCGATATCGACTGTGTACTTTTTTATGTCCAAGCTCGTTCACGCTCGATAAAGCACGAACGAGCTCAGCTTTATCCTCACTTAATCACGACCATGAGCTTTCAGCTCGAGCTCGTTCACGCTCGATAAAGCATGAACGAGTTCATGCTTTATACTCACTTAATCACGACCTTTTTGCCATCAATGATGTACAGGCCCTTGCGGAGCGGTGTGTCGTTCATCTTCATGCCCTGCAGGCTGTAGACCTCGCCGCGGTCCTCGGTCTGCATCACAGCCTCGCTGACGCCCTTGACAAACGTTGAGCTCAGGAAGCGGCGTGCCGGCATGGCGCTGTTCAGCGTGATGTAGGCGCGCATCGGGAGCACGCAGACGCCTGTGCCCTCATCGGGGTTGTAGGCGGCAGCAGGATCGACCAGCATCCACTGGTGGTTGGCCTGCAGGATGTAGGCGTTCTTGCCGTTCAGCTCCGTGTCCATGTAGCGTACCGATCCGTAGAAGTAAGCCTTATTATTGCTGACGCTCGTACCGCCCAGCTTCTTCAGGGTTTCCTCAGCAGGCGTCACACCTATCGTCACGTTCTCAGTACACAGCAGGTTGCCAGTGGTGGTGGCCAGCAGCAGATACGGTGTGTACGGCTGGAGCGTTGCATCGGCGTCCAGCTGATGGAAACCTACGAGGCGGTCGCTGGCAGCCTCCACGGTGTAGGCTTCGAACTGTCCGTTCAGCTTCATGGCGTAGGGCAGACAGGTGGTGTAGTACTTGTCACCCGTCAGCATACGTGTATTCGTCACTCTGTCGGCCGTGAAGGCAATAGGAACTTCGATTTCCCACTTGTAGTCGTTGGCCGATTCGTAATGCTTCTGCAGACCGCTAACGTCATCGAAGATCTTAAACTCGTTGCAGAGATAGAGATCATCGTTGCGGTAGATGTAGTTCTCGCCCTGGACGTTCGTGCCACTGAGGTAAACCAGCGTCTGCAGCGGCAGTCCACTGAACGGTGCACCACTCGTCTGGCGTTCCAGGCTTGAGGGAGTAAAGCTTTCCAGAGCCTTGGCGTCGATCCAGCGCAGGTCGGTACAACCGGCGAAGGCGTTGTTCTCGATACCCACTACGTCGTAGGTGATGGTCTGGTCAGCCACCTCAACCGAGAAGGTAGCAGGAATGGTCAGCGTCTTCGTTGCAACGTCGATGGCAGGAGTTGTGGCGGCGCCAACATTGGCCTGTCCCTTAGGCGTGTTGTCCGGGTAGCCCGGGTTGTTCACGTCGATGCGGAACGACATGGCAGGAGCAGTTGTCGTGGCAGCCACCGTCTGGTACTCCTTCACGACGTAGAACGGCTTGTCGATGCTGCCCGTGTACCTCGGAGCCTGGCCCGTGATGGTCACCCAGTACTTACCCTCGGCCGTGATGGTTGCGGGGTCGGTAATCTCCGTGGTCGACTTGGCATACGCGTTGTCGGCGTCGGCCTCATAGTACTTCAGCGTGTAGTCCTCGTCCTTGTACATGGTAGTGTGCAGGAGCTCGTCGTCCATGCTCATGTTGAGGGCGAAGGTTCCGCCAAGAGGAAGCACCTGTGTGGGGATATCGTAGACGACGCCCGTGGGGTGCAGTGCTTCACCGGCCGGACTGATGTCCTTCTTCACGTCGAAGGTCTTGCTGACCATACCCTCAAAGTTACCCTTACCAATGAAGGCGATGGTGTAGCGTCCCGGCTCACGGATCTCCACCGACAGTTCGCCCTGTGTCACGAAGACGTTATAGTCGGCGCTCGTCAGGTTATAGGGAGCCGACGTCGGGTCGGTGTCGAGCACGATGGTGTAGACATCGCCGATGTCGATGGTGTTGTCCGTCCACGTCTGGTCGATGGTGGTGATGGTCACATACTTATTGTCGGCATAGCCCGTAGTCTTCGAGATGTCGCGCTTGTCTATCGTCACCGTCAACATGGTCGGCGCCAGGTCTAAGTGGTTCTCATCGCCAAGCACGCGGAAGTAGACGTGATAGGTCATGGCATCCGTACCGGTGATGGTGGTGGCGTCGGTAGTCCAGACGCTGCCGTCCTGCGAGTACTCCATTGTACCGTCCGTTGTGCTGCCAGCTGTTATCAGCGCATGTGCGAGACCGTCGTAGACCAATCCGCTGACCACCGTCGGAGCCGTATATTCAGGCTGAGCCTTGAAGATGGTCTTCACCACGGGGTCGTCGTTCACCTCGGTCACGCCGGCGGCACCGCCATCGATATAGTACCACAGGTAGTACGTGCCGGCATTGGTGCCCTGGTCGATGGTCGTCGTGAAGTCCGACGTGTCCGTGGGCTTCGTATTCGTCGTCGTCACCTTGTACTTCAGGTCACCGCCCGTAGCCACGCCAGGAATGAACAGTGTCTGCGGCGAGCCGGTATACGTCAGCGTAGCGATTACCGGTGTCGGCGGGGTGACCAATGCCATGGGAGGCGCGGTCACTTCGAAGCTCAAGACATTACTCTCCACACCAGTATAGTTCGTAGTGGCATCGACGACGCCCTTCACGTAGAAGGTGCCCTCGCCGGTCACGACACTCTCAAACGTATCCCACGGACCGCTGGCCGAGGTGCCGTACTTATAGACGATGGTACCGAACTTCACGGTACCGCCAGTCGGCTCCTTGGGCGTTTCGGTAGTCGACCAGCCCTCGATGGTTGGCTGCGTGAGGAACGCGTTGGTGGCCTGCGTGATGGTGAATGTCTTCGTGCCGTTGACGGTATAGGCACCACCAGGATTGTCGGTGATGGTCACCGTCGGGGCGTTCTCGGCTGTCGATGCAGCGGCATTGATGTTGTTCGAGTAGCTGACGGTGTACTCGTTAGAGGGAATCGGGGTTGAACCGTCCATCACCGTCACCGTGGGCACACAGGCTTCGCCGGTGTACTCGAACGCCGTTGGATCCAGCGTGATGGTCGGGGTCGCCGTCTTGGCAGTCACAGTCAGCGTACCGGGAGAATAGACGATCTCGTAATTGCTTGCCGTCAGTCCGCTGGGCGTAATCTCATAAAGACCTACCTCGGTGGCATCAGGATAGTCACAGGCGTAAGACAGCGTTCCGCCGAGCACGGCGGTGGTCTCGCTGTTCACGAAGCCATTATAGCTGGCGGTGAACGTCGGCGTTGTTCCAAACTCCACTTCCAGGTCGTTAGCCTTCACAATCAGCTGTGCCTTCGCGATGGTCACTACGACGGGGCCAGCCTCATCCACATCGTTATGGTTGACGTCGCCCACCACCTTATAATATATATTATAGGTGCCGGCGCCAGCGCCAATGGGAAGGCCTGCACCCCAGCCACCATCGGTTCCAATCTTGTATTGCATCGTGCCGCCGGTGGCGGTGCCTGCACTGATCAGGTACTGAGCAATGCCGGTATAGGTGAGCGCGTTAGCCGTGGGGGCAGCGGTGACCGCAGCGGGGGCCTTGTTGACGTGCAGATTACCGGGTTCGTTGGTGATGTTGTAGTTGTTCGACGACAGTCCGCTGGCCGTGATGGGGAAATCCGATGCGCCGAGGACATTCGGATCGTAGCCGCAGGCAAAGGCCAGCGTTCCGCCGAGCACGGAGGCGGTCTCACCGTTCACAAAGCCCGAATAACTGGCGGTGAACTCCGGGGTTTCGCCGAAAGTAACGGTCTTGTTGTCAGCAGTAACAGTCAGCAAAACCTTGTTAATCACAAAGGTGGCTGTCTGCAGACCTACGTAGACGGAACCACTCTTGGGAGTTACCGTCACCGTTGCCGTACCGGCATTCACGTTATTCGAATATACCACGTCGAACTCCGAAAGAGCTATCGGCGTGGTGGTGGAACCTTTTTTATAAACGGTCACAGTCGGTGTTTGTGCTAGTCCTGTATAAACGACATCGCTCAGTGCTGCTATTTCAAAGCGATTCTCGCTGTCGTCTATAATGCTGTAGGGAACGCTCACCGTACCGGTGAAGTTACCCGTACCGGTAATCGTGGCGGTGTAGTTGCCTTTAGCCGAAGCTTCATTGTCAGCCACGTTGTAGGTGGTGCACGTCACCGTTCCAGCGTAAACTTTATCCACGCCGAAGGTCAGCGTCGAACCAGTATATACTTGCTCCGTCACAGAAAGCGTGGCGCCGGTCAGCGTAGCTTGGCTGATAGTCACGGTAGCGTTACCCTCAACAGGGGTGTAGTTGTCCTTGGTCACCTTGTAGTACACGGTGTACGTGCCAACATCGCTATAGGTCGGATTGGTGGCCAGGTCATAGGTGCCGCTGGCCGTCGTGCGGTACATGACAGTAGCGAACTCGGGAGCATTCACGACAATGTTGTGAACCAGACCGTCATAAGTACCCGTGAAGCCCGTTGCGGTGACGTTCATGGTGCCTGGCAGGATGGTGAACGTCTTCGAGACCGTTCCCTTGTATTTGCCGACGCCGGTGACGGTGGCCGTCGGGGCGGGTGAAGCCGTCGACTCACGAGCCTCCGTGTTGTTCGAGTAGACGACGGTATAGTCCGTACCCAGAACGAGCAGCGTTGACGTCTCAGGGTCTGTGATGGTGAGAGCCGGCGTCAGTGCGCTGCCGGTATAGGTCTGGTCGTCGATGTCCGCAATCCAGGAGGTCTCGATGGTCTTGACGTTATATTCGTAGGTGACGTCAACCTCCACGTCGTAGGCGGGCATGGTGAACTGCCAGTGCGTGTCGTCGACCTTGGTCACCTCGAGGTCGCCCACCAGTGCTGGTGCGGCAGGTGCGCGGCGGCGGGCCATCATTTCGTCAGTTTTCATATAGACCGCGGCGGTCACGTCCTTCACCGTGTAGCCCGCCTCTACGGGGGCTACGACGATGGTCACGATAGCGCCTTCCACAGCAGAGGTCACGGTCGTTGCGCCTGACTTCAGCGTCACGACGCCATGTTCCGACGAGCCATCCGTCTTCGTCAGCTTATAGGCGTCGGCGAAGTCAACGCTCACCTCCACGTCCTTGGCGGGCATGGTGAACGTATAAACATTGGGGTTGGCGGTGGCTGTCAGGGGTATTTCGACGCCATCGTTCAGACCGACACCGGGGACGCGGCGGCGAGCCTTCATGTCTCCCGTTTGCAGATATCCCAAGGCGGTAGGTACGCCGGCGGCATAGCCGTCTGCGGGATTCAAGACGACGGTCACTGTCGTGCCCTCAACGGCGCTGGTGACGGGCGAGCCGCCAACCTTGAACGCCACGCTACCGTTTTCCTGCGGCGTAGCTGTCAGGCTGTAGGCGCCGGCCGTGGCCGTCGTCCAGGCACAGAGCGTCAGGACGAGCGTGACCATCAGTCGTGTCATTATACTCTTTTTCATATCGGACTCTCCTTCGCTTTACTTGATAACCTTCTTCTGGCCGTTCTGGATGTAGACACCCTTACGGGCAGGCTTGCCCTGCACCTTGCGGCCCTGCAAGTCGTACCATGCAGCGGTAGCAAATTCTTCACTCTCAACTCTTAACTCTTCACTTACGCCAGTTGCGTCGTTCCAGACGATCCTCAGCTGGCGGGCAGAGCCAGAAGTGGCGGCCATCTCAATCCAGCAGCGGTGGGCGGCCACGGCACCGGCATTCTTAATCAGTACGAAGTTCGTGCCGTCAAAGCCGTAGTACTTCGTGCCGTCGGCAAAGTTCCAGGGACCGTTGCCGTCGGAGTTAAGGGTCTTAGCCTCGTTCGTTCCCTTGAAACCAGCATAGATGCTCACGTCGGTGACAGCGGGGTCAACGCCGCTAATGGGTACGAGGTGGAAGGTCTGGTCGGTCGACTGCGTGTTATAGATGAGCATCGGCGCGTCGGCAGCCGACACTGTGATATTCTGAAGGCTCACGGTGGTGCCGCTGACGCCCGTCACGGTATAGAGCGCTGCGGCAGATTCATCCACCTTCACCTTGAGATTGCCCTGGTAGGTAATCAGGCCTGAGGCCGGAACGTCCACGGGAATGCCGCCGATTGACGAAGCGGTGGTCAACTTTGCGGCAACACTGGATACGCAGTCGCAATGGTCGTCATCGCGTAATACCTTGTACCACACGTAGTAAGTGCCTACGTCGGTAGCGGTAGGCGCGCTGGTGCTCCAGGCGCTTGGCTCGGTGGGAGCAGCATCGGCGGTGCCGACTGCGTACCAGAACGTACCGCCGGTCGCGCTGGCGGTGGAGGTGTTAATCAGGGCCTGGGGCGCACCGTTAGCAGTTGTTGTCACTGCCGTCGGTAATGCATTAATCACAACATCGGGGTAAAACTCCGTTTCTACTTCAACGTCATAGGCAGGCATAAGGAACGTCCACGTGTTAGGCGTTTCTCCCTCCGATACGGCCACCTGTGCGTTCATCGTCGTCGTGCCCAGCACGGCCACGGCGAGGAGAGCAAGTGTTTTCTTTATCATTGTCTTTTTAGTTTTTATAATTTTCTAAGGTTTATGGCTGCAAAGATACAAAAAAGTAGTTAAAAAACCAAATTTTCCCTCAGAAAATTGTTCACTTGACCTTATTAAATGCAAAAAACGCCCTCTAAGGGCATAGCCTCCGCTCGACCTATAGTCGCTTGGCTTGCCAAGAAAGAGCGTTTTCCCTTATTATTCCCTCCCAGGGGGAGACAGAGAGGGGGTATGAGGGAGAAATGGAGGGGGGGGGCCTAAATGATCAGAAGAAGCGACTCCGTGGTCCGAAAAGGTATCATTAAGGGTTGCAAGCGAAAATCGCCGCTTTATAGAGTAAACACTGGGGATTCGGGAAAAAGTATCAGGTATCAGGTATCATTAAGGTAAAAATCGAAGTGTTAAATTGAGGTGTAAGTAACGAGAAGCAACCTCGCAAAGGTCAACGAGAGACGTGAACCACGTATCTTCGAAGAGTTTGCCTACCATATGATAGACATTGCGAGACGAAAGAGAATCTACAAAGAGTTTGAGATAGAAGGCAAGGTGTTTGCCTTTGACTCTACCACCATCGATCTTTGCCTGAGCGTCTTCTGGTGGGCAAAGTTTCGCAGAACCAAGGCGGGCATCAAAATGCATACGCTCTATGAGATTGAGACGGATATTCCTACGTTCATACACATTACCGAGGCGAAGGTACACGACCAGCGCGCGATGGACGAGATCCCTTATGAAAAGGGAGCTTACTACGTGTTTGACCGTGGATACTTTGACCTGAAGAGACTCTATCAGATCAATGAGATTGATGCCTATTTTGTGATAAGGCAGAGAGGAAATCTGCAATATCAGGTCATTACCGAAAGCGACACCATGCATAATGCTGATGGCATACTTTCTGACCAGGTTATCAGACTTACGAATTACTTATGGATAAATGACGGCCATTACGGCAATTCGTTTCTTAAAAAACATCTCATTCGTGATTAAAATTAAGATCAATTAGGATAAATTCGTTTCCCCAAAAATCGTCTATTCGTTTCTTGAGTCTCGGAGGTACGCGCGTTAATAGGATGCTGAGCAGGGAATGCCAAGGGCGATGACGCGATCGCGGATGGCATCGAGCTGCTGGCGACTGGCCTTCTTCAGGTGGTGGGCAGGCGTCTCCCGGTCGATGGTATAAACCATAACCTGCCGAGGAGCTATCTCGCGGATAGCGTCGAGCCAGGGGCCGACGAACTCCTCGCCGGTATTATCGACGGAGGTTCCAAGCCCCTCCCCTTTGGGGAGGTTGGGAGAGGTTCCCATTATTTCTCCCCCCATAAACATGGTCTGGATGATGACGTGACCGTGGAAAGCCTTGAGGCGCTCCACAATCTGGGCGACGTCGTAGATGCCGGTGGGGCGGTCGACAAGGCGGATGTAGTCGGGGCTGACGGTGTCGAGCTTCAGGATGTTATTGTCCACCTGCATCAGGGCATCGTGAACCGCCGGGCGGTGGATCATGGTCGAGTTGCTCAGCACCGACACCTTGGCCTCAGGGCAGTAGCGGTTGCGCAGAGCGATGGTGTCGCCTATAATCTCGGGGAAGTGGGGATGACAGGTGGGCTCGCCGTTGCCGGCAAAGGTCAGCACGTCGGGCAGGCGTCCCTCGGCCGCCATGGCTTGGAGCTTCTGCTCCAGCGCCTCGGCCACGGCCTCGCGAGTAGGCATGGGCTGGTGGGGACGGTGGTCGTCGTTGAAGCCGCACTCGCAGTAGACGCAGTCGAAGCTGCACACCTTGCCGTCGGCCGGCAGCAAGTTAATGCCCAGCGACAGCCCGAGCCGACGACTATGAACGGGCCCGAAAATGGGCGAAGGATAGATAACGGTACTCATAACAGGCGGCAAAGGTAATAAATAATTTACGATTTACGATTTATTTAAGAAACGAATTTATCCTAATTGAGCTTAATTTTAATCACGAATGAGATGTTCTTAAAGAAACGAATTACCGTAATGACCATAATTTGTCCATAATAATTATGTTAATTACGGAACAATTATGATAATTACGAGCATTCGTTTCCAAAAGAAAACCAGAATGATTAAGAAAAATTTGTGATTAAAATTAAGCTCAATTAGGATAAATTCGTTTCTAAAGAAAATCGTCTATTCGTTTCTAAAGAGAACACTGCCTATTCGTTTCCTAAGAGACTCTGCGCGAGTTAAAAATTACGATTTATTTCACGGCGGTTGCAAAATTTTTCGCGGTTCGCTGTACAGTTTTCACTTTTTTGTTGTATCTTTGCAGTCGAATTCGATTTCTACGTACGTAAAGTAAATGAGAAAAACAGGCAAAACGACCCGCCGCCGTCACGGTATGCAGGTTGTTACACTATGCATCAGCACGACGATGGTGCTGATACTCTTAGGGTTGGTCGTACTCTCGGTGCTGACAGCCCGTAACCTCTCGAACTACGTCAAGGAGAACCTGACGGTGACCGTCATGCTGGGCGACACCGTCAGCGTGAACGATGCCCACCGTCTGTGTCGCGACCTCTACCACCGCCCCTACGCCCGCAACATCGACTACATCAGCAAGGAGCAGGCGCTGAAGGAGCAGTCGGCAGCCATGGGCAGCGACCCCTCGGAGTTTCTGGGCATGAACCCCTTCTCGGCCACGCTGGAGCTGCAGCTGCGCTCCGACTACGCGTGTCGCGACTCGCTGAAGTGGATTGAGAAGGAGCTGAAGCAGAACGCGAAGGTGACCGACGTGGCCTATCAGGAGGACCTGATGGACATGGTGAACAAGAACCTGCAGAAGGTGAACCTTGTGCTGTTGATCCTGGCCGTCCTGCTGACGTTCATCAGCTACTCGCTCATCAGCAACACCGTACGCCTGGGCGTCTACTCGCGCCGATTCACCATCCACACCATGAAGCTGGTAGGTGCCTCGTGGGGCTTCATCCGCCGCCCGTTCATGCGCTCGGCCATGGTCATCGGCATCCTGGCCGCGCTGCTGGCCTGCGCCGTGTTGGGAGGTGCGTTCTACGCCCTGTGGAAGTATGAGCCGCACATCATGAGCATTGTCACGTGGCAGGTGCTGACCATCACGGCCATCGCCGTGTTCCTCTTCGGCCTCATCATCACGGCGCTGTGCTCCTACATCTCCGTGAACCGATTCCTCCGCATGACGGCGGGAGAGCTGTATAAGATTTAAGATTGAAAATTGAAAATTAAGATATGGAAAAGAGAGATTTAGCATTTGGACGGATGAACTTCATCCTGTTGGCCGTAGGCATGGCCATCGTCATCATCGGCTTTATCCTGATGAGCGGCTCCGGCTCTACCGACCAGGCCTACAACCCCGACATCTTCAGTGCCCGACGCATCAAGGTGGCTCCCATCGTGTGTCTGCTGGGCTTCGTGTCCATGATCTATGCCGTGGTACATAAGCCGAAGGAGAATTGAAGAATTGAGATATGGACTGGATTGAGACCATTATCATAGCCATTGTCGAGGGACTGACGGAGTTTCTGCCAGTGTCGTCGACAGGCCACATGATTATCACGCAGAACCTGCTGGGCATTCCTCAGGGCGACCCCTTCGTCCACGCCTTCACGTTCATCATACAGTTTGGCGCCATCCTCTCGGTGGTGTGCCTCTACTGGAAGCGGTTCTTCAAGCTCGACACGACGCTGGCGCCCGAGGGCAGCTCGACGTGGCAGCGCCTGAAGCACAAGTACTACTTCTACTGGCTGCTCTTCGTGGGCGTGCTGCCGGCCGTGGTCATCGGTCTGCTGGCCAAGAAGTCGGGACTGCTCGACTGGCTGCTCGACAGCGTGCTCGTCGTGGCCATCATGCTCGTCGTGGGCGGCGTGTTCATGCTGTTCTGCGACAAGCTCTTCAATAAGGGCAGCGACGAGAACAAGCTCAACGAGAAGCGGGCATTCAACATCGGCCTGTACCAGTGTATATCGGTCATCCCCGGCGTGTCGCGCTCCATGGCAACCATCGTGGGCGGCATGACGCAGGGACTGACGCGCAAGCGCGCCGCCGAGTTCTCGTTCTTCCTCGCCGTGCCGACGATGGCCGGCGCCACGCTACTCGACCTGCTCGACCTCGTGAAGGAGGACGCCGCCTGGGCCACCACTCATAACATCGCCATGCTGCTGCTGGGCTGCGCCGTAGCCTTTGTGGTGGCGCTGCTGGCCATGAAGTGGTTCGTCAACTTCCTAACGAAATACGGGTTCAAGGCGTTCGGCATCTACCGCATCATCGTCGGCGGCATCATCATTGCGCTGCTGCTGACCGGTCACTCACTGGCCATGGTGGATTGAAGAATTGAAAAATTGAAAAATTGAAGAATTGAAAAAACTACCGCTACTAAAATCGTAAATCGTCAAATCGTAAATAATTAAGGTGGATTTCAACGAAGGCGCATTCATATACATCGACAAGCCCTACGGCATGACGTCGTTCGGCGCACTAGCTCACGTGCGTTACCTTATCTCAAAGAAGATGCACGTGAAGCGGGTGAAGACGGGCCATGCCGGCACGCTCGACCCCTTGGCCACGGGCGTGCTCATCCTCTGCACCGGCAAGGCTACCAAGCAGATAGAGCGCCTGCAGCTGAACGACAAGGAGTACACCGCCACGCTGCAGTTGGGCGCCACGACACCGTCGTTCGACCGTGAGCACGAAGTAGACCAGACCTACCCCACCGATCACATCACCCGCGAGCTGATAGTCCAGACGCTGGAGCAGTTCAAGGGCGACATTGAGCAGGTGCCCCCGATGTTCTCGGCCGTCATGGTCAACGGCGACCGCGCCTACGAACTGGCCCGCAAGGGCGGCGATGTGGCGCTGAAGGCCAAGACGATTCATATTGACGAGCTGGAGCTGACCAACTTCGACCCCGCCACGATGCAGATGAGCATCCGCGTGGTCTGCGGCAAAGGCACCTACATCCGCTCACTGGCACGCGACATAGGCCTCGCCCTGGGCAGCGGCGCCTACCTGACAGCCCTCTGCCGCACACGGCTGGGCGACATCCGTCTGGAAGACTGCTACACGCTGGACAGCTTCCGCGAGTGGCTCGACGCCGAGTATGGTGCCGCACCGTCGCAGGACAACGCCCGCACATACACAAAAAAAATTACACCAAAGATATGAAACTATCACAATTCAAGTTCAGACTTCCTGAAGAACAGGTTGCCCTTTATCCGTCCCATCGCACCTTTAAGAACGAGGACGGCACCGTCGAGCGTATCTACAACCGCGACCAGTGCCGCCTGATGGTCATCCACCGCAAGAGCCAGACCATTGAGATGTTCAAGAAAGACGGCGAAGGCAAGGACACCGACGAATACCTGACATTCCGCGACCTGGTGAACTACTTCGACGAGAACGACACGTTTATCTTCAACGACACCAAAGTGTTTCCCGCACGCCTCTACGGCACAAAGGAGAAGACCGACGCCAAGATCGAGGTGTTCCTGCTGCGCGAGCTGAACGAGGAGCTGCGCCTGTGGGACGTGCTGGTAGAGCCCGCCCGCAAGATACGTATCGGCAACAAGCTGTTCTTCGAGGACGACGGTCCGATGGTGGCAGAGGTCATCGACAACACCACGAGCCGCGGCCGCACGCTGCGCTTCCTCTACGACTGTCCCCACGACGAGTTCAAGCGCGAGCTCTTCGCACTGGGCGAGGCTCCCCTGCCCCGCTACATCGTGGAGCAGCGTCCCTGCACGGCCGAGGACATGGAGCAGTTCCAGACCATCTACGCCCGTCACGAAGGAGCCGTCACCGCCCCCTCCACCGGCCTGCACTTCAGTCGCGAACTGATGAAGATCATGGAGATACGCGGGTTCCAGTTTGCCTATATCACCGTTCACTGCGGCCTGGGCGCCTTCGACCCCATCGAGGTGGAAGACCTGACGAAGCACAAGATGAACTCCGAACAGATGATTATCACGCCCGAGGCGTGCGAGCTCGTCAACGAGGCCAAGCTGGCCGGGCGCCGCGTCTGCTCTGTCGGCGTCAGCACCCTGCGCGCCACGGAGACCACCGTCGGCACCGACGGCCTGCTGAAGGACTACGACGGCTGGACGAACAAGTTCATCTTCCCGCCCTACGACTTCGGACTGTCTAATTCGCTGATAGCCAACTTCTACCATCCCGAGTCGACCATGATGATGGCCACGGCTGCCTTCGGCGGCTACGACCTCACCTACGCCGCCTACGAACAGGCCGTCAAGGCCGGCTACCGCTTCGGCTGCTTCGGCGACGCGCTGCTGATACTGGATGACTGACCCCCTCCCGACCTCCCCGAGGGGAGGAGAAAGATGAGAGATGAGAGATGAAAGATGAGAAGGGAGTGCATAGAGTGTACCTGTCGCTGGGGTCAAACCTTGGACGGCGGTGGTCGCTCATCTGCCGTGCTATCGAACTCATCGGCGTCCGCGTAGGCACGGTGGTGCGCCAGTCGTCGCTCATCGAGACGGAGCCCTGGGGCTTCGAGTCGCCCCACAAGTTCCTCAACGCCGCCATCCTCTGCGAGACCACCCTCACACCGCGCCAAGTGCTCACGGTGACACAGCAGATAGAACGAGAGCTGGGCAAGCGCAAGGAACACGCCACACAGCGCAGCCAAATCGTAAATAGTAAATTCGTCGATCGTCCTATCGACATCGACATCCTGCTCTACGACGACCTCCACGTCGACGAGCCCGACCTGAAGATTCCACACCCGCTGATGCAGGAGCGCGACTTCGTGATGATACCGCTACGCGAGATACTCAAAGAGCCCTGATAATCGGGATACTCAGAACACTCAGAAAAAACAATCTAAAAAAACTATATCTATGAACAAAACTATTACTACCCTACTCCTCGGTCTGCTGAGCCTCAGCGCCACAGCCCAGGATCAGTATGCAAAGTACACCCAGGGGCTGCCGTTCCAGATGGCTGCGGTGAAAGCCCCCGTGATTCCCGACATGAAGGTCAGCCTCAGCGACTTCGGTGCCAAGAACGACGGCGTCACCCTCTGTACCGACGCCTTTGCCCAGGCCATCGACCAGCTCTACAAGGCCGGCGGCGGCCACCTCATCGTGCCGCGCGGCGTGTGGCACACGGGTCCCATCATGCTGCGCTCGAACATCGACCTCCACCTTGAGGCTGGCGCCGTCATACAGTTTGCGGCCGACGAAACGCTCTATCCCCTCATCAACACGTCGTTCGAAGGACTCGACACTCGTCGCTGCCAGTCGCCGCTGAGTGCCAACGGCGCCACGAACATCTCGGTGACCGGCAACGGCGTCATCGACGGCAACGGACAGTACTGGCGCCCCGTGAAGCGTTCGAAAGTGACCGACAGCCACTGGAAGCGCCTACTGGCCATCGAGGGCAGCCAGGAGATGAAGAAGGACTACTGGGTGCCCTCCGAGGGCTACGCCCGCGGCGAGAAGGGGGCCAACATGAACGTGCCCAAGGCCGAGACCGAAGAGGAGTGGCAGGCCGTGAAGCGCTTCCTGCGCCCCGTCATGGTGAGCCTCGTAAATTGTAAGAACGTGCTGCTTCAGGGCGTCATCTTCCAGAACTCCCCGGCATGGAACATCCACCCGCTGATGTGCCAGAACGTCATCATCGACGATGTCCTCGTACGCAACCCGGCATACGCCCAGAACGGCGACGCGCTGGACCTGGAGTCGTGTACCAACACGCTGATTGTCAACTCGCGCTTCGATGCCGGCGACGACGGCATCTGCATCAAGAGCGGCAAGGACAAGGACGGCCGGCGCCGCGGCATTCCCTGCGCCAACGTCGTCGTCGACGGCTGCACCGTCTTCGCAGGTCACGGCGGCTTCGTCGTGGGCTCAGAGATGAGCGGTGGTGTGAAGAACATCCTCGTCAAGGACTGCCAGTTCGTGGGTACCGACGTGGGCCTGCGCTTCAAGTCGACACGCGGCCGCGGCGGCATCGTCGAGAACATCTTCATCGACGGTATCTCCATGACCGACATCGTGACCGACGCCATCACCTTCAACATGTACTACGGCGGCAAGTCGGTGGCCGAGATGCTGGCCGACGGCGACAACCCCGACAACGTCACGAAGGAGCCCGTCACCGAGGAGACGCCCATCTTCCGCAACATTGACATCCGCAACGTCGTCTGCAACAACGCTGGACGCGCCATGGAGTTCAACGGACTGCCCGAAATGCCCATCAGGAACATCAAGCTGAAGGACATCACCATCCGCGCCAAGAAGGACGCCGTCTTTACGAACTACGAGAATGTCAGCAAGGAGAACGTGAACATCACCATCGTGAAGTAACGACTGACAAACAACCACGAAGAAAGGGAGGCCCGCAAGCCTCCCTTTCCTCGTTTGTTATCCTGATAAGCGTCTGTCCTACTCAGCCTTCTTGCCGAACTGGCGGATGGGCTTCTCGGCAGGCATCGTGGCGGTGCTGTCAGCGTCAGCCGAGCGTGTGCTGCGCGACCAGTAGTGGTCATCGTACCACCCGTCGTAGCCCCAGCGGTCGTAGTCGTCCCAGTTGGGCGACGAGATATGGACGAGGCTAAAGTAGACGTCGTTGTCGCCATCCTCAATGTAACCCGTGAAGTGGGTGTCGCTCAGGTGATAGTCGGAGATGACCACCGTGGTGCCGTCCTCAACGAAGTGGACGGTGATGTTGCCGTTGTCGACGCGCCAGTTGATGTGGTTGGCAACGTAGCGCCAAGGAGAGCCGGCAGGATAGTGGTCGACCCAGTAGCCTGAGCCCTTGGTGAAGCGGAAGGGGTCGAGGTTGAAGCTGATCTCGGTACGGGTGCAGTAGTAGTCGCGGCCGTCGTAGTAGGACGAAACCTCCATGTTGCCACTCCAGGTTCCCTCGAGGGTATCGGCGATATATTCGTCTTCGCAAGCGGTGAATGTGAGAGCCATCATGGCCATCATCATCATGGTGTAGAACTTCTTCATAGTCGTAATCTTTAATCGGTGAGACATCTTGTTCATTATTTCTGATGCAAAGATAGCGACAATTAGAATACTGCGCAAGGGGAAAAACTATAAAACCGCATAGGGGAATCCCTACGCGGTTTTAGAATGTCTCTATCCGACGTTTTATTTACGCAGACCGAGAGCCTTGATGATGGCACGATAGCGGTTGATGTCGTTATCGTAGAGATACTTCAGCAGCTTGCGGCGACGGCCTACCATCTTGGTCAGCGAACGGGCGGTACCGAAGTCCTTGCGGTTCTTCTTCAGGTGCTCCGTCAGGTGCTTGATGCGGAAGGTGAACAGGGCAATCTGAGCCTCTGCGCTACCGGTGTCGGTGGTTGACTTGCCATACTGGCCGAAAATCTCTTCTTTCTTAGCTTTGTCTAAGTACATAATGAT
>JAEEGL015147386.1_pt1 | contig 19878 bp, 28 predicted proteins | sample 9134231 | NCBI WGS metagenome assembly JAEEGL01 (sample SAMN16246548, study PRJNA631951) | gut metagenome | biome: gut microbiome; feature: rumen; material: fiber-attached | host: Bos | place: Iran: Karaj | collected 2018-10 | reverse complement strand
CAAAAATAACATTAAAAATTTTCATTTTCGTTTGCATTATTGCTCTATATTAAACCTTCTTGCATTTCCGTTTGTTGTACTTGGACCTATACCAACACCAAAATTATTATTTACAACATTTTTATTTAAATTTGTATTACTGTAAGTTGCTGCACTGTCGTTTATATATATATTAAATTCATCACCATTCTCGTCTGTTCCAATTTTCATTTCGGATGTTAATCCAGTGTTTTTAAAGTTTAGTTTCGGTTCAGACAGAATATTGGTATTCCCGGACTTAGATACACATTGTTTTGAAACAGACAACCACACACAATCTGTTGCTAAATTACATGCCGTTTCTGTGAACCTGGAATTACACGAACTTATATTACCACTCAACCCATTTACTTGGGCTATAAACCCCGCCCCCTCGCCTTCGCTGATGGTTGCGCCACCATCCGAATTTATCATTCGGGTTTCACTGTCAAAACGCCACTTTTTACAATCAGATGGCAACTTCTTGGTGTTCGCCGCGGTTTCCAGTTGTTTATAGCGGTTTGATAATGGTTCCACCGCACAGTACTGAACTCCGCAATTCAAATCGCCATCAACCGCATTTGATGCATTATTACGACATGTCACATACGAATCTTGGTTCACCAAATCACGCAGTGTTTCAATATCAATCGTCGCATTTTTACGGCGACCGCGGAACAGACCAACACTGCCGATTACATCCGATGCACATGCAACCTGGGTTGAACCCGTCAGACCCGAATTTGCATCAATCCATTCACGATATACTGTGCTTTTTTCATTCAATGTGCCAACCAAACGACAATGTGGTTGTCGCTTTGCAACCGTACCATCTTCGCCGGTCACAACCCGCCAATAGCAATTTGAATTATTATCTTCACCATAGCATGCACATTCTCCCTCACTGCCATGGAAACCTTTACTTGAACATGGGTCACATACATACTTTCCCCATATATTACACGAATTCGACAGCAACATTATAACATCACTGACATCGATACCGACCGTCATCGCCAGCATCAGTGCTTCGTACATATTGTCAATAACTTCTTCGTATGGGTCAAAGAATTCATTTGCCAAATCTTTAAACTTTTTAACACGCCGCGGGCCGGTACAACTGTTTGCCGATGCATCACATCCGGCGTATTCAAGGATATTGTCCAATGTTGTTTTTAATTTTTTCATCTGGACCATCGCGTCTTCAACCGCGGTTTCAATCTGACCGCCCATTTGTTCACGCACCAATATATCGGCACTGATTCCGTTTTTCGCTGCCAATTGTTCGGCAACCCCAAGTCCCTCTAGTCCCGCAATCACCGCACCCGTATCACCGGTTGAACTCGTTGCGGTGGTCGTCGCCGCGGCGGCACTACGCTGTTCCGCCAATGCGTTTTGAATCTGGGCATTCTGGGTTTCCGATTGGGCGCGCATTTGTTCCTGCATCGCCGCCATAGATTCCGCCATCTGTGATTGCATTTGCGCCATTTGCGATTGCATCTGCTGTATCTGGGCATTACTCTGCGCCGCCGCGGTGGCATTTGCCTGGGCGGTTGCCTGGGCCTGGGCCATTGCGATTGCGTTTTCTTGTTCTATTATCTTGGCATTTGACTGTGCAACAATTTGCGCCGATATGTATTCAATTAAATCATTTCCATATTGTTTGCACGCATTATTTGAATTTACACAGCCGGCAACAATTGGGCGGGCGACCGCCATATCGCTGCACGAACCCGACGAACACTTTGGTGTTGCACACCGCAGAATCACCGCGTTACAGTTTCCAAAATTCGCCGCCGCCGTCGTTGATGACGGCATGTTGCCACGCATATTCATCATGGAATTCCACTGGTTATTATTCATCGCACCGGTGCCATTATACGCGGTCAGATTTGAACCTGCCGTTGTTGCAACATTCGCCACCGCCGGCGTAATAAACGCGGCGCACACCACACCACACAAGAAACGCAATGAAACTTTCATCTCTCTTCTGATATTCTATTGTATCATAAAAAGAGTATGTTTGAAAGAAAAAAAATAGAGTGTTTTATTATTATTTAATATAAAAAATGCGGGGCAAATACCCCGCACACTAACCATTAACTAACAACTAAATTAATAATTGCAGCGATTACATGTGTTATTACGAACAACACGACGTTCTGAATATGTACCGGCTGGTTCATAAACGGTGACCGGACGATAGACCTGGTAATGGTCGATTACTTCGGTGTGTGTTTTAACACGAACCGGCTGGGCACATGAATTGCATGTTGCAACATATTCTGTGCGTGGTTCTGCATACGCAACCGTTGTGTTATAACGAACACGGTTTGTGTATGTTTCTGTTTCCTGGTACAGACCGCCATCCGATGCATTTGCACCAAACGCAACCAATCCAGCAATTACAGATGCTAAAATTGTTTTTTTCATATTTGACCCTTTTGGTTATTCGTCAAGAATTATAGGACACAAAAACCCGTTGTCAAGATATATTTATGATTTTTTACCCACCCACGTCAACAATGGGGAAATATCCAAAAACCACAAATAATTACTTACTATTAGTATAAAATCGGTTATATTATCCCTGCACCATAGTTAATCTTATTCTGGTATATAATACATGCGTTCTATCCATATATTTCCATTATTACTATCGGTTTTTTGCGGGCATACGAAACTCTGACCCGGTGCATATGGTATGCCTGCATCATCATATAAACCATTATGAACCTTCCACCCCATAAACACTACACCATTGGGTAATGGATCCGAACTCTCGTTCATCGGCACAACAAGCGTTTCACCAGAAGTACAGTTAGTAGGGTAGTATACCGATAGATTAGGGGTTGCCTCCATACTTGGGCACCCACTACACTCGAAGCCATAATAATTTATTTGCATATTGTTCTCATTTTCGCAGTATGCAACCATGGTGACATTACTGTTGGTATCACCGCCCAATATACTGCGGTCACAAAGTAAATCCAACTGCTGAACAAGACGGTTGTTTACCATCCAACCAAGATGTCCCGTTGCATTATTTAATTGCAAATCAAATGTTTCACCTACAGTGCAGGACGGAACAGTCCCCAAAACTACCGTTGCAGCACAATTACCCGCTTCATAATTTATGTTTATATTCGTTTCATTATTTTGTTTAAATTTTGCGGTAATGGTTGCATTTTGTGATGGGCATGTAAAATTGGTCCCGCATACACCCCCCATACAGAACCCATCAAACACCCAATAGCTATTTCCCGGCACTGGTTCTAATTTTATAGCATCCCCCGAAATACAAGACAGTGAATATTCTGATAATGTTGGGCAATTTGCGTCACCTGCGCAATCGGCAACATATGATAATGTGACATAATTACCGACAATCGGATTCCAGACGGCACTTGCGCGTGATACATTGGCATAACTCCAGTTAGTTGTTGTACCATCTTGATCTATCAGCTTAGCATTTTTCCCATCCCAAATGTGACCTCCGTATTCCCAATGATTGCTTTGCGGCACAGAGATTTTTTGTATATTCGTATCGGCATCACATACCGGCGAATCCCCATTACCACCACTGTACCACGGATAAGTTTTGCCACCTGAATAAACTTGCAATTTACCTTCTGTATCTTTGCACAACCACCGCGGGTTGCTGGGGCTGTCCGCAACTGTGTCGTCCAAATATACCGATCTCCACGGTATTGGAACATCAAAAACAATATCTATCTGTGTACCCCCTTCTGGAACTGTGCTAGCGGTACAAGTCCATGTATCCCCTGGCTGATACAAAGTGCTGTTGGTCAAATACTCACCATAAATTCTCCAACCTTTAAAGTCCCAGCCTTCTGGCAAACTTCCTGTCCATTGTGGAATAGTTATAGTTTCACCGGTCACACAACCATGTGGATAATCTGCCGTAGTGGGCATTCCTGGGCATTCTGAACCACGCCCACGACAATCCTTGTAATATTCTATACTAACATTCACACATCTTGCCGTAATGGTTACCGCTTCCCCAGGGGCACCACCTAATGTTTCGCGATTACAATCTATATATCCCGCAGGATTTGAATCACTCATATAAATTAAATTATTGTTCACTAACCACGCATTAAACCAATATGGATAATTGTTTCCATCTGGATCAGGATTCAAATTTAAATAAAGTTGATCACCTACATTACAACTGGTCACCGCATCCGATGGAATAGTATTCATCGGGCAATTACCGTTATCATAATTTATGTTTATCGTTGTTTCATCACTACTTGCCGCTATAAAATTCACAATAATGGTTGCATCCGAATCGGGGCATGTAAAATTGGTTCCGCATGCATTCCCTGTACAAAAACTGTCAAACGTCCAACCAGTGTTCCCGGTAACGGGTGTTAAATTTAACGATTCACCCGAAACGCAGGTAGCGGGCAAGCCCGATAATATTGGACAATTTGCCTGACCGGTGCAAGTGGCAACATATGACAAATTAATCGTATTTTGCTCTGGCGTTTTATCAGAACACCGGGCAGTTATAATAACAGAATCACCACCAGTACCACCTAATATATCGCGATTACAATTCATGGACGCATTCGACACCAATTGATTGTTTATTATCCAACCGTCAAAGTTTTGATTGGTTTGCGGTATTGCACTTAATAAATTAAATGTACTATTTACAGTACAATTAGATGGATTATCAGATGGCAAATTTTGACAATTTCCTTTGTTATAAATTAAATCTATTTTTTGTTCCGTCCAACGGGCAACAACTGTCGCACTTGCACCCGAAACATTTGTCCAAGTCTGACCATTCAATTGCCCCGTATCGTCTAAAATTTCTATAGCATTCCAAAAATATCCATCATATTTAAAATTTGTTTTGCTAGGTTGGCTATCCAACCCAGTAAACTTGTTACTGTTGTCACAACTATCTATTGATTTATAACACCCCATCGCACATCCACTGGTGGAATTGGCATTTTTCTGGCACACAAATGTTGTTGGAATGCCACCATTACCACCACCATCATCCAAGTTAAATCTTATCCAATCATCTGGAATAACATCTGAACCAGTCTCTGCAAAAACTGGATTTGAAGTTTGACACCCATAGGTACAATAATAACCGCTATCTGGTGTTGCGGTATAAGAAACCCCGCCATTTTCACTAATATTTAACCCACAAACACCGCCGGTAATATTGTTTGCACAATTTTTGGCCCATGCCGCATACAAAATTGTATCTCCTGAAATGCTGTCATTATTTATAACACCACCTTTAGTTACAACCAGATTTGATAACCCAGAATTATTCTGAGATACCGCTTCAACCGGCGAAGCAGAAAACCCACGTAACGAATAATCTGTTTTTGATACCTTATTTGCCAATGAATTCACGGTCATATTACTTGAGCAACATGCATTTTCGGGATTTTCTTGACACCAGCCCCCGCATATTTTATTCACATCATAATAAACCACTGCCGTGGTCTGACCGATTGCAGAAAACACGTAACAAGAAAACAAACACGACGAACAAAATAAATTAAATCTTCTCACTCGTCTAAATCTCTGTTCTTTTCATTATACCATAATTTAAAGAATAAAAAAACAAGTCAATTAATATAAATTGCAAAAATATTTTAAACAAAAATCCGCCAATCGGCGGATTTTTTTAACTTAGACACGGCGGACTTTCTTTGGTCTGCATCCATTGTGCGGAATACGCGTTGTGTCGGTAATACTCTGGACAACCAACCCGGCGTTTGCCAAACCACGAACCGCCGATTCACGACCCTGACCGATACCACGCATCAAAACATCAACCGTTTTCATACCCATTTCGGCAACTTTTTTGCCAACCGCATCGGCAACAACCGTCGCAGCATATGGTGTAGATTTTTTTGCGCCCTTGAAATTATTTGCGCCCGCGGTTGCCCATGTCAAAACCGCACCCGACTGGTCGGTAATTGTGATACGAGTATTATTGTTTGTCGCAACGACATGCGCAATGCCATGCGATACTTTTTTTACAACTTTCTTTTTATTTATTGCCATTTTTTGTTTTTCCTTTTATTAGATGTCTTCAATTAACTATCGTGTTAATCTCTACCCAATGGGATTATTTACCCTTGACCGCAGAACCGGCGACAACGACGCGTTTACCTTTGCGGGTACGTGCGTTTGTCTGGGTGCGTTGACCGCGAACCGGCAGACGATTACGATGACGAATACCGCGATATGTTTTTAAATCCTGCAACCGTTTAATATTCATCGCAACTTCGCGGCGAACATCACCTTCTACCTTGAAATTCTGTTCGATATAGTTAGAAATTTTAACAACTTCTTCGTCCGTCAGATCTTTCGCGCGCAGACCATCTTTCAATTTCAAATCTTTACAGATTTTTGCAGCCCGGGTTGGACCGATGCCATGAATATATTGCAGTGCGGCCTCAATACGTTTTTCTGTCGGAATATTTACACCTGCTATACGTGCCATTTTTCTTTTTCCTTTTTATTTTTATCTCTGGGACAATTTTGCCCCGCCCTGTTTTTCCGGCGCTTATTCGCCGTTCAAACTATTAACTTTGCCGAATAATTTTATATAAATTATCGCAAAAGTCAAATTCTGTTTCGCGCAACCAAACTAATTACGGAAACGCCCTTTCCTTGCAGTGGCGCCCATAACGCCATGATATTGCTTTGCCACCAGATAGGATTGAACCTGGTTCATGGTATCCAAAACAACACCTGCAACGATTAACACACTGGTTCCACCAATCATCAGTGGCATACCAAAATGAGTATTCAATATAATTGGCAACACACAAACCACAATCAGGTATAACACACCGATTGCCGTCACCTTGGACACCAACGAATCCAAGAATGTCATTGTTTGTTCGCCCGGACGCACACCTGGGATATATCCACCGGCATTACGCAAATTATTACTGGTTTCTTCGGAATTGAACACAACCGCGGTCTGGAAATATGCAAAGAACGCAATCAAAATCGTGTACAAAATAATGTACGACCATGTTCCATATGTAAAGAACCCCATAATGCTCTGTACAACCAAATTTTCACTCTGGGCAAAACGCTGGATAAATGCCGGTAACATCATAATAGACGATGCAAAAACCGGTCCCATAACACCCGACATATTAACCTTTATCGGTAAATATGACGCATTAGTGTTCATAACACCGTTCGCCATAACCTGGCGCGGGTACAAGATTTGAATCCGACGCTGCGCCAATTCAAAGAACGCAATCAGTGCCACAATACCAATTACAAATGCAATAACCAACATAATCATCGCCGGTGACATCTGACCAACTGACCCCAGTGATACAACTTTCGCAATACCTTCGGGAACCTGGGCAATAATACCGGCAAAAATCAGCAACGATGCACCCTGACCGATACCGCGCGCCGTAATCTGTTCCGCCAACCACATAACAAAGACCGTTCCACCAACCAGCGCAATAATCGCCGACAGTTCAAACGAAAATCCCGGATTTACAACCGCCCGTAAACCGTTAACCGGTGCCATCATTTCTAATCCGCGCACCACCGCCCATCCCTGGACAACCGCCAGCAAAACCGCCAAGTAACGCGTATATTGGTTGATTTTGATACGACCCGATTCGCCTTCTTTGCGCAAATCATTTAATGACTTACTTGTTGCGGTCAACAACTGCAATACGATGGATGCCGAAATGTACGGAAAAATGTTTAATGCCAACACCGACATACGCGATAGCGATCCACCGGTAAACATATCAAACATGCCCATCATGCCACTGCCTTCACCCTGGAACAGGTGCAAAACCGCCGATGCGTTCACACCCGGCAATGGTATAAACGAACCAATACGATAAACAACCAACGCACCTAACGTAAACAAAATACGTTTCTGTAAATCCGAAAGTTTACCAAAATATTTTGATATGAATTTCATGCGTCGTTCTCTCTTTTTAAATCCCGATTATTTATTTTTGATTGTACCACCGACCGCGACAATCGCTTTTTCGGCCGCCGCCGACCATTTATCTGCAACAATATTCACCGCTGTTTTGATTTCGCCCTTGGCCAACACTTTCAATCCCGACATACGACGATTTAAGATTTTTGCCGCCAATAACGAATCCAACGAGATTTCTTTTTTTGCGTCAATCTTACCCGATGCAATAAACTTTTCAATATCGCCCAGGTTGATTGTCACATAATTTTTTGCAAATGGATTTGTAAAACCAAACTTTGGAAAACGACGCAGAATCGGCATTTGACCACCCTGGAAAGTCGCTTGTTTGCGTGAACCGGCACGTGCCTTTTGTCCTTTGGTTCCACGACCGGCGGTTTTACCATAACCCGATGCCATACCACGACCAACGCGTTTAATATTGCTGCGCGCGCCTTTATTATCCATCAATGCATTTAATTTCATTTCTTTTACTCCTATGAACTATATAGTTCGTTTGCGCATGCGAACAAGTATCCGCATACTCGGTTTACATAAATTATTCTTCCGTCACACTGACCAAATGTGCAACCTTGGCAATCATACCACGAATCGATGCATTGTCATCAAATTCATGCGATTTACCAATACGCCCAAGACCCAATGTTGCCAAAATTTTGCGTTGTGATTCCGGACGACCGATAACACTTTTGATTTGTTTTACAATTATTTTTTTTGCCATAACAATCACCTTTTATTATTTGTCTTCCGCTGCTGCTTCATCGGCAACCTTTTTGCCATCACGGCCTGCGACAATTTCTGCAACCGTTTTACCACGACGCGCCGCCACAGTTTTTGGCGAATTCATTTTTGAAAATGCCAAGAAAACCGCACGAATCATATTGTTTGGATTATTTGCACCCTGGGATTTCACAACGACATCTTGAACCCCAAGACAGTCAAATACTGCACGCAACGCACCACCTGCAATGATACCAGTACCAGGAACCGCACTGCGCAGAACCAATTTACTTGCACCGTATTTAACCGCGATATCGTGATGCAGTGTACGACCTTCTTTCAACGGGACGCGAATCATTTTTGCTTTGGCGGCCTTGGTTGCTTTTTGCACTGCTGATTGAACTTCCAGTGCTTTACCCTTACCAAATCCGACCTTGCCCGCCTTGTCGCCAACGACAACCAGTGCCGAGAACGACATATTCTTACCGCCCTTCACAGTTTTGGAAACGCGATTGACAGAAACCAATTTATCTACCAAATTATCTGTCTGTAATTTTTTATCATCAAAACGTGCCATTTATATACTCCGTATATTTTAACAATGTTGTTTTATATTCTGACGCCACCGGCGCGAATCGCTTCGCACAGTGCTTTGACCCGACCATGATAGCGATATGCGCCACGATCAAAGTAGCAGTTATCTGCGATTTTCGCTTTTACTGCGCGTTCCGCAAATGCTTTGCCAACCAATTCTGCACCCTCGATATTCCATCCATGACCCTTGAAACCCTTTTCCTTTGATGATGCCGCGCACAGTGTGCAACCCTTTACATCATCGATAGCCTGGATTTCAATATGACGACCACTACGAAAAACCGACAGACGGATTTTGCCTGGATTTTTCTTTTTTAACGCAACACGTGTCACCAACTTGCGTCTTTCTTCTGTAGATAAATGTTTCAACATTTTTTTTCCTTTTTTATCATTCCCGTAACAGCGGGAATTTAAACATTATTTCTTTTTACCTTCTTTGCGACGAATCTTTTCGCCCTTATAGAAAATACCTTTGGCTTTGTACGGATCCATTTTGCGAATCTTGTGAATTTTGTCTGCAAACAGACCAACCGCACATTTATCATTGCCACTGATGGTAAATTCTGTTGGGGTTTCGCCCATTGTCACGGTCAAACCATCCGGAATTTCCATAACAACATCATGCGAAAAACCAACAACCAAAGTAAATTTCTTTCCACTGACCGATGCCTTATAACCAACACCTTTCATATACATCGCCTTAGAAAAGCCCTTGGTCACACCTTCAACCGCATTTTTGATGTTGCGTGTCATGGTTCCCCACATTGCACGTGAATCTTTATCCTCTGCATCTTTTGGTTCGACCGAAACATGACCATCTTCAACCTTGATATTTACCAAGTGAGCATTTTTTGTAGACAATGGCACCGTCAATTCACCCTTTGGTCCTTTGACGACTAACTTGCCTTCTGCGACGGATGCAACCACACCATCACTTAATTTAACTGGATATTTTCCTGCCCTTGACATAACTACATCCTTATTTTTATTATATAACCTTGCACAACACTTCACCGCCGACATTCATCAGGCGCGCCTTGTGATCTGTCATAACACCGTGTGGGGTTGACACAATCGCGACACCCAAACCATTCAAAACCCGTGGCATCTTGGCAGATCCCGAATACACACGGCGTCCAGGTTTGGAAACAACCGAAATTTCTTGAATCGCGCCATTTCCGCCAACATACTTCAATGTGACGATTAAATTACTGCGATGTTCATCAATTTCTTCTTTGCGAAAATCTTCAATAAAACCTTCTTCCTTTAACACAGCCAAAACCGCGGCACGCAGTTTGCTGTTTGGGACGGTGATAAATTCTTTACCCGCGTTTTGACCATTACGAATACGGGTCACCATATCTCCGATTGGGTGTGATAATGACATCTTTTACTCCTGTTCTAACCGGCTGCATTGTCCACAGACGGCATATTGTTCTACTTTACCAACTTGACTTGCGAACGCCCGGCAATTTACCTTCGGACGCTTGAGTTCTTACCTGCTGGCGGCAAAGGCCGAACATACGCGAATAGCCGCGTGCGCGTCCTGTCACCGAGCAACGATTATGCAAACGCGTTGGATTTGAATTGCGCGGCAACTTTGCCAGTTTCAGCATCGCTTCCTTGCGTTCTTCGGGTGTCGCGTTCACAGACATCTTTTCCTTGATTGCCGCACGCTTTTTTGCATACTTGGCAACCAATTTTTTACGTCTTTCTTGTTTGTTTATCAACGCTAATTTAGCCATCTTTTTTCCCTTTTATTATTTCAACACCAACGGCAGGCCGATTTTAGTCAGCAATGCGCGCGCTTCATCATCTGTCTTCGCGGTCGTAGCAATCACAATATCCATACCACGAATAGAATCAATTTTATCAATGGAAATTTCTGGGAATATCAAATGTTCCTTGATACCAAACGCATAATTTCCACGACCATCAAACTTTGATTTTGACAAACCACGAAAATCTTTAACACGTGGCAACGCAACCGTAATCAGTTTATCCAAGAAATCGTACATACGTTTACCACGCAATGTCACCTTGGTCCCAATCGCCTGACCTTCACGCAAACGATATGTCGCAATAGACTTTTTTGCATGTGTAACGACCGGCTTCTGGGCGGCAATTGCCGTCAAGTCCGCCACCGCCGCATCCAATTTCTTTTTATCAGAAACGGCTTCGCCGACACCCATATTCAAAACAATCTTGGACAGTTTCGGAACCGCCAACATATTTTTGTATCCGAATTCTTTGACCAATTCAGGTACAATTTCTTTTTCATAAATTTCACGCAATCTGCTTTGCATTTTTTTGTCCTTAACTTTTTCCCGTACCAGCGGGATGTTTTAATTATAATTCTGTTCCCGATTTTCTGGCAACACGAACCTTTTTACCCTTTTCCATTTTGTATCCAACGCGTGTCGGCTTTTTGGTTTTTGGATCAACCAGCGCAACATTAGACACATGAATTGGTGCTTCGCGATCAACGATATGACCTGCTTCGTTCTGGGTCGGTTTTATATGCCATTTATGACGGTTCACGCCGGCAACAACCACGCGGGATTCTGTCGGACGCGCCTCCAGAACTTCGCCTTTGACGCCTTTGTATTTTCCCGAAATAACTACTACTTCATCGCCTTTTTTGATTTTCATTTTACGACCTCTTTTATAACACTTCCGGTGCCAAAGACACAATCTTTTGAACATCATATTTACGACGAACCTCACGGGCAATTGGCCCAAAGATACGCGTTCCAATCGGTTCAAAGTTGTTCTTGTTTATTAACACAACTGCGTTGTCGTCAAAGCGAATGATTGAACCATCCGGACGTTTGATTGGAAATTTTGTCCGAACGATAATCGCGCGCTGAACTGTTCCTTTTTGAACCTTACCGCGCGGAATCGCCTCTTTGATGGCAACAACAATCTTATCACCAACGGTGGCATAGCGGCGGTGTGAACCACCTAAAACCTTGATGCACATTGCTTTACGCGCACCAGAATTATCTGCAACCGTCATAACTGTTTCATTTTGAATCATAACCTTATCCTCGTCCTGCGATTGGGGCGATTCCCCAATGCTTTGTTATGGAACCCGACTGGTACACATGTCACAAAGACGCATGCACCCTCAAAGATTCCTGGGTTGATTTGTTTACTCTGTTATTTCAACATCGTTATCTTTTGACACCCCAACCAATCCCTTGACAACCCAAGATTTTGTTTTGGATATCGGACGATGTTCCTCTATCGCAACGATGTCACCAACTTTATATTTGTTTTCTTCATCGTGCGCCTTATACTTTTTATTCTGCTTTACGAATTTTCCATACAGCGGATGACGAAAGCGGCGTTCAACTTCTACAACAACCGTCTTATCATTTGCCGTACTTCTTACCGTTCCTTGCAGTATACGTCTTGGCATAACCTTATTCCCTTATATACTTTTTCTTGTTTATATTTGCCCAACCTGGTATATGATACCCAATCTTTTGGAAATCGCAACCAAAATCGGTATTTTTATTCTGCCGTGTTCAACTTAGTCTTCACACGTGCAATTTCACGACGCGTTTTACGCAAAACATGTGTTTTTGGCAATTGACCCGCCGCGTGCTGAAAGCGCTGGTTCATTTGTTCTTTTTTCAAATCAACCAATTTGCTTTCCAATTCTTCTTTCTTTAAAGATTCTGTCTTTTTTTCTGCCATATCGGTCACCTTTTATAATCCAATTATTTTTAGTTAACTTTGCGTTCAACCACTTTGGTTTTAACCGGCAACTTGGCCGCCGCCAGGGCAAACGCTTCCATGGCGACATCGGGTTTAACACCATCCAATTCAAAGATAATGCGCCCCGGCTTTACACGGCAAATCCAGTATTCAACGGCACCCTTACCTTTACCCATACGAACCTGGGCCGGTTTAGTTGTGACCGGAACATCCGGAAAAACACGAATCCATAATTTACCCATACGTCTCATCCGACGAGTAATTGCACGACGCGCCGCTTCTATCTGGCGTGCAGTAATACGTTCAGGCGACATTGCTTTCAGACCGAAAGAACCGAACGCCAATTCACTGCCACCTTTGGCAACGCCGTGAATACGACCTTTGTGCTGTTTGCGAAATTTTGTCTTATTTGGCATTAACATGATACTAACCTCAACTTTATTTTAAGATTATTTTGTTCTTCTGTCACTGGTCCCGGCATATTCGGTTGGACGCGCCATTTCCGATGCCAATTTTTCTTTGTTAACAACATCCCCGGTGTAAATCCAAACTTTTACGCCGACCACACCGTATGTTGTCTTTGCCTGAACCGCTGCATAATCAATATCGGCACGCAGTGTATGCAATGGGATACGACCTTCGCGAATTTGTTCGCTACGCGCAATTTCCGCCCCATTCAAACGACCGCTGCACATAACCTTGACACCCTGGGCACCGGCTTTCTGGGCATTTTGAATCGCTTTTTTCATTGCACGTTTATACGAAACACGACCTTCTATTTGTTGCGCGATACCCTGGGCAACCAATTGAGCATTCAAATCAGGACGACGAACTTCATAGATATTCACAACAACCTGATCATTTTTGACCAATTTTTTAATTTCGTTACGCAGTGCTTCAATATCTGCACCGTTCTTACCGATAATCATACCCGGACGCGATGTATGAACCGTGATAACAACTTTTTTTGCAATACGGTCAATAACAATTTTTGCAACGCCGGCCTTTCTAAGTTTCTTTTCAATAAATTTACGAATCGTATTATCTTCTGCCAAACATTCTGCATAGTGCTTCTTGTCAACAATCCAGCGAGAATCTGGAACTTTGTTAATAGACAAGCGCTGTGCAATTGGCGATACTTTCTGTCCCATTTTTTTTCCTTTTTTTATGCGATTGTGTTCTTGAAACCGTTTGGTTTTATTCCGGGATTATCCCATACCACAATTGCATTGTTCTTTTATTTTTTTGCTTTTGTTTCTTTTTTTGCCGTTTCTTTTTTAGGTGCGACACCTGATTCCAAAACAATTGTCAGATTTGAAAACGGTTTCAAAATCGGACGCGCACTGCCACGTGGTCCCGGCATGATTCGTTTCATTGTTAACGCTTTACCACACCAAACTTCCTTGACGAACAATGTATCAACCGCCAAGTTTTTGTTGTGTTCCGCATTAGCAACCGCCGACAACAAAGTTTTTAAAACTTCCCCGGCAATACGTTTTTTTGAAAACTTTAACACATCAACGGCACGATCCACCGGCAAACCGCGAATCATGTCACAGACCAGGTTTAATTTCTGGTGGCTGATGCGTATCATTTTGTTAAACGCACGAACTTGATTATCTTTTATTCCATATCTTGCCATAATCAGCACCTTTTATTTTATTATTTACCTGCGGCCGCGGCCTTTTTATTCGCAGCGTGTCCTTTGAATGTACGCGTCGGCGCAAATTCACCCAGTTTATGTCCAACCATATCTTCAACAATTGACACCGGAATAAATTTGTTTCCATTGTGCACTTCAAATGTCAAACCAACCATTGGCGGAACAATTGTGCTGCCCCTTGACCAAGTTTTAATTGGTTTGTGGTCATTTTTTTCATTTGCAACCGCAACCTTTTTCAAGATTGACGGATGAACATACGGACCTTTCCAAACAGAACGAGACATTTATAACTCCTCTAGCCTATTTTATTTTTTCTTTGCCAAATGTCTGCTACGAATAATCATCTTGGCTGTGCGTTTATTTCTGCGGGTACGATAGCCCTTCGCCGGGATACCTGTGCGTGACACCGGTTCATGTCCCTTGGAATGACCATTACCACCACCCATTGGGTGATCAACTGGGTTCTGGGCCATACCACGTGTTGATGGGCGAATTCCCAACCAACGCGCACGACCCGCCTTGCCCAAATTGACATTGCGTTGGTCTTGGTTAGAAACCGCACCAACCGTTGCCAAACAATCAGAATGAACTTTGCGCAACTCGCCACTGTTCATCTTAATCTGGGCATAAACACCATCTTTACCCATCAATTGGGCATAACAACCTGCACTGCGTGCCAACTGCCCACCGGCACCCGGTTTCAGTTCAACATTGTGAACAATTGTACCAATCGGCATATTTTTTAATGGCATCGCATTACCCGGTTTAATATCCTGACGCAAACCCGATACAACGATATCGCCCACCTTTAAATCACGCGGTGCCAAGATATATGAACGCATACCATCTTTGTATTCAATCAACGCAATGAACGCTGTACGATTTGGGTCATATTCTAAACGAACGACCGTCGCCGGGACATCAAATTTTTTGCGTTTAAAGTCAATTAAACGATATTTGCGTTTGTGACCTCCACCTTGGTGTGGGACCGTCACATGTCCAAAATTATTACGACCACCTTTTGATTTTAAACCGACCGTTAACGCCTTTTCCGGTGCGCCACGATGCAGTTCGCTGTGATCAATCAAAACCAAACCACGTGTTCCGGCGGTTGTTGGTTTATAACTTTTCAATGCCATTTCTTTTACCTTTTGTTCACTTTGACATTAACGTCCATTTTCTGGATTATCTGCCAAAGCCGTTATTATATTTCCAGTTTCGCATCTGCCGGCAACGCAACATATGCCTTTTTAACTGTGCGTTGGGTTCCGGTACCACGACCACGGAACTGTTTCACTTTACCCTTGACAACAACAATGTTAACCTTGGTCGGTTTGACATTATATATCGCCTGAACCGCGCGTGCAACATCTTGTTTTGTTGCGCGTGCATCAACCTCGAACGCAACCAAGCCCGCTTCGGACAACTTTACCGCCTTTTCAGAAACAATCGGGCGACGCAAGATGTCGTAAACACCGGCTGTCACTGCTGGTTTTTGTTCTGTTTTTACTTTCTTTTCTGCCATCGTTATAACCTTTTTGTCATTTGCAATCCGAACCGATTGTTATTTACGCACCCAAACGAGCCTCTATTGCCTTAACTGCATCAGCAGTCAAAACCAATTTATCGTGTTTCAGAATATCCAAAACATTCAGACCAATTGTTGGCAATGCATCTACATTGTTAATATTAGCAACAGATTTTTTGAAGTTTTCATCCAATGTGTCACCACCAACAAACAATGCAGATTTAATATCTAACTTTTTCAACTGTTTTGCGAATGCCGCTGTCTTGGCCGCTGTCAGTTTTTCAGATTCAATCACAACAAAACTGCCATCTTTGACCTTGGACGACATCGCCATCTTCAGCCCCAGACTGCGAATCTTTTTCGGTAAATCAATGCTGTGGTCGCGAACAACCGGTCCATGAACCACACCACCACCACGCATATGAACATTATAACGTTCACCTTGACGTGCGTTTCCTGTTTTCTTCTGTTTAAAGGCCTTTTTACCACTGCCTGCGACATCAGATACGGTCTTTACCGCATGTGTACCTGCGCGCGACTTGGCACGTTGCCATGTGACGACACGATGCAGAACATCTGCGCGTGCATCCAAACCAAAAATAGAATCCTGCAAATCAATCTTGCCGACCGTCTTGCCATCAAAATTTATAATATTTACTTGCATTTTATTTCACCTTCGTTTTCAAAACCTATTCTGCAACAGATTCTGATTTGGTTTCTGTTTGCTCTGAATTACCTGATTCTTTGACAGATGTCGGAACCGGCAAATCTTTGTGTTCTTTCTTAACTGCGTCCGATACCAGGACAAATGTGCCATTACAACCCGGAACTGCACCTTCCACGAAAATCAAGTTTTCGGCTTCATCTGTGCCAAAAATCTTCAAATTCTGAACCGTCACGGTTTCATTTCCCATCTGTCCGGACATTTTTTTACCTGGCAAAACACGACCCGGCCACTCACGCATACCTGTACCACCCAATGAACGATGCGCTTTTAACACACCGTGTGTGGCCTCTTTACCACCAAAGTTATGACGTTTCATCGCGCCCTGGAATCCTTTGCCCTTACTTGTTGCCTGGACATCGACAAATTGACCGGCAACAAAATGAGATGCCATCAGTGGCGTTCCAACCGGAATCACACAATCATCCGAAACACGAAATTCTACAATTTTACGATACGGTTTTACACCCGATTTTTCTGCAGCAACCGCCTGAGGTTTTGCGATATGTTTTGCTTTGGCTTCACGAATTCCCAAAACATTTGCAACATATCCATTTTTTTCGGCTGTCCGATTTCCAATAACCGTGCAGTCACCCACAGATAAAACCGTCACTGCATGTGCCACACCCGCATCATCGTACAGACGTGTCATTCCCATTTTTGTTGTAATCAATCCACTACGTTTCATTTTTTTGCCTTTTTTTATGTCAGAGGTTAGTATATCGCCCGATAAACCAACACTAACAAACCATTTTACAATTTAATTTTTACATCAACGCCCGATGCCAAATCCAACTTCATCAGTGCATCAACTGTCTGAGGGGTTGGATTAACAATATCAACGACCGCTTTATGATTGCGGATTTCAAATTGCTCACGCGATTTTTTATCAACGTGCGGCGAACGATTGACTGTAAATTTCTGAATCAATGTCGGCAAGCGAACAGGCCCAACGACATCTGCGCCGGTGCGCTTTGCAGTTTTGACAATTTCCTCCACCGATTCAACCAAAATTCTGTGGTCAAAAGCCGTCAATTTGATGCGAATTTTTGATGCTGGTACCATTTTGCTTGTTTCCCTTTATTGTCTTGTTCTTTACATTCGTTGGCCGTCCAAACGGTTTCCCGCGGACGACCAACAAATTCTGTTATTATTTGATAATCTTCGATACAACACCTGCGCCAACTGTGCGTCCGCCTTCACGGATAGCAAAGCGACGACCTTCGTCCATAGCAATAGGTGCAATCAATGCAACTGTGATACGAACATTATCGCCTGGCAGAACCATTTCTTTGTCCGCTGGCAATGTGATTGTACCGGTCACATCGGTTGTGCTAAAGAAGAACTGAGGACGATAGTTGCTAAAGAATGCTGTATGACGACCGCCTTCTTCTTTGGTCAAGATATAGACTTCTGCTTCAAAGTCTGTGTGCGGAGTGATTGAACCCGGTTTGCAGATAATCTGACCGCGTTCCACTTCTTCTTTCTTGGTACCACGCAACAGCAAACCAACGTTATCACCAGCTTCACCTTGATCCAGCAATTTGCGGAACATTTCAACACCAGTAACTGTTGTTTTCTGGGTTGGTTTCAAACCAACAATTTCGCATTCATCACCGACTTTGATAACACCGGCTTCAACACGACCTGTCACAACGGTTCCACGACCAGTGATGCTGAACACGTCTTCAATTGGCATCAAGAACGGTTTGTCAATTGGACGTTCTGGCATTGGGATATATTCATCGCATGCCTTTAACAATGCATCAATTGATTCTTTACCGAAACCATCATTCTTTTCTTCCAATGCAGAAATTGCAGAACCACGGATGATTGGCACATTTTCACCGTCAAAGTCGTTTGCAGACAACAATTCACGGATTTCCATTTCAACCAATTCCAACAATTCTGGATCGTTTGCCAAATCACATTTGTTCAGATAAACAACGATTTTCGGAATACCCACCTGACGTGCCAACAAAATGTGTTCGCGTGTCTGAGGCATTGGACCATCAGTCGCCGCAACCACCAAAATTGCACCATCCATCTGGGCCGCACCGGTAATCATGTTTTTAACATAGTCCGCGTGTCCCGGGCAATCAACGTGCGCATAGTGACGCGATGCAGTTTCATATTCAACGTGTGCGGTGTTAATTGTTATACCACGTGCCTTTTCTTCGGGCGCATTATCAATCTGATCAACACCTTTCTGGGCATCTGCACCGACACCATAATAGTGAACGATAGCAGCGGTCAATGTTGTTTTACCGTGGTCAACGTGACCAATAGTACCAATATTGACATGTGGCTTGGTTCTAATATATTTTTCTTTTGCCATGGTTTTCTCCTTGGGCTTTTGGGTTTGTTAATTTATTTTTTCTGATTCCCGAAATTGGATATTACACCCAAAATTTGAAATCACAAACTTTTTTTTCTTTTATTTTGTCAGCTTTTTTATAACCTCATCTGCGACATTTTGCGGCACTTCGTCATAGTGCGACAATTCCATATACGGATTTGCACGACCCTGGGACAAAGAACGCAGTGTTTTGACATATCCGAACAAATTGGCCAGCGGTACATATGCCGAAATCAATTGGTTACCAAATTGAGTTTCGATACCGTTAATTTGTCCACGACGACTGTTCAAATCGCCGATAATGTCACCGACATATTCTTCCGGTGTATTGACCGAAAGTTTCATAATCGGTTCCAATAACTTCGGTGATGCTTTCTTCATCGCTTCGCGGAAGCAAGCACGCGCCGCTATTTCAAAGCACAACACATTAGAGTCAACTTCGTGATATTTACCATCAACCAATGTTGCCTTGAAATCCACAGTCGTATAGCCAATCAGAACACCGGTCTGCTGCGCTATCTTTAAACCCTTTTCAACACCGGGGATGTAT
>JAEEGL010023555.1_pt1 | contig 19878 bp, 14 predicted proteins | sample 9134231 | NCBI WGS metagenome assembly JAEEGL01 (sample SAMN16246548, study PRJNA631951) | gut metagenome | biome: gut microbiome; feature: rumen; material: fiber-attached | host: Bos | place: Iran: Karaj | collected 2018-10 | reverse complement strand
TCAAGAATTTTCGTTGGCTGTTCTTGCAATCTCAATCCTTACAATTGACATTCCAGAACAACTCCCAGATGTTTCCATCTGGCTTTGTCCATGGTGTTTGTTCATGTTTCTCGTTGTTTAATTTTCAAGGTACAACCGCGCCGCTTTCCGGAACCTCGCAGCCCCTTCTCGCGAGCGCTTCGATATAATAGCACGCCCTAAACTAAAAGTCAAGCACTATTTTTCACTTTTTTCAACTTTTTTATTCTTTTTTCTTTTCCACAATTTACGGGCAGCCGAGCCTGCTCGACTGCCCGTAAACAAGGCCTACATAAACAACTTGCGCTCCAAATACGCCCGCCAGGGCGGGATCACGCCGCAGAGGACCAGGCACAGGCCAATGACGGAAAAGGCGCAGACAGGATACAATGACCAGGAAAACATCCGGCCGCCAAAGGTAATGCGCTGGAACAGCTCCACCAGCATAGTAGAGCAGCCAATGGCAATCAGCAGGGCGCCGGTCTTCACCAAACGGCGGCGCTTCCCGATCCGGAAGATGGCCACCGCGGCTGTGGTGAGGATTCCCACCAGCATCGTCAGCGGGAACGCAAAGGAAAGGAACCAGGTCCCGTGGGTGTAGAGGCAGATATACAGCAGGTATCCGCAGATCAACGCGAAGGCAATGGGCACGAAGATCAGAGGCTCCCGGTGCTCAAACCAGAAGGGAAACAGAACCGCAAAATAGAACAGGGCGCAGCCCAGCATCACGTATCCGGACCAGTAGACGCCGTGGAGATTGGTCAGGCAGAAGATCAAGGCCGAAAGACTGGCCGCAATCAGGAAAGCGGTCAGGAACGCCAGAATGGGATAGCGACGGCTCTTGGGCGGGACGGGATAGCGGTCGGAAAAGGTTGGCTCCGCAGAGGGTGCGTCCTCCGGATTCCACACCGGCGTCTCACAAAGGGGGCAGCGCTCCGTGCCCTCCGGCAGCCGCACGCCGCATTTGACACAGTACATTTATTTCAACTCCTTCCGCTTTTCAGCTTCCCTTTCGGGTTTCTGGAGAATTGGTTTCGATCAGCACCGGCACGCCCAGCTCCACCAGGCGGGAGTAGAAGCGGCGCTCCAGCTCAGGCTCCCGGATATTGCGGATCATGTTCACATAGGTCTCACCGCCGAAACTGGCCACGGAGCAGTTGTTGGGGTAGCTCCGCTGGGGGCCGATGATGAACTCCATTCGCCTGACATAGGGCGTCATGGCCTCCGGCATCCGCACCTGGCCCAAATTGGAGAGATTGATGCAGCCCTTGGTCTCCCCCCGCTGGGTATAGATGATGCCCATGATGAAGTTCTTCAGGAACAGAGGCACCGCCCGGATGGCCGCGATCTGCTGGGGCGTAACATTGGCCGCAATGCGGCCGGCCATCTGCTGAGGCGTTCCCTCGGCAGCCAGCTGGGCCGCCATGATTTTGCAGAGCTCCTCCAGGCTGTAGTCCCCCATTCTGGGGTCCACGCCGGGATTCAGGGTCAGGACAAAATTGCGCAGGGTCTTGCTGCCGTAGAGCCGCCGAAGGTTGATCGGCACCGTGACCTTGACGGGCTTGCGGCGCTCCCGGTTGGGGCAGCACTCGGCCTGGTATTCCAGGATGGTCTGCTCCAGAACAGCGGACAGGAAAACGGTGACCGTGCTCTTGTAGCGGTGGGCCGCCTCCAGAAGGGCCTGCGTGGGGATAATTCCGGTAGTCAGATGGAGAAAGTCCCACTCCCGGGTGCCCCGCATACGCAGCGCGTCCGGCTCATGGTCATTGAGCACCACGCCGTTGGTGTTGCGGACGAAGCTGTCCTCCAGCTCTTCCGGCTTGGGCGCCTCCTGCCAATCCAGAATTCCTTCCTCAGGCGGAATCTCTGCGCCGTATTTCAGCGTGAGATAGCGGGCCGTCAGGGTTTTGAGATACACCATGCCGCCTGTGCCGTCGGTAAGGGAGTGGAAGAACTCCACCGCAATCCGGTCCCGGAAATACATGACCCGCAGGCAGCAGGCGCGAAGCTCCTTGTCCTGCATCAGGGTCAGGGGGTAGGCATAGTCCTCCCGCACCGTGGGCGGAGCGGTGATTTCCTCCAAATAGTACCAGAAGACGCCGGTTCGGAGCCGGACGTACATAGATGGGAACCGGGGCATCAGATCCGCCACGGCCTGCTGCAGCACAGCGGGATCCACCGGCTCGGCCAGGGTGGCGGAGACCCGGAAGGCATTCACCCATCGGCGGCGGCGAATGGCGGGAAAGATCAAAGCGGCATTGTCCAGCCGCATCCATTTTCTACTCATTTTTCAGCACAATCGTTCTTGATATGGACGTTCAAATGGGGGTAGGTCATTTCAATGCTGCGATCCCGGAAGGCCTCCCACACATAGGTACGGAGGTCGAACCGGGTGGAAATCACCCGCTCCGAAGGGATCCAGAAGTGGATATAATAGGAGACGGCGGAATCGCCGAAATCCTCGATGGCGACGCGGATTTCCTCCCCTTCCAGGGGCTCGCAGCGGTCCACAGCGGCCCGCAGAGCCTCCATAACCCGCTCCGGGTCGGCCTCGTAGGAGGCGGAAACCGTCATCTCCAGGCGGCGCTTTGGATAGGAGCTGTAGTTCTCCACCGTAGCGGAGGAGACCTTGGCGTTGGGGATCAGCACGGAGCGGTTGTCGACGGTGTGAAACCTGGTATAGACCATGGTGATCTCATCCACCACACCCGTCATCCCGTCGATGGAGACGAAGTCGCCCTTTTTGAAGGGCTTGGTGCCCATGACCAGCAAGCCCCCCGCCACGTTGGACAGGGCGTTCTGCACCGACAGGGACACCGCCAGGGTCAGGACGCTGAGCAGGGCCACCAGGGCGGTCACGTCGATACCCAAATAGGACGCAATGACCAGCAGGGCCACGAAGTAGAGCAGAATCCGCAGGACGTTTTTGAGAAAGCGGTGCATGCTTCCGTCCAGCTTGGTCCGCTTCAGCAGCCGATCCACGACCATGAGGATGACCCGCACAAGGATGATGGCCGCCGCCAGCATGGCCAGGGCAATCAGCGCCCTCCGGAGGGTCACCTGTTCAATGGACGCCTTGAGACTCGCCAGGTCCTCTGACGAAACTGCGCTGTATCGGATCATTCCATCCCCTCCGTCGGTGTTTTTTGCCTGCCCATTCTACCACATTTCGGCCGAAAAAGCAAGAGGCTCCCGGGGGAGTCTCTTGCTGTCTGTATCAATTCTCAGTTCTTACTTCTGACTTCTTAATTCTACTCCGCCAGCTCGAGGCCGGTGAAGTAGCGGTAGAGGTAAGTCACCACGTAGCCGCGGGTGCAGGGGGTCTTGGCTTGGAACTTGCCGTTCTCGCCCTTCTCCAGGCCGAACTCGTAGGCCCAGATGGCGCCGTCCTTGTACCAGTGTTTGTCCTTCACGTCGGAATAAGGATTGTCAATGGAGTATCCAGGCTTCCCTTCCGCCGCGTAGAGGAACTGCAGGATCTCGCCCCGGGTGCAGGTCTGCTTGGGGCTGAACTTAGTGCCCTCGGTGTTGGTGCCGCCGGTGATGCCGTTCTCCACGGCCCACATCACAGCATTGTATGCCCAGTGCGTCTTCTTCACGTCCTTGAAGGTCTTGTCGGTGGCGGTAAACTCCGGACGGCCGTTGGCAGCCCAGAAGAACACCATGGAGTCGGCGCGCATGACGGTCCGCTCCGGGGCGAAATGGGTATCGTCCACGCCGCCGGTGACCCCGTTTTCCAGAGCCCAGATAACGGGATGGAAGAAGAAGTCCTGGTCGTCCACGTCTGTGAAATGGTTCACAAGGACGAAGTCAAAGCCGTTTGCTTCCGCGTAGGCCTTGGCCGCGGAGCCCGCGGTGCCGTAGATGGTGAAGCCTTCCACCGTACCGACGTCCTCCCATCCTGCCGTCCGGTAGCCGAGAGCATAGTCTCCGATCTCCTTCACACTGTGAGGAATGCGCACCTCGGTCAGTTCGGGGCAGTCAAGGAACGCACTGCTTCCGATCTGGGTCAGCGAAGAGGGGAAGGATACGTCTGTCAGGCTGGCGCAGCAGAGGAAGGCGTCTGGATCGATCGTCTTCAGGCCCTCGGGGAGGGTCAGGCACTTCAAGCTTCTGCAACCGTTAAAAGCATCCCACCCAATGACTTCCAGCGTAGCGGGGAAGTTAACGTCCGCCAGGGCGGCGCACCCGTAGAAAGCGTGATCATTAATGGTCTTCAGACCGTCTCCAAAGCTCACGTTGGTGAGTCCGATGCACTGGTAGAACGTGTTTCTCTCAATTGCGCTCACTCCGGCGGGAAGCACAACAACCGTCAAACCGGAGCAGTCCTTAAACGCCTCGCCGCCGATCTTGGTCATGTTGGCCGGGAAGCGCACTTCGGCCAGAGCAGAGCAGAATTCAAAGGCGTTTTTACCGATGGTTTTCAGGTTTTGCGGGAAGGAAAGACTGGTTAGGCCGGTGCAGCCGTGGAAGGCGTAATTGCCGATCTTCGTCAGATTCTGGGGGAAGGTCACGCTGGTCAGACCGGAGCATCCGTAGAAGACGCTCTCTTTGATGGAGGTGACGCTCTCCGGAATGGCAATGCTCTTCAGGCCGATGCAATATTCAAAGGCGCTTTTGCCGATTGTCGTCAGGCTCTCCGGAAGGTTGAGCTCCCGCAGAGATTCGCAGCCGAAAAAGGCCCACTTTCCGATGCCGGTCAGGCTCTCCGGGAAGCTGACTTCCGTAAGGGAAGCGCAGTTCTCGAAGGCGCTGTTGCCGATGGAGCTCAGGCCCGCCGGGAAGCGCACCTGTCCCACAGCGGCATAGGCAAAGGCAGAAGCGCCAACGGACGTCACGCCGGCTGGAATCTCATAGGCGCCGGTTCTGCCCCCGGGGAACAGGCGCAGTTCGGTCTGTTCCTTGTTGAACAGCACGCCGTCGACGCTGCTGAAGGAGGCATTATCGGGGTCCACGTTGATCTCCGTCAGCTGGCTGCAGCCGGCAAAGGCTTCGCTGTCGATGCTTTCCAGACTGGCAGGGAGGCTTACGTCGGTCAGGCCGGTACAGCCCCAAAAAGCTTCGGATTCAATGCTGGTCAGGCTCTCGGGGAAATCAACCGACTCCAGACTGGTACAGTTAATAAAGGCCCCCTCTCCGATGGTTTCCAGGTCTCCCGGAAGAGCAAGGTCCGTAAGGCTCACGCAATCGCCGAACGCGCAATCCCCAATCCGGGTCGGTCCGCCCAGGAAGGACACGCCGGTCAGGTCAGCGCATTCCTGGAAGGCATTCATGCCGATGGCTGTCAGGCTCTCCGGAAACGTAAGGCGCAGCAGACCGGATTCGGCGAAAGCTGCCTCGCCGATTTCGGTCAGGCCAGCGGGGAAATCAATTTTGCGCAGGCTGGGGCAGCAGGAGAAACATTTGTCGCCGATTTTCGTCAGATTCTCCGGTAAGGTAACGTCGGTCAGAAATTCACAGCTGTAGAAGACGCTGTCGCTCAGCTCGGTCAGGCCGCTCGGAAGGGTCACGCCGGTAAGCCCGCAAGCGCAAAAAGCCGCTTCGCCAATGGCAGACAGGTTCTCCGGGAAGGAAATGGAACGCAAGCCGGTGGCGCAGAAGGCATTCCGGCCGATGCTAGTCAGATGCTCCGGAAGCGCGATGTCTTCCAGGCTCTCGCAGTCGTAGAAAGATTGTTCTCCAATACTTGTCAGGGTGCTGGGGAGTTGAACGTTTTGCAGCTGGACGCACCAGGCGAAGGCCTGCTTGCCGATCTCCATCAGGCCCTCCGGGAGGGTGGCGTCGGTCAGGCCGGAGCAGGATGCAAACGCAGCCTCCCCCAGTTCGGTCATGCCCGCCGGAAAAACGATCTCCGTCAGACTGCCGCAGTTGTAAAACGCCCGCTCCCCAACGCGCTTCAGGCCGGCAGGGAATTTGACGCCCCCCAGGGCGGTGCAGCCATTGAAGGCGCTGTTCCCGATTGCGGTCAGGCCAGCGGGGAGAATGACCGCAGTAATGCTTTCCCGATGGGCAAACCAGGGGGCGCTGCCATAATAGAAGTCCGCCATGGCGCCGCTGCCCTCGATAGAAAGCAGGCCGCTTTCGGTATCAAAGGTCCAGGTCAGGTTGTCGCCCTGGTCGCCGCAGCTGCCGGAATAGGGCGTTTCCTCCTGGACGGGAACAAAGTCAAAGCCGTTCCGGTCCGCGTAGCTCTGGGCCTCGGAGTTCGCCTTGCCGTAAATGGTAAAGCCCGCTACCCTTTCGAACGCTCCGTCGCTGTCGTTCCCATAATAGCCCAGGGCGTCTTTTCCGATGGATTCGACGCTGGAGGGAATCCGCACGCTTTTCAGATTGGGACAGCTGTAGAAAGCGTAATCGCCAATCTCCACCATGCCTTCGGAAAAAACCACGTTGGTCAGGCCGTAGCAGCATGCGAAGGCCGCCTGACCGACCCCATAAAGGCCCTGGGGAAGGTTCAGGCTTGTCAGGCCGACACAATCAGCAAAAGCTTGGAATGGAACATAGTCCAGTCCGTTCGGGAGCTCAAGCCCGGTGATGATGTCACGATAATCGTCCCAGGGGTACTCGTTGTACACAATGCTGCCGCTGCCCTCGATGGTCAGCAGGCCGGTGTCGGTATCCAGGGTCCAGGTCAGGTTGTCGCCCTCCTCACCGCAGTTGCCGGAAAGGGTCTCGGCACGGGCGATCAGGGTCATTTGGGGCAGCAGAGAGCAGATCAGAGCCAGGCAAAGGGCCAGTGCTGCCAGTCGGGTCAGTTTCTTCATTTCTTTTTCTCCGTTTCTGTTTTGTACTGTGGAATCACGCCAAATTATTTGCGTCTGTCTCTATAGACGCAAAATAATCTGAAAAGTTGCAGCGTTTGAAAAAAATTTTTCATTCTCCAGCGCTTCCATATATAAGACGCTCCAAAGGGGAAAAAGGTTTACTGAAATCTGAAAAAAATTTGCGAACTGTCAATTTCGCAAAAAGGGACGGCCTCCTGTCCTGCGCGGCAGGACAAGAAGCCGTCCCCTTTTCGGGTTGATGCATGGGTTATGCTTCCTCGCAGAAGCGGCGGATGTTGGAGGGATTTTCGATTCGCTGAACCTCTTTGCCCTGTTCCAGCACCAGGAGAGTGGGCGCCTGGCGAACGCCGTACTGCCTGGCCAGGTCGGGATCCTTGTCCACCACCACGGTCTCATAGGCGATGCCCGCGTCGGCCAGGAATTTCTTGGCCATGACGCACTTGGGGCAGGTGGAGGTGGTGAAGAGGAGCAGACCGTTGCCTTCCCCCTTGGGGGAAGGTGTCGCGGCGTTGACAGGGGCGGCGGAGACAGTCTCCAGAGGCACGGCGGAGGGGGCGGCGGTGGGAGCCGCGGCGGCGCTCAGGGGCTCATGAAAGCGATGGGACAGAGAATAGCCCACGTCGTAGACCTTCCGGTCCTTGAACTCCTGGGTCTTGCCGTCGTTCCAGTTCTGGACGGGCCGGTAGTAGCCGGTAATCCGGGAATAAACCTCGGTCTTCTTGCCGCAGTGGGGGCAGGTATACTGCTCGCCGGAGAGATAGCCGTGGTCCGGGCAGACGGAATAGGTGGGGCTCATGGTGTAGTAGGGCAGCCGGTAGTTCTCGGCAATCTTCCGCACCAGGTTGGCGGCCGCTTTCCAGTCGGGCAGCTTCTCTCCCAGGAAGGCGTGGAAGACGGTGCCGGAGGTGTAGAGGGTCTGGAGCTCGTCCTGGATGTCCAGGGCGGAGAAGACGTCCTCGGTGTAGCCCACGGGCAGGTGGGAGGAGTTGGTGTAGTAGGGGGTGCCGTTCATGTTGGCGGTGATGATGTTGGGGAAGTCCGCCTTGTCATGCTTGGCGAAGCGGTAGGTGGTGGACTCGGCGGGAGTGGCCTCCAGGTTGTAGAGGTCGCCGTACATTTCCTGGTAGTCGGACAGGCGTTCCCGCATGTGGTTGAGAACCTGCTTGGAGAATTCCTGAGTCTCGGGGTGGGTCATGTCCTTGCCGATCCACTTGGCGTTGAGGCCCATTTCGTTCATGCCGATAAGGCCGATGGTGGAGAAGTGGTTCTCAAAGGTGCCCAGATAGCGCTTGGTGTAGGGATACAGGCCGCCCTCCAGCAGCTTGGTGATGACGCCCCGCTTGATCTTCAGGGAACGGGCGGCAATGTCCATAAGCCGGTCCAGCCGCTTGTAGAAGTCCGCCTCGTCCGCAGCCTGGTAGGCGATCCGGGGCAGGTTGATGGTAACCACGCCCACGGAGCCCGTGGACTCGCCGGAGCCGAAGAAGCCGCCGGACTTCTTCCGCAGCTCCCGGAGGTCCAGGCGCAGACGGCAGCACATGGAGCGAATGTCGGAGGGCTCCATGTCGGAGTTCACGTAGTTGGAGAAGTAGGGGGTGCCGTACTTGGCCGTCATCTCAAAGAGGAGCTTGTTGTTCTCCGTCTCGGACCAGTCGAAGTCCCGGGTGATGGAGTAGGTGGGGATGGGATACTGGAAGCCCCGGCCGTTGGCGTCGCCCTCGATCATGACCTCGATGAAGGCCTTGTTGACCATGTCCATTTCCTTCTGGCAGTCCTTGTACTTGAAGGGCATTTCCTTGCCGCCCACAATGGCGGGGAGCTCCGCCAGGTCGTTGGGAACGGTCCAGTCCAGGGTGACGTTGCTGAAGGGCGCCTGCGTGCCCCAGCGGGAGGGGGTGTTGACGCCGTAGATAAAGGATTCCACGCACTTCTTCACCTGGTCGTAGGGCAGATTGTCATACTTGACAAAGGGAGCCAGATAGGTATCGAAGGAGGAGAAGGCCTGGGCTCCCGCCCACTCGTTCTGCATGATGCCCAGGAAGTTGACCATCTGGTTGCAGAGGGTGGCCAGGTGCTTGGCGGGGGCGGAGGTGATCTTGCCGGGCACGCCGCCCAGGCCCTCCTGGATCAGCTGCTTCAGGCTCCAGCCCGCGCAGTAGCCGGTGAGCATGGACATGTCGTGGATGTGGAAGTCGCAGTTGCGGTGGGCGTTGGCAATCTCATCGTCATAGATCTCAGAGAGCCAGTAGTTGGCGGTGATGGCGCCGGAGTTGGAGAGGATCAGGCCGCCTACGGAATACGTAACGGTGGAGTTTTCCTTCACCCGCCAGTCCATGACCTTCAGATACTGATCCACCACGGACTTGTAGTCCAGCATGGTCTCGGACACGTTGCGGAGCTTCTCCCGCTGGCGGCGGTAGAGGATGTAGGCCTTGGCCACATCTTCATAGCCGGCACGGCCCAGAACGGCTTCCACAGAGTCCTGAATGTCCTCCACAGCAATCTTGCCGTCTTTAATCTTGCTCTGGAAGTCGGCGGTGACCTTCAGGGCCAGAAAGTCAATGGTGTCCTCGTTGTACTGCTTCTGCTTGGCGTCAAAGGCCTTCTTGATGGCAGTGGCGATCTTGCTGATGTCGAAATCAACGACCTTGTCGTTGCGTTTGACTACCTGATACATGGTGGTCTCTCCTTTTCTGTATATCGGTAAATTGATTATAATCTGTTAAGTGGGACGTAAACGGGATAATGAAGTTTCACTTGCGTGAGATGCGGTATTCCTGGCGGGATATGATGCATGCGCTTCGCGCAGATTATGGTTTATTATTTCTGTGAATGAACAGATGAAACAGAACTGAAATTTCAGCGAAAACTGCCCCATTATGTCATATATGGCGCAACCATACTTCAAATATGCGTCAGCAGGTCCTTCACGCCTCCACCCCCCGCAGCTGCGCGTTCGGCACGAAGGGGCGGACTGCTTCCAGACAGGCCTTCGCTTTTTCGGGGCTCGCGGCGTGGAAGCGTTCGCCGCCGGCCAGAATGTCGCCGGAATCCACGAAGCCCTGAATGAAATAACGCTCCGTGCCGGCGATCCAGCGGCCGATGGCTGCAAAGTCCTCCGGCTCGTGAAGCTCGTCCACCAGCGTGGTGCGGAACTCAAAGGGGGTCTTCCCTGCCATCAGCAGGGCGACGCTCTCCTCCACCCGGGGCAGGATGCCTGTCGCTCCGGCAGTCTGCTCGTACTTCTCCCGGCTGTTTTTGACGTCCATGGCCACATAGTCCGCCAGGTCCGCTTCCAGGACGGCCCGCAGCCGCTCCGGGAAGGCGCCGTTGGTGTCCAGCTTCACAGCAAAGCCCAGGGCCCGAATCTTCTCCAGAAGCTCCGGCATGTCCGGGTGGAGCAGGGGCTCGCCGCCGGTGACGGCTACGCCGTCCAAAAGGCCCTGACGCTTCCGCAAAAAGGCAAAAAAATCATCCTGGCTGAATTCCGGCGCCGCCGGGGAAACCACCAGGCTGCTGTTGTGACAAAAAGGGCAGCGAAAATTGCAGCCCGCGGTGAACACCGTGCAGGCCACACGCCCGGGAAAGTCCAGCAGGGTCATTTTCTGTAATCCACCGAGCTTCATATCTACCTCCTGTCGGGCCGTCTGCCCGACTGCGGCCGGGGCGTATTATCTCCCTGTGGAAAACCGTGTGGACAAGATGTGGACAACATATAGGAAGAGCGTTGACATAACAACCACAATATCTTGTGTTCGGATTATAGGATACCAACAAGAAATAGAAATGTCAAGCCCTTTTTATGTGTTTTTTTTGAAGTCTCTCGAGAAGGTTTTTCGGGAACAAAAGTCACCTCCGGAGACGCGCAGGCCGCGTCTTCGGAGGTGAAGCGATCACAGGATCTTCCGGATCTCTTCCAGGTCGGCCACCTGGTAGCTGGGCCGCAGCTCCGGCGGCAGGGTTTTGCCCTTCCGGTTGAGCCAGAGGGTGTCGATCCCGGCCCGGATCCCGCCCAGAATGTCCGAGCTGAGACTGTCGCCGATCATCAGGGTCTTCTCCCGTGCAAAGCCGGGAATCCGGGCAAAGCACCGGGCGAAATAGGCCGGGTCCGGCTTATGGAATCCTATCTGCTCGGAGATGAAGAGGGCCTCAAAATAGGGTCCGAGCTTTGCCCCGGCCAGCCGGGAATACTGGGTCTCCGCCACCCCGTTGGAGGCCAGAAAGAGCCGATAGCCCCGGCCCTTCAAATAGTCCAGCAGCTCCCGCGCGCCGGGCAGGAAGTCGTGCTCCAGCCCCAGGTTTCGGTGATACGAGTCCTCAAAGGCCGCCGGGTCCAGGTTCAAACCCTGCTCCGAGAACATCTGCCGATGCCGCTCCACCAGGATGGCGTCCCGGTCCGCCTCTCCCCGCTCCAGCTTCTCCCACCAGCAGACGTTGACCTCCCGGTAACGGTCCAGCAGGGCCGGGGTCGGGGAAACGCCGAACTCCGTCAGCGCCCGGGAGTAGGCCTTCGCCTCTCCCGCGCCGAAGTCCAGAATGGTGTCGTCCAAATCAATCAGAAGGATCTCGTAGCGCATTGCCCCGCCTCCCTGTCCTTCGTGTTTTGGATAGTATAACACAAACCGGGAAAAAAGCAAGGACAAACCGCAGGGCTGTGCCTGACTACTGCTCCATCTGCCTGCCCAGGAAGGCCGCCACCACGTCCAGGAGCCGCAGCTCAAAGTCGGCAGGCCAGCGGCCCCGCTCCGGGTCCGCCCCCAGCAGAACGCCCCCCAGCAGGTCTCCCCGGGACAGAATGGGGACAGCCGCGCCTACCACAGCGGCCCCTCCCTCTACCATGGCCGTGGGAACGCCCCGGCCTCCGGCGCAGTAGCGCTCCCGATCCTCCAGACGGCGAAACAGCGCCGGGGACAGCCGCCGCTCCGCCACGCTTCCCTGCCCCGGACCGGCAGCGGCAACGACCGTGTCCCGGTCACAGACTACCGCCAGAAAGCCGGTGTTTTTGTGCAGGGCCTCGCAGATCCGCCCGGCAAATTCCGTCATCTCCCCCATGGGAGAGTACTTCTTAAAAATGACCTCCCCGTCCTTCTCCGTGAAAATCTCCAGGGGGTCTCCCTCCCGGATGCGCAGGGTGCGGCGGATTTCCTTCGGGATCACCACCCGTCCCAGGTCGTCGATTCGCCGCACGATTCCCGTAGCTTTCATATCGGCATTCTCCTCGTTCTCATTTTTGTGTTCCTATTCTTTGCGAAAATCGGGGAATTATGCGCGGCGCCGGGCAGCGCGGCGCCGGTGGAATCGATTCCATTTTTTTCCACGACGCAAACCTTCATTTACAATCGCCGGCATATCAAAACGACAGGCAGCGCAGGCTGCCTGTCGTTTGTGTTATACTATCTATTATTGTTGAAGCTGATTATACACAGGCAATCAGCCGCCAAACCAGTATCCGCCGCCCGCAGCATCCACGTCGCCGCCGATGGCATCCTGATCACCGCCGCTAATTCCGATGACATCTTCAGTTTCGAAGGCGATGACTTCCATGTCCAGAGCTTCGTAAGCTTCTTTCATAGCTTTTGTACTCCTTTACCGTCAAATCCCACGCATGAGATCATCAATCACTGCGGTGTACATCTCTCCGTAAATCGTGTGCTCTGCACCAGACTCGTCTGCGTAAATCACGTAAGGACGTACATACCAGACCTCGCCGGGCTTATTCACCTTGGTTTTGGTCCAGGTATAGATTACAGGCTCGCTCTGCCCGACCGCATTTGCCAGCGCTTTCACGTAATCGGCGTTATCCGTGATCAACGCATCGCCCGCAGTATATTTGCTTCCCTCGTTATTGGAGGCCGCCACCAGACCGGCAGCACGGATAATCGCTCCATCCGGCACAGTCAGGTAAGCAACGGAAATCAGCTTGGAGGAATCCTTGTCATAGGTCACAGAGGTGAGTCCGGCAGTACCAAGCTGCTCAACAGCAGCGTCGTCATAGACAGCGGTAAGCGTTGAATCCTGCGTCAGCCAGAAAGAGGTGTTTTCTCTGTAGGATCTGACCTCAAATCCTCCGCTCTGCTCACACTTCCAGTAGGCAAAGTATTTTCCAGGCACTTCCATGGCAGACACGTCATACCACTGTCCTGCGTTCAGCTGTACATTGATCCGATCCTCCTGCTCACCATTGCAGATGCTCACAGCAAAGGAACCGGGCGCAACAATCTTCTCAAACTTTGCGCTAACGGTAACCGTGCCGCCGGCAGCCATGGCCTCGCTAGCCAGCGCGGCGTTCACTTCCTCCGCGGTCATGCTCCAGCCGACAAAACGGTAGCCGCTGTTCGGCGTGGGGTTGGCCGGGAAGTCGTCGGCAGTGATGGCGTCAACCTTCTCCATGGTCTTCAAAACCAGGTCATTGGAGATAAAGGCCACAACTTTGTTCGCCGCCAGCTGATAGCGAGCCTCATAGGTCACGTCGCTGTACACGTAAACGTTGTAGGTCTCCGACTTGGTCAGCAGCTTGCCGTTGGACTGATACCAGCCGATGAACTCATAACCCTCGTCGGCAGCGCCGGCGGTGATGGTCAGGTAGTCGCCGTAATGCGCGTTGGTCAGGCTCTGGACGCCGCTCCAGGTGGGCTCGGCGCCATTTTCATGGTTCAGGGTCACAACGTAGCCCTGCTCCACAGCCTTGGATCTGGCCCGGATGACCAGATTGCCCCACACGGTATAGCGAGGCCGCGGGGTCTCGATCAGCACGTAGCCGGGCTTGGCCTTGGCTTCCACAGTCAGCTTCGCGCCGGGCAAAACCAAGGCGCGGTGCTTGATGACGACGCCGTTGCACTTGACCGTCACGTCGCAGCCCTCATCGGCGTCCACCAGGACGCTGCAGGCCCAGATGGCCCAGTAGTTGACGTAGCCCAGAGGGATGGTGTAATAGTTGTCTCCGTAGACAATCAGGTTGCGCATGGGGTTGGAGGCCTCCATACGAACGAAGGTCTCGGACAGATCGAAGAGATAGCCGTCGTTGATGGTGAGCTCCAGCGGGGCAAAGATGCAGTCCTGCAGCCGCACCTTCGCCTTGTTGAAGCCAACCAGGCCGCCGCAGTTGTAGGTATTCTTGCCCAGGAAACGGCCCTCAAAGGAACAATCCTTGAGGATCAGCAGGGGGGAACGGTCAAACGCGCCGGCAGGGCCGTTCTCGTTGATGGCCACCAGGCCGCCGTGGGTGCCGTCGCCGTTGACCCGGGAGTCGATGGTGGCGGTAACGCAGACGTTCTCCAGCCGTCCGCCGTTGGTCAGGGAAGCAACCACACCGGCGGCATATTTCTTGTTGGTCTTGATGGTGCCCGCCACCACAAGGTTCTTGACCGTCACGCCGTTGGCGTAACCGAAGGGCGCCGCATAGTTCTGATTGTACTTGAACTGTCCCGCCTTAACGGAGGCGTCGAGGTTCACAGTCAGGGTGCAGCCGTCGCCGTCAAAGCTGCCGGCGAAGCGTCTCACCGTGGAATTGCTGATCTGCTCGCCCACCATGCAGGAAACAGAAATATCATCGGTCAGCCGGAAGCTCAAGCCCTTGCAGGTGTTGCCTGCCTTGACCGCTGCGGACAGAGCGTTCCAGTCTTCTTCGCTGGTAATCAGAATATCGTTTCCGGACTTGGTAAACACGTAGGCGTCCGCCGCGTTCGTGAAGGTGAACGTGTTGTCCTCCGCCCGGGCGGTAACCACGCCGGCCGGCAGCATTGCGAGCACCATGCACAGGGCAAGCAAGGCGCCGATCCATCTCTTTCTCATAATTGTGTTCCTCCCTTTCACCCGCCTCTGTCTGCAAAGGCGGCAAAAAAATAACCAGAAAGCCGGGTGTGTCGCGCCGACTCTTCAACCTTGGAGATACTAACACATTATATTCAGATAGTCAAGCTTTTTAATTCAAAAAGTACACCCATTTTTCACATTACGTTAACCCTTTTTTAACGATTGTTCGCATCAAAATCTCGTCTCTGCAGGACTCGCAGGCCGAACGCGATTATTTCAAAAACGCCCGCTTTTGTTCCACAAAAGGCCGAAAAATACAGATTTTGAATCGCTCTGAACCGATTTTCTCCAAAAATGCACGGAAAAGGCCGATTTTCCGCTGGGCATCGTTTTGGGGCTGCGCTTGGAATCCCGGCCGGTCTTCCCCATCATTTTACACAAACTGTCTTTTGGTTTATTGGAAAATTTCTACGTTTTGGCGCAGGGGGGCCACGCGGCTCCCCGCCCGTTCTTCCGGGGTCCGCCCGCCGGGCGGGATCGCTTCGGCCCTTTCAGCTCGGCTGCTTCCGGCATTCGTTTTGGAACACCGCAATTTTCTGAGCGCGGAGGGCTGTGCAAGGATTCGCCGGATTTTTCGCAGAAAAGCTTCTCTTTTCCCTGTTGCATTTTTCCCCAGGAAACGGTATAATTTTTTTGAGACAATTTTCTGCCGCGGGAGGCCGGATTATGATTGATTTACAGCATTTGGAGCAATATCGGGAGAACAACCGCATCGAGGCAAAAAAGGCCCTGGGCGGGCTGCCCCACAGCATTTGGGAGACCTACTCCGCCTTTGCCAACGCCCTGGGCGGGATCATCCTGCTGGGGGTGGAAGAATACCGGGACAAGTCCCTGCATCCCGTGGATCTGCCGGATCCGGAGGGACTGGTACAGGAGTTTTGGGACAGGCTCAACGATCCCCATACCGCCAGCGTGAATATCCTGCTGAACCGGGACGTGCAGATCGAAACCGTGGAGGGAAAGCACATTATCGTCATCACCGTCCCCCGGGCCCAGCGCTTTGACAGGCCCGTCTTTGTGGAGGGAAGTCCCCGGAACAGCTATCGGCGCAGCGGCGAGGGAGACTATCGCTGCACGGAGGACGAGCTCCGCGCCATGTACCGGGACGCCGCGGTCAAAACGCAGGACATGGCGGTTTTGGAGCACCCGGGACCGGAGCTGTTCTGCCGGGAGACTCTGAACCGCTACCGGAGTCGTCTGCTGGCCTGCCAGCCCGGCGGCGAATGGGAATCGCTGGGCGATGAAGACCTGCTGCTCAGGCTTGGCGCCCTTGGCCGGGGCAAAGACGGGAGCCTGCACCCCACTGCGGCGGGGCTGCTGATGTTCGGCTCCCAACGGGAGATTTTGCGGGAGTATCCCGCCTACTGTCTGGAATACCGGGAAACCTCCGGCTCCCGCCGGGCATACCGCATTCGATCCGGCGCAGGAGCTTGGAGTGGAAATGTCTTCGATTTCTTTTCCCGGGTCTGCGGCAGGCTGGCCAGGCGCTTCCAAGCGTCAGCGCTGGACGTGCTCCGGGAGACCCTGGTTAACTGTTTGGTCAATGCGGATTATTACGGCCAGGGCGGCGTTACCGTGGTAAAAACAGAGACGGGCATCACCCTCTCCAACCCCGGCAGCTTCCGCGTGGAGCTGAACGCCGCCCGGTGCGGCGGCGTCTCCGATCCGCGAAACGGCACCCTGCTGAAGCTGTTCCACATGATTGACGCCGGGGAGTGCTCCGGCAGCGGTATTCCAAAAATCATCCGAATCTGTCGGGAACTCGGCTGGACGGAGCCAAAAATCACCCAGTCCTTTTCCCCGGACTTGATCACCGTTTCTCTTTCGTTCTCCCCAGAGCTTCCTCAGCGAGCCACCGCTGCAGCCGGTACCAAGACCATTCCCACGGGGAAAGCCGTCCGGCGGCAGTTGGTTATTGACTATCTGACCGACCACGCAAGGGCGAGCACCGCAGAGATTGCAGCGTATCTGGGTCTGTCGCCGTCCACCACGAGGAGCTATCTCGCCGCACTGGTCCGGGATGGTATCGTTGCAGCGGAAGGCATGACCCAAAATCGTTTCTACAAACTGAAAGCATGATTCGTGCTTTTGCGCGCAGTCGCAGCCTCTCAAGCATTGCTTGATTGACTTTTCAGGTCGCCGGATTTATGATGAACATGCCGGCCAAACTGAATAACTCGGAGGAATGCTCCATGTTTGATGTCGATCACATCTCTCACATTCTAAAAGAAGCACGTATCAGAAAAAACCTCACGCAAAGCGCCCTCGCGGATCGGCTCGGCATAACCTACCAAGCCGTATCCAACTGGGAGCGCGGCGCTTCCCTGCCGGATCTTGCAAAGCTTTCCGGCCTGTGCGAATTGCTGGAAATAGATCTCTATGAACTGATTGGGGCCTCGCAAAGTCAGGATCTTGCAGAAGCTATGCTGTCTGACCCTAAAGCGCTTCAAAACGCGTCGATGAAAGCAATCACAGCCGTTGCCCCCATGCTCCCACCCGAGCAGCTCATAGAAGCGGTTCAGGCACGGAAATCCGACATTCGGGATTTGGCAACGCTGACGCAGCTTGCCCCGTACATCGACGAGGCGTTAACTGCGGAAATTGGGGCTAACTTGGTTCCCGACAGTGTGGGCGAGCTTCTGTCTCTGTCTCCTTTCGTCCCCGGCGAGCAGTGCGCGAAATGGATGGAAGCGTTGGAACACAACAGGGACTTTGCTCTGGACGTTGGACTGCTCTCAGCCCTGGGGCCCTATCTCTCCACGGAGACAATGGACCGTCTGTCCGAGCGGGTCGTGCCCGACACGTTGGTCATATTGAGCTCCGTCGCTCCGTTTTTGTCCACAGATGCCCTCTGCCGCCTGGCAAACAAGCTGGAACGCATCACGCTCGACGACTATCTCATCGGTTTGGAATGTCTGCAGCCGTTTCTTGGCCTGGAAGCAATGGAACGGCTCCACAAGAAAGTTGTCGTTGCGGAATAACACAGAGAAGTGATCCGCTATTGCCGGAAGCTCCCTGGGCGGTCTGATGACCCTCTATGCCCTGCGGGACTGCAGCCGGCTTCTCCGGCGGAAAGCAAAGTGAAGCCTGCCGGAAGAAGCGGATCCCGGTATTTATGGATTATTGGCTGGCTGAATCAACAAATCAGGAGGAATCATAATGGCAAAGGTATTGCTTTTGAACGGTAGTCCCCGGCCCCACGGCTGCACGGCGGAGGCCCTGGGGGAGATGATCCGTGTCTTTGAGGCGGAGGGCATGGAAACGGAGCTGATCCAGGTGGGAAGCAAGTCTGTCCGGGGCTGTATTGCCTGCGGCAAGTGCGACGACCTGGGCCGCTGCGTCTTCGACGACCTGGTAAACGAAACCGCGCCCAAATTCAAGGAGGCCGCCGGTCTGGTGGTGGGCAGCCCCGTCTACTACGGCTCCCCCAACGGGACCCTGCTGTCTTTCCTGGACCGGCTGTTTTACAGCTCCAACTACTCCAAGCACATGAAGGTGGGCGCAGCGGTGGTAAGCTGCCGCCGGGGCGGCAACACCGCCAGCTTCGACGTGCTGAACAAGTATTTCACCATCAGCGGCATGCCGGTGGCCTCCTCCAGCTATTGGAACCAGGTCCACGGCTTCACCGCCGAGGACGTGCGGAAGGATCTGGAGGGCCTGCAGGTCATGCGGAATCTGGCCCGGAACATGGCCTTTCTGATCCGGGCCATCGAGGCGGAGCGGGAGCGGAACGGCATCCCGCCCATGGAACGGGGCGCCTTCACCAGCTTCCCGGACGGGAAATAACAATGCGAAAGAATGATTCCGTCGCGCCCTCTCCCTGCGTAGGGCGACCAGCCCTCTGGCCGCCGGAAACGCGGCAAAATCGGATGGCGCGGCGGCCTGGGATCAGGCCGCCCTACGGCGCGACTGAATCGATGCAAGAGGAAAAACATGAAGCTGATTGCGCTGGACCTGGACGGAACCCTGCTGACCACGGACAAGGAGCTGACGGCGGAAAACCGGGCCGCCCTGGCCCGGGCGGCGGAGGCTGGAATCGAGATCGTCCCCGCCACGGGGCGCTTCTTTGCGGCAATCCCGGAGAACGTCCGCTCCCTTCCCTTCATTCACTACGCCATCACCGTCAACGGGGCCCAGGTCTGGGACGTTCGGGCCGCCCGGCCCCTGCTGCGGGCGGAGATCTCCTGGCGGCGGGCCGTGGAGGTCATGGCGTTTCTGGACAGCCTGCCGGTGATCTACGACTGCTACATGGACGACTGGGGCTGGATGAGCCGGAACCACTATGACCGGGCGGCAGACTTCGCGCCCCACCGGCACAGCCTGGAGATGCTCAAAAAATTCCGCACCCCCGTGCCGGAGCTGAAGGCCCATTTGGCCCAGGTGGGGCACGATGTGCAGAAAATTCAGATGTTTTTTCTGGACCAGGACCTTCGGACCCGGGCCATGGCGGATATGGCAGTCCGCTTCCCCGATCTTGCCGTTACCAGCTCCCTGCCCCGGAATGTGGAATTGAACAGTCTGAACGCCCAAAAGGGGCTGGCGCTGCAGGGGCTGGCCGCTCATTTGGGGATCCCCCTGGGGGAGACGATCGCCTTTGGAGACGACCTGAACGACGCCTCCATGCTCCGCGCTGCCGGGATCGGAGTTGCCATGGCAAACGCCTCCCCCGAGGCCAGGGCCGCCGCAGATGCGCACACTGCCTCCTGCGACGAAAACGGGGTCGCCCAGGCCCTGGAGCGGCTGGTGTTCGGGCGGGGATGAATCGCATAATAGCACGCCTGGGAGCTGACCGTGATAAACGGTCAGCTCCCAGGCGCAATTCATTGGGACAAGCAATTCTCGCCCCTACTCCGCCAGCTCGTTTCCGGTGAAGTAGCGGTAGAGGTAGGTCACTACGTAGGCTCGGGTGCAGGGGGTAGCGGCGTTGAACCTGCCGCCCTCGCCCTTTTCCAGGCCATTTTCATAGGCCCAGATGGCGCCCTCGTAGTACCAGTGCTTTTCCTTCACGTCGCTGTAGGGGTTTTCAATGGTATATGCGGGCTTGCCCAGGGCGGCGTACAGGAACTGCAGAATCTCACTGCGGGAGCAGGTACGCTGGGGGCTGAACTTGGTGCCCTCGGTGTTGGTGCCGCCGGTGATGCCGTTCTCCACGGCCCACATCACAGCCTTGTAGGCCCAGTGCGTCTCCTTCACGTCCTTAAAGGTCTTGTCGGTGGAGCTGAACCCCGGCCGGCCGTTGGCGGCCCAGAAGAACACCATGGAG
>JAEEGL016967496.1_pt1 | contig 19879 bp, 26 predicted proteins | sample 9134231 | NCBI WGS metagenome assembly JAEEGL01 (sample SAMN16246548, study PRJNA631951) | gut metagenome | biome: gut microbiome; feature: rumen; material: fiber-attached | host: Bos | place: Iran: Karaj | collected 2018-10 | reverse complement strand
AACGTGTTCCAAATTTCAGACCATACTGCGTTATAAGATGTTGTTGATGTGTTTATAGAATTATTGATTATAGATGTCAGTTTTTTTACATAATTTGTGATTTGTGGACGTAAATCTGCCGTTTTTAAATCGCGTGCAGCATCTGCGATTTTTTCCGGGGTTTCGTTGGGAAATAAAAAATAAGCCTGTTCAATATAATAATGTTGTGTACCGAACAGATATTCACACATAACGCAACTGAGATTTTGATTCAGGCTGTTTTTGATAATTTTTACATTTTTTGTGTCATGGTCTTTAAGTGTATAATTTTCTTTGACATTTAATAAATGATTGGGGTGGGGGTTAAGATTTTTTAATTCAGGGATATTATCAAAAATCGTCAATTCCATTTTATATATTTCGTTTGATGATATTGGGGTTTGCATATTAAATTTAGATGGATACAAATTTGTTAATTCGGATAATTTCCAATAATGTGGCATTTCGTTATCAGAAAACAAAAAATTATCTTGGTGGCGTCTTTGGTTCAATAAATGACAAATTGTTTTTGTTTTTTCTATGAATTGTTGTTGGTTCATGGGCTTAGTCCTTTTTGGATTCGTCTATGTTTGCCAAAGAAAATAATACAGAAGATATCAAAGATTGATAGGGGACGTGTTGAGCGTCGGCCAATTCTTTGATGCGTTCTAATATTTGATGTGGAATACGCATGTTTATAACGCAATCTGATTTGTTAAAAGCGCGATATGCGGCATATTCTTTTAACAAAGATTCTATGTTCATAACAAATAATTGTTGCATTACATTAGGCATTGACAATCTCCTATACAGCCGTGATTACAATTGACTATATCATTGTATTTACATTTGTCAATACATTTGTGTATGCGGGTGTAATGGCGCGGGTATTGGCGGTTGTGTTGATTTTTGTATTGTTGTTATTTTTTTTGATTTTTGTATTTGCGTGCTAGAATTTTTTCGGCTATCTTAATACACGTACGTATTATATTTAAGGAAAGGATTTTTTATGCGTAAATTTATATCTTTTGTCGTTGCGATTTTTTCAATCGTTTTTATATCAAATGCACGTGCAGAATTGCATGTTGATGTTGTTGCGGGTGGAATAGATCCTATTTCAATCGCGGTTCAAAAATTTGAAACAATTGGTAAAGTGTCTGCATCTGATGCAAAAATGTTGCGCGAAGTGGTCGAAAATGATTTAAAAAGTACAGGATTGTTCAGAATTGTAAATCATGACGCGTTTCCTGAATTTGTTAAAATGAACGAAATGCCAAATTTTGAAAGCTGGAAAGCAATAAATGTCCAGGCTTTTGTTCAGGCATCTATTCAACCCGAAGGCAAAGATGCGTATAAATTAGAATTTTATTTATGGGATGTTAATGGCAAAGAACAAATAGAGGCACAGAGTTTGGTGGCTTCAAAGAAATCTATACGCCGTTTGGCGCATATTATGGCTGATGCTATTTATGAAAGATTAACGGGTGAGGTTGGATATTTCGATACGCAAATAGTGTTTATTGCTGAAACAGGGTCGGTGACCAACAGGGTAAAGCGTATGGCTATAATGGATCAAGATGGGTATGGTATGCGATATTTGTCTGATAAGAATACTTTTGTTATGTCACCGCATTTTTCGCCAAATATGTCTACGGTTGTTTTTCTATCTTATCGCAACGATGATCCGATGGTGTGGATTTTGGATTTGGAAACAGGTGATCAAACCAAATTGGGTAATTTTGGTGGTATGAGTTTTGCACCACGTTTTTCGCCAGATGGTAGCAAAGTTGCGTTGTCTTTGGTTAAAAATGGTGTGACGAATATTTATGAATATGATATAAACACAAAAGCTTTGAGACAGTTAACTTTTGGTAAACATATTGATACATCACCGTCTTATTCGCCAGATGGACGTTATATGGCATTTAACTCTGATTCGTCTGGTTCTCAGCAGATTCATGTTATGGATTTGAACACGGGGAAACAAAAACGTATTACATTTGGGGCGGGGCGTTATGCAACACCTGCGTGGTCGCCTGATGGTCAATTTATTGCTTTTACAAAAATGGCTGATGATACTTTCTATATCGGTATTATGAATACAGAAGGTAGACATGAAAAAATATTGGCGGGTGGTTGGTATATGGAAGCGCCTTCTTGGGCACCAGGGTCCCGTAGATTAGTTTATTATGAAACAGAACGTACATCAGATGGTGAAGAACGTATGAGCCATATTCGTAGCGTTGATATCACAGGACAAAATATTTATGATAGCGAACTAAAAAATGGTTTAAATGGAACAGAACCAACCTGGTCACCAAAATTGCCATGATTAAAAAATGTTTTTGGTTAATGTGTTATGTTTTGTTTTCCCAGTGTGTTTGGGCAACACCTGTGGTTGTTGAACGTATTGTTGATGGGGATACTTTTATTGGAAGTGTTGTTTTATCAGACGGAACGGAAATAAAATCGGTTGTGGTTCGGCTGCGTAACGTGGATACCCCAGAAATTCATGGTGAATGTGAATCTGAAATTAAAAAAGCTAGATATGCTAAACAAAGATTGTCTGAATTAATTCCGGTAGGGTCTGTTATAGAAATTAAAAATATAAAAAACGATAAATATGATGGGCGCATAGATGCAAATGTTTACGATTCTGCAAATCGGGATGTTGGAACAGTTTTGGTGCGCGAAAAAGTTGGTCGTTCTTATTCTGGTGGAAAACGAAAGTCTTGGTGTCGTACAAATTAGCAACTGTGACGATTGATTGCTTCACTGACTTCATCGGTTGTTGCAGATGATGGTAATTCGTGTTCAAAATAGATATGTGTGGTTCCATGGTTCATTTTCCCGTGTTTTGGCCAATATAACCCTGTGTCTACACCAACGGGCATAATTGGTAATTTTAAGTATTGTGCCAAAAACAGCAAGCCACCTTTGACTTTTGCTTTTTGATTTGGGCTGACACGTGTTCCTTCGGGGAAAATAATTAATGTCATGCCTTTCATTATATTTTCTGTGACTTGGGCGGCCAGATATTTCATATTTGTTGCGCCACGTTTACGGTTTACACCCAAAAGACCAATTCTTTTAAAGGCCCAACCATAAATCGGAATCCATAATAATTCACGTTTGATTATAAAAAAAGCATTTGGAACGTGGGTGACCAGTATCGCGACTTCTAATACAGACATGTGTTTGGATGCAATTATTGCGCGACCATCCAATCTTTGGTTTATGTTGTGCTGAAAAGGTATGCCATTTTCATCATCAATTAGCGGGTAATGTATTTCGTATTTTATGCCAACTATAATACGCGCAAGAAATAATACGCCCCATGCATCAGCTAAAATAAAAGCCCGTTCCAATTTCGAAGATATCAAACCAATAAATAACAAAGGCGCCCATAAAGTAAACCATAAAAGCAATGTAAACTTAAAAATCAAGGTTTTTAACATTTTTTAACTTTCCTTTATCCCAAACAATGTCACCATATATTTTATATATTCTAATGCCCAACGTTTAGTACGCATTGGGGTCGGCATACCGGTTAGTGAAGCAGGGCAAGGTACAATATCTGTTTCTGGTAATTCATTACGCAAAAGATACAAAGAACGATTCATGTGGTCTTCGGTTGTTATAATCACAATTCGATTAAGATTTTCGGAATTCACAATCTTTTTTATTGCCAATGAATTTTGGTATGTCGATTTAGATTGGGTTTCAACGTTTACATGTACCAAATTTGTTAAATTTGCAGCACCTGCACCTATGATATACAATTTGCCGTATTGTAGATTTTCTAATTTTTTTAATGCGTATGGAATACGGCGCTCGTCCCCAGTTAATACAAATATAGTGTCGTTTTGTAGCAATGATTCGCATCTTGGTGGTGTCATAGATTTAAACATTATTCCACCAAATATGAAACAACATATAAATAGTAAAGATATCGGAATATATTTTATCATTTATCAGATAATATTTTCAAAGTTGTTTTATTTGTTATGTATGCAGAAAAAATAACTATTAACACAGGCAACATAAATAATGCAATTATATCACCTGTGGATAAAGACAAAGTCGCCAACAAACCAACGCGTGCAGAATGTGCAGTTGATAAAATTAGACAAATAATTGGCATAGCAATTAAAAAGCCGATTAAACATGCGATTGAACTTATTTTTGCAACAATAATTTGCATTTGATGTGCAACAAATTTATCTGTGGCGCCAATCTGATTTAATATTTCCAATTCGTGTTTGTGCAACATTGCGATGTTTTTTGATATGCAAGATACGCACACACCAATAGATATTAACATTAATATCATTACAAATATCGTTATAGAAACCAGTTTCCACCCAGCCGATACAGAACTTTTTAATGCGGATGTATGGGTTAAAAATTTTGCTTTTTGTGATAATGAATTTTTTATGTTTGTCATATCAGAAGCGTTTTTTAATTTTATTTCAAACATTTGTGGCAAATAGTTATTTATTTTTGCGCCATTTGATAACCATGGTTGCATCATGCGTTCCATTTCCGATTTTGAAATTTCCCTGACTGATTCGATTTTATCTGTGTTTTCAGTAAATATGTTTTTTACCGCGGCTGTGTTTTCAGGGTTCATAACCTGAACAGTTGCATATTTATCCCATTGACCATTCCATCGTATAACACCTGTGCCTATGGATAAGGCAATTCCCAACGCCAGTACTGATAAAAAAGTCAAAACGGATATAACCACCGTCATAAATACGGATTGTTCTTTGACAATAGAAAATACGAGTGCTGTCTTTTTCATTATGATTTCCCAATATCTTCAAATTGTTTTGAAATTTCTGAAAAATAATTTTGTGGTTGTGGACCCTTCCATTGGCGTGTGGTTTCTTGGGGGTTAATATTTTTATTATTTGTCCCAGAAAAAGAAACATGATGGTTATCTATGTTGATAACTGGAAATTTATATGTTTCTAGTAATTTTTTGTTATGTGTTGCCAATATTATGGTTGTACCAAACATTTTATTCATTTGAATAAATAATTCCATTAATCTTGATGAATTTTCTTCGTCTAGATTCCCAGTTGGTTCGTCAGCAAGCAAAATCGCGGGTTGAATAATGATTGCACGTGCAACTGATACACGTTGTTGTTGACCGCCACTTAATTCCATGGGGTAGGCGTTTGCATACTTGCCCAATCCAACCCATTCCAATGTTTTTGTCACCAATTTTTTTATTTTATCATTTGAGAAACCGCGTACACGAAGTGGTAATGCAACATTGTCAAAAACCGTCATGTGTGAAATCAAAGAGTATGATTGAAACACTATAGCCATTTTATGTCTCAGAACAGAAATATCATCATGGGATAAATTTTGACAATCTTGACCAAAAAGTTTTATTGTTCCGTTTGACGGTTTGTGTAATTGATAAATAAGCCGTAACAAAGTGGTTTTTCCAGCACCGCTTGGGCCAGTTAAAAAATAAAATGCACCGCTGCTTATGTTAAATGACACATCTGATAAAACATCAGGTCTGTTATCGTAATTAGCAGATACATTTGCAAAAGATATGTTTGTCTTGCTTTCCATAGTTGAACTTATGATAGTAGAAAAAAACTCTTCGGGCAAGGTATTTTCTATAAAAAAACAGAAAAAAGTTTATTATAGAAATAATGATTGGAAAAATGTATGATTTAATGATATAATTCTCAAAGTATGATTGTTAGGGGGAGTATATGAAAAAGTTTTTATTAGCTTTGTTGATAATTGTTGCCTTGCCTGCGGCTGGTGTTGCTAAGGATGCTGATGGTTTTGACGATACCAAAGATATGTATGGTGAATTGAATATCAAAGTTAAGCCAAAGGATGATACAGGAAAATACTACATCGGAATTCGTGGTAATTTGTCTTTTATGAATTGGAAGAATAAGTATACGTACGAAGATACCGAAGGTACCAAACATGCGTCCGATGATTTCAGTTTCAGGTCTATATTGGGAATGGATGTGTTTGTGGGGTATACAATTTCAAAGAATCTGAGGGCGGATTTAGAAATGGGCTATTTGGGCAAATTTAGTGAAACAGAGACAGAATATAATGAAAATTATCTCCCAGAAAAGACCACTTTTGATTTTGAAACATATTATTTGATGGCAAATGGGTATTATGATTTCAAAAATGGTTTATATGCAGGAATCGGGTTCGGGGGGGCTTTGTTAAATGTTTCTTTGGACCACAGTGTAGTGAGAAAACAAACAGAAATGACTTTGTCACCAATGGGTGCTTTGACTTTTGGTTGGATTCACAGATTGGATGATAAAATAGATTTTGATGTTAATTACCGTCTTGCAATGTTTGGTGGTGGTGATGTGACATTAGATATGTCAAATGGATACGAAGTGGAAACGCATATGGGATGGATAATGGATAATTCTTTGTCTGCGGGAATCCGTTATAAGTTCTAAGACGTTTTTATACCAAAGTTATAATGATAAGTCCCAACAGTGCGAATATGATTGCGCCGATGGTCAGTTGCCATGAATATTTTTTGACTATTTCATTGGCTTGCTTTTGAAAACGCCATAACAGAAAACCAACAGTTGCGAAACGACCAGTTCTGAATATCGCTGCGACACCCAAAAATAACCAAATAGGGTAATGACACAATCCCAAACATATTGCCAATACTTTGTATGGAATTGGTGTAACGGCAGTTATTGCAATCATCCAAATTCCCCATTTGTTCAATAACGAATCGATTACGCTTTGAACAGCAACATGGTCGGTTGGATCGGGAATTATTTGTGGGTCTGCGAACACGGATATTAACCATGTCCCAATAATGTCATAAAGCCAATACCCAATCATATATGCAATTGCACCACCAATAATAGATCCAATTGCAGCCGCCAATGTTATTGAAAATGCGCGCTTTTTTTCCGCAACTATGGCCGGGGTCATGAATACTTCGGGTGGAATAAAAAGAAATATAGATTCGCACACAGTCATTAAAAATACAACCCATGTATACCATGGTTCTGCGGATTTATCTAAGATTTTATTTATTAATTTCATGGATAGCATCATAAAATATTTAAAATTTGGATTCAACTGTTTAAATAATTTACTTGTGTTTTTTATATACCGGTGTATTATTGCCGCATAGGTCAGGAAGAAATAATGATAAAAAAACAAACAAATTCTAACAGGGGTGAAAAGATTGCCAGCAAAGTACAGACACTGGTTGCACAGATATTGCAACGTAATTTTGCAGACGATTCGTTGATACATAGTGTTTCTTTGGTGGGGGCTGAATCCCATGGTGGAATGCAATTTGTAAAGTTGTTTTTTTATACACGTGAAAACAAAGATGCGGTTCAAAAACGATTGGATGAAATAACCAAAATGGTGCGTTTTGAATTGGCAAAAATTATAAATCAAAAATATGTGCCAGAAATACGATTCGTTTATGATGATACATTAGAACGTGCAGATAGAATCGAAGAATTATTAAACAAATTGGAAATGTAAAAAAATCAGGTAAGGTATGAAACAATCACACATAAGAAATTTTTCAATTGTTGCACATATTGATCATGGTAAATCAACTCTTTCAGACAGGCTTATTGAATATACCGGGGGACTTGAAACGCGGGAAATGAAAGCCCAAGTATTAGATTCAATGGATATTGAACGTGAACGTGGTATTACCATCAAGGCACAAACTGTGCGATTGAAATACAGGGCTAAAAATGGTGAAACATATCAATTAAATTTGATGGATACGCCGGGTCATGTTGATTTTTCTTATGAAGTTTCACGCAGTTTGGCTGCATGCGAAGGCGCAATAATCTTGGTTGATGCAACCCAAGGTGTTCAGGCACAAACTTTGGCTAATGCGTATCTTGCATTGGATAATGATTTAGAAATGTTGCCGGTGTTAAATAAAATTGATTTGCCTTCATCTGATGTTGTTGCGACGCGTGAACAAATTGCTGACGTTATTGGTATGGATGCCAGTGAAGCTTTATGTGTATCTGGTAAAACAGGTCAGGGGGTTCCAGAATTATTAGAAGAAATTGTAAATAAATTGCCCGCCCCATCTGGTAATGAAGATGCACCAACACGTGCATTATTGGTTGATTCTTGGTATGATTCGTATCTTGGGGTTGTCGTGTTGGTTCGTGTTGTTGATGGAAAATTATCGCGCGGGCAAAAAATAAAATTTATTGCCACAGGCGCAGAATACGTTGTTGAAAAGGTTGGTTATTTTACACCAAAAATGGAAAATGCCGATTCATTAAATACCGGTGAAATTGGTTTTATTATCACTGGGATGAAAACGATTCATGATTGCAAAGTTGGGGATACAATTTGTGATGCAAAAAGTGATGTTGATGCTTTGCCCGGGTTTAAACCATCTGTGCCTGTGGTGTTTTCTTCGTTTTTTCCAGTCGAAGCAAACGATTATCCGGATCTGCGTGAAGGTGCAGAGAAATTGGCATTAAATGATGCTTCGTTCGTGTTTACAACTGAAAAATCATCGGCGTTGGGATTTGGGTTGCGTTGCGGTTTTTTAGGCTTACTGCATATGGAAATAATCAGCGAACGTTTAAATCGTGAATTTAATTTGTCATTAATAAATACGGTTCCCAGTGTGTTGTATAAAATTCATTTGCGCGATGGTTCGGTGATGGATTTAGAAAATCCGGCTGATATGCCTGATGTGACCCGAATCGAATCGATAGAAGAACCATGGGTTCGTGCAACAATAATGATGCCTGATAAATATTTGGGGGCAATTATGGAATTGTGTGCATCGCGTCGTGGTGTCCAAGAAAATATTTCTTATGTTGGAAATCGTGCGGTTTTAGTGTATCAATTACCGTTGTCTGAAATTGTATTTGATTTTTATGACAGGGTGAAATCTTTATCATCTGGTTATGCTTCATTTGATTATGTTTTATATGATTATCGTGTTTCTGATTTGGTAAAAGTTTCTATTTTGGTCAATGATGAAAATGTTGAGCCTTTGTCGTTTCTGTGTCATCGCAGTGCGGCTGAAAAACGTGGTCGTCAGATTGTTGAAAAATTAAAAGATTTAATTCCAAGACATCAATTTAAAATTCCATTACAGGCGGCAATTGGGGGTAAGATTATTGCACGTGAAACGATTGCTGCGTATCGCAAAGATGTGACTGCAAAATGTTATGGTGGCGATATCACGCGTAAAAGAAAGTTGTTGGAAAAACAAAAAGAAGGAAAAAAACGTTTGCGTACTTTTGGTAATGTAGAAATTCCACAAACTGCATTTATTAATGCGTTAAAAGTAGGCGAATAACAAAAAGGGGTATAAAATGAAAAATAATAATAAAGGTATATCTTGGGTTGAACAATACAAATATCTAACACAAAACATCAAAGGTATTCAAAGAGAAATGGATTCTATGGTAAGTAAGTTAACATCATTCCATTCTGAATTAGATGTGTGTAAAGATGAGTCTTGTATAAATGTTTATAATTCTATGGAAACAGGCTTATTTGTTAAAAATTGTGATTTTATGAAAAATGGGCAAATGTGTGAAAATGAAAAATGTTCAATGTATTCAGATAGTGTGAGATATTTTACAACGCAAAAAAGATTGGTAGCTGCGTGCAAGGCGCGTCGTGAATTTATCAAAGAGTCAATAAAAGGTATTTTCAGATAAAACAAAGAAACGTATTATGGCACATCAATTTTTCTTTAATACTTATATTCTTGATAATTTGCCATCGCCAGAGACAGGGTTTGATGTTGTCCAAGATTTATCTGAACCCAGATTGCGTATGTATATAACACAACGTGGCGTAAAAAGTTTTTTTGTGCGGAAACGTGTAAATGGTCGAGATAAACGTATTATCATTGGAAAATACCCAGAGACGGATATTGAATATGCACGTGCTAAGGTTTCCGAAGTTTTAAGTGAAGCGTCTAAGAAAATACCTGTGCGTCGCAAGAAATTTTCTTTTAAAAATTTCGTTGATTTATATTTGGAACACAAAGTGCGTCGCGGTGAAGATTCTTTGAATAAGTTAAAGCGCGCAATCAATCGACATTTCAGCGAATTGTTCAACAAGAATATTCAAGATTTAAATACAAGCGATTTAAAAAAAGTATTGGATGATATTTCTGGACGCGCTATGGCTTTGCGTATGCAAGAATTATTACAAAGTATCTTTAATTATGCGATTGATATGGGGTACAGAAAAGATAATCCAATGGATGATATAGCACGTATAAATGTCGTAAGACGTGAAAGAAAATTAAATAAAAACGGATTAAGAAAGTTGTTGGCTGCGATTAAAAAGGAAAAAAATATCAGTATGCGTTCTGCATTTTTAATGTTGATTTATGGTTTTACGCCAAAAACAAAAATATTTAAAATGCGTTGGGAAGATTTAGATTTTAATCATGATTTATGGGGTGATATGCCGCTTTCTGATATGGCTATATTGTTATTGCAAGATTTACCCCAAGATGGTGAATGGGTTTTTATGGGGCGTGGGCGTTTCCATTTAACAGATCCGCGTGTCGCATGGAAAAAAGTTATAAAAAATGCAGGCTTATCAGGTGTCACGATGGACGATGTTCATAAATTTTTAATGCATGCTTTGATTTGGAGTCCAGATAAAGATGTTTTGCGTAACAATATGAATGATTTACTGAGCGATTTGTTTGCGTAATATATTCTTTACAAAAATCAATGTGTTGTTATTGTTTGTTATAATTTCTTGACAGTTTGCTCATAAAATGGTATTTTATTGTGAAAGGCGGCTGAGTAACGTTGAGCCACAAATATTAACAAAAACAAAGGATAAAAAATGTCAACTTTTGAAAAAGTAAAAAAAATTGTATGTGAAAAATTGGGTGTCGATGAATCAAAAGTCACCGAAACGGCTTCTTTTGTAAATGATTTGGGTGCGGATTCTTTGGATGTTGTTGAATTTGTTATGGAAGTAGAAAAAGAATTTAACATCACAATTCCTGATGAAGAAGCAACGAAATTGGCTACTGTGGGCGATGCTGTGAAATATATTGATATGCATGCAAAAAAGGCAGCCGCGAAAAAATAATATATTTGATTGTTATTAAAATAATATTTAATGTCGCCTTGTCTTTGGCGACATTGTTTTTTATCTCGTTGATTTGTGAAAGATTTTATTGTATGATTTTTGCAACAAATCATTAAAAGGATTTATTAAATGAAAAAAGTAGTTATTACTGGTATGGGGATTGTGTCGCCCGTGGGGACGGGTATCGATTATGCATGGAAAAATTTAATAAAAGGAAAAAGTGGTGTTCATAAGGTGACAGAATTCGATGTTTCTGATATAGCATCACAAATTGCCGGTACCCCGCCGTTTGGGACAAAGCCCGGAGAATATAATCCTGATAATGTTATTGATCCACGCGACCAACGTAAAATGGAAAAGACAATAATGTATGCGCTGGTTGCGGCAGATGAAGCAATCAAAGATGCGGGATTAACTGAGTATGACGGTGATAAAAACCGCGTTGGTGTGTCTGTGGGCAGTGGTGTCGGCGGTCTTTCTACGATATCCGATACAGATACGGCAATACTTCAAAACGGTGCAAAATATGTAAGTCCATTTTTTGTTCCAAAATCTATTATAAATATGCCTGCGGGGTATATTTCGATTAAATATGGTTTTGGTGGGCCGAATATTGCGATGGCTACGGCATGTGCTACGGGTGCACATTCTATTGGTGAGGCAGCAGAGATTATCAAACGTGGTGATGCCGATATTATGGTTTGCGGTGGTTCCGAATCGGCTGTGTGTCGTTTGGGAATGGCTGGGTTTGCTGCGATGCGCGCATTAAGTACACGAAATGATGAACCAGAAAAAGCCTCACGACCATGGGACAAAGATAGGGATGGCTTTGTCGTTGGTGAAGGTGCTGGGATTTTAATTTTGGAAGAATACGAGCATGCTGTTAAACGTGGCGCAAAGATTTATGCAGAGGTTGCAGGTTTCGGGATGAGTGCGGACGCGCATCATATTACGGCACCGATACCAAATGGCGAAGGTGGCAAACGTGCAATGCAAATGGCTTTGACCAAGGCGGGATTAAAACCAGGCGATGTTGATTATATAAATGCGCACGGAACATCAACTGGATTGGGTGATGTTGGCGAATTGGTTGCGGTCAAAGAGTTATTTGATAAAAATAAAACATGTATGTCATCAACTAAATCTATGACAGGACATTTGTTGGGGGCGGCTGGCGCAATAGAGGCGATATTTTGTGCGTTGGCGATTCGCGATAATATTGTTCCGCCAACAATTAATTTAAAAAATCCAATTGATGAAGTTGGGGATTTCAACTTGGTTCCAAATAAAGCGCAAAAACGCGATGTTGATGTTGCGTTAAGTAATTCTTTTGGATTTGGCGGGACAAACGCATCGTTGGTTTTGAAACGCGTAAAAAAATAAACACTTTGACAAATTGAGATTGCTGTTGCAAAATCAGAACAATTTCGGGGCATAGCTCAGTCTGGTAGAGCGCTACGTTCGGGACGTAGAGGTCGCAGGTTCGAATCTTGTTGCCCCGACCAAAAATAAAAAATATGACGTAGTTATATTTTTTATTTTTGCTGGGTGTACAGATTGGATACATCACATTACGTGTTGTAATGTTTTGGTTCGACAACAAGTAGATTTCACAAGTAAAACGAAGTGAAATCGTTACGGTTGCCCCGCAGGGCATCAGCCCGAGGGAATCTTGTTGCCCCGACCATAAAATTCAAATCGGCTAAAATGCCGATTTTAATTTTATCGTGTGTGTCAAGATCAGATTTGATAAATCTGGTAATTTTTATTGATTTTTGATTTTTTTTGGGCAAGCATATTGCTAAAACAAACCAAAGGGAAACAAAATGTTATCCAAAACTATAATTCTACGCAATTTTCTCTATGATATTTATGAAAGCCCAACACAAATTAATTTAGGTGAGTGGTCTAACGCACAACAACAAGATTTTTTTGAAATGATACGTACCAGTCATGGCCCAGTGTTTGAAACAACTCCTACCGGTTGTGGCCTGTGTATATTTCGTGGTGATCCTGCTAATCCTGCGGCATATGAGGTACATTTCGGGGGATTATATGAATATACAGACAAAGAAAGACATTCGTTGAAGATTTCTAGAAATATGCCTTACCCTGGGGAAATGGTTATTGCGGTGGAAAAAGTTGATGTACATAAGGTTTGTTGTGTGTCATCGCGTGTTCAAGATTGTCCGCTTTGCATATGCAAAGGTTTATGTCGAAATTTGTTAATCAGAGAATTGGTTGGTAAGGTATTTTTCCCAGATAAATATGGCATGTTAAACAAAGACAGATTGGCTCGTGGTTATTAAAATGTCTGAAAAAGAAAAAATTGTTCGTGTGGGGGTGGGGTGTTGGATTCAAAATCCAATCGGACAGTTTTTGTTTGGGCATCGTTTGTCTAAACTTGGAAATGGTACATGGGCACCACCTGGGGGACATTTGGAATTTTGTGAAACACCACAGCAATGTGCAGCACGTGAAACATATGAAGAAACCGGTATATTGCGTATACCAAGTGATTTTAATGTTATTGGGGTGACAAATGATATTTTTGATGATAATGAACATTATGTAACGGTTCATTGTTATACTAAATTGAATTTTTATCCGAAACCAATGGTCAAAGAACCTGATAAATGTGCAGCATGGGTGTGGTTTAATTTAAAAATTTTGCCAAATAATTTATTTTTGCCAGTGCAAAATTTATTCAAACAAAAAGTTTTCGGGGTGTAGCGCAGCCTGGTAGCGCGTTTGTCTGGGGGGCAAAAGGTCGCGGGTTCGAACCCCGCCACTCCGACCACGATATAAAAAAATACCGCTGAGTCGGTGTTTTTTTATATCGTGTTGTGGTGTTACGATTCGATTAATAAGACGGTTAATTGCAAAATAATATAAAACGCACCCTTTCGGGTGCGAAGTAGTTATACACACATCAAAATATCACTTAATATGTCTTATACTCTTGGACAACAAGTCGGATATACACTTCTCTAAGTTTTCTACATAAGCTAAATGTTTATATAAAGGTCTGTTTTTTTCTTGTTCTTCATATAAATTTTTTGCTTCTTCGTATTGATAAGCTGCAATATCACATTTTGATATGATGCTTTCCTTATAATCAGCGCCGACAAATTTATATATTGGTAAAGGTAAACGTTTGCTACGACAATCGCCTTTATATATTTCAAACATTCTCTCATTGTTGTTTTTAGTCTTAAACGCATAACCATACCAATCAATATAGCATGATGTTTCAAATCGTAAGGGACACTGATCACAATATGTGTAAATATGTGCAGGTTCTATTTTGTAATCAATATCTTTCAACACTTTTCCTAATATCATTTTTTACCTTTTGTTATTTTTGTTTGAAAGCCCAAGATTATTTAGTAATTCTTGCTTTGCTTCTTTTAATGCTTGTTGTGCATCCTGTAATTGGCTTTTTAAAGAATGATATTCAAGCAGATTTTTGAATGTGTCTTCTGAACAATTCGCACAATAATTTTCATGAATTATACCACCATCCGCTTCGCTATGAATACATTTAACAACTTTTTCTTCTTTAAGTTCAGAACGTTCTTTTTTTGCAAAATCTGAAAAAATTATACTTTCAATAATGTTGGTGGGTATTAAATAGGACGATGCAAATACGGTACAAAAACAAGATGGCAAATGAACCAGGGGGGCCTTTTCGTGCATATATTTTTCCAATGCTTGAATATCTTTTTCGGAATAAACAGCTTTCCCACCTATGGTCAAGAGCTCCAGTTGGCGTTTATAATCGTCTAGTTCTGACAAACTGATTGGTTGCACCATATTCTTAAATCTGATTGCATATTCATTTTTGAGCAATTTTAAGTTCTTTTTCTGTTGTCTATAGTTTTTATAATCTTGAATAATCGTAAACATTTATTTACCTCTTATTATTTTTGCTTTTATTTTAGACATAATTAGCACAAATTATTGCGGAGTCAAGTTGTCGCCACCCAAAGAGATACATTATTTGTACTTGAATTTATTTTTATCATTTGACAAATTGTTTGTTTGTGCTATGTTTGCCGGTGCAAAGTGAAAAGGAATAGTTATGCAACAAAAAATTGAAATACAAAAATTGTGTGAAACTTTGAATTCGATGGGGCGTTTAAAGGTGTATGGAAATGATGCAAAATCACAAAGATTGTCTTTTGTGCCACGTAAAATGTATTCTAATGAACAAGCGACTGATTTGGCGGCGGATTGTTTGCGCAAGATCGGTTTTACCCAGGTATCCAACAACAAAACAAAAAAAGATTTTTATCATTCTGTGTCTGCAAACATAGTTTGTGAATATGATTTGGAAAAAGAAAAAATACAATTTGCAAATGTCAAAGACATAGAAGCATTGTGCAATATGTTTGATTATATAAAGGTTTGGTGCACTATATTTTTGCCAGGTAAAATCCCAGGGACCAGAAAAGCATTGCCACACCGAATATATTTGGCGCATTTACATCATTACTTGTGGATGCAATCAAAACATAAATAAAAAAAACGCCAAAATTTATTTGGCGTTTTTTTAATAGAAAAAGTGTTTGAAAAAAATTTTTTTGGGTATAAAATCACAAAGTAATTAAGAAAAGGAGATTTTTATGAAAAAAATTTTGGTTTTATGTGCTATGTGTTCGTTGGCCGCCTGTGGTGGTGGTTCTGGTGGTCATAAGGGTGATTCTTTCCATGAAATAGAAGTAATGCGTGCAGGAAGTGGGGTCGGAACAATATCTGCAGAGGCGGCAGAATCAAATGCAGTTGTGACAAGTATGGTTTCTGAAATTGGTGTTGCCACAGATGGCAGTACGATAAATATTGGACGTGCACCGTTTATACATAATGGCAAAGAATATCAATCGTATAAATTAGATGATGTAGATTTTTCTTTTGCTGACGAAGGTTTTGGTGGAAAACTTAAATTCACAATAGATGATGCGACTGGTGAAATTACAAAATTTACAGTTGTTGCAGATGAAGAAGATGAAACAGACAAAGTTTTTGAACGTAAAAATAAAACAAAAGAATTTGCTGGTAAGGTAAATCATAAAGGTTGGGTTGATGCTGTATTAACATATGATTCAAAGGGTAAAAATGTAAAATTAAAATATTCTGATTTTGGTGGTTTTGATATTGATGTTGTTGATGGATGGCGTCCGGTATTCATTGGTGGGTATGATGTTAAAAAGATTGAACCGAACGACATATCAGAAACGGCAAAGTTCAAAGGCAAAGCGGTCGGTTCTGTTATCGCGATTCATGATGGTGAAGGTTCTGGTACAGGTATAACTTTGGATTCAAATGCAGAATTGACATTTGATAAAAATACGTGAACCAGCACTTTGGTTGCCAAATTTAAAAATTGGTACGATGTAAAATATACAGAATCTGGTGATGAAAAAAGTATTGCTTTGAGTAATTATTCTAATAAGGATAATGCGTATCGTATGTTTGCTGATACAGGTAAAGGTGTCACTTTGTCTAATTCTGATAGGGCGCAATACGAATATGATTATGGGGATATTCATATAGATGAAAATACTACGGTTACAGATATAAATGCAGCAGCTGCTAAAGAAGATACAAATCTTATCAGTTCTGATATTCGTTATTATGGGGACAATAAAATTCCATATGAATCGGTTGGTATGATTCAAGTGCGTGATTGTGCCAATGGAGTTTGTGGTGATGTGGTTATAGGTATAGATAGAGATGCCGAAGAAGATCCATTGATTCAACGTCGAAATGATGAAGTTCGTATGAATATGGCTTTCGGTGTAAAAAGATAAGAATAAAATTGAAAATTGTAAAAAAATCCTGTTGATGAAACGGGATTTTTTTCTTTTTGTTTTTATTGTGCTTTTCGTATATACTTGCAAATAGATAAAAAATAATTAAGAGGGATAAAAATGAAAAAATCATTAGTTGCTTATTTTTCACCAACAGCGACAACAAAACATGTTGCTGATTTATTGGTGGATGCCATTGATGCAGATGTTTTTGAAATTGTTCCAAAAGAAATTTATACATCGGCTGATTTAGATTGGACAAATGACAAAAGTCGTTCGACTGTGGAAATGAAAGACAGGACTTGTCGTCCAAAAATCGAATCGCGTGTTCGTGATATTAAAAAATATGATGTTATATTTTTGGGATTCCCAATTTGGTGGTATCGTGAACCGTCTATCATAGACACATTTGTTGAATCACATGATTTGTCAGGCAAGACGATTGTTCCGTTTGCAACATCTGGGGGCAGTGGTTTAAATGATACTTATAAAAATATCGCGGCATTGGCACCAAAAGCAAAGGTTGAACGTGGTAAAGTTTTTGATGCTGGGGTTGAAATTGATGAATTAAAAAAGTGGGCCAAAAAATATTTGTGAAAATAATCGCATGTTATAAAAGTTATTGTTTTTGTTAAAACAATGTTTATAATCTTTGCGTTATGAAATACATCACAAAAAGACTTTGGAAAAAAATCAAAGATTGGACTAAATTCATATTGGCGATTGGCTGCGTCATTGTTTTTGCTGTATTCTTTGTTTTCAATTTATGGTCGCCAATAAAAAAGCCGGTCAGTATTGTTGTTCCAAATGGTGCATCGGTCACACGTATGACGAATCATTTATATAGGAATAATATTATTAAATCCAAAGAATTATTTTATTTTTCGATTCGTGTTAATGGTGGAAAAATTCAGGCGGGTGAATATGACATTCCGCGTGGGGCGGGGGTATGGACGATTGCAGATATGTTAACACATGGTAAAATTGCAACGACGACTGTGACAATACCCGAAGGCTACACAATCAAACAAATCAAGCAAATGTTGATGAATATTCCTTTTTTGGTTGGCGAAGTTGATTGTGATAAATCGATACCTGTGTGTGATTTGCACGAAGGTGACATTTTCCCAGATACTTATCGAATCGCACGTGGCACAGGTCGGTTGGCACTTTTGGAATTAGCACGTAAACAAATGGAATCTGTGCGTGCATCGTTTGAAGGCATGTCATATCCAGCACCATTGAAAGATTGGAACGAAGTTTTAACTTTGGCATCGATTGTTCAAAAAGAAACTCCGCGTGTTCGTGAAATGCCGATTGTTGCCAGTGTTTATTTGAATCGTTTAAATATAAATATGCGCTTACAGGCAGATCCAACGGTTGTGTATGCTTTGACTGATGGGTTGGGGGATATGCGCGGTGAACCATTATTATCTGGGCATTTAAAAACAGACAGTCCATATAATACATATAAATATAATGGTTTACCTCCGGCGCCGATTGCAAGTGCTGGTCGTGAAGCGATTCGTGCTGTATTAAAGCCGGCGCATACAAAATATTTGTTCTTTGTTGCCGATGGTCGTGGTGGTCATAAATTTTCAAAAGATTATGAACAACATCAAAAGCATCATGAAAAGTGGCGGAAAATTAAGAAAAAATTAAATGAAAAATAAAAATTTTCTATAAATATTAAAAATTAAAAATTCTTTTACTTAAGTGATTTATTTCCTTGCAGGTTTTATTTTTATGTGAGATAATATTCTTATCAGGAATAAACCTGACATTAGTTTAACCGAGAGAAAGGATAAAAAATGAAAAAAATTGCTTTAACATCTTTATTGGCTGTATTTACTGCTTCTGGCGCTATGGCTGCTAACGTTATTGATGGTAATCCATTATATATGCCTGGCCAAAATCATTTTTACAGCGTGACTGATTTGTCTTCTCATACAGAAGATGCAAATTCTTGGACATTGGCCGAAGAATTTGGTTATGGTATCACAGATAAATTGGCTGTGAATGTAAGAACAGCTTTGATGGAACAAGAAGATTTCGATGATTACGGATGGGGTGATAACGGTGTAAAATTGACATTCCGTGCATTGGATTTGGGTGCTTGGAAAGCTGACGTTTTCGGCGAATATGCTATCGACGGGGGCAGCATTTTCTATCACAGCAAAGCTGCTGATGATACATTCTGGTTCGACAAAGAAGCTACAACATACAACTGGACAGCTGGGGTTCGTGGTGGATACACAACATCATTGTTCACAGTTGCAGGTCGTGTAGAATTCACATACAGCGGGGATGAATCTTTCAACTGGAACGACGAAGGTATGCATATCTGGACAGTTGGTTTGGATGGTCAATTCGTAATCAACGAAGATTTCAACTTGGTCGCAACTGCTGAATACCAAGGCTTGGCAGATTCATGGGCAAAGAATCGTGGCACATGGGAAGGTATATTCGGTGTTAACTATAATATCGATTCCACAAAATTTGTTGGTGCATACATCAGCGGTTCTTTGAATCATCAAGATGGTGACAACCATGACACATGGGGTTGGGACGATGGATTTGGCTTTGGTGCTAAGTTCGGTATCGATTTCTAATCACCTGGAAACGAAGTTAAAAAAAGTCCGGTCGTTTGATCGGGCTTTTTTTGTTGGGGGGATGTCGTAAAATAAAAAAGACACATCATAAAAAAAAGGCTTGATTAAAAATTGATTAGTTTGATATAATAAGAAACACAAAAAGGGAAAAATTTAATGTGGGGAATATTGACGAAAATATGTAAAAAATTTGTCAACACGCTGAAAGCCGCAGAAACCTACACACACACACACACACACACACACACACATGTAATCTTTTGTCACGCCTTTAAACAAATCGGAACGATTTGTTTAACAATTTTTCTTTTAATTTTT
>JAEEGL011217462.1_pt1 | contig 19879 bp, 17 predicted proteins | sample 9134231 | NCBI WGS metagenome assembly JAEEGL01 (sample SAMN16246548, study PRJNA631951) | gut metagenome | biome: gut microbiome; feature: rumen; material: fiber-attached | host: Bos | place: Iran: Karaj | collected 2018-10 | reverse complement strand
GGGCTGGAGTTCGATGAAGGCGGTGTGCTTTGCGCTTCTCTCGCCGTCACCCTTGAATTTGATCCTGTAGAGGCAGAAATTGAGGTACTCGATAGTATCGACCTCGATCGGCATGAAGGGCACGTCGCCGCGCTGAGCGCAGTAGATGTCCTTCGTGGCGAGGTAGTCGGGCTTTTTCGAGGTGGTCTCCATGAACTCCTTAGCAGTGAGTCCCGTCCACCTGATGAGCAGATCGTCGAGATTGAATCCGGTGATATATTTCACTCCGGTGTCGGGGTCGTATTTCAGTCCGTTCTCGGCATAGAGCGCCGGCAGGATCTCCGGATTGACCGAAGGATCCTGGAACTGGCTGACGACCTCCCAGAGATCGGCTCTGCATACGGGGATCTCGCTGTCGAACTGGCCGGTCACGAGTCCGTCGTGGAATATGCTGCGGAGAAGTCCGTTGAATCCGCGGACTTTCAGCGCGTTTCCGAGTCTCTCGCGGAATTCGAGCACCGATTCGCCGCTCGAGTTGTCCGACACCCACAGAGCCTGGTTGCTGACGATAACGAAGCGTCCGTCGTACCACTTTATCCCGCAGAGCATCTGGCTCGGCTGTTTGATCGGGCTGTTGAACTTGAGCGGCCAGGTCTCGCTGAAGACCTTATCCGACTCGTAGATGACTCTGTAGTAGTCGAGGCGTTCGATATAGTCGACCGAGATGATATTGACTCCGCAGGTCTCGACTCCTCCGAACTGGACCGAGTAAAGATCGGCCGTCTTGAGGTAGTAGGGATCGCGGTCCCCGTAGCTGACGAAATCCGAGAGGTCGAACGAGGTCCATTTCGCCACCGCCGCACGGAGGGCCGCCGCGGAGATATGCCGCTCGCCGGTATACTCGGAATAGGTGTACCCGTTTTCCGCGTAGAGCTTCGCCATGTCGCCGGTATAGCTGCTGTTGTCGTTGTACTGCGCCACGACCTGCCACAGGCAGGCGTCGGTGGCCGTCAGGAACTCGGAGAAGAGCAGTCCGTTGGCGCCGGGGGTGTTGAGCAGATCGCTCAACGCCTTCTTCAGGACTTCGGGATCTGACGGAGGCTTGAGGGCGGGGTCTGCCGGGGTCGTGGTGACCTCTGGCTCTCTAGTTGTGACCTCGGGTTCCTTTGTGGTGACTTCAGGTTCCCTTGTCGTGACTTCGGGCTCTTTCGTCGTCCCGGCCGCGTCCGCCGTGGTCGCGTCGGAAGGGGCCGACGTGTCGTCGGAAGACGTGCTTGCATCCGGAGAGGCGGCGGTCGTGACGTCTGCGGCGGTCGTTTCTCCGCCTATGGTCACGGTGATGTCGCACGATGTGAACGCGATAGTGAGAGCCAGAACGATCAGAAGCGACGTCAAAAAGCCGCCGAAGGTCTTCTTTTTCATTTTTCTATGTCCTTTCATTGTTGTTCGCGGTTCCGTCACGCATGTGTACGGTGTGCCGCGGCGCGGATCATCTGTCGAATTTTGCCGACACCGTGCGGAGGAGCTCCCTTATTTCGAGATGCTGCGGGCAGTGGTCCTCGCAGCCTCCGCAGGCGATGCAGTCGGCGGCTCTGCCGCCCTCTGACGTGATCCCGCCGTATTGCTCCTTTGCCTCGCGGCGGCCGATAAGGTACCTTCCGAGGCGGTTGTACACTCCGAAGAGCTCCGGGATCTTTATTCCGGCAGGGCACTCCTGCTCGGTGACGCAGTAACTGCAGCCGGTGCAGGGGATGGCATCGGTAGTCTTTATCGATTCGATGACCCGGTCAATGAGTTCGTATTCGCTAGCGTCGAGCGGTTTGAAGTCCTGCATGTAGCTCACGTTGTCTTCGACCTGCTCCGGAGTGCTCATCCCCGAGAGCACCATATAGACGTTCTCGAAGGACGCGGCGTATCTCACCGCCCAGGAGGCGGGGGACATCGACGGATCGCGGTCGCGGAACAGTTTCTCCGCGGCCGGCGGGAGCTTTGCCAGACTGCCGCCCTTGACGGGTTCCATGACGATCACCGGAAGGGCGTACGATTTTGCGAGCTCGAGGCTCTCGCGCCCGCGGACGGAGGGATCCTCCATGTCCATGTAGTTGATCTGGAGCTGGACGTATTCCATCTCCCGGTATGTGCTGAACATCTTCTCGAGCAGCGGCATCGAGCCGTGGAACGAGAATCCGATGTGACGGATCTTTCCGGCGTCGCGCATCCTTCGTATGAAGGAGTAGGCGTCGCTGTCGACGATCTTCGCGTAGTTGTCGTCTCCGACGGCGTGCAGCCAGTAGTAGTCGAAGTGATCGACGCCGCAGCGCTCGAGCTGCAGCTCGAAGATCCTCTCCGGCGCCTCGGGACCGTCGAGGAGCCACAGCGGGAGCTTGTCGGTCACGGTGAAGCTGTCGCGGGGATATCTTTTCACGACGTTCTCGCGCAGGGCTACTTCGCTGAAGCCTCCGTGATAGGGGTACGCGGTGTCGAAGTATGTCCCGCCCGCGGCGATGAAACGGTCGGCCATCACGCGGAAGCGGGAGTAGTCGATGTTTTCACGGTTGCCGTCGATCACGGGAAGGCGCATCAGCCCGAATCCGAGTTTCATGACTGTCCTCCTTGCTTTTTCATTTCGGGTCGGGCGGCCTCGGGCCGCCGGTCTCAGTAGGGAAGGGTATCGGTGAAATACGCGTTGGTGTAGGCGCAGTGTCCGTCGGGCCCCTTGACCTCGATCCTGAACCACCGGCTCTCGGCGGGGATGTCAAATTCGGCGCCGTTGATTATCCTCCAGCTGTCTCCGGGCGCCCTGCGGGCGGTCCGCACTCCGGTGATGCAGCTCACCGTCTGCGCGTCGGAGCAGGTGACGCTCACTTTTCCGTCCTCGAAGATGAGGCTGTATATCTCGGGACCGGTCGAGGCGTAGAAGTTACCGGCCTCGAGAGCAGCGCTAACCGATTCGTAGTCGAGCCTGTCGGCCTTTATCACGGTCCAGCCGCCGAACGAGTCGGAGTCGGGAGTTCTGTCGGCGTGCTTGTTGTGGTTGTCGTCGGTCGCGATGCAGAAGATCCGCTCGCCGCCGTTGAGCATATCGCTGTACTCGCGGCCGTTGTATTCGTCGAAGCCCATGCAGGCGCAGCCGTAGTTGCAGATCTCCATGGCGTTCATGCCGTGGTAGTTCATATAGTCGCCGAAGTTCTCCTGCGACCACACGGGGTGGTTGTACGTCACGAAGAAGCCGCTGTCGCGCCCCGCGCGGAGCATGGGGTTGATATACTGCGGGTCGTATACGGGCGTGAAGGATTCGGCATCAGGGGCAAGCTTGACGAAATCGGCCCAGTAGAGAGTCGCCTTCTTGAGGTTCTTCCGGATCATGACGGGCTGCGGCCTGTCGGGATCGTAGAGCGAGATGAAGCAGGCGTGGCAGGTCTTCGCGTCCTTCGCCGGGTATCCGGGCGAGTTGATGTTGAGCTCGTAGCCGGTCAGCGGCAGGAAGTCGGGGTCGCGAAGATCGGGGTGCGGGATCATTACGTTGTGGTCGGTGAAGGCGACGACGGAATATCCGCCGCCCTTGTAGAGAGCCTTGACCTCTTCCGGGGTCCTTCTGCCGTCGGATATGACGGTATGGCAGTGCAGGTTCGCCTTGTAGAAGCTGCCTGTCTCTGGCAGAAGATACTTGCGCATTTCGGTAGTCCTTTCAGTTTGTTATGTTGGATCGGTATTATTGCAGTGTCACGGGGACCGGAGGAACGCAGCGCATCAGCGTCGCCGCGCCCAGGGAGAGCAGATATATCCCGATGATCGAGACCGGGACCATGTACATCTTCCCGCCGAAGGTAAAGCCGTAGAAATCGGGCCATCTCTTCACGAAGACGACCATTATCAGATAGACGACCGAATATACGACCGCCGGCAGCATCGTCCAAAGCGATTCGGCAAACGTGAACCCCTTTGCGTTCTCGAAGAGCACGAACGAGAGGATCGACAGTACCGGCGTCGACAGATGGACGACGAACGCCTTTCCGGCGAAGAGGGCCTTCGCTTCGCTCTTGTTCCCGGCGGCCAGCGCCGACGGCAGCAGGAAGAGCACGACCGTGCAGATCGTGACAGCTACCGCGACTGTCCCCGCGTATTTGAGGATCCTCGCGAAATACGGGATCCCTGCCCCCGGGGAGGCCAGCGCGACGGCGTCGCAGACGGTCATGACCGCCGCCGCGAGGCAGGCGAGGATGTTCGAGTCGGTGGTGAAATAACGCAGTGTAACCTTGCGCTCCGGCTCGCCGCCGACGTCCGCGTCGCTGAAAAAGTAGGAGATGATCACCGCCGCCGACGATACCGCGATGATAAGGTTGAGAACGAGATCGATGATCAGGGCTGCCGCAGGAGACATGATATTATACCTTCCGTTCAATGACCGGCGTTTGCCGCCGGAGCTTTCCTCACGCGTTTCTGGCGCACGCGGGGGCCTCGTACATCTTCCGGTGCACGAAATAGTTGTAGGAGCGGCAGCCGCCGGCGCAGTATTCGCCGTACCGGCACTCCGCGCACGCTCCGGTGAGCATTGATGCCCGAAACCCGCGGTTGTACGCGAAGCCTTCGGGGTCCTCCCAGATGTCGCGCAGGGTCCTCTCGCGGAGGTTGCCCTCGTTGAAGAACTCGTCGTACATCGATTCGCAGCCACGGACGTTGCCGACGCTGTCGATGCCGACCGTCGATATCCCGGCGGAGCAGCCGGGGTAGTATGCCCTGCCCGAGGTGTTGCCGCGTATCCGCCCCTCTTCGGGGGTGAAGTAGCCGATGTTGTCGGCGACGCCCACCGCGAACGGCGCCTTGCCGGCCAGGGCGTCGACGAACTTTATTACCGACTTCGTGTCGAAGCGGTAGTCTATCCCGCCCGACGACGCGCTGCCCATCGGCGAGCACGCCTGGATCTGCCACGCGAAGATCCCGGTGTCGCGGAGGGCGTCGTAGAGCTCCCCCAGCGCCTTCGAGTTTTCGCTGTTGAGCGTGCTGATGACGGAGACTGGGATCCCGCCCTCCTTCAGCGCGCGTACCGCCGCCATCGCCCGGTCGTAGCTGCCGGCCTGCCGGTATCTGTCGTGTATGCCGCGCGGACCGTCGATCGACACCGAGACCGACTCGACGGCGCAGTCCCGCAGATCGCCGAGCATCTTTTCGTTGAAGAAGAATCCGTTGGTTATGATATTGACTGATATCCCGAGCGACGTCAGCTTCGACGCGATCTGCCGCCAGTCGCGGCGCATGAAGACCTCGCCGCCTATCATCGAGACGCGTTCGCATCCGAGCTCCGCGAGCTGGTCGGCGACGTCAAGGCATTCTTCGGTCGTCAGCTCGCCTTCTCTCGCCTTTCCGGCTCTCGAGCCGCAGTAGGCGCACTCAAAGCAGCACGCGAGGGTGATCTCCCACACGCAGCGGGCGAGTTCGAACGGGAAAGCCGGGTCGCGGCCTCTTTTTCCGGTCATATCGAAACAGGCCCTCCGCCCGGCTTCCGGAGGTCGGCTCCGCACTCGGGGCAGAATTTGGTGATCGACTCAAGCTTCGAGCCGCACGACGGGCAGAAAAAGGCAGGGCCGCCTGTTTTGCTGTCCGCGGACTTGTCCGCTCCGCCTTCGGATGTCGCCGCTTCCTTGCCGGCGGGCTTTACGAAGAACGCGGGACCCGCATACACCCTCGCCATCCGGGGACCGGCGTAGACCGGCATCATCGTCGGGCCGGCGTAGACCCCCGTCACCGTCGGGCCGGCGTAGGCCATCATAGTCTGAGGTACTGCAGGCCGGCTGTTTTCCGGTGTCCCGTCTTCGCCGTTCCCGTCTGCGCCGGCGCCGGGATCTTCGGGAGTTACGGCATCTCCGTCCGCCTCCGGGACCTTTTTGTCATCAGCGGCATCCGGTCCGTTCTCAGCCGGTCCGCCGCTGTTCTTTTCGAAAAAATCCGGGCCGGCGTAGACTTCCTCTATACTCGCGAAGTAGTCGGGACCCGCGTAGACGGCCGTGGCCTCGGGGCGGATCCTCCGCCGCCTGAAGAGGCCTTTCCCGGCTCTCGCCGGGTATTTAGGGCCTGTTTCAGGTTCCGGGTCTCTGTCCCGGATGTTCTCGTCTTCGGATACGTTTTCCTTTTTTCTGTCGTTTTTCATCGCATGATCCCGTCTTTCTGCCAGGTTTTTCCGTTTGCACTGCCGGCCGTTTACGCGAAACAAGGGCGGAATGCATAAAACGGTATCCGCCCGTGTATCTTAATCGTCCGTGAGGAGCATCCGGTCGCTGTCGAGCGCCTTGCCCGCCGCCTCGCGGAACTTGTCGAGGAGGTCGGGAACGGTGAGTTTTTTCCGTTCCTCTCCCGATGTGTCGAATATTATTTTTCCGCCGTCCATCATGAGCGTCCTGCTGCCGAACGACAGCGCGGTCTGCATGTTGTGCGTTATCATGAGGCAGGTGAGAGAACCTTCCCTGACGGTGCGGTCGGTAAGCTCCATGACCTTGTCCGCGGTCGCGGGGTCGAGCGCCGCGGTGTGCTCGTCGAGCAGGAGGAGCTTCGGAGGGTTGAGCGTGGCCATGACGAGCGTCAGCGCCTGCCGCTGTCCGCCCGACAGCAGCCCGACGGGATGCTTCAGTCTGTCCTCGAGTCCCATGCCGAGCTGCGACAGTCTCTCCCTGAAGAACTCCCTGTCGGTCGCCTTTACCGACCCGAACCAGCCGCCGCGTCCCGAAGCGAGCGCGAGGTTCTCCTCGATGCTCATGCCGGGCGCGCTGCCGCGCATCGGGTCCTGGAAGAGCCGCCCGATGTTCTTCGCGCGTCTGTGCTGCGGCTCGAGCGTCACGTCGGCGCCGTCGATGATCACCCTGCCCGCATCTGGCACGAATTCGCCCGCTATCGCCCCGAAGAGCGTCGATTTGCCGGCTCCGTTGGCGCCGATGATCGATACGAACTCCCCGGGAGCGACGTCGAGGCTCAGGCCGTCGAGCGCGAGTTTCGCGTTCGGGCTGCCCGGGTTGAACGTCTTCCTTATATCTTTCAGTTTAAGCATCCGGACCGCCTTTCCCCGTCCGTCGGGACTCCCGCCGGGCCGCAAGCCTGCGCTTCAGCATCGGGAACCTGTCCTTCAGGTACGGCGTCGAGATCGCTATTATGACTATCACCGACGACACCGCCTTGAGCATGAAGGCCGGCATGTTGAGCCGCAGAGCGACGGTATACACGAGCCGGAAGAGGATCGCCCCCGCCACGGCTCCGAGAGCCTTCAGGGGTATCCCGCCCCGTTTTACCAGCACTCTTCCTATGAGCAGCGACGCCAGCGCGACGGTCACGATCCCGCTCCCCATGTCGATGTTGGCCGATTTCTGCGACTGGGCGAGCAGACAGCCCGAGAGGGCCGTTATCGAGCCCGACAGGCAGAGGCCGACCGTCGTGGTGAACGAAGGGTCGATCGACGACGACTTCACCATGTCGGCGTTGTCGCCCGTCGCCCGGATCGCGAGGCCGAGCCGCGTCCGCAGGAAGAGCGACAGCAGCACGAGCACCGCCCCCGCGAAGAGGATCCCGAGGATCAGCTTGTGGCCGCCAGCGAGGAAGGTGCCGTCGAGCGCCGTCTTCATCCGGCTGAATACCGTGTCGGTCCTGTTGAGGTTGAGCAGGGAGCTGCCGCCCATCGCGGCGATGTTGACCGAGTAGAGCGCGGTGTTGACGATTATGCCGGCTAGCAGGCTGTTGATCCCCATCTTCGTCTGAAGGAAGGCGGCGACGAAGCCGGATATCATTCCGGCTGCCATCGCGGCCGGGATCGAAAGGAAGGGGTGGCCGGCTATGGCGACCGCCGCCCCGACGGTAGCTCCCAGAGTGAAGCAGCCGTCGGTCGACAGATCGCAGATGTTGAGCATCGAATATGAGAGGAAGAGCGCCAGAACGACGAGCGAGTTCACGAGTCCGAGCTCGAGCGTCGTCCGGAGAAGCATCATGAGCGCTTCCATTCAGTGAGCCTCCGGAAAATGCGCGGGATGCGCCTCATCAGCTGAAGCTTTCCGCTGTCTTTATCGTCACTACCTTGGTGCAGTAGGGCTTGAAGGCGGCCTCGACGGTCGCGTAGTCGAATCCGATCTGGGCGCAGGTCTCGGTATTTACCGTTGCTGTGCCGTTGTCGAAGGTCTTCACGGGCACGGAGGCGGGGTCTTTTTTGTTTTTCAGTATGTCGGCGGCCATCTCGCCGGTGACCTTGCCGAGGTTGGCGTAGTCGACGCCGTATCCGAGGAAGGCGCCGTTGAGCGCGAAGGAATCGGCTCCGGCGTAGTGCGGGATCTTAGCGGCGGCGAGGGTCTCGTAGATCGAGAGCTCGGCCTGCATGACGGTGTTGTCGGACGGGGTGAACACGGCGTCAACGCCGTCGGCTACGAGCGCGGAGGCCGCGAGGACGATCTCGTCGACGTTCGTGCCGGTGCGCACGGAGTAGGCGACGCCCTTTTCGTCGAGATACTTCTTGGCGTCGGCGATCGCGGCGGTGGAGGCATCCTGGCCGAGGTCGTAGAGCAGGCCTATCTTCTTTGCCGAGGCGTTGGCGGCGAAGATGAGGTTCATGATGGCGGTGGTGTCGAGGTAGTCGGAGGTACCGGTGAGGTTGGAGCCCGGCTTGTCCATCGATTCGACGAGTCCGGCGCCGAGGGGATCGGAGACTGCCGCGAAGACCACGGGGATCTTGTTGTCCTCGGTGGCGGCCTGCATCGCCATCGCGACGGGCGTCGCGACCGCAATCATGAGGTCGACGTCCTGCGCTATGAAGTTTGATATGATCTGCGAGAGGACGTTGGCGTCGGCGTTGCAGTTCTCGTAGAGGACTTCGAATTCGGTACCGTCGGCATCGAGCGCGGCTCTGATGTTCTCGACGATCTGGTTGAGCGAGGCGTCGTCAACGTAGTTGCAGATGCCTATTTTGAACTTTTTGCCGCCGTCCCTGCCGCACGAAGCGAAGGAAAGGACCGCGCCGAGGGCGATGATGACCGCCAGGATGAGGGATACCGTTCTTTTCATTTTTCTTTTCTCCTTGGAGTGATTATTTTTTATCATTTGTCCGGATGTTTCCCGGAAATAATAAACAGTCCTGTCCCGCAATGCTGGGACAGGACTGTAAAGAGAAAAGAATACGATCCTGCGGTGCCACCCGGCTTGACGCCACATAAGGCGTCCACTCGATGCATACTGACATATGCCGGCTTTTGTTAACGGGGAGACCGCCCCCGGCGCACATACTAAGGATCAAAGTCCTGTTCCGTTTGCCCTCGGAAGTCCATTCGGCGCAGTCTCATCCGCCGCCATCTCACCGTCGGCGGCTCTCTGTGGGAGATTTACGTACGCTTACTTACTCTTCCTCATCGGTTTGCGCCATTATAGCACGTTTTTTTCGGCTTGTCAACAGGAAAATGCGGTAAAAAGCGGATTTTTTTGAAAAAACCGGTTTTTTCAGAGGGATCTGCGTGCGCTCCGGAGCCTCCGGGGGCGTTTTTTACGTATTCGGTTTTAAATCATCGGTGCCGCGGCGTGCCTGCGCGGCGGATGCCGCCCGGGGGACGGAGGCAGGGGCGGGGGAGAATGTCCCCGGTCACTTCCTGTCGGCGGACAGCCTTACGTATATGATCAGGCTCGGCGGATCGGCCTTGCTGTTCGGATCGATGAACTTTTCCACCTCGAATCCCCATGCGGGGAGCAGTTCGATCATCTTCTTGTAGCCGTAGTTCTTGGGGTCGAAGTCGGGGTATTTCTTCTGGAGCATGTTCCCGACGAGACTCATGTTGACCCAGCCGCCGTTCTCCTCGCCGTTCTCCTCCAGGAATCCGCTGATCGACGCGAGCAGCGTCTTCTTCGGGGTCCTCGACGACTGCTGTTTGTCGTTTTTGCCGTTTTTGTCCCTGTCTTTCCTTCCTTTGTCCTTTCCGCCGTTCTTCGACGCGTCGTCCTTCGGCTTCTGCTCGGTCTGGTCGGCCTCCTGTACCGGCGCTTTGGCGGCGTCGGTGAGTATGTCGATATACTTGAACTTGCTGCAGGCCGACACGAAAGGCCTGGGCGTCTGCTGCTTGCCCATGCCTATGACGGTCATGCCCTCCTCGCGCAGTCTGGCGGCGAGACGGGTGAAGTCGCTGTCGGAGGAGGCGAGACAGAAGCCGTCGACGCGCCCCGAATAGAGGATATCCATGGCGTCGATGATCATCGCCGAGTCGGTGGCGTTCTTGCCCGTCGTGTATGAGTACTGCTGCACCGGCGTGATCGAGTATTCGAGCAGGATGTCCTTCCAGGACTTCATACGCTGGCTCGTCCAGTCGCCGTAGATGCGCTTGTACGTCAGGACGCCCTCGTCCGTTATCTCCTCGACTATCACTTTTATATACTGACTGCCGATGTTGTCGGCGTCGATCAGCAGAGCGAATCTTTTTTCCTGATTCTGTTCCATGCTTCCGTTCTTTCTTTTTTCTGTTTTTCTTTCTTTCTTCTTTCCCCCGGGACCCGCGGACGCCGGGGCGCTTCCGGACCGCGCGGCGGATCCGGAGATCCATTAAACTATAGTGGTTTTACAGCATATATAATAATATCATAACTCGGCCGGAAAATCAACAGTTAAGTGTCATTCCCCGCAGAAAAAAGAAGACCGGTAAAAGCTGGCGCCCGCGTTATGTTTTCAGGGGGCGACGCTCACAGCCGTTGAAAAATAACCGTGACCTTGTTCTGAAAACGGTTACATAAGTGTCAGATGAAAGATCCCGGCGCAGGCGGGACCGGGGCTGGCGCGATATTTCTTGACTTCGGTTTTCTTTTTTGATATACTTTTATACGTATACGGTGTGATTTTGACCGGAAAGGATCAGAAAAAACAATTAATGGAGGTTCAGCCATGCCGCCCGTAGTAATCGGAATAATAATCGCAGCCGTGATCGTGCTTGTCGCAGCACAGATCCGCGTCGTATCACAGGCCACCGAGGTGGTCATCGAGAGGCTCGGAAAATACCGCAAGACCTGGGGCGCCGGGGTGCATGTCAAGCTGCCGTTCATCGAGCGGAGCGTAAACAAGGTCACGCTCAAGGAGCAGGTCCTCGACACTCCCCCGCAGCCCGTCATCACGTCGGACAACGTCACGATGCAGATCGACGCCGTCGTGTACTACCGCATCTTCGACGCCAAGCTCTACACCTACGGCGTCGTGAGCCCGGTGCAGGCGCTGTCGAATCTGACCGCGACCACGCTCCGCAATATCGTCGGAGCCCTGACGCTCGACGAATCGCTGACGTCGCGCGACACGATAAACGGCAAGATGGAGATGATCCTCGACAAGGAGACCGACCCCTGGGGCATCAAGGTCATCCGCGTCGAGATAAAGAACATAATGCCGCCTTCCGACATCAGGGAGGCGATGGAGGCCGAGATGCGCGCCGAGCGCACGCGCCGCGAGACTCTGCTCCAGGCCGAGGGCCACAAGCAGGCCGCGATAACCCGCGCCGAAGGCGACAAGCAGGCGATGATCCTGCAGGCCGAAGGCGAGCGCGACGCCCGCATAGCGCGGGCCGAAGGCGAGGCGAGGGCCCTGTATCTTGCCAAGAAGGCCGAGGCGGACGGCATACGCGAACTCGTGAAGTCGGCTCCCACGCCAGAAGTGCTCGAACTCAAGCAGTACGAGGCGCTGATCAAGATGTCCAACGGAAAAGCCGCCAAGATCATCGTTCCGACCGACGCCGTGAGGACGGTGTCGCGCAACGTCATCTTCTCGGAGACGACCGGCATAGGCGACGTTACGCACGGGGGCGAGCCCGACGAAAAGCCGGAACCGGCCGACCCCTGCTGCGATCCCGAAGACTACATCGAGGAGAGAAAGGCCGATACGGCGAAGTGACCTGAAAGGCCGGCATCCGCCGAGGAGAAGCGCTCCGCGGCACAGATGAGGAAGTTTTATGACTGTAGTATTCGAGTTTCTGGGAAAAGAAGAGATCGAGAACCTCGTGACGAGCATGAACTACGCGGTCGACAAGGTCGTGTATTTCGGCAGCGGCGAAGCGATCGCGCAGATGAGGGACAGGACGTCGCGCTTCCTCGCTAAATACTGCGGCGTTGCCGAGAGCGAGTTCGTCGAGCTGCCGTCGATGGATCTGCCGTCGGTGCTCGCGGCGATGAAGCGCGGGATCGTCTCTGAAAAGGCAAGGGGAAACGAACTGTTCTTCGATATAACCGGTGGAGAGAGCCTGGTGCTTGTGGCGTTCGGGATGCTCTCCCGCGAGTTCCGCGCTCCGCTGCACATGTTCGACATCGAAAGCGGCCGGCTGATCGAGCTGACGAGGGACTTCTGCGAGGAGCATATCAGCGGTTCGGTAAAAGAGCGCAGGGTACCCTTCGATCTCGACATGTTCATCGAAATGAAGGGCGGAGTGATCAACTACAGGCTGCACAAGCGCCTGAAGGACACGGGCGGGCCCGGGTTCGAAGGCGACCTGCGCGCGCTGCGGGAGACCGTGCGGAAAAGCGGGGAAAGCTGGAACCGCTTCTCAGAGTTCATGCGCGGGAGCGGCATGCCCGACGGGAAGCTGTTCTTCAAAAAGAGCGGACGCGATATCGACGCCGCCCTCGCCAGGGCTTCCGGCGGGCTGAAGACCCGCGGGCAGCTCGACGCGATACTCGACAGCCTCGCCGCCGGCGGCCTTATCACCGGTCTGCTCCGCGAAGACGGCGGATGCGAATTCAGCTTCAAAAACGAACAGATAAAAGGACTCGTCTGGGAGAGCGGCTCGGTGCTCGAACTGTATACGTATTCCCTGGAGAGCGCCGGGGCCGACGACTGCCGCGTGGGCGTCCATCTCGACTGGGACGGAAGGATCAGTCCCTATTTCGGAAAGGATGTGCTCAACGAAGTCGACGTCCTCTCGCTGCGTGGCTATGTTCCGACCTTCATCTCCTGCAAGGGCGGCAGGATGGGGCCTTCGCAGTCGCTTCACGCCCTTTACGAACTCGAGACGGTCGCCGAACGCTTCGGCGGAAAATACGCGAAGAAGGTGCTCGTGTCGGTACAGCCGCTGAGCAGGACATACGCCGAGCGGGCAAAGGAAATGGATATCGAAGTAAGGAGCGCAGACGGAGGATGGTAATAGATTTCCACACTCACACCTTCCCGGAGAAGATAGCAGCCGGGGCGGTGGCGGGGCTTCGCAGGAGCGGAGGAGTGAAGAGTTTCTCCGACGGCACCGCCGCGGGACTTTCGGCATCGATGAAAAGATCGGGGATCGACCTCGCGGTCAACCTTCCCGTCATGACGAGGCCCGACCAGGTGCCGCACGTCAACGGAAGCCTCATCCGCCGGTTCGACGAGCTCCGCGGGGCAGGCATCGTGACATTCGGCGGGATGCACCCGCTGTACGACGGCTGGGCCGACGAGATCAAAGCGCTTGCCGCCGCCGGCATACCAGGGATAAAGCTCCATCCCGCCTTCGCAGGCATCGACGCGAACGACATCCGCTTCAAGAGGATCGTCGGGGCCGCCGCCGACGCCGGACTCACCGTTCTGTATCACTGCGGTGAAGACGTGAGCTTTCCCGGGCACAACTACGCCGCGGTCGACATGATGCTCGACGTTATCCGCGACGTCGCCCCTCCGAAGCTGGTGCTCGCCCATATGGGCGGGTGGCAGCACTGGGACGAGGTGAAGGAAAAGCTCGCGGGGGCGCCGGTCTGGCTCGACACCGCCTATTCCCTGGGGCCTGTCGTCCCGGATGATGAGTACGCGGAAGGGAAAGGGGAGCCGAAGAAAAAGCCGGGCTTCGCATACAATCTGAGTCCCGGCGGATTCGCGGAACTCGCGAGGGCACACGGTACAGACAGGGTGCTCTTCGCCACCGATTCGCCCTGGGCCGACGGCGCCGAATACCTCGGCTTCATCCGCTCCTCGGGCCTTTGCCGGGACGAAATCGACAGGATACTCGGCTCGAACGCCGAAGAGCTGCTGGGCCCTGCCGTTCATTCTTGAAACAATACCGTGCAGACGGTATCTTGAAGCGAGGAAAAAAGATGCAACAGACATTAAAAAAGATCCTCTCGCTGACGCTGGCGCTGCTGATGCTCGCAGCTCTGGCTTCGTGCGACTTCAGGATCTCTAAAAAAGACGAAACGCAGGCGGATCCGGAAACGACCGCCGCCCCCGCAGACGTTACGACCGCCGTGCCCGAAGATCCTTCTTCGCCGGTGCCCGCCGAAACGTCGTCTCCCGCGACCACAGGGGAAGGTACGGAGGTACCGGACGTGACCGATCCCGGCGCGACGGTCGTCCCGCAGCTGACTGGCATCCCGGAAGTCACCCAGCCCGGCGACGTGGTCACCGTGATCATCCCGAAGGAGATGGCGGAAGGTATGTCATCATTCGAGGCCGCCGAGGAGGCAAAGAACCAGGGCTTCCTGTCCGGTACCGTCAATGCCGATCACGACGCCATCTTCATTATGGAGCGCCCGAAATACGAAGAACTGGTCGGAGAACTGAAGCGGTCCGTCGAAGAGGATATATCGGAAATGACGTCCGGAGGATTCTACTCCTGCACCGGGGTGAAATACGATACCGAAGGATTCACCTACATAGACATTTATTCACCGTCGGAGGAAGCGTCGTTCGCCGACAGTCTCGTCGCCGGGGCTTTCGTGCAGACGTTCGCCCGGATTCAGGTGGTCCTCGGGAGGAAGTTCTCCGATATAGACGTGATCGCAAGGGTCGTCAGCCCGACGTCGAAAGAGCTCCTGACTCTGACATTCGCCGATTTCTGGGCCGAATACGCCGCCTCGAACCCGCCGGCGCCGTACTGCGAACACGACTACGTCCTCGACGAGAACGTCGAGCCGTCATACGGACACGGCGGATACACGGAATACATATGCAAGAAGTGCGGGAAGATATACCGGACCGGAGAGCGGCCGGCGCTCGAATATCCCTCCCTCGACGTGACGCTCTGGGACGCCCCCGAGGGCAGCTTCAGGGTCACCGGCGTATATTACGACGACATCTGGGGCTTCACGGTCGAATACGAGGTCGAAAACAGGAGCACGAAGAAGCTCACGTTCTCCTTCTCCGACACCGCCGTCAACGGCTTCATGATCGATCCGTATCTCTACAAGACGGTCGAGCCGGGCGGGAAGCTCGAGGACACCGCCGACTTTTCGGTATCCGCCTTTGAACTGTGCGGCATCGACGCCGTCCGCAGAATAGACTTCACATTCAGCGTGTCCGACGCCGAGAATTACTTTGCCGATCCGGTTTACGAAGAACATAAGGTCCTGTGGCCGCTCGGAGACACCGAAGCCACCTATTCACCCGCCGCTCCTGCGGACAGGGATGGACAGGTGACCGTCGTGAACGAAGAAGGGTACACATTCATCCTCAGGGATATCGCCCGCTCTGACGAGGGGGGCATCGGGTTCGAGTTCTTCATCCGGAACGGCAGCGGAAAAGAGCTTTCTTTCGGATTTGCCGGCGTGACGGTCGACGGCAAGCCCGTCGAGCCCTATTTCAGCCGGAACGTCGCGGCCGGCTGCATGATGCTGTCTCAGTCGACAGTATACAAATCGACTCTCGACAGCGCAGGTATCACGACGTCCGGGCAGATGACCTTCACGCTGAGGGTCTCCGAGGCCGGGTCGTGGAACGGCCCGCTGCTCGAGAAAACGGTCACCGTTGACATCGGCTGACCCGGTAACGCTATAAAAAACGCACAGCGCCGCGGCATCGCCGCGGCGCTGTGCCATATCGCGGGTTTTATATCAGTTCGTAAACGAAGACGGCGCTGTCCTCGAGATCGATGTCGGTCGGCTCGATGCTGACTCCGCGCGCGGCGGTCGACTTCATCAGCGCGGCGTCCGCCACGGCGTAGCGGGTCTGCGAATACATCGGCAGCTCGCCGCGGCTGTAGTCGATCGACACAAGAGCGCCGAGGGCCGCGCCCGACGCGTCCGCCAGGATCTCCGCCTTCGCCTTCGCGTCGGCGGCGGCGGCGCGCAGCAGTTCTTCGGCCGCCGCCCCTTTGTCCTTTACGGTGAATCTCACGTCGAGCTCGGGCTCGGCTACCGAGTGCGCGATGACAGTCAGCACACGCGAAAGGAGGTGCGTGTCAAAGGCGAATTCGAGCTTCAGCCGGTGGGTGCAGCGGTATCCGCGGAATTCCTGCCTGTATCCGCCCGTCTTCGGGTCGTGAACGCCCTCGTATTCGGTATTTACGCTGAAATCCTCCGTTTTGAGGTCCCGCTCAACGAAGCCGGCCCCTGCGAGCCCTGACTTCAGGCTCGCGAGCTTCTCCTCGGAGGAGGCCATCGATCTGTCGTAGTCCCTGTCCAGCGACTTCACCGAGAGTGAAACGACGGTCAGGTCTGGCCGGAGCGACAGCCTGCCGCGGCCGGTCACCGTGATCTTTCCGTTTGCCATTCCGATATTGTCTCCTTTTCAGTCCAGGACGACGATCCGCCCCTCGACCTGCGAGTCGAGGTTCTGGTGAGTCGCGAAATACTCCTCGATGATGTTGTTGACCGACGTCGCGACGACCCTCGGCCTCATGTTCTTCGACACCTCGTCAAGCGTCACGCCGAAGAATTCGTCGAAATTGGTATAGTGGTAGTTCTGCAGCGCGATGAGCAGAGTCATGCCGTCGGTCACCGGCTCTCCGCGGAAGGAGAGCTCCTCGAGCGTATGCGTGCTCTTGCGCCAGACGATCCTCACGCCCTTCGAAAACTGGTAGAACTCGGTGTGGCCCTCCCAGGCCTCGTCGCGCATGAGGAAGGCGACCATGCGGCGGAACTGGGCGCCGGTCACCTTCAGCATCCAGAGGGCGTCGTCGAACGGCGTGTTCTCGAGCATCTCGCTGAAGGTCACGATCGGGCCGAATTCCTTCTTGCGGATCGAGCCCGAACCGAAGAGCATGATGTCGAAGCTGCTCTCCCACTGCATGAGGTCGGCGTAGAGATTGCCGAGCTCGGTCTCGCGGTTCCTCGCCGGGTGGGTGAGCTTCCGCGCGAAATGCGTGACGATCCGCTTGTATTTCGCGTCGGTCACGTTCTTGTAGCTGTCGAGTATCTCGGCGACGATGCCGTCGTTGCCGGCGGTCTTTTCGTTTACCGGGACGCACTGCCAGGTGTACGACTCGATGCCGTGGGCTTCGGTGTCGTATACGATGTCGAATCTGCCGATCTGTCCGCTGCCGCTGCCGGCCTGGACGATCGGGATGCCGTTCACCACCTCCGGCGCCTCCATCAGCGTGTGCGAATGGCCTCCGATGATGAGGTCGACGCCGTAGTCCGGGTCGAGTTTCGCCGCGAGCTGCCTGTCGGCCTCGATCCCGATGTGCGTCAGCAGCACGACCATGTCGGTGGCCTTCGTGCGGTAGTTGTCGCAGATGACGCCGATCTCGCGGGCGGCCTCGTCGATGTCGATGAAGGTGCCGATGACCTTCTCCGATCTCGTCGAGGCTATGACCTCCTCCGTCAGTATGCCGATGAAGAGGATGTTCATGCCGTCGACGGTCAGCACGCGGTAGGGCTCGAACATGCGGGTGTTGCTCAGCGTGATGATCAGGTTCGCGTTGATGAGCGGGAAGCGCGCGCATTTCTCGAGGAACAGCAGGTGCGCGACGCCGTAGTCGACCTCGTGGTTGCCGACGGTCGCTATATCGGGCGAGAGCGTGTTCATTAGATCTATCGTGGACAGGCCCATGTACTCCGAATCGATGATCGATCCGCGGAACATGTCGCCCGCCATCGCGTAGATCACGTTTTTCTCCTCGGAGCGGACCTTCCGTACGTATCCCGAGAGTCTCGGGAGTCCGCCGGTCTCGATCCCGTCCGCGGTCTTCGGCAGGAAATCCCCGTGAATGTCGTTCGAGTGGAGAAGCGTCAGTTTCTTCTTTGCCATGTTGTCCTCCCGTTTTCTTTGATGTTGAGCGTCCCGGCGCTCAGCGGAGCCAAAGTCCCCTGTCCCTCCCTCGCCGGCCGGCCGATGTTAAGGTAGTGAGACGTAAATCGTTACTGTGCGCATGTGAATGTGCTGGGCGATGCATTGTGAATGTGAAATCGAATCACCCGGTCCGCCCGCGACCGTACCATGAGCTCATTCTCAGCTCAGGAGATCACATCCGCTCCGGCAGGCTACCTGCTTCGCTGTTTTATCTTTCGTTCTGCGGCCGGACGCTCAGAGGTCGACGGTCCAGTTGAGGGTCTGGATGCGCTCGTCGAGCGCGCGGAGATCGGCGGACAGGGCGTCGGTCTGCTTCTGGAGCTTCGCGACGTCGACCGTGCTGACGATCTTTATCTCGGTCTTTGCGTATCTCGTGACTTTCTCGCTCGAGCTGTCGAGGAAGGAACGCATGACCGACAGCCTTTTGGAGAGGACGTCGCGCTTTGCGAGCAGCTCGGTGAGCGTGACTCCGCCGTCGACGGTCCGGCTGTTCCTAAGGTTGATGCGGGCGATGAGGTCCTCGAGCTGGACGAGTATCCGGTCGGTCTGCTGCAGCAGTTCTTCGGGATCCTCGGCAGGCTTTTCGCCCTCCTGCGTCTTCGCGTTGTTGTTGAGTCTCGTCGAGAGCTCGCTCAGTTTCGTCTGGAGCGCCGCTCTCTGAGAGAGCGCTGTTGCAAGTTTCATTTTCGGGTATTTTCCTTTCAGTTGCTTCGAATACAGGATATGATCAATTACTATTATACTGAATAGCCGGGTTTTGTCAAGAAAAAAAGACGGAAGCCCGGCCCGCGGCCGCCCCCGCGGCGGGACGACGAAAAAAGTTGACACCCTGCCGGATATGTGCTAAAATAATATTAATCTGCACGGCTGCGGCTATGCGGCCGCTCCGGCAGACAAAACAACAGAGGAGAGTAATTATGAAGGCATTCAAAAAGTACCTTGCCGAATTCATCGGCACTTTCGTGCTCGTTCTCTTCGCCTGCGGCACCGCGGCCGTCGTCAAATGCGACACGCTTCCCGGCTATCTGCTCACCGCTCTGGCGTTCGGACTCGTTATCGTCGCCATGGCCTACTCGGTGGGCAACGTCTCGGGCTGCCACATCAACCCCGCCGTCTCGCTGGCCATGCTCATCTCGGGAAAGATTTCCGTGGCTGATTTCTGCGGATATGTGATCGCCCAGTTCGCCGGAGCCACCGCCGGAGCCGCCGTCCTCATGGCGTTCGTCGGCAAGGAATCGGGACTCGGGACCAACGCCCTCTTCGAGGGCAAGATCGTCGCCTCGCTGCTGATCGAAGTCATCCTCACCTTCGTGTTCGTCTTCGCCATCCTCGGCGTTACGTCAAAGGTCGAGAACGGCTCGGTGGCCGGCCTTGTCATCGGCCTCAGCCTGACGCTCGTACACATCCTCGGCATCCACTTCACCGGGACATCGGTGAACCCCGCCCGCAGTTTCGGTCCCGCGGTCCTCGTCGGAGGCGACGCCCTGAAGAACGTCTGGGTGTTCATAGTCGCTCCGCTGGTCGGCGGCGCGCTTGCGGCAGTGTGCTACAAGTTCCTCGCTTCCGGCGACGGGAAGAAGGAAGAAAAAGCGGAAGGCAAAAAGAAAGAGAAGAAATAAAGGCCGCCCCTCGGGACGCCTGCGATAAAGCAGGCGTCCCGAGTTTTTTCACTTTTATTCAATCCGTTTCGTTTTCCGCGAAACCAACGCAAAAGCGCTTTTGACAACCTGCGGTCATCAAAAGCGCATTTTTGCTCGGTGAGGCGGCAATTGTAAGTAAAATGTGATTTTGTGACGGTTGCCGTCATTGCGCGACTCTGAGAAGGATCGATCCTCCGCTGGAGGTCGTTATCGCGTATCTGCCGTCATCGCTTCTTCTGATGCTTTCGCAGTCATCGGCGCTCTTCCAGGATGCGGATGAGGTGTCAAACCACTCGAGCCCTGATCTTATGTCGTT